>Ga0209347_1000999_pt1 | contig 54344 bp, 42 predicted proteins | sample AutmiccommuBRH23_FD_187382 | JGI IMG/M metagenome (GOLD analysis project Ga0209347, IMG submission 187382) | Deep subsurface microbial communities from Mt. Terri, Switzerland - Autotrophic microbial communities BRH/23 (SPAdes) (version 2) | ecosystem: Environmental > Aquatic > Deep subsurface >... | reverse complement strand
GAGGGTTTTATCCTAGACAAAAAGGAGGTCTTTTAATTGGGAGATAAAAATATTAAGAAAGAAAAAAAGAAGCCTAAAGCTAAAAAGAAAGCTTCAACAGCTACTTCAACGCTTACACCTCTAGTAAAAACACCCTCAACAAAGACCGAATAATTACAGTTCGACTGGAGGGCAGAAATCAACTGCCCTCCAGAAATTGTCTTACAAGTGATGCAGAATTTCTATGTCCTTCCACTCACCTTAATTTAAGCTGCTTTTTATATTTTTATTTTCCAAATACTCATCATAGGTCATTTGCATATCCACCAGTCCATCCGGCGTTATTTCGATGATGCGGTTTGCAATGGTCTGGATCAATTGGTGGTCCTGAGATACTAACAAAATGGTTCCCTCAAATTTGCCAAGCCCATTATTGAGAGCGGTGATTGACTCTAAATCCAGGTGGTTGGTAGGTTCATCCAATATTAACACATTAGCCCCGCTGAGCATTATCCTGGCAAACATACAGCGTACCTTTTCTCCCCCGGAGAGTACCCTTGTGCTTTTCTGTGTTTCTTCACCGGAAAAAAGCATTCGCCCCAGGAAACCTCTGACAAAAGATTCCTCCTGCTCAATGGAATATTGACGCAACCAGTCCACCAGGTTTAAGTCAGCATTAAAGTATTCTGCATTATCCTTGGGGAAATAGGCATGGGAAGTGGACTCACCCCACTTATAATTACTATCGGCATTAAGTTCTCCCACTAATACTTTAAAAAGAGTGGTTTGGGCCAGCCCGTTAGAACCAACAAAAGCAATTTTATCACCTTTGTTTACTGTAAAGCTTACATCCTTTAGAACCTGCTCCCCATTAATGTTGACGTTCAAGTTTTCCACCGTCAGAAGTTGTTTACCCGCCATCCGATCCTGTTTAAAATGAATATAGGGGTATTTACGGGATGATGGCTTGATATCTTCCAGTGTCAATTTTTCCAGCTGTCTTTTCCGTGATGTGGCCTGTTTTGCCTTTGACGCGTTAGAACTAAATCTTTCAATAAATCGCTGCAGGTCCTTTATTTTATCTTCTTTCTTCCTATTAGAGTCTTTGGCCATCTGCAAGGCCAGTTGACTGGATTCCAGCCAGAAATCATAGTTTCCCACATACAGTTGAATATTGCCAAAATCAATGTCCGCAATATGTGTGCACACCTTATTTAAAAAGTGGCGGTCGTGGGATACAACAATTATGGTATTGTTAAAATTATACAGAAAATCTTCCAGCCAGGTAATTGCCTCAACGTCCAGGTGGTTTGTGGGTTCATCCAACAATAAAATATCCGGGTTACCAAACAAAGCCCGGGCCAACAGGACCTTCAGCTTTTCCACCCCACCCAGATCCTTCATTTTTTTAGCATGAAGATCTACTTTAACCCCCAGGCCGTTTAATAATCGAGCCGCCTCTATCTCCGCGTCCCAACCATTAAGCTCAGCAAATTCACATTCCAACTCAGAGGCCCTGATTCCATCCGCATCAGAAAAATCGGACTTAACATAGAGTAAGTCTTTTTCTTCCATGATGGCATAAAGCCTGGCATGTCCCATCATAACTACTCTGAGCACTTCGAACTCATCAAACTCAAAATGGTTTTGTTTTAAAACAGCTATCCGCTCACCAGGAGTAACCACAATCTCTCCGGCACTGGGATCAATTTCACGGTCCAGAATCTTTAAAAAAGTAGACTTACCGGACCCATTGGCGCCTATTAAACCGTAACAATTACCCGGTGTGAACTTAATATTGACATCCTCAAAAAGAATACGTTTACCAAAATGTAGTGCCAGGCCATGCGTACTGATCATCTGTTAAAATACCATCTTTCATAATATATTCACAAGCCAACAAATATTAATTATATCACATTAATGCTGTCAAATGAATTACAAAAAAGTCAACAAAAAGGGGACCCACCAATGACATCAACATCCTCATCCCTTGCAGTGTTTACTATAGTTTCCAATTTATGGCATATAAAAACCGCAAAACTTTATTTAATGTCTTGCGGCTATTGACCAATTCAGGCGGTTCTTAAATTTTCTAATTCACAGTTGCGAATAATCGAGGTTACTGATACTTGACATCCCATACACTTTTTTCTTTTAAATATTTTATGGATCCGGGGTGATACTTCACCCCCATTTTTAACACGCTGTAGTCAGCGCCGGCCATGGCATTTTGAGCCTTATAGCTGGCACCGGCCGGGTGGACCTTGGCTATTTCATCCGAGTGCTCATACATTGCCTTAACCAGTTTATAAACCATATCCTCGGGCAGATCCGCGCGACAGATTACAAGGGAGTAATAACCCACCGTACGAACAGGTCTGTCCAGGTTTTTGTATGTACCCGGTGGAATAGTAAAGGGAAACATGTAGGGCTTTTTCTCTATAAGCTTCTTCATAACATCATCCGGCAATTCCAGGATTGTGACCCCCCCTAAGGCCTGAGCCAAATCTGTTACACCCGGGAGAGGAATGCCGCTTCCCATGGCAGCCACTTCAATAATTTTGTCCTTCAGGCCATCAGCCATCTCGGCCTGTGAAATTTGAAATACCTTGACGTCATCTCGCTTAAGGCCGTGAGCCCACAGGTAGTCATCACTTGATCCCTGAAGGGCGCTTCCAGGTTCCCCGATGCCAAATTTAACTCCCTTTTGAAAAGCTTCTCTGGAAGTTTTATGCGGTGAATCAGGTCTGGCCACCAGTTGTGACACAGATTCGTGACCGGCCCCCATAATCATTATTTGGTCTGCTTTAACTGTTTTGTCACCCAATACTTTTACCAGGTCACTGGGAGTTATCAAACCAATGTCAAGTTTTTTTGTAGCCATTCGGCGCAGGTTCTCCACCCCGCCGGCACTTCCCTGGGGAGTAACTTTAACACCCTCCACATACTTACTCATCACATTAGAAACACCGGCCCCCACATAATAAAAGGTTCCCCCGGATCCGGCGGTGCCAAAGTTTATCAGTGTCTGACCACTCTCGGGGCTTTGCGGCTTGGCTGACTCAGGGCCGGCTTTTTTATCCCCCTGGGGTGGAGAAGCTTTTTGGCCCCCGCCACAGGCTGACAGTTGAAGAACCAGCACAAGGATAATTACCAGACCAAGCCAGTGATTCCCGCTACATTTTTTTAAATTCACCATTGTGATACCCCCTTGTTTATTTTATATTTTAAAGATTTGCACTATTAAACCCATGTTCCACTGAGAAACCACCTGGTGCTGCCGACGCCTGCCTTCTCCCCTTGACAAACGACCACACCTGTATCAATGCCAACAAAGGTACACAGATTATTGTGGTGTAGGTGGAAGGAAACAGCAATGCAACCCCCAAAACAGTTAATATCAGCCTTTCAGGCATATTGAGAATGGTTTTTGGCTGCATTACCCCCTGAAAGCCGCTGCTTATGGCATAGGCTCCCAAAAGACCCGTGATAAATGCCTCAATAATAGGATAGGTACCTCCCTGCAGCAATATAACAGGATTGTACACCATAAGGAAGGGTAGAAGATAAATTGGCGCAGCTATTCTGCACGCCTGCACCGCAACGTGAAAAGGCGAGGTTTTGGCTATACCGGCGGCCACAAAAGCGTCCGGAGCTACGGGTGGCGTTATATTTGCCAGCATCCCGAAGTAAAATATAAACATATGGGCAGCCAGCGGCAATATTCCCATGTCTATTAATGCCGGCGCAACAAGAATGGAAAGAACGGTATAACAAACTATTACCGGCAAGCCCATCCCCATAATCATTGACGCAAGCGCTGTTAACAGCAGCAACACAATCATATATCCCTGGGACAGAGCAACCAGAATATTTGACAGGGTCAGTCCCAGGCCTGTAATACTGACTATACCTGCGATCAAACTGGCAGCGGGCACCACCCCTACAACTATCAGGGCATCCTTTGCTCCTTCCTGCAAAGCCGTCAGAATAGACCTGGGATTCATTCGAAACCTTTTACTCAACAGACTGACCAAAGGTACAGCCACAATCGCCCAAAAACCGGCCCGCTGCGGTGACACTCCGATCACAGCCAGACAGTATACCAGAACAACTATCGGAATAATTTGAAACCAGCCCTCCCGCAAGGCCTTTTTGCCTGAAGGCAAAATCGACCTGGGCAATCCATGCAGGTTGCGCCGAACCGCTTCTGCATCGACTGAAAAAAACAGTCCAAGGTAGAAGATTATAGCAATGGGGAAAGCCGACAGCGCAATATTCCAATAGGGTGTACCCAATATTTCCGCCATTATAAAAATTGATCCGCCCATCACAGGAGGCATCAGCTGTGCCCCCATGCCGCTGCAGGCCTCCACCCCGCCGGCAAAATCAGCCCGGTAGCCCACACGCTTCATCAAGGGAATGGTGAAAGAACCGACTCCGGCCACATTGGCCATGCTGCTACCGGTCAGCATACCGATAAATGAGCTGCAGACCACCGCCATTTTGGCCGGCCCCCCCCTCACCGTACCCAGGACGGCCAGGGCAATATCTTTAATGAACTCCCCTACACCCGAACGACGCACGAAACTGGCGAAGATAATAAACAACAGTATATAATTGGCGGAAACACCGGTTATGGTGCCGTAAATTCCCTCCATGGTAACGAAATAGGCTCCAACCATCCTCTCCAGATCCATACCGCTGTGGTTGAAAGGCTCCGGGATAATCGGGCCAAGCAAGGCATAAAGGAAAAACAACACCGTAATAGCCGGAAAAGCAAATCCAGTGGTGCGGCGGGCGGCCTCAATGGCCAAGACAAATATTATCACTCCAAAAATCATGTCAGCCGTGGAAGGGGGCAGGCCTACCCTTTGATCATAGGTAGAAAAAGCCAAAAAGACATACACCATGATCACCAGTGATAGCACAGCCGCAAGTATATCAAGGATGAAACATATTTTACTCAGCTTTTTCCGTGTCGTTAAGGGAAACAAAAGAAACACCAAAGCAAACCCCAGCCCGATATGCACAGCCCGGTGCTGAATACCCGGCAACGCCTCATAGCCGGCCCCCACCATGTGATAGACGGCCAGCAGACTGGCAATGACGGCCACCACACTGGCCGGCCAGAGGGTTAAAGATCTGTGCCTGCTGCTTTTTTCTTCAGCCACCTCACTAGCCAGGAATTTTTTCATCTCTTCTGCAGAATTCTCGCCAACGGCGGCATTCCCATTTAAGCCCACCAATTTTCCCTCCCAGCCCAATATTTTTTACCAGATAATTCACAAAAGTGCACTAAAGTCTATATAACTTTTTCACTTTTAAGGGCATTAATTTCTTCGGGCCCAATTCCTAACAACCGCTTATACACTTCCACGTTATCCTGTCCCAATAGAGGAGCTGCGGTGGGTGGTATAGCATCATTATCAGAAAGGTGGATGGGATTGCCAAAAACTCTGATACGGCCTTTTTGCTGATGATCAATATCCTGCCACATTCCTCTTTCTATATAATGAGGATCATTGACAACTTCAGCCAACTTCATTACAGGAGCGCAAGGCACATGGGCCTCTGATAAAATCTCACGGATTTCAAAACGGGTTTTACCGGAGGTCCACCTGTTTACCTCCTGATCGATAAAATCAACATATGAACAGCGCTTAAGGTTTGTTGAATACCGTTCATCCTCTGCTAAATCATTTCGGCCAATAATCTCGCACAAACTGTTCCAATGATGATTGTTTACGCATATTATCGCCACATGTCCGTCCTTTGCCTGATAAACACTGTAAGGTGCGGTTGCCATCCCGCCATGGCGGTTGCCGGTCCTCTCCGGGATTTTGCCACCTGTTCTGAAATAGCCTTCAAGCTGGGAAGTAAGGGTTGGTAATACGGCATCGTGCATAGATACTTCCACAAATTGACCTTTTTGTGTATGTTCCCGTTGATAAAGCGCTGCCAAAATTCCCGCAAGCAGATGTATCCCGGCGGAAAAGTCTACCAATGCCGGCCCGCACTTTGTCGGGGGGCCGTCTGGAAAGCCGGTCACACTCATAATACCGGACATCGCCTGAACGGTTAAATCCATAGCCAGATAATCTTTGTACGGTCCGCTTAAACCAAACCCCTTGCCGGAAGCATAAATAAGACGGGGGTTTACTTTCCCCAAAGCTTCATAACCCAGTCCTAATTGCTCCATTACCCCGGCTGCAAAGTTTTCAATTAATACATCTGACTGTTTTACCAGCTCAATAAAAATATCTTTGCCCCTGGGATGTTTAAGGTTTAAAGTGATTCCTTTCTTGTTGGGATTTACCAGATTAAATGCAAAGCTGTCTATAGTCTCACCCTGTGTGCGCTTTCGTAAATTCTCTCCAAATGGCGGTTCTAACTTAATAATTTCAGCACCCATGTAGCCCATCAACATTCCACAATAAGATCCGTTGTATATCTGCCCTAAATCCAATACCCTGATACCACTAAGGGTCATACCCATTTTTTTTATTCTCACCCCTTTCCAGCAAACAGCTTAAATAATATAGTCCCTGCTCATTACCATCCTTTGGACTTCCGAGGGGCCCTCGCCAATCCTTTTGATCCGCAGTTCCCTGTACCAGCGGCCCAAGGGCATTTCATAATCGGCCAGGGCCACCGGGCCACATACTTGAATGCACCGATCAATTACGCGGTTGGCAACTTCGGTACCAAACACTTTGGCTATAGACGCCTCACGTCTGGCATCCTCTTTTCTGTCGGCTTTCCAGGCGGCTTCCCAGATCAACCACCTTGCCGCTTTTATTTCCATCTCCGAATCAGCCAACATCCACTGAACGGTCTGATTTTTAATACTCGCAAACTCATTGGCGTGCTTTATGGCGTATCGCAATGCCGCGTCGGCAATACCTATGCAACCGGCCGCATAGGGTATTCTTCCCCTTACCAGCCACTTACTGAGCAGCCTGAAACCCTGTCCCCTTTCTCCCAACTGGTTGCTCACAGGTATTTTACAATTGTCGAATGAAATCTCGCAGGGATACCATGGCCGGATTACCGGTATAAACTTCCAGTCAAAGCCCGGGGTGCCTTTTTCCACTACAAAAGCACTGATTCCCTCACGGCCGGAGTCTGTTCGTGCAAAAACCACTCCGAAATCACCCTTATCCACTCCGGTAATAAATGTTTTTGTGCCATTTAAGACCCAATGATCCCCTTCCAGCGTACCCCTGGCCTGAATAGCCCTGGCTGGGTCCGACCCTCCCCCTGGTTCTGTGATGGCTATAAAAGCCTTTTTTACTTTACCTTCGATCATAGGGATGACATACTTTTCAATCTGCTCTTCAGTGCCTTCATAGAGAACATTAGGCGGCTCGTTGCCGAATGCGTTGAGGGCCGGGACATAACCTCCCAGCCTGTGCTGTGAAGCCTCTTCGGCAGCGAGGGTCAATTCAAAAATACTTCTTTCCTGCCCACCAAATTTTTTTGGTACTCCCAATGCCCAAAGCCCGGCATCCTTTGCCTTGGACTGAAGCTTTTTTAGTTCGTCCTCGGGCAAACCTATAGCGTCGGGCTCTATTTTTTCTTCCAGAGGAAGAACTTCATTTTTTACAAATTCTCTAACCTTAACCCGAAATTCCTCAATTTCTTTCGGTATCTGAAAATTAAAGCTCCCCATTTGCCTCTACCTCCCTGACAACAATTTACTCTCCCTTAAACTGGGGTTTGCGTTTTTCGGCAAAAGCCCTGACACCTTCCCTTGCATCTTCAGTTTCTTTCAGCAGGCGCTGTGACATGGACTCCATTCTTAAACCATCCTGCAAATGCATATACTGCGACCTGACAGCCAATTCCTTAATGGCTCTTACCGCCAGGGGGCCGTTATCACAGAGCCGCCTGGCATAGTCCAGTGCAGCCGGCATAAGCTCATCCTTTTCGACTACTTTATTGATTAGTCCAATTCTGAAGGCATCGTCTGCCGGGAACTGATCGCCCAGCAATAAAAACTCCATGGCCAGAGGGTAGGGCAACTGCCTCAACACCCGCTGCGTCCCCCCGTTCCCCGGCAAGATACCCCGTTTAACCTCAGACAATCCAAACCTGGATCCTTTAGTGGCAATACGGATATCTGTGGCCAGGAGCAGGGTCATACCGCCGCCCAGACAATATCCGTTAACCGCGGCAATAACAGGTTTCCAGATTTCCAGTCCACGGTTAAGCAATTGATCTTTCTGAGTCAGCCAGTTTTCCCACCAGCCGGGTTTTAACGGTATGGTTTTCTTCAAGTCCGCACCTACAGTAAAAGCCTTGTCTCCAGCTCCGGTAATAATGGCCACCCATATTTCCGGGTCGTCCCTGACCGCGATCCAGGACTCCGAAAGCTCCCTGTAGGTTTCCGGGTCCATGGCGTTTAGCACTTCGGGCCGGTTTATAGTAATTGTAGCAATATGATTGTTTACTTCAAAAATTAAAGCCATTTCAAAACCCTCCCTATTGTACAGGTTCGAAAACCGGTATAAATTGCTCTTCTTCAACCCCTTGAAAAACTACCCTCACGGCCATGCCGGCATGGATCTGGTTTAATTCACAGTTTACAACACTGGTTAGCATTCTAACCCCTTCGTCCAGCTCCACAATGGCCACGTTGTAAGGAACCCTGTCCTTGAATTCCGGTCTGTAAGCCTTGTGAAAAACCACCCAGGAGTATACAATTCCCTTTCCGCTTACCTCTGACCATACAACATCGTATGAACCGCAGTGAGGGCACATTATCGATGCCGGGCTATAAAACCTTTGGCAGGAACCGCACTTCTGAAATTTAAGTTTATTGACCTTCACCGCTTCCCAGTATTCCCGGTTATCCTGGCTAACCGCATCTTCTATAAGCTGCCGGTTCATCCTCTTACCTCCTCAAGACCAAGGTTGAGTGGGTGTGCATAATCCCACCCTGATTGCTGACTACCCCCATCCGGGAATTGGGCACCTGTCTTTCCCGACATTCTCCTCTAAGCTGCCTGACTGCTTCCACAATCAATTGCATCCCTGGCATTCCTGTTTCAGATAGCAGTCCCCCGGAGGTATTCATGGGCAGTTCCCCGCCCAATTCAATTCTGCCGCCCTGAACAAATGCTCCTCCCTCTCCCTTTTCGCAAAAGCCGTAGTCTTCCAGCGTCATCAGGGCAGTTATTGTAAAACAGTCATATATCTGGGCAAAATCCATATCATTGGGTCTCACCCCGGCCATATTAAAGGCCATCTCCCCGGATCTTTTGGCCCCGCTGGTGGTCATATTCTTTCTGTGGGTTAATTCCGAGGACGGGTGTGACTGTCCGATTCCCGAGATGTATACAGGAGGTTTTCTCAAATCCCTCGCTCTATCTGCCGAGGTCACCACCACTGCCGCCCCCCCATCGGATATCAGGCAGCAGTCCAAAAGGCGCAGCGGCTCAACTATATACGGGCTTTTCCGGTAATCATCCAGCGAGACTGGCTTTTTAACGTGAGAGTCTTCATTTAGAGCTCCATGCTTCCGGCAGGCAATGGTAATGGCTGCCAGCTGATCGCCGGTTGTTCCGTACTCCTCCATATGGCGCCTGGCAATCATGGCATAGCTGGCTGGAGCTCCAAAAAAGCCATAGGGTGCCCCTTCGCTGCGTGAGCGCTGGTATACAGCCCGGGAGCCGGTCAGCGGGTTATCGCCGTAACTGCAGACCACCACATTACAAAGCCCGGCATCAATGGCCATCATAGCATACTGAATCATCCCTATGTTTGAGGCCCCGGCCTGATCAATTGTAGCCGCCACGTTGGGCTCTATTCCCAGCAGGTGGGCAATCTTTGAGGCATAAAGGCTTTCAAAGCTAGAAGTGGGATACTTGCACAATACCGCATCCACGTCACTGACATTCAGACCGGCATCATCCAAAGCATTTTTGATTGCTTCAACATTTAAGCTATAGCTTGATCTGCCGGGTAGTTTCCCTAATCTGGTTTTGCCCGCGCCAACTACCGCGTATTTATCCTTCAGTGAATTAACCAACTAGCCAATCCTCCTTACTTATGGTATTTTTCAAATTCAGCCACCGCCAGTTTATGCCTGATTTTCTCAGAAGATTCAAGCATAAGCCTGGCCAGGCGGATTTCCCTATACCATCTTTCCACTGGCACCTCCTGGGCAACTCCCATCCCTCCGTGTATCTGTATGGACCTGTCTATTATCTTAAAGGCCGTTTCAGTGGCCACCAGTTTGGCCATAGCCACTTCGTTTTCCGACGCGTCGCCCAGGCTCATTTTTTTTACAATACTCCAGACAAGCAGCCTGGCGCTGCTTAATTCAACGATTGAGTCGGCCACCATATCCTGAATACTATTTCTGTATTCCAGAAGTTTGCCAAAGGTCTCCCTCTGGGTTGCATACTCCGAACACAAACGAAGCGCCTCCCTGGACACTCCGAGGCAACTGGCCGCCAGTAAAACCTGGTACTCGTTCAGTATACCCCCTGCTAATTCTCCACCTTTCCCCAGACAGTTTTCGGCAGAAACTTCACAGTCCTGGATAGAAATATCAAACAGTCCAATTGTACGAACTAAAACTACTTCTTTATATTTAACACTTCCATTATTTTCAACTAAAAACAGCATGGTTTCCTTTGAATCTTCTACTTTGGCCCATATCAGGCCAAAGCCGGCCTTGTCCGCATTGGCGACGAATCGCTGGGAACCTGAGATTATCCATTGACCATTGCTACTCTTTCTGGCAGTAAAATTGGAGCTGTTATCCAATGCGATAAAACAACCGTTACCCGACTCAACAGCCGGTTTAACCAGTTTTTCAACCAATTCTGTATTTAATTTGGAAAGAACGGTCGGTACCGTTTTGCCAAAGGCGTCCATGGCCGGCGATACCAGTCCGAACCAATGCTGCGAGGCCTCTTCCATCAATACAAACTGACTAAAAATATCTAACTCTTCACCACCCCACTCTCTTAATGCCCCCATTTGCCAACAGCCCATATCCCTTGCTTTTTTTTGCAGGGCTGTAACGTACTGTGCAGGTACTTCTGTAACATAGTGCCCTATTTCCAGTTCAATTGGCACAACTTCTTTTTGAATAAATCTCCTGACAGTATCTCGCATCATTCTTAATTCATCGGTTAGAAAAAAATTTTCCAAATCAGACACCTCCCTTATTTGCTATTCTATATAATATTAAGCTAACCCCAGTATTTCCCTCGCATCATCGGGTGTTGCTATTTCTATACCTAGTTCCCTGGCAATCCGTGCAGTCCTTGCAACTAATTGCGCATTACTCTGGGCTAATTCCCCTTTTCGATAATATATATTATCTTCCATCCCAACCCTCACCATGCCCCCGACAATCATGGACATAGTAGTCAAGTGCAATTGAAAACGTCCTATTGCAGAAACATTGAATATACTATCCTTTGGCAGGTTATCAATCATTTGTGAAAGGATTCTTGGATTAGCTTCCACAGCTCCCTGATAGTTCATGCCTAAAACTAAATTAACGTAGTATGGCTTTTTTATCAGTCCTTTTTCAATTAAATTGTTGACCTCCCGGAACATTGCGGAACTATATACTTCCATTTCCGGTTTAATATTAAATTCCAGCATTTTGCCAGCAAAATCCTCAATAAGGGGACGGGGATTATTAAAAAAAGTTCCCGCATAAGGGCCAACAGTGCGCACTAATGAACCCATATTCAACGAGGCCATTTCCGGTTTGGGGTCAGCATAAAAACAATCGATTCTCTCTTCTTCCCTGGAATTACCTCCGCCACTGCTAGTATCTTGCAGGACAATATTGCATTTATCGCGAATAAGTCTATGTATTCTACTATAAATAATTGGATCACAGGACGGGTTCCCTTCCGAATCACGGGCGTGAAGATGTAAAATTGCAGCGCCTTCGTTATAGCACTCAATAGCAGCTTGAGCAATTTCTTCGGGTTGTTCCGGCAAAGCAGGATTTACATTTTTTCTGTGCACACCCCCGGTTAAGGCAACGGTTATAATGAGTTTTCTCTTGGCCATAATAATACCCCCTATAAATCGACAATTAGCATCATAAACTGTGGTTCTTCGGGCAACTACACCTCCTATAATCGTTAAATGGCGCAAGTTTATAATTTATCTAATAATTCATTCATTTGAAAAAATTATACTCCTGGGTTCGAGTGTTTTCAATTCAATAAAACCTATACCTTTATTGATACTTTTAGATCTTCCCATCAAACAGCTCGTCACCCGGAAAAGGTATAAGCTTATATATGACGAATTTCTTAAATCACATAGTATTGCATCCCCAGGTTGTATCGGAGGTATGCTGGATGGAATTAAAACATCTTGAGATATTTCAAAAAGTTTCAGAAACCAAAAGCTTCTCCCGTGCTGCTGAAATAATTTTTTTAAGCCAGCCCACCATCACTAACCATATTAATAATTTAGAGCATTCTTTGGGCGTAAGGTTATTTACCAGAAAGGGTAATATTGTAGATTTAACCGAAGCAGGCAAGAGATTTCTACAATATACAAAACAAATTTTATCGTTGGCCGATGAGGCAAAGAGTCAAATGCAATTTTATTCCAAGGGGACCCAGGGAACCATTAATATTGGTGCCACTCCTACTATTTGCAATTACCTCCTTCCCAGTATTCTTTCAGCTTTTCATAAACATTACCCCGAAGTGAAAATTAAATTAGAATCAGTATCTTCACCAAATATTATACAAATGGCATTGAATAGGGAGATACATTTGGGTTTAATCAGATCAAACACAGAAAGCCCCGGTAACTCAAAATTATCATGGAAAACAATTAATACAGATAATACTATACTAGTTGCATCAAAGGAAAGTACATTATCCCGGTCAAATACATTAACTATGCTTGAACTATCTAAAAGACCTCTAATAACCTATGGCAAAGATTCTGTTTCATGGGCGAACATTGTTAGTACTTTTAATAGTATAAATCTTATCCCCAATGTTCTAATGGAGATCGATGATATTAATACCGTAAAAAGGATGTTAGTTGAATGTAATGCCATGTCCTTCTTGCCGGAAATCTCAGTCCGGGAGGATATTGCCGAAGGAAATTTGATAGAAATTAATATTACTGATTGTCTGCCCTATAAAAGATATATTTTACTGATTTATCGTGAAAGTCTTTACACCACCGAAGCATTGCAAAACTTTTTAAGCTTTTTAGAAAAATTTAAGAAAAATAGTTAAAAATAATAAACACCCTTTTACGACGGTATAAGTGGGTAAACTCCCACAACACCGAAAAAAATAGTGTTTCCAGTCGAATCCCATAAATATAATCTCTTTTTATTACTTACATGAAAGGGGCCGATACTGCATGACTCAGGTATTACTTAATTTTCCCGCCAGACAAAACACCCTTGACGCTTTAGTATCCGCCTTTCCCAACGCCTCCTTTCATCATCACCCCTACTCCTCCCTCGGTGAAGCGCCGCTTTCCGGGTGTGAAGTACTTGCCACCTTCGGAACCGGCCTTGAACCGGATCTACTGCTTAAAATGCCCAGGCTTAGGCTTCTCCAGCTGTTCACATCCGGTGTCGACCGCCTGCCTATAAGGGAACTACAGGACATGGGAGTTACGGTGTGCAACGCCAGGGGACTGCATGGAATCTCCATAGCTGAATATATCTTCGGCTGCATGCTTACCCTTACCCTGAACCTTTTCACTATGCGGGAAAATCAGAAGGCCGGCAGGTGGTTTCGCAAAGTGCAGCGGGAGGAGATATATCAAAAGACCATGGGCATTATCGGGACCGGCGGCATTGGCCAGGAAGTGGCCCTTAAGGCCAAGGCCTTCGGCATGACCACCCTGGGACTGAACCAGTCGGGCAGGGACCTGAATCACTTTGACCGTGTGTACTCCCCCGGTGATATAGGAGAGTTGCTGGCAGCCAGTGATTATGTCCTTTTATCACTTCCTCTTACCGAATCCACCCGTCACTTTATGGATCAAAACAAATTCGCGCTGATGAAGCCCACCAGCTGTTTTATAAATATTTCCCGGGGCCGGGTGGTGAACGAAGCTGCATTAATTGACGCCCTTAAAAACAAAAAAATAAAGTCGGCCATCCTTGATGTATTCGAAAAGGAGCCCCTTTCGGAGGACAGCCCCCTCTGGTCCATGGAAAATGTGATTGTGACCCCGCATATAGCCGGGGCCTATCCTTTTTACATTGACCGGGTGCTTGAAATATTCAGACACAATTTATCGATTTACCTCGGGCAAGGCCAGGACTATAAAAACCCGATCGATCTGGAAAGGGGTTATTAGGAATTGGAAACAAAATTGTAACATTCCCGTCACCGGGCTGTCATAACAAACTGTTATCATTCTTATAACAGGGTGGGTATTAAAAGCGGTGGCGCTTAAAAATTTACCCACTACAAGGAGGTATACATATGAAAATAAAAAAATGGCTGGCAGTGGCTGCTACCGGGGTGTTGTTAAGCGGGGGGCTGCTATTGGGAATCCCGGCGGCTAAATCCTTCGCCGCGGCCGGACCCCCGGCGGGAATTCAGTCAGGACAAGGTTTTAACTGTCCCGGCCCTGGAATGGGGATGGGCCGGTCAAATGGAGGAATATCCGGTGCAGTTTCCCAGTTGCTGGGAATAAGTCAGTCCGAGCTGATTGCCGCCCGGCAGGCAGGCAAATCAATGGTTCAAATTGCCTCAGAGAAAGGTATGACTGAGCAAAACCTTATCGAAAGCATTACCGCCCAGAGGAACGCCCAAATAGACCAGTTGGTGCAGGACGGTAAAATGACTCAGGAACAGGCCGGTCTTTGCAAGCAAAACATAGGCCAACAAATTAAAAGCAACATCAGCCGAACCAATATTGGGCCAAACCGCACAGGAGTACCTGGCCAGGGGCAGGGCAAGGCCCTTAAGTCCGGAGCCAATCAGCGACAGGCTGCAGCCGGCATGGGTGCCGGACGTGGTGCCGGCAGGGGAGCAGGTTACAGGGCCACCAACGGCACTTGCCCCTACAACACCTCGCAAAACCAGTAGGCACATAATCTGAAATGACCTTCCTACCCGGTAAAATGGGTGGGAAGGTCATTTTATTAGCTTTGTTTTGTTTTTGCTTTCTTGAAATCACATTCAGACTTATATACTATTCCTGCTGAACCATCCACAACAACTATTTCTCCGGCATTAATATATGAAGTACCTATTTTTGTGCCAAGTACTGCGGGAATACCATATTCCCTGGCTACAATTGCCGCATGTGATAAAGGTCCTCCTGTATCAGCAACAACTGCCGCTGCCATGCCAAACAGCGAAGTCCATGTTGGATCTGTATATGGACAGAATAATATATCACCTTTTTTTAATTTACTAAAATCATGCACATTCATAATAATTTGTGCCGGTCCCTCCACAAAGCCGGGGCTGCCTGATATCCCTTGCAATGCATCTACATCCTTTTTATACTCTACCAGTTTCAGGAGGGTTTTCACCCATAAAGTCTGGTTAAGGCTAAAATTCTTTTTACGAATACTTACCAGCCGTTGGCATTTATCCTTCTCAATCTGAGCAATAATTCCATGGCATATTTCCTCTTTGGTTAAGTAAACAATATCCTCTGCTGCCTTTAAATACCCGGCATCGGTTAAGCGATTTCCAAGCTCATCCTTAATTTTTCTACCAGTAGTGAAGATTTTTTCCAAATTAAACAAGGTTTCTTCCCTTATAATGTGATTTGTTCTTAAACTATTATAACTCCAGCGAAATAACCGCTTAAAAGGACCTGTTAGCTTACTTTCAAAATTATTCACCCATATTTCATGCTCTTTCTTGCGCTTCAACTCATTGTGTTTTCGCTCGGTTAATTGGGGATCCTGTAATGCTGCCCGGATAATTACCATTAGCAGATCCGGGCTTTCCAGCCAGGATTTGCTGGTAAATGGCTGATACATTTTTTCGGTACGGTAACCATAAGCCTTTAAAAAGTCTTCTAACTTACCAAGGAATTCCCGCCCCCCGGTAATGTGTAACAATTGATTTTTTATATTCTCAAATTTTACTTCCCCGTCACCCATAATTATTGCATAAAGTTGAGGTTCAAGGTTTGCGGCTACAGCTAAGCCATTTATTTCTCTGTCTATTATCGCCGTTTTATAATCGAGCCCTGTTGTCATCAAATCCATTAAGGGTGGTCTGTTTTTTTTAGAACAGAAGACTTTTAATACCAACGAAATTACTACCAATGGAAGTAAGTTTGCTTCGAAAAAATTATAAAACCGTAAACAACATATTTTTTCTGCCAAATGAAAAACATCCTGAAGGTATATTGCCAGCTGCTCATCTGTTTCTGCCGCCATATTTGTTTCTTCCCATTGATTAATTGTCTGGCTAATCTGTTGATACTCTTTTCGCCATTGGGCTTGTGAAATCTTAGTAGCTTTAAACAGCTTTGCCGGCACTGATAATAATCTTAAGCTATATTTAATCTTGGGAGGTACTAGAGTAATTCTTCCATCGTTCTCTAAACTTATTATTTCTTTAGCCCGGGATATTTTGATGCCTAAATTATCAGCACTGTTTAAAATAGCTTGATAGCTTGTGGTAACCACAGCGTGATCCAAAGGTGTAGGTGCTTCCGGATAATGTTCAATAAGATCGTCAAGCATAAATTTCTGTATCTTTGTCAATTTACCTATAAGTAAATTGTCATCATTAACTTCCGAACCAAGGGCAGTAACAGGGCGTGCTTGGAGTAAGTAAATTTTACCTTTGGCAAAGGCCCATTCAATATCCTGGGGAACCCGGTAATGCTCCTCTACTCTGTTAGCTACTTCCCCTAACTCCCTTAACTGAGCATCAGACAGAGAAAACTCCTTTCTTTTATCATTTGGAACGTCAATTTGCTGCGTTTTTCCCGTGAAATTAATTTGTAATTGTTTTTCTTTACTACCAAGCCGTCTTGTTTTAATCTCCAGGGTTTTTCTATTCAAGACAAAATTATCCGGTGTTACTATCCCCGCCACCACTACTTCACCCAGCCCATAGGAAGAATTTATTATCATTTCATCCATCCTGCCATTTAAGGGGTTAGCTGTAAAGGCCACCCCGGCCGCCTCTGCCTCCACCATTCGTTGTATGATAATGGAGAGATAAACTTTGCTGTGATCATAATTTTGCTTATGGCGATAAGCCATCGCCCTGGCTGTCCATAAAGAAGCCCAACAGCATGTAACATGAACCAGTAATTCATGCTCACCCAGAATGTTCAAATATGTTTCCTGTTGACCGGCAAAGCTGGCGTCCGGCAAATCTTCCGCAGTTGCCGATGAGCGAACAGCCACCGCAGCCCCGTTGGGTTGCCCCACCTGAGTTAATTTATAATAGGCATTGATAATCTCTTTTTTGATCTTATCGGGAATAGGCCTGCTCATAATTAATTCCCTGATTGGAAGGGATTTCTCTTCTATATCAGAAGGTTTATCCCAATCTACTGTTGCTATTATTTTATTTATTTTCTCTTGTATGTCTGATTCACCAACAATGCTTTTATATGCATCAACACTTATACAATATCCGTTGGGTACAGGGAAGCCTGCTTTGACTAATTCCCCCAGATTGGCTCCTTTTCCACCAACAAGTTCAATACTGTCTTTAGTCACTTCATCAAAAAACAAAACGTATAGCTTACCCATAACAGCAATCCCCCTATTTCTTAGTAAATCCCTGTACCTGTAAACTAGTATTTATTTTGCGCCTTCTGATCCGTATAAATAGAACCTCTAAAACGTAACCCTACTGCAACTCCCATTGCTGATCCCATGGATAATAATAAAAAAAGCGTCAAATAAGCACCCGATCCAGTTGCTCCAATAATGTTACCGCCGGTTGGTACAATGAACCCTGTAAAAGCAGGAATGCCTATAGCTCCACCCAAATTTCTGCTTATTTGCACCAGGCCGCCCATCACGGCTCGTTGGTTTTCTGCCACGGCATTTTGGCCTGATAATAATAAAGTTGGGAAAATTACCCCCAAGCCAAGCCCCGTGACAAAAACCATGCCGGCTAACGGGTAATAGATTAACTCCAATCTGCTGGTTAACGCTAACATAAAAAAACCTGCCGTTGCCACTGCCCATCCGCCCACAGCAAGATTAGCGTAACTAAACTTTTCAGTTAGTTTAGCACTGAGGATTCCACCTATACCTAAACCAAGGGCTAACGGCAACAATAATTTACCTCCTTGAACGGCAGTTTCACCCAGTATCAACCTGCCATAGATTGGCAAAACAACTATTGCTCCATACATCATTGCTCCCAACAAAAATGTACTTACCAGGGATATCTTCACATTTTTAGTTGCCATTAAATCGGGGGAAACCACTGGGTCTGAATGCTTTTTCTCCTGCCACAAAAAACCGCCCAAAACCAATACAGCCGACAATAAACTAAATACGGTATGCATATGTATCAAACCCCGGGTTTCGATCATTTTAAATCCTTGAATAAACAGTATAATCGCTACCCCTAACAAAAAACCACCGATGAAATCAACCTGGCCCAAATTGATTTGTCGCCTTCCATTAGCAGTTTCTGCAAATCCAAAAGCCACTAGAACTATGGCCAGCATCCCCATAGGGATGTTTGCCCAAAAGGCCCACTGCCAACCAAGATTATCGGCAATTAGACCTCCTACCAAGGGTCCTGCTACATTTGCCAATACTTGTACAATTGCCAACATACCCATCATTTTTCCGCGGTCTTTAATGGGAAACAAGTCACTGATCATGGCAATTGCCGCCGGTGCCAGGGCCCCTGCCCCCAACCCCTGTACTACACGGTATATCACCAGATGGTCCATTGAATTAGCCGTTCCGCTTAAAGCCGAACCGGCTACAAACACCACCATGCCACCCAAATAAAAACGTTTTCGCCCGTAAAGATCTGACAACTTGGCAAATATTGGAATAGTGATTGTTGAGGCAATCAAATAGCCGCTAAAAACCCAGCTATATAGATAAATACCACCTAAATCTTTTACTACACCGGGAAGTACGGTAGCCAGAATAGTTTGCATTATAATGGACGAAACCATCCCTAAAAGTATTCCGGTAAAGGCAATCACCTTATCCTCACTTCCTTATTCAGTAGATGCCATCCCAGCCATGATTATCTTAACCCTGTCCAAAAATTCCTCTGCCAAGGGTTTGCTTAGCCCTCCGTCCAACCATTGAAATAAAGTATAAAAATAGATACTAATGATAATATCGGCGGCATGAACGGGATTAAAATCCCTATGAAATTCACCTTGCTGCTGCCCGTCTGTAAAGATTTTAAACAGTATCATTTTGAGCTGCATCTGATTTTCCTTTTCAGGATTCATTTCAGAAAACAGCTCTTTAAATATCTCCTTTGTAATTAAACCGGTTATTTCCTTGTTCTCTTCATTAACCTCCGCCAAAACGTTTAGCAAGCTAAAGATTTTTTCCCGGGCACTTTTTATACACATTAACTTTTCTGCTAAAATTTTTTCCATTAAAGCTACCCTTTGCTCTCCGAGGTAATATATAACTCCTTTTTTGGTGGGAAAATGAATAAAAAATGTTCCTTTGGCCACATCTGCCTTTTCCACAATTTGTTCTATTGTTGTTATTTCATAACCTTGCTCCAAAAATAGTTCTACCGCAGCTTTAAAAATCTTGGCCTTTGTTTCAGCTTTTCTTTTATCTAAGCGAGTCTCTTTTTTCATACTTCACCCTCCCCAAATGTAATGACCATAGTACACTCATGTACCATGGTCATTATAGCACAATACCGGCATTTTGCAAATATAATTAACCTGTTTTATATTTTGCAGCTGCTCTTGCTTAACATTATAAAAAACACCCTCTGATTATTTACAGAAGGTGGTAATTACTTCAATTGCTTATAAGGTTCCCGGTACCTCAACTACCCCACAAGATTCCAGCCAAAGACACCCTTGAGAGAGACCGGTTTAACAACTCCAAGGCCTTCCAATGCCTGTAGGTGAGCGATCGTCTCGCCAGTCGCCAACCAACGTTCCCGATGGTTCAATTGCATAAAACTCTTGCTTCGGCCAACCCACGGAATGGCACAGGCCACTGTAAAGGAGTTCTGGGGACCTGATCGCAGCGAATCAACAACATCGGCAAACCGAACGTCGTGGTGAGAAATCAGGTTAGCAACAACCCTCTGGAAATCCCTCATTACATCCCCGTGTCCCGGCAGGGCCAGCCGCACTTTCAAGCCCGCCACGTGGCGAAGTGAATCAATAAAGCTCCCCAGTGGATTTTTTGGAAGGAAAGGGAGGGCCTGGACGTTTGGGGTATCGTGGGGGAGAACATGGTCACCTGTGATAATCAGACCCCTTTGTCGCTCAAATAAGCAAATGTGTCCGGGCGAATGCCCCGGGGTCCACACGATCTCCCAGCGCATGGAGCCGACAGAGATTACTTCGCCGTCCATAAGTGGTCGAATCACACCAAGTGGAATTATTTGGAATTTCGGAATATAGTTCACCATTTTGACAACAATGTCGTCGGGGGCTCCGTGTTGTCGAAACCAACCTCCCATGGCCTTACGCCAGGAATCACCGTTCTCACTCCGGACGGCATGTGCCTCTACTTCCCTGGGATGCAGGAGTACCGGGGCGCCTGAGAGATCTTGCAGCGCCGGGAGGTGCCCCATGTGGTCGGGGTGAGCGTGTGTAACGATAATCCCCCGAAGTTTTCCCGGGTCAACGCCCGCCTCATCGAATAGCTCCAACAACTGACTCCAGGAATCATTTAACGAGGTATGCCCAAATAGGTCTATACTCATGGCTGTCGGCCAATTCGTGTCGACCAGGTAGGAATCCTGCCCATCTGTCAGTAAGTAGCAATTTATAGTTTTGAGCGGACCCGGGGTATCAATAGACAAGGCATAAACCCCTTCCGACACGAGCATGCAGATTCCTCCTTTCAAAACAATTTACGATATCTGGCCACTACAGATGCTAGACTGACTAGCCGGTTTAATACATACATTTATTGTAACGGTTCATCGGATTTTGTCAATCTCGCTTCCAATAACGGGTACCTGAGTTACTAAGTTACCCTTCTTCTAATCATATCAATTATGGCTACATCTGAAACTTTAATATTTTCCCCCATAGCCTTAACTATATAGTTTAATTCAAGGGCTTCTCTTGCGTATTTTAGCTTATACTCTGTCAAACCTCTTCTCCTGGAGCCGCTTTTTATTAATTTGAACTCTTCCCCGTTTAATCCGGTTGCCATCAAGACTTCATCCGGGGTTTTGGCGTAAGTTTCTTTTGCTTTGATTTAATCGTTCCTACGGTTTGCTGGAATATCTCCAATTGTCTTTCTTTTTTTAATATCACGGGGACGGATCTTCTGACATTATGAATTTAAAACAAAAAACTGCGGCATAGATTATACCACAGCAATTTTTAATAATCTTCATCGTCCAACCAAAAGAAGGAACCCTAAAGTTATATTCTTTTAATCGCTGGCCATAGGTTTCGATTAATAATATAAAAATGAAAATCAAACCCGAACACATCCTGAATCTCCATGGTTTCCAAAATCACAAAACTGGCGGCATCGGTGTAGGATAGATTTTGGTCATGGTAGTTCTTAAGAACGGCATGGATTTTACCTTTTTTATCATCATCAAAATGGGTTACCTTTAACAAGTTGAGTTTCTCTGTGCGATCAATAACATCAAGGAAACGGTTGGCAAGAATATAACCAGCATGGTAGCGTAACCAAGTATAGGTTTCTGAAATAACCAATAAACTGGTTATCAGGACTGCGCGTTTGCTTATTGAGTTATAAAAAGACCGGGCCTCCTGATGTAACGGATCACGGCATCAATCAATGCAATAAAAGCACCCGTGTCAATGAATAATTTATAAAGGTTTTTGGCCCCCATATAAATCCTCCTTGTACTTAAGGGAGCCGTCACCGGGTCCTTTAAAAATACCGATCAGTTCCGTCAGAGGGTCGTCGGTGCCGCCTCGCAGTTCTTCTTTTTCGGTTTCAGAAGGAATAACCCCCAGTTTATGGAAAAGCTCCTCTTTTTGCTTAGGATTAAGCTTTTTTATTTCTTCAATCAGACGTCCAATGGACATAGAACCTCAACTCCACAGTTTTACTATATTATATCACAAATAATAACAGATGGAGAAAGTGTAACAGGGATGGTTCTTTTCGAGGACTATATTTCTATCACAATTATTTATCTATCCTATCAAGAAACTGCTGTAATTGCATCCCATCCTTAAAGCCAATTATGTAAACTCCCTCTTGGTGCATTTCAGTACAGTAATCAGTAATTTTTTCGTATTCAGCAATCATATTATTAATTAAAATGGCTGAATCTCTTGGGCAACAATGGCTAACAGAAAAACCACCCGCACTTTAATTCAGACGGGTGGTTTATTATTTCAGCAATCTATTTTACCGGCTAACTAACTACTCCACCGTAACACTCTTCGCCAAATTCCTGGGCTGATCAACATCACAGCCCCTGGCCACAGCCATCCTGTACGCCAGCAACTGCAACGGCACCACAGCCAGCACCGGCGCCAGCAGTGGATGGGTGTTGGGGATTTCCAGAACGTGGTCCACCACTTTTTCAATATCCTTTATACCGGACATGGCCAGGGCTATTACTGTGGCGTCCCTGGCCTTGACTTCCTTGATATTGCTGACCATTTTCTCGAAGAGGTCCTGCTGGGTGGCCAGGGCTATGACCGGAACGCCTTCCACTATTAGTGCCAGGGTGCCGTGTTTTAGCTCTCCGGCGGCGTAGGCCTCGGCGTGGATGTAGGATATTTCTTTTAGTTTTAAGGCGCCTTCCATGGCTACTGTGTAGTCGAGACCTCTGCCGATGAAGAAGGCGCTGCGGCTGAGGCGGTAATCCTGGACGAATTGGTCTATGATGTGGGAGTTTTCCAGTATTACCTTGACTTTGTCGCTAAGCTTTTTTAGCTCTTTTATTATTGTCCTGGCCTCGGACTGGGGAATGGTACCCCTTTGCTGGGCCAGGTAGAGGCCTATCAGGTACATGCAGATGAGCTGGGTGGTGTAGGCCTTGGTGGAGGCCACGGCTATTTCGGGGCCGGCCCAGGTGTAGATAATATCGTCGGCCTCCCGGGCTATGGAGCTGTCCACCACGTTGGTTACTGCCAGAGTTCTGGCCCCTTTTCTTTTGGACTCCCTTAGGGCGGCCAGGGTGTCGGCGGTTTCGCCGGACTGGCTGACCACTATGACCAGTGAATTTTTGTCCACCAGGGGATTGCGGTAGCGGAATTCCGAGGCGATGTCTATTTCCACCGGCACCCGGACCAATCTTTCTATTATTTGTTTGCCCACCAGCCCGGCGTGATAGGCGGTGCCGCAGGCCGATATGAATATTTTGCTTATATTGCGGATCTGTTCCCGGCTCATATTGATCTCGTTCAGAACTATACTGGTTCCCTCGGGGTTGATGCGACCGCTGAGGGTGTCCTTTAGCGCCCGGGGCTGTTCATGTATTTCCTTTAGCATGAAGTGGTCGAAGCCGCCCTTTTCGGCCTGGGCCGCCTCCCATTTGACCTCGAAAATCTGTTTATCCACCGGCCTGTTGTACTGGTCGAACACCCTTACACCGTCGGCAGTGATGTCGGCGATCTCGCCATCCTCCAGTATATAGGTTTTACGGGTATGGCAAAGCAGGGCGGGTATGTCCGAGGCAATGAAATTCTCCCCGATTCCCAGTCCCACCACCAGCGGGCTGTCCTGGCGGGCCGCCACCAGGCGTCCGGGCTCATCCAGGGAGAGTACCACCATGGCGTAAGATCCCTCTAATTTTCTGGTGGCAGCAATGACTGTTTCCATCAGGTCTCCCTCGTAAAACTCCTCTATCAGGTGTGGGAGCACCTCGGTGTCTGTTTCTGAGAGGAACTCATGTCCCTTGGATATGAGCCATTCTTTAAGGGTCAGGTAGTTCTCTATTATGCCGTTGTGCACCACGGCAAACCTGCCCTGGCAGTCGTTGTGAGGGTGGGCGTTAACGTTGGAGGGCCGGCCGTGGGTGGCCCAGCGGGTGTGCCCTATTCCTGCGGTGGCGTAAAACTCTTTGCCTTCCAGCCGGTTTCTCAGGGCATCCAGTTTTCCCACCTGTTTGTATACCTTTATCCTGTTATCCTCGGAAAGGGCGATACCCGATGAATCATAACCTCTATATTCAAGTTTCTTCAAACCTCTTAGAAGCACCGGAGCAGCAAGTCCGGACCCGATATATCCAACTATTCCGCACATGTGTTTAGCCTCCCGTTTATTCATCCCCCCAATCAGGGGCGGTATTTTCTTCCAGAAAATAAAATAGCCCCAGGCAATAGATCACCTGCGACAAAAAAAGCCCATGGTAATGCCGATTTGCCACCCGGGACACATTTGTCCCGACGGTTACCCGCCGGTTTTGTACTGTCCTTAACGGTGGTGGCCCACCGGGGAGTACCCGCCGAAAAATCGATAAACTCCCCCCTCGTCAACCCAGAATTCAGAGACAGGAGGTTGGAAGCCGGATGTCTGATTTCTGTGGGAATTGGCTTTACGCCAATTCCTTCTTAATCTAACTTCCAACCTCGAACTTCGAACTTCGAATTTGGGTTCTGGCGCTTCAATTCAGTTGTTGGAAATCACCTTGCTCTCGGGCCTCACCTCCTCAAAATGATATCCCCACAAATTCATTATTTACTATTCAACCAAAGTGCTTTAAATACCTTTAACCACAAAAACTATATTGCCCGCCGTCCATAGAAAAGCTATGAGCAGTAAGCGGTAAGCTTTAAGCTTTACCAGTTGCAAAGACTTCCAGTCTATGCCAGTTTATTAACTACGGTGACCAATTGGTCCACCAGGCCCCTTAGAGCCCCCATGTCCCGTCCTTCGGCCATTACCCGGACCAGGGACTCGGTGCCGGAAGGCCTTACCAGAACCCTGCCCTGACCTTCCAGCCTCTCTTCGGCCGACCTTATGGCCTCAAAAAGAACCGGGCTGGACATAACCTGATTTTTGTTGCCCACCCTGACATTTTCCAATATCTGGGGCAGCCTCTCCATCTGGGCGGCCAGAATATCCAGGGGTTTTCCCTGGGATTTGACTACCGCCAGAAGGTTCAGGGCTGTGAGGAGGCCATCGCCGGTGGTGTTATGTTCCAGGAACAGAATGTGCCCGCTCTGCTCTCCTCCGAAGGTGGCTCCGCAGCGGAGGCATTCCTCCAGAACATAGCGGTCTCCCACCTTGGTTTCCAATACTTTGATGCCGCTTTCCCGCAGGGCCAGGTGCATTCCCATGTTGCTCATGACAGTGGCCACCACAGTATTTTTTGTTAACTGTCCTTTTTCTTTTAAATGACGGGCACAGATAACCATTATCTGGTCTCCGTCCACTATTCTCCCCCTGGAGTCCACCGCCAGCACCCTGTCGGCGTCCCCGTCAAAGCCCAGGCCCAGGTCAGCGCCGGTTTTAACCACTTTTTCCTGCAGCGCCCCCAGGTGTGTAGAACCGCAGGCACGGTTTATATTGAGCCCATCCGGGTGGTTGAATATGGGTATGACCCTGGCGCCCATCTCTTCCAGAACCCTGGGCGCCACCTGGGAAGCCGCGCCGTTGGCGCAGTCCGCCACCACGGTGATTCCTCCCAGGTCCACCGGGACCGACTTTTTCAAGAAATCGATGTATCTTTCAGAGGCGTCATCAAGTTCTATGCACCGCCCCACACCTGGCCCTACCGGAGAAGGTATGGATGAGGGGTCTTTTATCAGGGACTCTATTTGTTCCTCGGTGCTGTCCGGAAGTTTGTAGCCGCTGGGACCGAAGTATTTTATGCCATTGTCCTCCACCGGGTTATGGGATGCTGATATGACCACCCCTGCTGAGGCCTCCAGTTCTCTGGTCAGGTAAGCCACCGCCGGTGTGGGCAGAACTCCTACCCTGAGCACATCAACCCCGGCCGAACAAATACCGGCCGTCAGGGCTGCCTCCAGCATATCTCCCGAAATCCGGGTGTCACGGCCCACCACTATGCGGTGGCCGGATTTCTCCCGGGCCAGAACATGCGCACCGGCCCTGCCTATCCTCATAGCCAGATCAACGGTCAGGTCCTTGTTGGCTATTCCCCGTACTCCGTCTGTTCCGAACATAACACCCATTTTTACCGCATCCTTCGCATACATTTGCCTTGATTGGACAAGCCAAGAATATTATAACTTCAGGTATAACACCGTGTCAATTTGCAGTATATACCGGACAGCTGACTACCGGTGTTCAGGGAGTGGATTCCTCCCGCTAAACATTAATAAATAATATGAGGCCCGGACCTTTATGGTTATAAGGCCGGGCCTGAAATATCTGGAAAAATATCTATAAATTATTCAATCCCGTCCCCGGAGGTGGCTTTATCTCGACTGCGGGTGGGGACTTTGCTTTCTTAACCTGTACGGTGACCTCAACGGTGGCAGGCTTTATCTCAACCACATCCTTGGGTGGAGTGACACCTGTTTTAACGGTGACGTCATGTTCAGCTCCTTTGACATCCACTTTTTCGGTTTCTATCCAATTTATTCCCGCCAGGACTCCCTGGGGAGCTACAACCTGAACCTCAGCCGGTTTTACGACGATGCCATCCACCTCAAAATCTTTGGCCGGAGTCCCTGTGGCGCTGGCCCTGACGGGCACCATCCTGGACGGAAGTTGGTTTATGGGCACGGTTACCCTTACAGACTTTGGATCTACAATGACTCCGCTTTGTTCAACATTCACCGGCAGTGTCTTTTCCACCTGGGCTGTGGCCATGTCCACTTCCACTATAAGGTTAATCTGGCTGATGGCAGCCAATTTACTCCTGGGTCCCCTGACTGTTACCACGTTGGGAAGCACAACAGGATCCAGTGCCGTATACCCTTTGGCGGGACTTCCCCTGGGGGCGGCCTTGACATTAACCTGCTGCTCCACAATACTTTCCACCACGACATTGACCCTGCCCGGTGTTACCTGGGTAACCTGGACACCCTGGGGTGAACTTAGCTTAACGGGAAGATTCTGTTCCCCCTCGGTTACCCTGGACAGATCCAAAATCGCCTCAAAATCCGAGGGGGTAAGGGCGGTAACCTGCCCCCTGGTTCCCTGGATCCTGACGCTTATTACCCGGGGAATATCACTATTGATGACCGTGTTGTCGGGAAGGCCTCTCTGGATCAGGTTTATGCTTAAAATTTGGTTGTGCACGGGATTCTGCTCATTGGTGGCGTATACCCAGAGAAGAAGGGCCAGCAGCACCGACAGTATCCTCAATGACATATTCCGCCAGTCTATACCGGCCATAGCCTCACCTCCGAGACCAGAAGGCTGCCAGGTTGCCCTGATGGGCAGGACGCAGCGCCCCGGTTAATCTGTCAGCCAATAGTTTCTCGTCCAGCCCCCTGGCCAGAACTCCCTCTACGGCAAGGGAAACAATTCCCGTTTCTTCCGATACAATAACTGCCAGGCAGTCGGACTCTTCGGTCATACCTATGGCAGCCCGGTGCCTGGTTCCCAGAGATCTGCTTAGGTTCTGTGCCTGGGTTAGGGGAAGTACGCAGGCTGCGGCCATTATGCGGTCCCCCCTGATGATAACGGCACCGTCATGAAGAGGGGTGCGGGGTATAAATATATTAACCAGAAGCTCGCCGGATACCCGCCCGCCCACTTTTATTCCGGTATCAATATACTCCTCCAGGCCGGTGGACCTTTCCAGTACTATCAGGGCACCTATCTTTTCCTTTGACATTATCCTTACGGCCCTGACTATTTCATCCACCAGAACATTAAGCTCGGCATCACCCATGTGGTTAAACTGGCGGGAAAGAAACCTTCCTCCCCCAAGCTTTTCCAGGGCACGCCTCAGTTCAGGCTGAAACACAATGGGCAGCGCCACAATAAGGGCAGTCATGGCCTGTTTCAATATCCATTGCAGGGTGTAAAGTTGCAGGAGACTGCTGGCGGCCGTGGCCACCACCAGTACGGCCAGGCCCTTAAGCAATTGCACTGCCCTGGTGCCCTTGATTAAAAGCATGAACCTGTATAGCACAAAGGCAACTATGGCTATGTCAATGAGGTTGGTAATACTGAATATATCCAGCACGTTGAAATTGATAGCCTTTAGCCATTCCAGCAACTTATCTCCCCCCTTTTCTCTTTGACCTCTTTTATGAAAAAAAGGTTGCAGTCTTTCACCACGTATTTTAATTATACAACGGTTTTTGTATTTTATAAAAAAAGAAAGGTTGGAAACTAATCAGCTTCAAACCTTTTCGTGTTCTTCCCGGGGGCTATCCTGGTTTTTTAAGAGCCCAAAGGCGATACTGTCCACCAGTGCCTTCCAGCTAGCCTCAATGATGTTCTCCGAAACCCCAACTGTACCCCAGTTTCTTTTCCCGTCCCCTGTTTCGATAAGCACTCTGACCTGGGCCCCGGTGCCGTCTTTTTCTTCCAGCACCCGCACCTTATAATCAGTAAGCTGCATGCTCCTGATACAGGGATAAAACTCGTCCAGGGCCTTTCGCAGTGCGTTGTCCAGCGCGTTCACCGGGCCGCTGCCCTCGGCCGCGGTGTGAACCACCTTGTCTCCCACCGACATTTTTATAATGGACTGGGAGTTGGCCGGTTTGTCATCGCTCATCTCTATTATTATTCGAAGACTTTCCAGCTTAAAGGGCTCCTGGTATCCCGCCTTGAGCTTCCTCAGCAAAAGCTCGAAAGAACCCTCGGCCCCTTCAAACTGGTAGCCCTCTTTTTCCATTTCTTTGATTCGCTCCAGCAGCTCCCGGTTTTCTTCCTTCTGTAGCTCCAGGTCCAGGTTCAGCTCCTTGTATTTGTAGAGCAAATTGGATAGCCCGCTCAGCTCGGACATCAGCACCCTGCGCCGGTTGCCCACCAACTCCGGGTCAATGTGCTCGTATGTCCTGGAGGATTTAACAATGGCGCTGACGTGGATTCCCCCCTTATGGGCGAAGGCGCTGCTGCCAACGTAGGGCTGCCCCGAAACTGGATGCATGTTGGCCACCTCGCTGACATAGCGGGAAAGCTCCGAAAGCCTTTTGAGATTCTCCCGGGGAATGGTTTCCATGCCGCACTTCAAGGTTAGGTTTGGTATGATGGAGCAAAGATTGGCATTTCCGCAGCGCTCACCGTAACCGTTGATGGTGCCTTGCACATGGCCGACCCCGGCCATTACGGCCATGATGGAGCTGGCCACGGCCATATCCACGTCATTATGGCAGTGAATGCCCAGCGGTGTCTGAAATTTTTCCCCGGCCATGGTGACAAAATCGTGTATCTCGGTGGGCAGTGTACCCCCGTTGGTGTCACACAGCACCAGGGTGCAGGCCCCACCTGCTGCTGCTGCCTCCAGGGTGGCCAGGGCATACTGCGGGTTGGCCTTATACCCGTCGAAGAAATGCTCGGCATCGTAGATCACAGACAGACCCCTGCCCTTCAAAAAGGCCACCGACTCCCTTATCATGGACAGGTTTTCCTCCAGGGTGGTATTAAGGGCGTGGATGACATGAAAGTCCCAGGTTTTTCCCACCAGGGTGGCGACCCGCGCCCCTGATTCCAGTATGCTGTTGAGATTGGCGTCATCCCGGGCCTCTATTTTGGGCCGCCGGGTGCTGCCGAAGGCGGCAATTCTGGAATTCTTAATGGGCTGTTGCGCCATTTTATGGAAGAACTCCATGTCCTTGGGGTTTGACCCCGGCCAGCCGCCCTCTATGTAATGAAGCCCCATTTTGTCAAGCTTCAGGGCAATTTTTATTTTATCCTCCACCGAAAAGGAGATGCCTTCCCCCTGGGCCCCGTCCCGCAAAGTGGTATCGTATATTTCTACAGCCCGCATTTTATATCTCTCCGCTTTCGATAAGAATACTGAAGTTAGATTATAACCATCAGCCACTCAGAAAAAACCTCATACTGATAACCTGTTCGACCGGCAGTTAGGTTAAGAATGGAAAATACAGAATGAGGTATTTCACCCTTTGGCGCCATTGGCGGGGGCAAAGTGATCTGACTCCCGCCCTCTATGGTTTATAGAAGTTTATAGCTTACAGCTTACAGCTTATAGCAGACGGCTCTAGCCGTTCTTCACCTGTTCGGCGATAAGGTCTCCCATCTGGTCGGTGTTTACCAGCTTCATACCGTCCTCCATGAGGTCTGCGGTGCGGTACCCCAGATCCAGAACCCTGGTGACAGCCTGTTCAATGGCGTCGGACTCCTGGCCCAGGTTCAGTGAAAACTTGAGCAGCATTGCCCCGGACAGCACGGTGGCAATGGGATTGGCCCTTTTCAGTCCGGCGTATTTGGGTGCAGACCCGTGACTGGGCTCATACAGGCCGATTTTTCCGCCTATGCTGGCCGATCCCAGCATTCCCAGGGACCCTGTAAGCATGGAGGCCTGGTCGCTCAGTATATCCCCGAACATATTATCGGTTACGATAACATCAAACTGCCGGGGGTTTTTCACCAGCTGCATGGCGCAGTTGTCAACGTACATGTGGTCCAGTTCCACGTCGGGATATTCTCCGGCCAGACCTGTCACCACCTCGCGCCAGTGGCGGGAGCTTTCAAGAACATTGGCCTTATCCACCGAGGTCAGCTTTTTACGCCTCTTTTGGGCCATCTGGAAGCCCAGCCGGGCGATCCTATCAATTTCAGGTGTAGTGTACTCAAGGGTGTCTGTTACCTTTATAGCGCCATTCTCAAGGGGCTCTCTCTTCTTCTGGCCAAAATAAAGCCCTCCGGTTAATTCCCTTATCACCAGAATGTCCAGCCCCGATACCACCTCGGGCTTCAGTGTGGAAGCATTGACCAGAGCCGGGAAAACCTTGGCCGGCCTCAGGTTGGCGTACAGTCCCAATTCTTTTCGCAGCGGCAGCAGTGCTCCGGCCTCGGGGCGAAGGTGCACCGGCAGGTTATCCCATTTGGGTCCTCCCACCGCTCCCAGCAATATGGCATCGCTGTTATGACACAGCTTCAGGGTTTCCGGCGGAAGGGGGTGCCCGGCGGCATCGTAGCCGGCCCCACCTATGTACCCCTCGGTAAATTTAAAATCGTGACCAAATTTTCCGGCCACCGCTTTAAGGGCCTTTAAGGCCTGCTCGGTAATCTCGGGGCCTATTCCGTCCCCGGGCAGCACCGCTATTTTATATACTCCCATTGCCCTTCATCCTTTCCGACACATAATTTATCAGTCCGCCCGCCGCAATTATCTGCTGCATAAAGGGCGGCACCTGGGTAGCTTTATATTGCTGGTTTTTGGTTATGTTTTTGATAATGCCGGACTCGACGTCCACCACCACCTCATCACCTTCGGCTATGGCTTCGGCAGCCTCTGTGGACTCAAATATGGGAAGTCCGATATTGAAGGAATTCCTGTAGAATATCCTGGCGTAGGTTTTGGCTATGACGCAGGATATACCGGCCTCTTTAATGGCTATGGGGGCATGTTCCCGGGAGCTGCCGCAGCCAAAATTCTTACCGGCCACAATTATGTCCCCCGTCTTTACCTTTTGGGAAAACTGAGGATCGGCGTCCTCCATGCAGTGGGCCGCCAATTCCCGGGGGTCTGATGTGTTCAGGTAGCGGGCCGGGATGATGACATCGGTGTCCACATCATTGCCAAACTTCCATGTTTTTCCTCTTAATTCCATATTACTTCACCTCCCAGGGTGCGCCGATGCGTCCCAGTATAGCTGATGCCGCCGCCACAGACGGGCTGCTCAGGTAAACCTCGCTGCCGGGGTGTCCCATGCGCCCCACAAAATTTCTGTTGGTGGTGGCTATGGACCTTTCGCCCCTGGCCAGTATTCCCATGTGGCCTCCCAGGCACGGGCCGCAGGTGGGGGTGCTGATGGCGGCGCCGGCATCCAGGAATATTTCGAAAAGTCCCTCGCGCATGGCCTGCCTGTATATATCCTGGGTCCCTGGTATAATCAGAAGGCGGACATTGCCGCTGGCCTTGTGTCCCTTCAGCACCCTGGCGGCCTCCCTGAGGTCGTCCATTCTGCCATTGGTGCAGGATCCTATAACGGCCTGATCTATGGTCACCCCGGAAACCTGGCTCACCGGCTTTACATTTTCCGGCAGGTGGGGCATGGCCACCGCAGGCTCCATTTTTGATACGTCGAACTCATGTACCTGGGCATAAACTGCTGCCGGATCGCTGGAATAGAAGGTAAAAGGCCTTTTGGCCCTGCCCTCCACGTAAGCCCGTGTTATTTCGTCCGGAGCCACTATGCCGTTTTTGGCGCCGGCCTCAACGGCCATATTGGCCATGGTCAGGCGACCGTCCACCGACATTTTTTCCACCGCCGGTCCGGTAAACTCCATAGCCATGTAGAGCGCCCCGTCCACACCTATCTTACCTATGGTGTACAGTATAAGATCTTTGCCGGTTAACCACTCCGGCATCTCTCCGTGGTAGATGAATTTTATGGATTCGGGAACCTTCAGCCAGGTTTCCCCCAGGGCCATGGCGGCCGCCAGGTCTGTACTCCCCACTCCGGTGGAAAATGCCCCCAGGCCCCCGTATGTGCAGGTGTGGGAGTCCGCCCCGATAACCAGATCTCCGGGGCCTACCAGTCCCTGCTCCGGAAGCAGGCAGTGCTCGATACCCATCTGCCCCACCTCAAAGTAGTTGGTAAGACCGTGCTTTCTGGCAAATTCCCGCATTTGTTTGGCCTGCTCGGCGGACTTGATGTCCTTGTTGGGCACAAAGTGATCGGGCACCAGTACCACCCGGTCCCTGTCGTAAACCCGGTCAACCCCTATCTTTTCGAACTCATTGATGGCCACCGGGGCGGTAATATCATTACCCAGGGCCAGGTCCACCTTTACATTGACCAGCTCGCCCGGCTGAACGCATTCCTTACCGGCGTGGGCGGCCAGTATTTTCTCAGTGATGGTCATCCCCATTTTGTAAGTCACCTCTTAATCTATTTTGCATTTTAACTATCTTCCCATTTCAGAATCCCATATCAGCTTGTTGACCGCATAAACATAGGCCTTGGCGCTGGCCTCCAGTATGTCGGTGCTGATGCCCCGGCCCACATAAAACCTTTCGCCATCCGGAGTAATCTTCAGGGTGACCTCGCCGATGGCGTCGGTGCCCGAGGTTACAGCCTGAATCTCCCAACTGGAAAGTTTGCAGTTTATCCCGGTCACCTTGTCAATGGCCTTACATATTGCGTCCACCGGCCCATTGCCGCAGGCCGCCTCCTGCAATTTATCCTCAGCCCTGGTCAGTCCCACCGTGGCCGTGGGCACCACCGACGATCCGCTGGATATATGTATGTAATCCAGGGAATACACCGGGTCCACCGTTCTGATCTCTTCCTCCACGATGGCCTCAAGGTCGTGATCGGTGAGTTCCTTTTTTCTGTCCGACAGTGACTTAAAGCTCTGAAAAGCCTTGTTCAGCTCTGCCGGATTCAGGTTGTACCCCAACTCTTCCAGCCGGTTCTTGAAGGCGTGCCGCCCCGAGTGCTTGCCCAGAACCAGGTTGCTGTGACTAAGCCCCACCTTCTCCGGGTTCATTATCTCATATGTGGTGCGCTCCTTCAGCATACCGTCCTGGTGAATGCCTGACTCATGGGCAAAGGCGTTCTTCCCTACCACGGCCTTGTTGGGCTGTATCACCATCCCCGTCAGGTTGGAAACCAGCCGGCTGGTCCTGTAAATTTCCTCGGTTCTTATCCGGGTATACTTTCCAAACTGGTCCTTGCGGGTGGACAGGGCCATTATTACCTCTTCCAGGGAAGCGTTTCCAGCCCTTTCACCTATTCCGTTTATGGCGCCCTCCACCTGGCTGGCTCCTGCCGCCACCGCCGCCAGTGAATTGGCCACCGCCAGCCCCAGATCGTCATGGCAGTGTACGCTCAATATTATCTTTTCAATACCCCTGGTGTTGGCTTTGATGTCACTGATGAAGCGGGCAAACTCCGTCGGCATGGCGTAGCCCACTGTATCCGGTATATTAATGACGGTGGCCCCCGCCTCGATGGCCTTTTCTATTACCCGGCATAGAAATTCCAGGTCTGATCTGGAGGCGTCCTCGGCGGAAAATTCCACGTCCGAGGTGTAGCCCTTGGCCCTTCTTACCGCCGCCTCAGCCGTTTCCAGTACCTTGTCCCGGCTCATTTTCAGTTTGTGCTGCATATGTATGTCCGAGGTGGCGATGAAGGTGTGTATCCTGGGCTGGTCAGCCATACGGATGGCCTCCCAGGCCGTATCTATGTCGGGTTTTTCCGCCCTGGCCAATCCTGCTATGGTTACTCCCCGAACCTCTCTGGCAATGGCCTGAACCGCCCGAAAATCTCCTGTGGAGGATATGGGAAAGCCCGCCTCAATTACATCCACTCCCATCCTGGCCAACTGCCGCGCTATCTGCAGCTTTTCCTCGGCGTTCAGGTTGACTCCGGGGGACTGCTCACCGTCCCTCAGGGTGGTATCGAAAATATATACCCTATTACCATTACTCATAATAAACATCCTTTCGGACCAAGCTAAAAGCTAAATGGTTGCAGAATGGTTATAGGTTTTTAGTTATAAGTTATAGGTATTAAGGCTAGATTTATTACCTACTACCTATTACCTACTACCTATTACCTATTACTATTTAACAGTCAATCGCCTCGTCTATCCCCTGACCGGCCATAACCATTGGAGTAACATTCTCCTGCGGGTCCACCATGCAGTTCACAATTACCGCATCAGGGCTGGACAGTATCTCCGGCATCAGCTGATCCAATTCTGTCTGGCTCTTAACCGCGTATCCGGCAATACCATAAGCCCTGGCCAGGGTCACGAAATCCGGCACAAAGCTGAACTCGGTGGCAATATATCGGCGGTCACAGTAAAACTCCTGCAGCTGTCTGACCATTCCCAGGCAGTGGTTGTTCAGCACGAATATTTTTATGGGGAGCTTCTGTTCCACCACGGTGGCCAGCTCCTGCAGGGTCATTTGTAAGCTGCCGTCACCGGTGACCAGTATAACCAGGCTGTCAGGCCTCCCCAACTGGGCGCCCACCGCCGCCGGCAGGCCGAATCCCATAGTCCCCAGCCCACCGGAAGAAATCAGCGTGCCGGGATGTTTGAAGCGGTAAAACTGCGCCACCCACATCTGGTGCTGCCCCACGTCGGTGGCCACCGTGGCCTCGCCCCGGGTGTGCCGGTATAGTGTCTCGATAACAGCCTGGGGCTTGAGCATTCCGTCCAGGGCATAGACTATTGGGTATTGTTCCTTCCATTTATGTATCTGATCCAGCCACTCTGACCGGTCTTTCTTTTTGATAAACTGCAGCATGGCCTGCAGCACCTGCTTTACATCCCCTACTATGGGAACATGCACCTGAACATTCTTTCCTATTTCCGCCGGGTCAATATCCACATGAATCACCCCGGCATCGGGGGCAAAGCTTGAAATCTTACTGGTGACCCGGTCGTCAAAGCGGGCTCCCAGAGCTATCAGTAAATCACAATTGGTGACCGCCAGATTGGCATACCTGGTTCCGTGAAGTCCCAGCATTCCCAGGAAAAGAGGATGATCTCCGGGAAAGCTGGAGAGTCCCATGAAGGTATTGGTTACCGGAGCTGAAAGTTCCTCGGCCAGCTCCAGCAGCTCACCGGTGGCTCCTGAATTCAGTATTCCCCCGCCGGCGTAAATGACCGGCCTTTTGGCCTTCATCATCATTTGGGCCGCCTCTTTAACCTTGGTGGGATGCCCCTTGTAAGTGGGCTTATAGCCCCGCAGGATAACACTATCGGGATAATCCAGCTTTATGATTTCAGCGGCCACATCCTTGGGCAGGTCAATGAGAACCGGCCCTGGCCTGCCTGTGGAAGCTATATGAAAGGCTTTTTTCACCACTGACGGAAGCTTCCCGGCCTCCTTGACCAGATAATTATGCTTTGTAATGGGCATGGTGATACCGGTTATATCCACTTCCTGGAATGCATCGGTTCCAACCTGGCTAGTGGGCACCTGGCCGGTTATAACCACCAGTGGAACTGAATCCATATACGCGTTGGCAATACCAGTAACCAGGTTGGTGGCCCCGGGACCCGAGGTGGCCATAACCACCCCCACCTGTCCGGTGGCCCTGGAATAGGCGTCGGCTGCATGTATGGCCCCCTGCTCGTGCCGGGTCAGAATGTGCTTAATACTTCCATATTTACACAACGCGTCATATACCGGGAGGATGGCGCCACCGGGGTATCCGAAAATGACCTCTACCCCTTCCATCTCCAGGCAGCGGATCAGGGCTTGCGCTACTGTCATCTCCATGGCCTGTTTTTCCTCCCTTAAAAAATATTTTAAAGTATTTTATTATCAGTCCTCGTCCTTTTGAACGCCTACACTGGTAAACCTTATTCCCCTCAGCATGGCAATCTTCCCGGTACGGACCAGTTCCTTGATGCCGTACGGCCTGAGAGACTCCTCAAAGGCATTGATCTTACCATCATTTCCAGTACACTCCAGGGTTATTGTCTTTCTCCCCAGATCCACAATCCTTGCCCGGAAAATATCGGCTATCTGCATTATCTCCCCCCGGCGGATCGGATCAATATGTACCTTTATCAGGACCAATTCCCTGTCAACATACGATTCCGGCGTTATATCACTGATTTTAATAACATCTATAAGCTTGTGGAGCTGCTTGGTAACCTGCTCCAGAATCCTGGCGTCCCCTTCCACCACGATGGTCATCCTGGAAACATCAGGACTCTCGGTCCGCCCCACGGCCAAGCTGTCAATATTAAAGCCCCGCCGGCTGAAAAGCCCGGCTACCCGGGCCAATACCCCGGGATTATTCTCTACCAGGACCGCTAGGGTGTGCCGCATAGAATTAACCTCCCTACATGAAAAAGCTGTTAGTTGCTGGTTATTGGTTATTGGTTATTGGTTATAGGTTATAGGTTATAGGTTATTAGCTATAGGTTTTAAGTAGTTAAGACAAAACCACTTACCTATTACCTATTACCTATAGCTTATAGCTTATAGCTTATAGCTTATAGCTTATAGCTTATAGCTTATAGCTTATAGCTTTATATTACCCCATCATGTTGTCCAGCGGTTCTCCCGGAGCAACCATGGGGAATACATTTTCTTCGCGCTCAACAACGAAATCCAGCATCACCGGTCCACTGTTGCGGATGGCCTCCTCCAGGGCGGGCATCAGGTCCGCCTCCCTGGAGACCCTTATGCCGGAGGCGCCGTAGGCCTCGGCCAGCTTTACAAAATCCGGGTTAACCAGCTCGGTGTACGAGTAGCGGCGGTTATAAAAAAGTTCCTGCCACTGCCTTACCATACCCAGCCAGCCATTGTTCAAAACGGCCACATTCACCGGCAGTTTATAGTTCACCGCCGTGGCCATTTCCTGTATATTCATCTGGATGCTGCCATCACCGGCAATATCAAATACAGTCTCCTCCGGGCAGGCCACCTGTACACCTATGGCGGCGGGAAAACCGTAGCCCATGGTGCCCAGACCGCCGGAGGATATAAAAGATCGGGGCCGGGTAAAGGTATAGTAGTGGGCCGTCCACATCTGGTGCTGTCCCACTTCGGTGGTAATCCTGGCCTGCCCCCGGGTGGCCCGGTATATTGCGCTGATCACCTGCTGGGGTTTAAGTTTGTCACTTTCTTCCTCATAACTGATGGGGTATTCTTTTTTCCACTGTTCTATTTTCTGCTGCCAGGCTCCTGATAGTTTTGCCTCCAGCCTGGGAAGCAGCTGGTTAAGAATTATCTTTACATCTCCCACCACTGGAATGTCCACCCTGACGTTCTTTCTAATCTCCGCCGGATCAATATCTATATGAATTATTTTAGCCTCCGGGGCAAAGCTCTCTATCTTTCCGGTAACCCTGTCGTCGAACCGGGCCCCCACCGCAATCAACAAATCTGTCTCGCATACCGCATAGTTGGCGTACCTGCTGCCGTGCATGCCCAGCATGCCCAGAAAGAGGGGATGATCCCCCGGAAAGCCGCCCAGCCCCATGAGGGTGGTGGTAACCGGCGCCATAAGCAGTTCGGCCAACCTCTTAAGCTCCTGGTGAGCTCCGGACCCAACGACCCCGCCGCCGGCGTATATTACCGGCCTGCTGGAGGCCGTAATGGCGACCGCCGCCTTGTTGAGCTGCTCTTCTGAACCCTCCAGCATCGGACGGTAGCCCGGAAGGTTAATGGGACCGGGGTCCTCATACTCCATCTGTCCGGCAGAAACATCCCTGGGAATATCAACCAGGACCGGGCCCGGCCTCCCCGTGGTGGCGATGTAAAAGGCCTCCTTAAGGGTAATGGCCAGCTCATCTACGTTTTTGACAATATAATTGTGCTTGGTCACCGGCATGGTTATACCGGTTATGTCCGCTTCCTGGAAGGAATCCCGGCCCAGGAGAGCCGAGGCTACCTGGCCGGTTATGGCCACCATGGGAACTGAGTCCATATACGCGTTGGCTATTCCGGTAACCAGGTTGGTGGCCCCCGGCCCTGAAGTGGCCAGGCAGACGCCGGGCCTGCCGGACGCCCTGGCATAGCCATCGGCGGCGTGGACAGCACCCTGCTCGTGCCTGGTCAGTATATGCCTTATATCGGCATCATAAAGAGCATCGTATATTGGAAGCACCTGGCCTCCGGGATAACCAAAAATTGTGTCCACACCCTGGTCAAGTAATCCCTGCACCAGTATTTGCGCCCCGCTCATCTTCATTATGATTCACCCACTTTTATCTTAATCCCGTCTTAAGACTGCACCGGTGCTGGCCGAGGTTACCATTTTAGAATAACGGGCCAGATATCCTTTTTTAACCCTTGGCTCCGGCTGGATCCAATCTTTCATCCTGGCCTCTATTTCCTCATCACTGAGTCTTACGTTCAGTGAGTTTCCGGGAATATCTATATCAATAATATCCCCTTCCCGGATGGCGGCTATGGGACCGCCGTCGGCGGCCTCGGGGGAAACATGGCCGATGGATGCCCCTCTGGTTGCCCCGGAGAACCTTCCGTCGGTTATCAGTGCCACGTCTTTGTCCAGGCCCAGCCCCATAACGGTGGCGGTGGGTGTTAGCATTTCTCTCATGCCGGGTCCTCCCCTGGGCCCCTCGTAGCGGATAACAATAACGTCACCCTTCTGTATTTTCTTATCATTGATGACCGTCACGGCCTCTTCCTCAGAGTTGAATACCCTTGCCGGGCCGGAATGTTTCAACATCTCGGGCGCAACCCCGGCCTTTTTGACCACCGCTCCCCCCGGAGCCAGATTGCCCCTCAATATGGCAATCCCACCGCTGCTGCTGTAGGGGTTATCCAGGCTGCGGATAACATCGGGATTTGCAATTTTCCCGCCCTCTATAATTTGACCTACCGGGCTGCCGGAAACCGTCGGCAGACCCAGGTGGATTAGATTCTTCCGGGACAGCTCGGCCATTACGGCGGGAATGCCGCCGGCCTCGTCCAAATCCTGCATGAAATGGGAGCCCATGGGGCTAAGCTTGCACAGATTGGGAACCATTTCACTGACTTTGTTAATCATATCCAGGTCTATCTCCACCCCGGCCTCGGAGGCTATAGCGGGCAGGTGCAGCACGGTATTGGTGGAGCAGCCCAGGGCCATATCCACGGCCAGCCCGTTTTCAAAGGCCTGCATAGTCATTATGTCCGAGGGGCAAATCCCCTTACTGACCAGCTCCACCGCCCTCATTCCTGTAAGTTTGGCCAGCCTGCGCCTGGCGGCTGAAACGGCCGGTATAGTCCCGTTGCCGGGAAGGGCCATACCCAGGGCCTCGGTGAGGCAGTTCATGGAATTGGCGGTGAACATCCCCGCACATGAGCCGCAGCCGGGACAGGTGGAATCCTCCAGGTTGGACAGTTCCTCCTCTGTCATGCTCCCACCCCGAACCTTGCCCACAGCCTCGAATATATTACTTAGGGAAACGTTTTGACCGTTTAATCTGCCGGCCATCATGGGCCCGCCGCTAATCACTATGGCTGGTATGTTGACCCTGGCCGCCGCCATCAACATTCCCGGCACCACCTTGTCGCAGGCGGTTACCAGCACCAGCCCGTCAAACCGATGAGCTTCGGCCATTACCTCCACCGAATCGGCAATCAGTTCCCTGCTGGCCAGGGAGTACTTCATCCCGCTGTGATTCATGGCAATTCCGTCACAAACCGCTATGGCGGGAAATTCCACCGGGGTTCCGCCAGCCAGCCTCACTCCGGACTTCACGGCCTCGGTGATATCTTTAAGATGGATATGACCAGGGACTATTTCATTGAAGGAATTAACCACCCCAATCATGGGCCTATCCAGTTCGGCGTCAATGTAGCCAAGAGCCCTCAACAGGGAACGGTGGGGAGCCTTGTCTACACCCTTTTTAATTTCATCACTGCGCATATTATCACCCCTATTCAAACTAATTAATAATAACCCAATAAAAAAACCCCACGAATTCTTTCCTCAAGAGGGGGGAACTTATCCGGCAGGGCCTATACCCACGGTTTCAGTTCTTTAACCGGACCACTAATATGCGGTCCGGCCTCTTGACCGAAGCGTAACCCCGGATACTGCAACGCTTTCGCTCATGGTAAGCAGTGTAATGAATTTAATAAGTAGTCTTATCATAAAAAATTTAACCTCCCGCCCGGCAGTCGGTTAAAACTGCCAGGGACGAGAGGTTTTCTCACGCGGTACCACCCTGTTTGCTTTTCGCCTCACGGCGGAAAGCCTCTTATGTGTCCCTATCAGGACACAGCTTTGATAACGGGTAGACTAACCCGGCACGGCCTAATGGGTTTAATAACCTTTCAGCCTACGGCTCCGGGGCGATGTTTTTCACCTGGGGGCACCGGTTTTCAGCCAACCCGGCTCTCTGAAGCCACCCTAAACGGCTAATTTATCCCCATCACTGCCTTTTTCATGCTTAACAGTATACAGAAATCTCCATGTTGTGTCAAGAAATTAATTAATATCAAGAATTTTCAATGGCCAGCTTTACCGAGCCAGGAGAGGGACCGGCCAGTACCTTCCTGGACTCCACACAGCGGCTGATGGAAATGAAGCTGTAGACATCCTCTTCCACCAGGGGGCTAAATGTTCTGTATTCCTCCAGGGTAAGCTGGTCCAGGGACTTGCCTTGCTGCACGCAATAAAAAACCGCCTTACCCACAATCTCATGGGCCTCCCGGAAGGGAACACCTTTCCTGACCAGATAGTCCGCCAGGTCGGTGGCGTTGGTGAACCCGCCCCGGGCGGCCTGCAGCATATTTTCCTCCCTTACCCTGAGGGTGGCCAGCATGGGCCGGAAAACCGCCAGACACTTTTTCACGGTGTCCAGGGCGTCAAAAAGAGCCTCCTTGTCTTCCTGCATGTCCTTGTTGTAAGCCAGTGGAATGCCTTTCAGCATGGTTAAAAGGGCTGCCAGGTCCCCGAACACCCTGCCTGACTTGCCCCTGATCAGCTCGGCCACGTCGGGGTTCTTTTTTTGTGGCATCATGCTACTGCCGGTGCTATACTCATCATCCAGCTCTACAAAGGAAAATTCGGCGCTGGACCACAGTATTATTTCCTCGCAAAATCTGCTCAGATGCACCATTATAATAGCTGCGCAGGAGGTAAACTCCACTGCGAAGTCCCGATCACCGACGGCATCCAGGCTGTTTTGGGCCAGTCCGTCGAATCCCAGCTTACCGGCAACGAATTGGGGGTCCAGGGGGAAGGTGGTTCCGGCCAGCGCCCCGGCCCCAAGGGGCAGCACATTTACCCTGCGTCGGCAGTCCAAAAGCCTATCCCGATCCCTTCCGAACATCTGCACGTAGGCCATCAGGTGGTGGGCCAGGGTGATGGGCTGGGCCCGCTGCAGGTGCGTATACCCCGGCATGATTGTATTAAGGTGTTTCCGGGCCATTTTCACCAGTGTTTCCTTCAGATCGTCCAATAGTTTCACAGTAATATCAATTTCATCCCTGAGATACATGCGAATGTCAAGGGCCACCTGGTCATTACGGCTCCTGGCTGTGTGCAGCTTTTTTGCCACCGCCCCTATTTTATTGGTAAGTATTTGCTCTATGTTCATATGAATATCCTCGGCACTGACCGAAAACTCCACCAGACCGTTTTCAATATCTGACAGCACCCCCTTCAGGCCGTCAATGATGGCACCGGCCTCCCCGGGGGTGATTATGCCGGTTTTGCCCAGCATTTCGGCATGGGCCATGCTGCCCTCTATATCGTACCGGTAAAGCCTGCAGTCAAAGGAAATGGAGGAGTGGAAATCATCCACCATTTCGCTGGTTTTTTTCTGGAACCGCCCACCCCATAGTTTGCTCATCTCAATACATCCCACCCTTTAGTAACTTAAAGAGAATAATACCACGAATGCATCGAATGTAAAAGAAGGGGCTCGACGTTTAATCCCTGATCATTGAAATGGCAATATTCCCCATGATATGTTATTGTATATATAGTGATAGTCACAGGGAAATAACAATTTTTTTCAGGCCCGGTGGGTACTGACATACTTTGGAGGTAATGCCAGATGAGTCTCAAACTGGCCGGTTTTAAAATAAAACAGAGCCAGAGAATTACGGTAAGCAAACGTGAGGACGATAAACTGGAATTCGTTTCCTCTTTGGAGTACACCGATGGCAGTAAAATAAGTATAACCGTCCCATTGCACAATCAGATTCCCCTGGAGTTAAGGCGGGGGGAAACAGTGTATATCAAGGTGCCCATGAGCTCTTTCAGCCTGGAATTCAGTACCCGGGTTGTGTCATTTACATCGGAGAATATTTTACTGGTGAATCTGGAGCAGCCCCAGTCTTATAAAAGAGTGCAGCGAAGGGGAACGGTGCGTTTCAAGACCCTTTTAAACGTACAAATAGCCCCACTACCGGAGGATCCGAAGGAAAAGCCTCTTTTCAAAGATGCCGTGGGTCTGGATCTAAGCGCCGGCGGATTGGAGTTAATGACCACAGAGCCCTATCCGGAGGAGACCTTCGTGCTGGTTTGCTTTGATCTGGAGATGCAAAAAAATAAAAAAAATAATTTTACGGTTAAGTCCCTGGTCCGCAGGTTGATCACCATTTCACCAAAAAAATTTAAAGTAGGTGTCCAGTTCCAGGACCTTACTATAGCTGAAACCGATAAAATATTCCAGTATATATTTAAAAAATCCTCCGAAAAGGAATTCTGGAATAAATAGACCAAAAACCACCCGGTGGTTGGAATCCCAAAGCAGTGAGGTATATGCATGAAAAACACCGAATTTGAATGGCGGACAAAGGATGGGCTGGAGCTTTACGCCCGTAACTGGGAGACAACAACAAATCCCCGGGCTGTAATATGCCTGGTTCACGGGCTGGGCGAACACAGCGGGCGATACTCGCATCTTGCCGCATTCCTCACTGGTAAGGGTTATACAGTTTTATCCTTTGACCTGAGGGGACACGGAAAGTCCCAGGGAGTACAGGGCCATACACCTTCTTACGAGGCCCTGCTGGAAGACATTGATCTACTGATGGACAATGCCTCCCTCCTTTATCCCGGCATCCCCCGCATCTTATACGGCCACAGCCTGGGTGGAGGGCTGGCGCTTAATTATGCTCTGAGGAGAAAGCCCCCTCTGACAGGGGTGGTTGCCACCAGCCCCTGGCTAAGGCTTTACAAGGAACCGCCTGCTCTACTGGTCCAAATACTGTCGGCCCTGGATAAACTGTGGCCCTCATTATCACTGTCAAACGGTCTGAATGCCAGGGATATTTCCCAGGACCCGGCAGTGGTGCGGGCTTATATAAATGATCCACTGGTGCACGACAGGATAACCGCCCGTCTTTGTATCACCGCCTACCGGGCTGGAATATGGGCGCTGGAACATGCGGGGGAGTTTCCCCTCCCCCTGCTGATTATGGCCGGCAGCGCCGACCGTATTACTTCTCCCCGGGCCACGGAGTATTTTGCCAGGAATGTGCCATCAGGCTGTACCCTGAAAATATGGGACGGACTATTTCATGAAATCCAAAATGAACCTCAAAATGACGATGTGTTCAACTACCTGCTGGAATGGCTGAACGACCACGCAAAATAATAGTGCTGCTTCCGATACCGCCAGCAGCACTATTATTAAATATAGTTTAAGCTTACCAGTTTATCACTTATAGCCAATAGCTTTATTTCAGCCCCGACTGCTTCTCCATCAGAGCCTTAACCTTCAGAGGCAGGCCGAACAGGTTGATGAAGCCCTCGGCGTCTTTCTGACTATATATTTCATCCCGGCTAAAGGTGGCCAGCTCCTTGTTGTAAAGTGAATAGGGAGATGTAGCCCCGGCCGGGGTGCAGTTACCCTTGTAAAGCTTCATCCTAACCGCTCCGGTAACAGTCCTCTGGGTCACGTCCACAAAGGCATCCAGCGCCTCCCTGAGGGGAGAAAACCATACGCCGTCATAAACCAGCTCAGCATAGCGCATGGCAAGCATTTCCTTGTAGTGCAGGGTTATCCTGTCCAGAGTGAGCCTCTCCAGCTCCCTGTGGGCCAGCCAGAGAATAGTGCCCCCAGGGGTTTCGTATACCCCCCTGGACTTCATGCCTACCAGCCTGTTTTCCACCATGTCCACCACACCAATACCGTTGGCGCCGCCTACGGCGTTAAGCCTTTCCACCAGGGCCACAGGGTCCACCGGGCTGCCATCCAGGCTGACGGGAATACCTTTTTCAAATCCTATTTCCACATAAGTGGGCCTGTCCGGGGCTTTCTCGGGAGAAACGGTTAGCATTAGAACGTCACCGGGCGGCTCCAGGGCAGGATCCTCAAGATTTCCCCCCTCATGGCTCAGGTGCCAGATGTTTCGATCCATGCTGTAGGGCCTGTCCTTTGTCACAGGCACTGGTATTCCTCTTGCGCTGGCATAGTCAATGGCGTCCTCCCGGGAGCGGATGTCCCATTCCCGCCATGGCGCCACTATTTTCAGATTGGGGCTGAGGGCCTTTACGGTAAGCTCAAAACGCACCTGATCATTTCCCTTGCCGGTGGCGCCGTGGGACACTGCCACAGCTCCTTCCTTCTCGGCAATTTCCACCATCTTTTTGGCTATCAGTGGGCGGGCCATGGAGGTTCCCAGCAGGTACTTGCCCTCATAAAGCGCGCCAGCCCTCAGGGTGGGGAATATATAATCCTCTACAAATTCCTTTTTCACATCCTCAATATATATTTTCAGTGCCCCGCTCTTTATGGCCTTTGCCTCCAGGGGATCCAGTTCTTCCCCCTGGCCCAGGTCGGCAGCCATGGCAATGACCTCATAGCCGTAGTTCTCCTTCAGCCAGGGAATTATTATTGAGGTATCCAGCCCCCCGGAATAGGCCAGGACAATTTTTTTCACCTTTCGTTCGTCTCCTTTCAATGTGTTATTGGTTATTGGTTATTGGTTATTGGTTTTAAGTAAAAATCTACCTACAACCTACAACCTACAACCTACTACCTACTACCTACTACCTACTACCTACTACCTACTACCTACTACCTACTACCTACTACCTACTACCTACTACCTACTACCTATTACCTACTACCTATTACCTACAACCTACAACCTACTACCATTCATCACCAGCGCCATCACTGCTTTTTGTACATGTAGCCTGTTTTCAGCCTCATCCCAGACCAGCGACTTGGGTCCGTCTATAATGCCTGTGGTTACCTCTTCACCCCGGTGGGCCGGCAGGCAGTGCAGGAAGATAAAATCGTCCCTGGCATATTTAACCAGCTGCTCATTGACCTGGTATGGGGGGAAAAGACTGGCCCTTTGGGCCTGCTCGGCCTCCTGGCCCATGCTGGCCCAGACATCGGTAACCACCACATCAGCGTCTGCCACGGCCTCCGCCGGGTCTGTGACCACACTGATTACAGACCCGGTTTCCAGGGCGTCCTCCCGGGCGGCCGATACAATATCATTACTGGGCTTATAGCCCTCGGGAGAAGCCACGGTAATATTCACCCCGGTCTTGGCGCACCCGAAAAGCAGGGAGTGCGCTATGTTATTTCCATCGCCCACATAGGCCAGCTTCAGCCCGGACAGCCGCCCTTTACACTCCCTGATGGTCTGCAGGTCGGACAGTATCTGGCAGGGGTGCAGCAGGTCGGTAAGGCCGTTTATCACCGGTATCTCGGCTTGCCTGGCCAGTTCCTCCACATCCGCCTGGGCGAAGGTTCTTATCATTATACCGTCCACATACCTTGACAGTACCCTGGCGGTATCCGCCACCGTTTCCCCCCTCCCCAGCTGTATATCCGAAGAGCTTAAAAACAGTGCCTGCCCTCCCAGTTGATACATCCCCACCTCAAAGGAAACCCTGGTGCGGGTGGAAGACTTCTGAAATATCATTCCCAGTGTTCTACCACTAAGATACTGGTGCCTTTCACCCCTTTTCTGCATCTTCTTGAGATGATCGGCTGTGTCAAGTATCAGTTTTATCTCCTCCGGTGTGAAGTGGTGGAGTGAAAGCAGGTCCCTGCCGCGCAGGAGGCCGGAAATCTCTAACATTGTATTCACCTCTTGGATTCTTACTCAAAAATAGCTGTAAGCTATAAGCGATAAGCTTTACGCTTTAAATAAACCAGGAAAGGCACAGAGAAGAATATTTGTTTTGATTTATTTGAAGGTGCCCGCTGGCAGCATGCTAAACCACTCTGAAATTCACTTTCCAGTCACCGGGGCCTATATGGCGGCCCGGCGGTAATTATGGGGGGTAAAGTCCCGCATGTTTACCGGCTCCGGCTCCTCTCCCCTGTTAAAGCTTTGAAACACCACCGCCAGCGCCCTGGCGGTATCCAGTGAGGTGAGGCAGGGAACCCGGTACTCCGAGGCCGCCCTTCTCATCATAAATCCGGTCCTTCCGGGGATTTTCCCCCTGGTGGGGGTGTTAATGACCAGGCTGATTTCTCCGGACCTGATGAGGGTTCCGGTGTCAGTTGCAACCACCACCGCCAGGCCGGCCCCGGCCAGCGCCCTGGCGGTCCCCCCGGTGGCATACAGACTAAAGCCCATATCCACATAGCAGCGTATTATAGACAGTGCCTCCTCTTTGTCCCGGTCGGACAGGGAAATCAGCATAGCCCCACCGGGAATTATTTTCAGACCAGAGGAAACCATGGCCTTGTACAGTGCCAGGGGAAATGTGCGGTCGATCCCCATTACCTCTCCGGTGGATTTCATTTCGGGACCCAGAGATGTCTCCACCAGCCCCAATTTCTCAAAGGAGAATACCGGGGCCTTGACGGTTACCAGATCCATTGTTGGGCCCAGTCCGTCGCCATAACCCATGGACTCCAGACTGCGCCCCAGCATTGCCCGGGTAGCCACCTGAACCATGGGAACACCGGTAACCTTGCTCAGCACAGGCACAGTCCGGGAAGCCCGGGGGTTTACCTCCAGTACAAATATTCCGTCCTTCCCCACCACGTACTGTATGTTAATCAACCCGCATACCCTTAGGGCACGGCCTATACGGAGGGTATAATCCACGATGCTGGCGATCTCACTGTCACTGAGGGTCTGGGGCGGATACACCGCAATGCTGTCCCCCGAGTGAACACCAGCTCTTTCGATGTGCTCCATAATTCCGGGAATGAAAATATCCTTACCGTCACCAATGGCGTCAACCTCCACTTCCTTGCCCCGGACATATTTGTCAACCAGGACCGGGTGCTTTGGAGTTACCTGAACGGCGGACTGCATATATTTCAAAAGCTCTTCGTCATTGTGCACTATTTCCATGGCCCGTCCGCCCAGTACATAAGAAGGCCTTACCAGAACGGGATAACCCACTCTACCCGCTATTTCCAATGCTCTCCTGACATTAAAGGCAGTACTGCCCTCGGTTTGGGGAATGTTAAGGCATCTCAGCAGGTGACCGAATTTTTCTCTGTCCTCGGCGGCGTCAATACTCTCCACCGGTGTTCCCAGTATCCTGACGCCCTGTTTATCCAGTTCACCCGCCAGGTTTATGGCGGTCTGGCCCCCGAACTGCACTATAACTCCGTCGGGCTTTTCCTTATCTACTATATTAAGTACATCCTCCAGCGTAAGGGGCTCAAAATAGAGCTTGTCGGAAGTATCGAAGTCTGTACTGACAGTTTCCGGGTTGTTATTTATTATTACCGACTCAACATTCTCGGCCTGCAGCCCCCACACCGAATGTACCGAACAGTAGTCAAACTCAATCCCCTGGCCAATCCTTATTGGGCCAGACCCCAGTACCAGGGCCTTCCTCCGCCCGGAAACCTCCACCTCATCCTGAGAATCATAGGTGGAATAATAATAAGGGGTGGCCGACTCAAACTCGGCGGCACAAGTGTCCACCACTTTATAACTGGGTGTAAGGCCGTATTCCTTGCGCAGAGCCCTCACCGCTCCCATTGTGGTTCCGGTCAGGCGAGCCACCTGGCTGTCGGATATACCTAATGCCTTAGCCCTTTTTAGTGTTTCCAAATCCATACAGCCCCGGTAATTTATAAGTTCCCCTTCGGTAACCACTATATTTTTTATCTTTTCCAGGAAAAAGTAGTCTATATTTGTTAGCTGATGTACTTCCCGCATGGCCCAGAATCTCCTGAAAGCCTCGGCTATAACAAAAAGCCTCTCGTCATTGGGTCTGACCAGTCTTTCCTCCAGCTCCATTTCGCCCCAACTGGCCGAGCCCTTCAGTTTCAGGCTGTCCACCCCTATTTCCAGGGACCGGACGGCCTTCAACAGCGCACCCTCAAAGCTACGGTCGATGGCCATAACCTCACCAGTAGCCTTCATTTGTGTTCCCAGGGTGCGGTCGGCGCTGCCGAACTTGTCAAAGGGCCAGCGGGGAATTTTAACCACCACGTAGTCCAGGGCAGGCTCGAAGCAAGCCGTGGTTTTTCCTGTAACCGGGTTAACTATCTCGTCCAGATTAAGCCCCACTGCAATCTTTGCGGCCATTTTTGCGATGGGATAGCCGGTGGCCTTTGACGCCAGGGCGCTGGACCGGCTGACCCTGGGATTGACCTCGATAACATAATAATTATGGCTAAAGGGGTCCAGGGCAAACTGAACATTGCACCCTCCGGCAACCTTCAGTGCCCTGATTATCTTCAGTGAGGCGGTGCGCAGCATCTGGTACTCGCGGTCGGCCAGCGTCTGGGATGGGGCCACCACTATGCTGTCCCCGGTATGCACGCCTATGGGGTCTATATTCTCCATATTGCATATGGTGATGCAGTTATCCGCTCCATCCCGCATCACCTCGTACTCTATTTCTTTCCAGCCGGCAACGCTGCGCTCCAGCAGCACCTGGCCGATCATGCTCATCTTGAGGCCCCTGATTACCGTATCGGTAAGTTCTGCATCATTTGCCACTATTCCCCCGCCGGTGCCGCCCAGGGTGTAGGCCGGGCGAACAATCACCGGAAAACCCACCCGGCTTACAAACTCCCGGGCATTGTCAAGGTTCATGGCAATTACGCTATCCGGCACCGGCTCACCTATGGCCAGCATGGTATCCTTGAACAGCTCCCGGTCCTCAGCCTTTTTTATAGTCTCCAGCGATGTTCCCAGCAGCCTTACCCCGTATTCTTTCAAAACACCTTTATCTGCCAGCTCCACCGCCAGGTTCAGTCCGGTCTGCCCTCCCAGTGTCGGCAAAAGTCCATCGGGGCGCTCCCTTTTAATAACCCCGGCCACACTTTGCCAGGTGAGGGACTCAATGTAAACCTGGTGAGCTATTCCCGGATCGGTCATGATGGTGGCGGGGTTGGAGTTGATCAGCACCACCTCCACCCCTTCCTCCGAAAGAGCCTTGCAGGCCTGGGTCCCGGCATAGTCAAACTCGGCGGCCTGGCCTATCACTATAGGTCCTGAACCTATTACCAACACTTTTTTTATCTCATTGTGCCTGGGCATTATAGTTCCTCCCGATAGAAGTCAGGACACCTCTCCCATAACTCTTTCTATTATGCTTACAGCCCGGTCGACGTCATCCCCGGTAATTATCAGGGGAGGTAAAAATCTTAAAACATTGTTGTTTACACAATTTATAAGAAGTCCATTATCCTGACACCGTTTAACCAGCTCCCTGCCGTCCACCGACAGCTCAACACCCAGTATCAGACCCTTGCCCCTCACATCGGTGATAAAGGGGTACCGCCCGGCAAGTGCTTGCAGTTTTTCCTTAAAATAATCCCCCACCCTGGTGCAGTTATCCATTACTCCGTGGTTTATCAGCTGGTTAACGGCCGCAAGCCCGGCGGCACAGGCCAGGGGGTTGCCGCCAAAGGTGGAGGCGTGATCTCCCGGCACAAAGGCTGCGGCCACCTCTTCCCTTGCCACCATGGCTCCGATGGGAAAACCGCCGCCCAGGGCCTTGGCCAGAGTAAATATGTCGGGCTCCACCCCGTAGTGCTGGTGCGCCAGGAATTTACCCGTTCTACCCAGTCCGCACTGCACCTCGTCAAATATCAGAAGCAGTCCCTTTTGGCTGCAAAAATCCCTTACTTGACGCAGATACCCGGGGTCTGCCTCGTTTACCCCTCCTTCTCCCTGAATAGGCTCAAGCATCACTGCGCAGGTGTGGGGGGCCACCGCCTCGTTAAGGGCGGCCATATCGTTGAAGGGCACGTAGCGAAAGCCCTGGGGGAGGGGCTCAAAACCCTGCTGGTACTTGGTCTGGCCCGTTGCGGTGATGGTGGCCAGAGTCCGACCGTGAAAGGAATTTAATGCAGTTAATATTTCATAACCACCATTTCCTTTAAGCCTGGCATATTTTCGCGCCAGTTTAATGGCCGCCTCATTGGCCTCGGCACCGCTGTTGCAGAAAAACACCCGGTCCCCGCAGGAGTTTTCCACCAGAAGCCTGGCAAGTTTCACCTGGGGCTCTATATAATAAAGGTTGGATACGTGCATAAGCGTTTCCGCCTGATCGGCTATGGCCCGGGTAACCGCCGGATGGCAGTGCCCCAGAGAGTTAACTGCCAGGCCGCCTACAAAGTCCAGATATTCCCGACCGTCAGCGTCCCACACCCTGGCTCCCTTGCCTCTCACCAAGGCCATCTGCAATCTGCCGTAAGTCTTCATCACACAGGCATCACCCATTTTAATTATCTCATCGGTATTCATCGTTTCACTCCATTCTATTAATGGTTATTGGTTATTTATTGGTTGTTGGTTGTTGGTTATTATTGGTTATTGGTTATTGGTTGTTGGTTATTGGTTGTTGGTTATAAGTTTAAGGTTACTATAATTGCTTAAGCAATAAACACCAAATTCTATTACCTACTACCTATAACCTATTACCTATTACCTAAACACTTATTACCTGCTACTCTACCATGGTACCTATTCCCTTGTCGGTGAATACCTCCAGCAAAATGGTATGGGGTACCCTCCCGTCCAGTATGTGAGTGGTCTTAACCCCTCCGTCCAATGCCCTGACACAGCATTCCACCTTGGGAATCATACCTCCGTCAATTATACCCCTCTCCACCAGTCCCGGCACCTGCTGCCTGGTTACAGTCGAAATAAGACTGGCAGGGTTACGGCGGTCCTCCAGAATGCCTTCCACATCGGTTAAAATAATCAATTTATCGGCCTTAAGGGCTACGGCTATAGCGCTGGCGGCGGTATCAGCGTTTACATTGTAGCCCTGGCCCTGACTGTCCACGGCCACCGGGGCCACCACCGGTATATATCCTTCCCTTTTCAGCGTGGACACTATGTCAGGGTTAACCATGGTTACTTCCCCCACGTACCCTATGTCCACCATATCGGTGGTACCGTCAGGCCTTTTTACCCGGCCCATTTTTTGCACCGCCTGCAAAAGACCGGCATCCTTCCCTGAAAGCCCCACCGCCTTGCCGCCGTACCCGTTTATGCGGGACACTATGTCCTTGTTTATTTTCCCAACCAGTACCATTTCTACTATCTCCATGGTTTCCCGGTCAGTAACTCTGAGGCCTCCCACGAAATTTGACTCTATATTCACCCTTTTAAGCATTGCCGTTATGTCCGGGCCGCCCCCGTGCACAATCACCGGGTTCATACCCACGTACTTCATGAGAACCACATCGGAAAGCACAGCCTTTTTCAGCTCGTCACTGACCATGGCATGCCCGCCGTATTTTATTACCACCGTCTTGCCGTAAAACTTTTTGATATAGGGCAATGCCTCCACCAGAATGGAAGCCTTTTCCAGAGCGCTGGTCAATGCCACCTCACCGCCTTGTCCGTAATAATGAATTCGATTTTTACTCTAAACCCGCTCCCTCTTCCACTCCAAGCATTATGTTCATATTCTGCACCGCTGCCCCGGAAGCTCCTTTACCGAGGTTATCCAGCCTTGAAATTACTAGTATCTGTTCACTATGTCCAAAGACAAATATTTCAACTTTATTGGTATCATTGCAACCGGTGGCGTCAAAAAAACCATTGTCAAGATAACTGTCAGACTCAAATGGCATTACACGAACAAACCTCTCAGCTGCATAATAAGCAGCCATAAGCTCTCGCACCTCTTCAGCCGCCATATTCTTCTTCAGCAGTCTCTTCAGCAAAGGAATCGCCACAGCCATGCCCTGATAAAAATCACCAACTATCGGAGTGAATACCGGAGGATACTGAAGTCCACTGACCTTTTGCATCTCGGGCAGGTGCTTGTGATTAAGCTTTAAGGCGTAAAACCTTGGGCAGCTGAGATGCTTATTGTTCGAACCCGGCGTCTCATAGCGATCGATGAGTTTCTTTCCGCCCCCGCTATATCCGGTAATTGACTGACAGGTTATCGGATACTCATCGGAAACTATTCCTTCTTTTATAAGTGGATAAAGGGCCAGATTAAATCCTGTGGCATGGCAGCCAGGAACTGACACTCTGGTTGAAGACTTTATCTTTTCTCTCTGCTGCCTGCTTAATTCGGGCAGCCCATAGGTCCAGCCCGGATCAGTTCTATGGGCGGTGCTGGCATCTATAATTCGGGTTTTACTATTGTTGACAAGGGAGACAGATTCCCTTGACGCTTCATCCGGAAGGCAAAGAAAGGCGATATCCGCTTCATTTAAGAACTTGCGGCGCTCTCCCGGGTCTTTTCTTTTTTCCGGGGCAATATTAAGCATTACTATATCCGTTCTTTTTGACAGACGCTCATTTATCTTTAGCCCGGTGGTGCCTTCCTGACCATCTACAAATACTTTATACTTCATTAAAAACGTTCCTCCTCGACTTCACGCAATGACCTATGGTTTTTCGGGTCAGTACTGTTAAGTCCTGTAGTCCCCGTTAATCTTCACATATTCATAAGTAAGATCGCAGCCCCAGGCCACCGCACCGTAAGTGCCCTCCCTGAAATCTATCAGAACGTTCACAGTGTCCCCTGAAAGCACCGCCAGGGCTGCCTCCTCATCAAAGGGAAGACCCTGCCCCCCACTGGCCACCTGTACATTGCCCAGGAAAATATCAACGGCGTCGGGGTTGAACTGCGCCCCGGAATATCCTGCCGCGCACAATATCCTGCCCCAATTGGCGTCACGACCGAAAACCGCGGCTTTAAAGAGGGTGGAAGAGGCCACGCTTCTGGCTGCCAGACTGGCATCCTTTTCAGTGGGGGCATTGACCACTTTTACTTCTATTAGCTTGGTGGCCCCCTCCCCGTCCCTGGCCATGGCTTTAGCCAAACTTACACAGACCTCGGTCAGAGCGTCCCGAAAAATATCACAGCCCGCATGGCCGGCCTTTAATTTGCTGTTGCCCGCCCTTCCATTAGCCAGCGCCAGCAGGCTATCATTGGTGCTGCTGTCGCCGTCCACGGTGACCATGTTAAAGCTGCGGTCAGCGGCGTATTTGACCAATTCTTTCATATATCCGGGTTCCACCGCCGCATCGGTGGTTACAAAACACAGCATAGTGGCCATGTTTGGGTGTAACATTCCAGACCCCTTGGCCATCCCCCCCACAGTAACCGTCCTGCCATCCAACTCAAAGCTTACGGCACACTCCTTAATCTCGGTGTCGGTGGTCATGATGGCTTCTGCGGCATCCCGGCCCCCATTTTCGCTAAGAGCCTCCACAGCCTTACCAATGCCCGGCAAAACTCGATCCATTGGCATAGGCTGGCCAATTACCCCGGTTGAGCACACCAGTACGCTCTCCTCCGGTATCCCCAACAGGCGGGCCGTCTCAGCTGTCATGGACCTTGCGTCCTCCGTTCCCAGCGGGCCGTTG
>Ga0209347_1000998_pt1 | contig 54397 bp, 60 predicted proteins | sample AutmiccommuBRH23_FD_187382 | JGI IMG/M metagenome (GOLD analysis project Ga0209347, IMG submission 187382) | Deep subsurface microbial communities from Mt. Terri, Switzerland - Autotrophic microbial communities BRH/23 (SPAdes) (version 2) | ecosystem: Environmental > Aquatic > Deep subsurface >... | reverse complement strand
TCGCCCCGCCCGTCTCAGCCAGCACTTTCGTGATCGCCGCCGTCAAAGACGTCTTGCCATGGTCGACATGTCCAATCGTCCCAATGTTGCAGTGCGGCTTCGTGCGTGAAAACTTTTCCTTGGCCATGGTTCCATTCCGTTTGGGAGCGGGACCCACGCCCGCGCGCGGGCTTTTAGGGGGAATAGCCGTGGAGAGCAAGGGGTTGACGCGTAGAGACGCCCGCCTCGGGATCAAGGATGAACGGGCTTGCCGCGCTCTTTGAAGAGAACCTTTGCGCGCCTTCGCATAAGCCCGCCGTTCAAAGGCTCGGGCCCGCGCCTGTCAGGGCTTGGTCGCGCGCGGGCGTAGAACGGCTCAGGCGCCGCGTGTTGAAATCCCCGTCCGGCGCGCCAACTGGTTTATTGGCGGAGCGATAAATGTGGCGAATGACTTACGATTTCTTCGACGATCCGGTCGATTGGGCGTTCACCGCGCTCTTCGCCATGCTGGCGCTTATCTCCTGGGGATTTAGGCTATGGGAGCCGTCGGTCGCCGGGCCGCTTACAAATCTGTCGCTGAACTTCGCCGCGTTCGTCGTCCTCCTCCTCGCGGCGCAATATCTGTGGCGCGCGGCGTTTCCGAATTACCCCTTCGGCGCAGGCCCCGCCTGGCGACGGCTTTCCGCCTATCCGCTCCGCCAGTCTGTCTATGCGGCGGCCGGAGCGCTCATCGTCAGCGGCGCGGGCGAAGCGATCTTCAGCGGCGCCGCTTTTGACGTGATGGGACTCGCCGCTGGCTCGCCCAGCCTCGCCGATCCCGGCTACGCGGAGTTCGCGCGCGCGATCAACCAGATCGCCGCTTTCCTGCTTGCGGCAGGATTAATCGCCTATCTCGGCTTCGTCGTCTTGGCAGCCCCCACGCCGCGCGTAAGCGTGATGTCGACCTCGCTCGTCGCCCCCGCCCCGCCAACAAGCTCCATAGCGCTCTCCCCGGAGTCCGCAGTGGTCGGCGAGGCGTTCGCCAAGCGCATCCGACTCATGGGCTGGATCGGATTCTGGTTGGATTTTGTCCTGGCGTTCCTGACCGCCCCCCTGCTCGCCTTCGGCGCCGTCGGCCAATCCATCAGCTCCACCGTTTGGGTCAGCGACCCGATCCACTGGGGATTTTTCGGGCTGGGCCTGTTGTTAGTTTCATTGTTCCTCGATTTTTTCTCGACAATCGCCTCGGGCCAGCTGAGGCGTGACCCCCACGGTTTTCTCGCTGGCGAGGAGCCGGCGAAATTGTGGTTCCTTGGGGTCGGCTCGCTCGTCAGCCTGCTGGGCTCCGTGGTTTCGTTCATCGGCGTCGGACTCAGCATCTCTCTGCTTGTCGCCAAGACCGTGTCGCAACCTCCCGGCATCGCCATTACTGATCCAGACAAGATTGTGCGCGCCCTCGACGTCTTCATCTTAATGGCGAACTTTAACTTGCTTCTTGCTCATTTCATTGGAGCTGGAGCCGCGGTCTGGCTGAGCATGCAGGCGCTCAAAGCGCGCCACAGCTTTACCGTCGCGTTGCGGACCTGACTTAAAGTTCTTCAAAGGCGTGCGCGCGGCGGGAACCTCGCAGAGCAGCCGCAGTTAAGCGGATTGGGGACTGGACCAAAGGAGAGCGTCATGATGGAGCACTACAGCTGGTTCGTTCCTGTATGGATCTTGGGAGCGCCGTTCTTGCTAATGATCATCGAACTGATCCGAACCATGAGCAGCGACCATCGGCATCTGTCCCGGCCCGGGCTTTAGTCTTCGTAGACAATTTCGCCGGCGACGACGGTGGTTTTGACGATGCCCTGAAGCAGGGCGCCGTCGAACGGCGTATTCTTGCAACGCGAATGCAGCGCCGCCGGATCAACAACGAAAGGCGAGTCAGGGTCGAAGCGGATAATGTCGGCCGGCGCGCCTTTTTGCAGCCTGCCCTGCTGTAATCCGAGAATTTCGGCAGGGCGGGACGTCATCGACTCGAGCAGCCGGATCAGCGACACGTCGGCTGAATGCACGAGCCGAAGCCCTGCGGCGAGCATCGTCTCGACGCCGACGGCGCCATATTCGGCTTCCGCGAAGGGGACGCGCTTGGTTTCCACGTCTTGAGGATCGTGGTCGGAAACGATCACGTCGATAATTCCTTCGCTCAGCGCGCGCACGAGCGCCATGCGTTCGTCCTCATGGCGCAGGGGCGGTTTGAGCTTAAGGAAGGTGCGGTAGTCGCCGATGTCGTTCTCGTTAAGAGTTAGATGATTGATCGAGGTTCCGCAGGTGACGGTCAGGCCTTCGTCCTTGGCTCTGCGCAAGGCGTCAAGCGACAGCGTCGTCGTCACGATCGCGCAATGGTAGCGCGCGCCTGTGAGCGCGACGAGCCTCAGGTCACGATCGAGCATGATCGCTTCGGCCTCGCGCGGGGCGCCGGCGAGGCCGAGCCGATGCGCAAAATCTCCCTCATTCATGACGCCGATCCCGAGATCAGGGTCTTCGGCGAAATGCACCACCAAGGCGTCAAAATCGCGCGCATAGGTGAGCGCCCGGCGCATGACGAGCGCGTTGCGCACCGAGCGCGCGCCGTCGCAGAAGGCCACCGCCCCGGCCTGTTGCAGCAGCCCGAGCTCGGCCATCTCGTTGCCCGCGCGGCCTCTGGTGAGCGCGGCCATCGGCGCGACGCGCACCCTTCCGGTGTCGCGCGCGCGCCGCAGGACGAAATCGACGACCGCGGGATCGTCGACCGGCGGGAGCGTCGCCGCCGTCGACACCAGCGTCGTAACCCCGCCCGCCGCGGCGGCCAGCGTCGCGCTGGCGATGGTTTCGCGATGCTCCGCCCCCGGTTCGCCGACAAAAGCCTGCATGTCGATCAGGCCTGGCGCGACGATGTCGCCCGCGCAGTCGATGACGCGCGCGCCGTCGGGCGCGTCACCCTGCCGAACGGAGTCGCCGACCTCCGCGATCACGCCGTCTCGCGTCACGAGGCCGCCCCGCAAGTCGCGTCCCGAGGCGGGATCGACGAGCCGGGCGTTGAATAACAGCAGCGATGCGGGAGCTATTGGCTGCGACATGGCGCCTGCTTAGGCCATTTCCTTGGGGTTGCAAATGCGCTGGCGCGGGTCAGCGGTCGCCGTGCGCCGCAACGCCGCGTCGCCCCGCGAGGCGCCGGCGCGGCCGCGTCGGGGGGAGAAAAACGCGCCGAAACAAGGAATCCTTAAGGGTGATTATGGTGAAGAAGGCTTGAACTGTTATGATGCGGCGACGCGTTTTGTCCCGAGCGCCATCGAAACTCCGCCGTTTGGGGCCATCTTTGGGAGAGACGGCTTCGTGCTGACTTTCGAAAATGTCGGCCTGCGCTATGGCGTCGGCGCCGAAACCCTTCGCGACGTTAATTTTCAAGTCGCGCCGCGCACTTTTCAGTTCCTGACGGGACCCTCAGGCGCCGGCAAGACGACCCTGATGCGCCTCATCATCATGGCGTTACGGCCGACCCGAGGGTTGATCAACATCTTCGGCAAGGACACTGCGGCGCTCAGCAATGAGGAAATCGCCGAGAACCGCCGCAACATCGGCGTGGTCTTTCAGGATTTCCGCCTGTTGGATCATCTGACGCTCTACGAGAATGTCGCCCTGCCCTTGCGCGTGCTCGGCCGTGAGGAGTCGAGCTATCGCGGCGAAGTGACCGAACTCTTGCGCTGGGTCGGCCTCGGCGAGCGCGCCCACGCCTTCCCGACGATCCTTTCGGGCGGGGAAAAGCAGCGCGCCGCGATCGCCCGCGCGCTGATTGCGCAACCTAAACTGCTGCTGGCGGACGAGCCGACGGGCAATGTCGACCCGACTCTCGCGCGCCGGATTCTTCGCCTGTTCATCGAGCTCCACAAATCCGGAACCGCCGTGATCATCGCCACCCATGACTTGAGCCTGATGGATCAATATGAGGATGCGCGGCGGCTGGTGCTCGCCGACGGTCGGCTTCACATCTTCGAATGAGCGGACGACGGATCTAATGCGATTTTGGTCCTCGACTCGTATAACGGCCTTCGAGTTCGACGAAGACGCCGAAGAGATTCCGCGCGAAACCGCGCTGGTGCCGGCCGATTCCGTCACCGGCCGCGCGCTCGTCACCGTCATCGCGATCATGACGTTCCTCGCCGCGCTCGCCGCCAATGTCGCCATTCTCGTCGCCGACGCCAGCGTCGAATGGCGCGGCGATATCGCGCGCGAGGCCACCGTGCAGGTGCGGCCTATCGCCGGCCGCGACGTCGAAGCCGACGTCAAGGAAGCGGCGGAGAGGTTGCGGGCTACGCATGGCGTGCGGGAGGCGAGAGTCTACGCCAAGTCGGAATCTGAGGCGCTGCTGACGCCCTGGCTCGGCGAGGGCCTGAATCTGTCGGAATTGCCCACGCCGCGCATGATCGTGCTGAAGCTCGACCCCGATCGTCCCGTGGATCTCGACAGATTGCGCACGGAGCTCGAGCGCGCGGTCCCCAGCGCGGTTCTCGACGATCATCACATGTTCATCGAACGTCTCGGCGACATGGCGCGGGCGGCCGTCGCCCTCGCCGCCCTCATTTTCATTCTGATTCTCGCGGCGATGGCCATCGCCGTGGCTTCCGCGACAAGGGCGGCGGTCGCGACAAACCGCGAAATCGTCGAAGTGCTGCATATCGTCGGCGCCGCCGATTCTTTCATCGCGCGAGAATTTCAGCGCCGCTTCCTGGCGTTGGGCTTGCGCGGCGCGCTGGTGGGCGGGATCGGCGCGGTCGCCTTCTTCGCGCTGGCGCAGCTTGCGGCGCAGCGGTGGCGCGCCACTGGCGGCGGCGATCAGATGGAAGCCATGTTCGGCGACTTCTCCATCGGTCCGAGCGGTTTCGTCATCATCGTGTTGCTCGCGGGCGGCGTCGCCGCGCTGACCGGCTATCTGTCGCAATTCATTGTGCTGCGCCATTTGCGGCGGCTCGGTTGAGCGCTTTCACGGAAATCGACCCCGAGGCGGATAACATCGGCCCGAAAATGTGCCTATATTCGCCTCCGAATCGCGCCGCGCGCGCAGGACAGGAAGCATGGCGAGGGTTTAAAGTGACGACCTCCGCGCGAAAGGGAGGGGAGAAAGGGCTAAACATCGCCCGCAAAGCCTTCTTCGCGATCCTGGCCGGCGGCGCTTTTCTCGGCGTGGCCATGACGCTGGGCTTCGCCGGCTTCGCGCTGTCACTGCCGCGCGAGGAATACGCTATTCCGGTGAAGGCGGAGGGCGTCGTGGCGCTGACCGGCGGCTCGGATCGCGTGCTCGATGCCGCCACCCTGCTCGCGAGCGGACAGGCGAGTCGCATGCTCATCACCGGCGTCAATCGCGCCACGCGCAGCGCCGTGCTTGCCAAGATATTGCCGGTGTCTCGCGAGATGTTCGACTGTTGCGTCGACCTCGGCTATCAGGCGCTCGACACGGCCGGCAACGCCAAAGAGACCCGCGACTGGGCGCACGACCACAACATCACCCGCTCGCTTATTGTCGTGACCTCGAATTACCATATGCCTCGCGCGATGGTCGAGATCTCGGCCGCTCTGCCCGATGTCGCGCTCTACGCCTTTCCCGTCGTCAGCGAACATATCAACGTCGCCGACTGGGCCAGCGATCTGCGCGTCGCACGTTTTATCGGCAAGGAATATGTGAAATATCTCGGCTCGCTGTTGCGTACCATGGTTTTGAGGGGAGTCGACGAGTCGGAGCCGCCGCCGCTTCGCCGTAGCGTCGCCTCTGAGTGAAATCTTGTTTTCATGCGCCATGGCGGGGTAAATGCGCGCAACGCTCCTCGCTCCGATGTCGCCGATGCTCGTCCTGCGCTCCTTGATTTTTCAGATCGTGTTCTTCCTGAACATGTTCGCCCTGATGATCGTCTGGCTGCCGGCGATGCCGATGCGCCGGCAGATCAATCAGGAGCTAGGCCGTACATGGGGCCGCACGACGCTCTGGCTGCTCGAGAAAATCTGCGGACTGAAGATCGAGTGGCGCGGGCTGGAGAACATTCCAAAAGGCGCGGTGATCGTCGCCTGCAAGCATCAGTCGATCTGGGAGACGTTCGTCCTGCCGATCCGCTTTCCCGACTTCAGCTACATCTTGAAGCACGAACTGATCTGGCTGCCTTTTTTCGGCTGGTATCTTCTCGCCGCCGAACAGATCGCCATCGACCGCGCCAAGGGCGGCAAGCTCATGCCGCAGCTCGTCGCCAAGGCGAAGAAGATTTTCGCGCAAGGCCGCCAGCTTTTCATCTTCCCCGAGGGCACGCGTCGTCCGGCCGGCGCGCCGCCGCGATATAAATTCGGCATCGCCCATCTTTACGCCGGAACGGATACGCCGGTGTTGCCGGTCGCGGTGAATTCCGGCCTCTTCTGGCCGCGCCGGGCCTTCGTCGTCCGGCCCGGAACGGCGGTGATCGAATTTCTGCCGCTGATTGCGCCGGGCATGGCGCCGCAGGAATTTTTCGAGACGCTCACGACGCGGATCGAGGGGGCGTCGAACCGGCTGATCGAGGAAGCGGTCGCGCAGGACTCTTCGCTCGCCACGGTCGTCGAAAGGGGCCGCGCGCAGGCGGCGATGGCGGAAGAAGCGCTCGAAAGCTGATGGGAGCGCAGCCCTGCGCGCCGTCCTATCCCCTCGCCGTTCGCGTCAACGCTTGCGGGGCGGCGAGCAGCGGGTATTCCGCCTCGACGATATAGGGGCCGCCGCCGACGGAGTCGCGTGAGGAATAGAGCACGAAGCGCTCGGCGGCGAAGCGCAGCGGCGGAAAATAGCCGCGGGTTCCGAGATAGGCGGCGACCGCGCCGGCGCTTGCGCCGCGCAGGCGCGCCAGCGTCACATGCGGAATGAATTTGCGCGCCTCGGGCGGCGCGCCGAGCCGGCGCAACAGGCGCTCCTGCTCCGCCTGCATCTCCATCAACGCCGGCTCCGTGCGGACGCGGGCGACGATGGCGCGCGGCTTGTCGCCGCCAAAGGAGCCCAACTGGTCGACCGCGACCGTCAATTCCGGCCGGCGGATGAAGGAGAGCGCGTTCGCCACGTCGCGGGCGAAGGCGTCATCCACATCGCCGATGAAGCGCAGGGTGATGTGATAATTCTCGACGTCGAGCCAGCGGGCGCCGGGGACGCCGCCCCGCAGGCGCGCGAGGCTGTCAGCGACCGGTCGGGGAATCTCCAAGGCGGTGAATAGTCTGGGCATGACATCCTCCCCGAGCGGGACCGCGCGGCCTCATTGCGCGCGCGAGGTCGTTCTCGCCCCCATCGAGGCGAGCGTTTTTTCCACATAAGGCGCGAGTTTTTTGACGATTTTCGCGACGCCGGCCGCGTTCGGATGGACGCCGTCTCCGACGAGGAGCGCGGGCGAACCCCAGACGCCTTCCAAAATAAAGGGCACGAGCGGCACCTGATGTCTGGCGGCAAGATCCGGATAAATCGAATCGAATTCCCGCTTGTAAGCTTGCCCGTGATTCGCGCTGGACACCATCGCCGTCAGCACGGGGCGCACGCCTTTTTGCTGCAGCACGGTAAGAATCTTGTCCAGATTGGCGCGGGTCACCTTGGGGTCATGGCCGTTCAACATGTCATTTGCGCCAAGTTCGACGATGGCGATCTCGAATGGGCCGGCGCCGAGCGTATAATCGAGCCGCGCAAGCCCCGTGGTGGTGGTGTCGCCGGAAACGCCGCCTTGCGCCACCTCGACATTATATCCGTCCTTGGCCAGGCGTCTTTGGAGCTGCGCCGGCAGCGAATCCTCCGCCGCGACTCCCGCGCCGGCGGTGAGACTGTCTCCGAACGCCAATATGCGAACGGGCGCGGCCTGCGCCGACGCAGGCGTCAATAAGGCGAAGGCGCCGAGAACGGCGGCTTGGATCACGCGGCGGAAAGCGCAATAAGTCGACTGGGCGACAGGCGTCGCATGCGGCGCATCAATCAAGGTCTTCTCCGTGGGACGACAAGTTATCGAAGTTGAAGGCGTCGATCTCACGCTGGGCGAAGGCGCCGCGCGCGTGCATGTGCTCAAGCGCGTCAGTCTGAACGTGGCGCAGGGCGAAACCGTCGCTCTTCTGGGACCCTCCGGCTCGGGCAAATCGACGTTGCTCATGACCCTCGCCGGACTGGAACGCCCGGACGCTGGAAGCGTCCGGATCGATGGGCGCGATCTCGGCGCGCTATCGGAAGACGCGCTGGCGCGTTTCCGCGGAGAAAACATAGGGATCGTCTTCCAGTCTTTCCAGCTCATCCCCACCATGACGGCGCTTGAGAACGTCGCCATTCCCCTGGAACTTGCTGGAAAATCAGAGGCTTTCGCGCGCGCCGAGGCGGAGCTGGCGGCCGTCGGACTCGCCGAACGGCTGTCCCATTATCCGGCTCAGCTCTCGGGCGGCGAGCAACAGCGGGTTGCGCTTGCGCGGGCGCTCGCGCCCGATCCTCTGATCCTCGCGGCGGATGAGCCTACCGGCAATCTCGACTCCGAAACCGGCGCCGCGGTGATCGACCTTATTTTTGCGCAGCAACGGCGCCGCGGCGCGACGCTGGTGCTCGTCACCCATGATGCGGCGCTCGCCGCCCGCTGCAGCCGCCGGGTGATGCTGCGTTCGGGCTGCGTCGAGGCGAGCGCGCCGGCGGCGTCATGACGGCGATGCGCTTTGTCGCCCTGCCCTTTGCGTTGCGCTTCGCCCTGCGCGATCTGCTCGGCGATCCGCGCGGCTTCGGCGTGTTCATCGCCTGCATCGTCATCGGCGTCGCGGCGATCTCCGGCGTCTCCGGCCTGTCGCGCTCGCTGGCGCAAGGGCTTGCGCGGGAGGGCCGAACGATATTGGGCGGAGACGCCTCCTTCAGCCTCGTGGCGCGCCCGTTTTCGCCGGAGCAACGCGCCTTCTTCGCGGCGCGTGGAAAGCTCTCCGAGATTTCGCTGATGCGGGCGATGGCCCGGCGCGATGACGGAGAGGTGGCGCTGGTGGAGATCAAGGCGATCGACCCCGACGCCTATCCCGCCTTTGGCGCGGTCGCGCTCGAACCCGAGATGCCTTTGGCGGCGGCGCTGGAAGACCGCGACGGCATTCCGGGCCTCGCCGTCGATCCCATGCTGCTGGCGCGCCTCGACGCCAAGCTCGGCGACACGGTGACGATCGGCGCCTCGCGCTTTGCGCTGCGCGCGATGCTGCGCAGCGAACCCGACAAGCTCGCGGGCGGCATCGGCTTTGGACCGCGCGTGATGATGACGCGCGCGGCGCTCTCGCGCGCGGAACTGGCGACGCCGGGCTCGATCGTCAGAAACATCATCCGCGTCACGCTTGGCGGCGCAGCGGACGACGCCAACGTGAAAAGATTCGCCGCCGAGGCGGCGGAAGCCTTTCCGGAAGCCGGATGGGAGACGCGCACGCGCGACGCCGTCTCTCCGCAGTTCTCGCGCAATCTCGACCGGTTCGCGCAATTGCTGACGCTGGTCGCGCTCACCGCGCTCGTCGCCGGCGGCGCCGGCGTCGCCAACGCCGTGCAGGGCTTCGTCGAGCGCAAGCGCGCGCAATTCGCGATCTTAAAGGCGCTCGGCGCCGAGGGCTCGCGCGTTTTCGCGATCGCCCTCTCCCAGATCCTGGCGGCGGCCGCGTTCGCCATCCTGCTCGGACTCGCGGTCGGGGCGGCGATTCCCTGGGCGGCGGGGCAAGCGCTGCGCGATCTCGCCGATCTGCCGGTGTCGGCCGCGCTCGACGCGCGCGGGGCGCTTTATGGGGCGCTTTCCGGCCTGCTCGTGGTGCTGATCTTCGCCCTCGTTCCGCTCGGCCGCGCACATGAAACGCCGGTCGCGGCGCTGCTGCGCGACGATCCCCGGGGCGCCGCTCTCGCGCGCTATCGGATCGGCGCCGCGCTCGCGGCGGCCGCGCTCGCCGCGCTTGTCATCGCGACCTCCTTCGATGTGAGGCTTGGCGCCGCCTATGTCGGCGCCGCCGTCGCGGCCTTCGCCTTGCTGCGCGGCGCCGCCTGGCTCGTCATGCGGTTGGCGCGCGCCCTACCCCGCCTGCGCGACGCGCGGCTGCGCTTCGCGCTCGCCAACATCTGGCGGCCAAAAAGCCTGACGCCGGCGCTGATGATCTCCATCGGCCTGACGCAAACGCTGCTCATCGCCCTCGCCCTGGTCGAAGGCGCCATTCACAATGAGCTGGCGCGGGCCGACGCCGGGGAAATTCCCAATTTCTTCTTCATCGACGTCCCTCAGGCCCAGACAGACGCTTTCGCCGACTTCCTCTCGACCCAGGCGCCGGGCGCGCGCATCGCGCATGTGCCGATGATGCGCGGCCGCATCGTCGCCATGAAAGACGCGCCCGTGGCCAAGACCGCCGTGGCCGACGACGCCAAATGGGTGCTGGAGGGCGACCGCGGCGTGACGTTTTCCTCGGCGCTTCCCGAGAACTCCACGCTCGCCGAAGGCGAATGGTGGCCGGCGAACTACGCCGGTCCCCCGCTCGTCTCGCTGGAGCAGAAAGTCGCGGAAGGATTGGGCCTGGCCATCGGCGACGCCATCAAGGTCAATGTCCTCGGCCGGGAGATCAACGCGAAGGTGGCGAATCTGCGCAAAGTCGACTGGCGCAGCTACGCCATCAATTTCGTCATGGTGTTTTCGCCCAGCGTATTCGCCGGCGCGCCCTACAACGAACTCTTCACCGTCGCCTATGACGCGCCTTCCGTCGCCGCGCGCGACGCCAAGGACGCAAGGCTGGCGCGCGAGGCGGCAAAGCGCTTTCCGGGCATCGTCTCCGTGCGGGTGAAGGACGCGCTCGCGGCGATCGACAAGATCGCGGGCCAGCTCGCGCTCGCGGCGCGGGCGGCGGCGGGACTCGCCATCGTCACGGCCGTTCTCGCGCTCGCGAGCGCGCTGGCGAGCGGCCAGCGGGCGCGGCTGCGCGACGCCGTGGTGCTGAAGACGCTCGGCGCGACGCGCTTATGGCTGGCGAGCGCCTATGCGCTGGAGTTCGGCCTTGTCGGCCTCGCCGCCTCACTGATCGCCGTCGGCGCCGGCGCCGGCGCCGCCTACGCCATGACGACGACGCTGATGAAGGTCGACTTCGCCTTCCTGCCGGGAACGGTCGCGTTGATCACGCTGGCGACGCTCGCCGTCACCATCGCGCTCGGCCTCGCCGGCACCTGGCGCACGCTGTCGCGATGGCCCGGTCCGGAACTGCGGGAGCTATAATCGGCAAGCCCGATTGAAGGGCGCGCATGCGCCGGTCGATCAGGCGTCCGCAAGGCGAAATTTGAAGTCAGGAGCCGCAACGCAGCTCAGGGTCTCGTCCGGCGCTTTGCGCGTCACCGTCGCCCAGCCGGTTTCGCTCGGCCCGTGATGAACGAACGCCACGCGCTCATTGGCGTCGACGACCCAATATTCCTGCAAGCCATGGCGCGCATAGAGCTTCGCCTTGAGATCGAGGTCATAGGCGAGGCTCGAGGCGGCGACCTCGATCGCCAGCAGCACGTCGGGGCCCCTCACTTCTTGCGAACGAAGGCGCTCGGGATAGAGCGAAATATCCGGCTCGACGAAGGTATTCGCGGAAAGAAAGATCGACGTTTCTATTCCGACGATCAGCGAAGGGGGACACGCCCGCGAGAGCGCCATGACCATCTTCGACTTAATGCGCTCATGCGCCGAATATTTCGGCCCCATCGGGACAATTTCTCCCTCGATCAATTCGAAATTCTCTTCTTCCGAAATGATTCCGGCGTCCTGCATGGCGATGATCTCGTCGACGGTGAAGGCGCGGCGGGGAAATCCTTCGGCGGCTCTTGTTAAAGCGGACGGCATCGGTCTCTCCTTGAGCGGCAATCTAACACGACCGTCCTCGCCACGAGAAACCGCGCTCGGGTTGCCCTGTCCGCCCTTCCGGCCTAAAAGCAGGCGCGCTCGGCATTTGTCCGATTGGCGCTTTTCCGGTTCGCCGCGCGCCCTGGAGCGTGACGGCGGCCTTCGCGAGACATCCGAAAGCCCGCGCCCGTGCCCGACAAGAGCGTCCTCTCCTGGCCGAATTTCGCCGTGTCGATTCTCGCCGGCGTCGCGGCGGCCGTGATCTTCGCCGTGGTGGCGCGGGGCGGCTTCGGCGGCCTGCTGTTGGCGCATCTCGCGCCGCTGCCGATCATGATCGTCGCCTTCGCCTTCGGGCTGATCAACGGCGCGACCTCGGCGATATTGGCCACGATCATCCTCTCCTTCTGGCCGCATCCGGTGATCGGCATGGGCTATGCGCTTCTCATCGCGGCGCCGGCATGGTCCGCCGTCTATGCGGCGCTGGGCGCGCCGCGCGGCGGCAGGGACAGGCTGACGAAGAATCTTCCCGCCTGGGCGGCGCTCGCGCCGGCCACGTTTCTGGCGACGGCGATCATTTTCTGGCTGGTGGTCTCCACGATCGTGTTCGGTTCGCTCGACGAAGCGTTGAACCCGATCCGGGCGCGCGCCTTCATCCTGCTGGACATGATGGTGAAGGAGCGCGACCTTGGCGATAAGATCGATCCGACGACGCTCTCCGGCTCGGTCGCGCGGGCCGTACCGGCTTTCATCGCCGCTTATGGGCTCCTGATCCATGTCGTCAATCTGTGGCTTGCCGCAAGAATTGCGCAGGCTTCCAAGCTGCTGAGCCGCCCCTGGCCGGACATCGCCAAGGACTTCGCCCTGCCAAAACCCGTGGGCGGCCTTTTCCTCGGCGGGATCGCGCTGACCTTCTTCCAAGGACTCGCCGGCGCGATCGGAATGGTCCTCGCGACGATCATGGGGCTGCTCCTCGCCTTCCAAGGACTCGCCGTCGCGCATATGTACCTGCGCGGTTCGCGCTCGAGCGTCCTTATCCTGGTGATCATCTATTTCACGCTCGGACTTTTGGGTTGGCCGATCCTGTTTTTCGCCGCGCTCGGGCTCGCCGACCTCATATTCAACTATCGCGCCCGAAAAACGGACGCCGGGCCGACCGCAATCCAGAAACCGGATTGACTTTCGCCCGGTTTTTCTGGACATAGCCCGCAATCCTGGAGATGTAGCAAGATGGAAGTCATTCTGCTTGAACGCGTGGCCAAGCTTGGCCAAATGGGCGACACCGTGCGCGTGCGCGACGGCTACGCCCGTAATTTCCTGCTGGCGCGCGGCAAGGCGCTGCGGGCGACGGCAAACAACAAGACCCATTTCGAGACCCAGCGGGCGCAGATCGAAGCGCGCAATCTCGAGGCCAAGAAGGAAGCCGAAGCCGTTTCCGAAAAGCTCGACGGCCAGAGCTTCACGATCATTCGCCAGGCGGGGGAAGGCGGCCAGCTCTATGGTTCGGTTTCGGCGCGCGACATCGCCGATGCGGCGACCGCGGGCGGCTTCTCGGTTAATCGCAATCAGATTGTCCTGATGCATCCCATCAAGACCTTGGGCCTCCATAAGACGCCTGTGCATCTGCACCCTGAAGTCGACGTGAGCATCATCATCAATGTCGCGCGCTCGGACGAAGAGGCCGAGCGGCAGGCGCGCGGCGAAAGCGTCACGCGCGAGGAAGAGACGTCGATGGACGATCTCGGCCTTGAGGTCGGCGCGGCTCTCGCCGAAGCTGGCGACGTCGAGATGTAAGCTGTCTTAAGGCGTCGCGACCTCTCCGCCGGCGGCTTATTGGCCGCCGGTTTTCTTTTTTCGGGGCGGCGCGCGATTCTTCGCCAATGCAAGAAGAGTCGCGCGCGCGGGGAAAAGAATCTTTTCGTCATGTGGAAAAGACTCGCTTCTCAGCGCTGCGCTCAAAAGCATGTGGCGGCGCCGACGCCTTGATGTATTGTCGAAGCGTCTCAGGCACGCGCGTCGCGTTCGCTGCCCGGAACAGTCTCAAACAGTCCGATGATCGATGCCACCAATTGAACAATTGGCGGGCCGGCGCGCATTTCAGGTTGCGCAGCCGGATGCGCCTGCCTATCGCGCGCCGCCGCACAATATCGAAGCCGAGCAAGCGCTGCTTGGCGCGATTCTCGTCAACAACGACGCCTTCGACAGAGTGTCGGACTTTCTGAAGCCCGAGCATTTTTCGGAGGAGTTGCACCGTCGCATTTATGAGGTCGCCGGCCAGCTGATTCGCGCCGGCAAGCTTGCGACCGTGGTGACGCTCAAGACATTTCTGGCCGAGATCGAGCTACCGGCCGGCGTGACGATTCAGGCCTATCTTGCCCGTCTTGCCGCTGAGGCGACGACGATCATCAACGCCGAAGACTATGGCCGCACCGTTCATGATCTCGCAGTGCGCCGGGAGTTGATCGTCATCGGCCAGGATATCGTCAATACGGCCTATGATTCGCCAATCGACTCGCCGCCGCGCGCGCAGATCGAAGAAGCCGAGCGGCAACTCTACTCGATCGCCGAAACCGGCCGCTACGACGGCGGATTTCAACGCTTCGCCGAAGCGCTGACCACCGCGCTCGACATGGCGAGCAGCGCCTATATGCGCGACGGACATCTGTCCGGCATCGCCACGGGGCTTGTCGATCTCGACGAAAAGATGGGCGGGCTGCAGAAGTCGGACCTGATCATCGTCGCCGGACGACCGGGCATGGGCAAGACCGCGCTCGCGACCAATATCGCCTTCAATGTCGCCAGCGCCTATCAATTCGAAACCGAACCCGACGGCGCGCATAAAACCGTCAATGGCGGGATCGTCGGCTTCTTCTCTTTGGAAATGTCGGCGGAACAACTGGCGACCCGCGTCATCGCCGAGCAGTCCGGCGTGGCCAGCTATAAGATCCGCCGCGGCGACATCAATGAAGACGACTTTCGCCGTATCGCAGACGCCGCGCGCGAGATGCAGAGCATCCCCTTTTATATCGACCAGAGCGGCGGCATCTCGATCGCTCAGCTCACGGCGCGAGCGCGGCGGCTGAAACGCCAGAAAGGCCTGGACCTGCTCGTCGTCGACTATCTGCAATTGCTCGCCGGTTCGCGTTCTCGCAATGACAATCGCGTGCAAGAGCTCACCGAAATCACCACCGGCCTCAAGGCGCTGGCCAAGGAGCTCAATGTGCCGATCGTCGCGCTGTCGCAGCTCTCGCGCCAAGTGGAGAGCCGCGACGACAAGCGCCCGCAGCTGTCCGATCTGCGCGAATCAGGCTCCATCGAGCAGGACGCCGACGTCGTCATTTTCGTGTTCCGCGAAGAATATTACCTGCGCAACAAAGAGCCGCGCGAAGGCACCGAAGAACACATCAACTGGCAGGCGGAGATGGAGCGCGCCCACGGCCGCGCCGAAGCGATCATCGGCAAGCAGCGTCACGGCCCCACGGGCACGGTGCAGCTCGCCTTCGAGGCCGAAGTGACGCGCTTCTCAAATCTTGCGGACGAGGACAAGCTGCCGGCGCGCATGTGACACAGCCCCGCCAGGGGACGGCGAGGCTGTCTTCATTTTCAGGATTGCGATCCGCAAGCCTATAGTCGGCGCCGCCGGACTACTTGCTGCCGAGCGTCCACAAGCCCTTGTTCTTGTCGAAACGGAAGCCCGTGGCGTTCTTCAGCTCGTCCTTGGTGGTGTTCATCGTCAGCCACCATTTGTTATTGCGTTCGGTGGCGTGAATGGCGCTGAACGGAACGGCCACATCCTTTTCGCCCATGCCAAGGAAGCCTCCGACCGATACGATCGCCACGGTCACCTTGCCGCCATCATCCAACACCAGATCCTTGATTTCGCCGATCTTATTTTCCTGCGGATCATAAACATTCTGCTCGTGAATGTTCGAAACGAGCAGCGCGTTCTGCGGCAGCTGCTTCAGAAATTGAGGCTGCGTCGTTGCCGTCGTGGAACGGTCCATGGCGCTATCCTTGGCGCGATGCTGCTCGGCCAAAGCCGCGCCTGACAACGCTGCGACGAGCGCGCCGGCAAGGACGTAGGACTTGATCATGGCTGTCTCCCTGAATGTGTTGGCTCATAACGAACGTTCCGTTCGTATGCGCATAGAACAAGCATCAAGGAGCGATGTTCCAAGCTTTGCGGCAGATAGCCGGATGACCGCACAGGCCGCGGCGCGCTTGGAAAAAATTCAGCCGATCAGATGGGATCCCAAAGGCCCGTCGCTTTGTCGAACTTGTAAGCGGTGGCTTTTTTGAGCAGCTCTTTCGTCGTGTTCAGCGTCAGCCAGGATTTATTGTTCTTCTGAGTGATGGTGATCGCCGAGACCGGGATGGCGATATGCTTCACGCCGATGCCCAGAAAGCCGCCGACGTCCAACATAACCGCGTTGATGGAGCCGTCGGCGGAAAACAGCATGTCGGCCGTCGTGCCCAGCTTCTTCTCGTTAGGATCATATACGGGCTGCTTGTACCAAGCGGAAACCACCGAGCCGTAGACGGGCAGCTTCTCAAGGGGCACGACCACGATCGTTTCGCTTTCGGCCTGTTGCGCGCAGACCGGCGCCGCCGCGAAGGCTGCGAAGGTAACCGAGGCCGCGACGATGATATGTTTCAGCATGAAAAATCCCTCTTTTGGAATGCGCGACGCGGCGCCAGCGCGACGATAAGTGAAACTCTCGCCGCGCGTTGTTGCTCTACTGCACCTTTTTCCAGGCGTGTTCCTTGGCGTCATATTTGTATCCGGTCGCCTTTTTGACGATGGCCTTCGTCGTATTGATGGTCAACCAGGTCTTGTTGTTCTTCTCGGTGACGACGATGTCGTTCGCCGGAATCGCGACATGCTTGGCGCCGATGCCGAGAAAGCCGCCGACATCGAGCATGACGGCGTTGATCTCGCCGCCCGAAAACAGCATGTCGGTGATCACCCCGACCTTTTTATCATTCAAGTCGTACACCGGCTTCTTGTACCAGGCGGAAACAAGCGAGCCATAGCGCGGCAAAGCCTCCATGGGCACGACGATCTTGCTGTCCGGCGCGGCGTCTTGCGCGACGACGGGCTGGGCGACCGCAATCGCCATGCAGAATGAGAGCGCAACAAGCAAAGTTCTGTTCATTCGATTAATCCCCCCAGGATCGCGGATAGGACCGTGCATCATAGCTGATTCATCGCGGCAACACGCCCCAATAATCAAGATCGAGCAGCACCGCCGGATCCGGCTTGCCGTCGGCGCCGTGGAGCGGAAAATCGGCGCAGGGCTTGTCCTTCGTGGCGACGAGCCGCAGGCGCAGCGCGCCGATGTCGCCGCGCCCGGGAATCTCGGCTTTATCCAGAACTTCCGACCACGCGAACACCGTTCCGCCGGCAAACAGCGGGTTGACATGGCGCCCGCCGTTCACCGCCGAGATATGGAAAACATTCTCCAGCCCGTTGAAGGACAAGGCCCTGGCGAGCGAAATCACATGGCCGCCGTAGATGATGCGCTTGCCGAACCGGCCCTGCGCTTCAAAATACTGATTAAAATGGACCTTCGAGTTGTTTTGGTAGAGCCGCGTCGCGAGCTGATGCTCCGCCTCCTCGACGGTCATCCCGTCGATATGGTCGATTTTCTCGCCCCTCTCGTAATCGCCCCAGAAATAGGGCGCGCCGGCGAGCGCCTTGTCATAGGCCGCCACATCGATGGGCGGAACGGCCTGGCCGAGCTGCGACGGCGGGACGGATTTGGGAAGTTCCGGCGTAACGGCGGGCCCGACCGGGGCGTCCCTGTCACGCTTCTTCACCATCACCCAGCGGGCGTAAGTCAGCACCGGCTCGCCACGCTGGTTGCTCCCCGTCGTGCGCACATAAACGACCCCCGTCTCCTTATTGGAGTTTTCCTTCAGGCCGATGACTTCGGAGGTCGCGGAGAGCGTGTCGCCATAATAGACGGGCTGGAGGAATTTGAAGTCGGCGTAGCCGAGATTGGCGATGGCGTTGAGCGATACGTCCGGCACGGTCTTGCCGAGCACGAGATGGAACACCAGCATGTCGTCGACGGGCGCGTCCTGATAGCCGATCGCCTGGGCGAAAGCGCGCGACGACTGCACGGCGAAGCGCGGCAGATAGAGCGCCGTATAGACGGAAATGTCCCCAGGCCAGACCGTGCGCGGCGCCGCGTGGCGGATCACCTGGCCGATTTCGAAATCCTCGAAAAAATTGCCGACATTGCTCTTCGACTTGCTCATGTCCTAACCGTTCGTTGGCGCCAGCTTCGCCAGCGCGTCGATATAATGCGCGGGCGCGCCCGCGACGAAAACTGTCTTGACCCGGCTCGTCGCGCCGGCGCGGATGGAGACCGCGCTTTTGGGCGCGCCCAGCGCGGCGGCGATCAGCGCGATCAGCGCCGCATTCGCCCGGCCGTTCTCCGGAGGGGCGCGCACCCGCGCCTTCAGGACGTTGCGACCGTCTGCGCGCGTCTCCACGCCTTCGACGGCGTCGCGTCCGCCTTTGGGCGTTAGCCGCACGTAAAGCGCGACGCCCGCCGATTCGACAACCCAGGCGGAGGATGCGTCCCCCGCAAGCCGGTCACCCAAACGCGTAAGCGCTGGCGCTGCTGGCGATGAGATCGCGCAGGAACTGCATGATCAGCAGCAATATGAGGGGAGAAATGTCGAGTCCGCCGACGCTGGGCAGAACCGAACGGATCGGCCCAAGCACCGGCTCGGTCACGGCGTTCAGCCATTTCCAGATCGAATAGGCGGCGTTCGAGCGCATATTGATGACGTCGAAGGCGATCAGCCAGGACACGACCACCGTGGCCAGCAGAATCCACCAGTAAATATCGATAATCGTGAGTAGAAGTTTGACCATAGCGTAGGACATGACCGGCTTCCAGCGGGGGTGAGGATGCGCTCTCTCTAGCCTCCCCGCATCGCTGCGGCAATCCTTGGCCGATTCCCCGCCAGGACTTCACCCTGCTAAAGGCCCGGCAGAAGCCGGTAGTCGAGCAGCGCCGTCCAGCCGAGGCCGCCAAGCGGCAGCAGCAACGCGCGAATCGGCGGCTGCTGCGAAAGCGGCACGAAGGAGCCCTGACGCAATCCGTCTACGAGCTTAAGCAGCGTTTCAATTTGCGCGGCCCTTTTTTCGCAACCGTCGGCCGCTTTCGCGGCGACCATTCCTTCCATTAACCTGCTTTTCGTCGTCGCGCGGGCTTTTTCAGCGCTGAAGCAAAGCGCCATCGCGCAGCCGAAGATAATGACGCAGCCAGCGACTTGCGTAATGATGATCGGCCAGCTCAGCGCGAATTCGGCAAAAGCCGTGCTGCGCGAGGCGATCATCAGCGCAAAAATCGCGAACGGGAAATAAATAAGACGGCTGATGCAGCGCGTGCGGAGGGCCAGGAAATCCAGATCTATCCACTCGTCCAGCAATTGGTCCTGGAAATTGAATTTCTCGCCAAAAATCCTGTGCGTGTCCGATGGCCAAGAGGTTCTGTTCTTTCGAAGAACATCGACGAATCGCAAACAGAGCAATGTCGCGTCGAACACAAGGAACGTGAGGAACAGCAGCAGCAGGACCAGGGGCCAGGTTACATCTTCATAAACCTGATCCAGCCTGCCGCGCCAAGGCGCGTTAGGAGGACCAAACATGCCTCGAAGAAGACAATACATAAAGAACATTATGCTTGCTAAAAAAATAGTTCTTAAGAAACTAGGCACAATTTTGCTCTTTACAGCGTATTCTTTCCATAACTGACCCACATTAATATTTTCTTTAGCATGAGGCAATCTGTATAAAACCATATCGAAGCAGCGACGAGCTTTCGAAAATAACATCGAGGGCACACCGCTATCGTGTGCTTCGGCTGACCAGGACTCCGCCTCTGGAAGACAAAATCGCTCCTGAACCTTCCTCTGATTTTTCCGAAGCTCTCGCCAAGCGTCAACGATCAGACACAAGGCCAAAATCGCCGCGATGACCCGCAAGCCGATCGACGGCCACATGCTGACGCCTTGCGTCCAGGCGATTGGCTCGCCGAGCCCGCGCTCCGTGGCGAATAGAGCAAAAGGATCCCAACGCCAGACGACCGCCGCTCCAAATAGGAATATTAGAGCCATGCCTGCCGATGTAGCTACCAGGAACGGAAAGAGCCGCCAGCATATTAACGGCACGACAACGCCCATCAGCAGCAGGAAGATAGGAAGGAACTGGGCGCTATCACGGGACAATTCCGTATAGAGCGGCGGAATCGGCGGATGGATTCCATCTCCGCTGACCTGCTCCGTCTTCTCTTTCGGCGGCGGCGAAACAAAAACTTCATAAAGCGCGCGCAACAGCGTTCGAATTGTCGGACGGGCGATATCATCGCTGGTCTGCTCTTCACTCTTTCGCGACTCACTCGTCGGCAGAGCGAGAAATTCGCGGCGGCGGTCGATCTCAAAAAGCCGCGCCGCGCCGATGCTATCATTGATCCTGCCGCGAAGCTCGCTTCGATTCTCCGATTCCCTTTCCTGCGCCGCCACGCGCGCCGCCAAAAAGGCCGCGGTCTGATAAGTCGAGCGGAATGGCGGCGCCTCTTTCTGAATGTCGTCGGCCAGGGTCGGCCCGTAGCTCGACGCGACAATCAAATTGCGGGTCCATTCGATCTCTTCGCGCCCGGCGAGGGCGGCGTCATAATCGGTGGTGAAAAACACTGCTTCGGGAAAAATTGGCTTTAACGCGCGCAGCACGAGCAATTTGTCGAAAACGTCAACGCCTAAAACGCCGATCGCCTTCACGCCCTCCCCGCCCTTACGTCTGAGATCGGCGTCTTCCTTCTGCAGGCTCGCGGCAAGCCGCCGCAGATAGTCGAATTGGTCCCGGCCGAACGGACGCTCCAACGATTTTGAAATGTCCTGCGTCCTTGTCGCTTCGTCCGAGTCCTTATCGCCACTAACCTTCTTGGCGGACTGGTTGTCGTTGGCGGAAGGCGTCAGACCGTCAATGCCACGCAGATAGGTGCTTGTGAGGATACCCGGCAGCGAAGTCGAGCGACATTGTTCACCCCCTTCGTCGCTGTTCGCACGGAGACGGTTCAGCTCGCGTTTGAACGCACAGACGATGGCGCGTCCATAGAGTGTATCTCGATCGGAAATCAGAGCGATATGCTGCTTGCCTAAACAGCCCGGGGAGCCTTGCTTGCCGCCATTCTGGCTTATTGCGGCGGCGGAACTTTTGCTTCTCCGGCACAGTTCCGCTCCGATCGCCTGGGCCAGCACATTGTCTCCAGAACTTATCCGAAATATGCGCTCGGACGGCGGCGCTCCTTCCAATTCCTGGTCGCTGATCGTCGCGGCGAATGAGTAAAAACGAATTTTCTCGAGCGAAGCCGCGGATTTCGATTCTTTCATTTCTTTCACCAGGTCGCGAAGAACGCCTGACGAATACGGCCCCAATATCTGCAAGGGGCGGCAACGCTCTGATTTTTCTTTTTCTCCGCACAACTCATTTTGCAGCCGTGACAGGCTTTCAAACGGCTTGTGCGTATCGCCCAGCACGTCCTCGTCTATCCATAAAAGTAAAATCTGGCGCCTCCCCCGCTCGCGGTCGCGCGGTTCGGGCACGTGTTCGAGCCATTCAAAGGGAATGGCCGCGGGCAGCCCTTTCTCTTCATGAGCTTTCGGGCGAAAATAGCCGATGTGCTGCTCGTTCTCGGGCACATAGCCCTCCAGATGCAGCCCGCTGAGAATCGCGTACCGCAACCGTCGGCGCGTTTCGGCGTCTTCGAAATAGGGCGCGCCAGGCGCGGTGACGCCGATCAGGCGAATATTCCCGGATTCCGGCCTGAATTTTCCGCGTTCATCAAACAAGGGAGAACGGCAATGGAGGGGCGGCGCGGGTCGCGTTTTCGAGGCGCCCGTCTTTTTTGGCGTCGCGACCTCGTCGCATTCCTTTTTACTTCCGTCGCGGTCCCTCTTTTTGATTTCTTTCGCGACCGTATCGAAAGGGTCCTGCCACTGGCGCGCCGCAACGTCCTGCGAGCGGAATTTCTCCTCGATGCGCGACTCCAAGGGCGGCGGACGCAACACCGTCAACGGGGCCTGCTGCGTGTAAAAATAAGCCCCGGTTGCGATCAAGGCGACGACGATGGCGCTATTGGCGCCAAACCCTTGGGAGCTTTTCTTCTCGTCTTCGGACATATGCGTACTCCGAAATCATTTTCGCGCCATGAGGCGCCAGAATCGAAAAACAAGTTCTCGCATCGCCCCGCTCGGCAGCGGGAGCTGGGACGCAAAATCGCCCCCTGTAAAAAAATTCAGCAGCGTCTAATGGACGCTTACGCAATCCGTAATGCTGTTAATTTAAGCCGAGTTCTACTCGCTTTGTACGCTAGCGCGGGATTTCACCCCCCATGCCAGACGGCTTAACCTTTGCTGACAACCTCCCGCGGGAGGCATCCTGCCCATTATGCAACAACAAATTGTGATGGCAAGCGTTTGGCGGCCGCGCCAAATCCATTTGACAGGATATCGGCCCCCGTGTACCCCACGCGCCGGAACGGGGCTGTAGCTCAGATGGGAGAGCGCTGCAATCGCACTGCAGAGGTCCGGGGTTCGATTCCCCGCAGCTCCACCAGCCCAATCATTCCCCTCGCGCCTCAGCTGCCGGCGTGCGCCGCGCAAATCGCGCAGTCGCAAAAACGCGCGGGCCGAGCCTCATCATTGTTTCGCGCTCGTCCTGCGCCATATTTCGGTGAGTCAAACCTCCCGGGACCGCGCTGATGTATCGCCAAATTCTCCTGCCGGTGGATCTCACCGAACCTGCCCTGACCGACCGCGCCCTCGTTGTTGCGCAGGCGCTGGCGAAGGCCTTCGACAGCAATATGCGCCTGGTCAACGTCCAGTCTCTCGTGCCGATTGCATTTCTCGACTATGTGCCCGAGAACTTTGACGCTCAGGTCCGTCGCGGTCTTGAACAGGAAATGGCGACGATCGCCGCCAAGATCGACTGCCCGCCGGAACGCGTGTCCACGACGGTGCTGTTCGGTCCGGTGTATCAAGAAGTTTTGGCCGAGGCGGAAAAGTGGGGCGCCGATCTGATCGTGCTGTGCTCGCATCGGCCAGGCATGGACCGCTTTCTGATCGGCTCCAACGCCGCCGCGATCGTCAATCATGCGCGATGTTCGGTGCTGGTGGTGCGCGGCGCCGCCACGCCATAGTCACCGCTCGGAACGCTCTTCTACATGACGTCGCGTTCTGGATGAGCGCAACGCGCGCGCGAAGATGAAACTTAAATGGCGCCGCGGTGACGCGGCCTTCACGAAACTCTCATCGCGCTCACACACGACTTTGCTATCGATCCGTTGATGCGGCGATGACGCAATGTCGCGGGAGAATGCCATGTCGAAAGAGGCGATGCAGGACGCCGGCGGTTCGGCGAGCGAAAAGTCCGAGAGCTACACCGGCAAGATCGTCGGCGGCGCGATCGCCGCGGCAATCGGCGGCACGATCGGCGCGCTGCTGATGGGCGGATACGCCGTGCTGCCGGCGGCGGTGGTCGTCGGCCTGCTCGGCGTCGCGCTGGGCGCGGTGTTCGACTGAGCGAGTTCGCGCTGTGGCGTTTGTGTTAGCGCATTCGGCGCGGAAGCGTGCGTTTTAGAGTTCGCGCGTGAAAACTCGGCGGCTGAGTCTTCCTTAACTGGCGGGCGAAGCCGCTCTTTTTTTGGCGCGCCCCGATTTTTTCTTTTCCCCAAACGCCCTCGATAACTCTAATGGCATTTGCTCGCCGAGCAGCGCCGGCTTTCACTTTTCTAAACCCAAGCGTAGGAATAAGAGTATCGACTTGAGAGGACTGCGGCCTTGAGCGAAACAGTTTCGCTCCAGTTTCGTTGTCCTCTGAAACGGGCCTCGAAAGGTCCGGATGATTTGGGAGGATCGACATGAAGAAAATTATTGGATTTGCCGCTGCGGCGGCCGTGCTGTTCGGCGCGTCGGCTTTCGCCCACCCCCTCAGCAGCAACGCCAACGTCCGCTCTGGCCCCAGCCCGAAATGGCCTGTCATCGGGCAGCTGCCGGCCGGAACCGACGTCACCGTGATTGATTGCGGCGGCGGTTGGAAGCAAGACTGGTGTCAGATTCAGGCAGGCTCCATGAAGGGCTTCGTCGACGCCGGCGTTCTCGGCACGCAGGGCAACAATGTCGTCGTCGCGCCGGTCACCACCAACAACGACGTCGCCATCTACAAAGGCCCGGGAGTCAACTACAAGATTATCGGCAGCATCCCCGAAAACACCACGATCGGCATCGGCGCTTGCGTTCCGGGATGGGGCGAGACGACCTGGTGCAAGGTGAAATACCGTGGAAAAAAGGGCTATGCCCTGCAATCGGAGCTGCAGCGAGAGAACTCTCTCTTCCCGATGTGATCCACACGGCGCGACGGCGGACGATCTCGACGCCGCGCCGCACTTTCGGGCGCGCCTTTGACGCCCTATGATCCCGCTGCGGCCGTGCGGCCGCAGCGAGGGCGCCGTCATTCGAGCCGAACCTTCCCTTGGCGCTGCAGCGCGGGTTTCGCCGCTGACGCGGCGCGCGCTGGCGCCCAATCCCGGACCGTTCACCCATACGGGCACCTGCAGCTACATCGTGGGAACCGGCGATGTGGCGATCATTGACCCTGGGCCGGACGACCAACGCCATGTCGAAGCGCTGCTGGCGAGCCTCGGCGCCGAAAGACTGCGATATGTCCTCGTCACCCATACGCACCGTGATCATGCGCCGGCGGCCCGCGCCTTGAAGGAAGCGACCGGCGCGACCATCGCCGGATGCGCGCCCTATGCGGCCTCCGCGTCGCGCACGGTCGGCGGTTTCAATCTGGACGCCGCGCATGATCTCGCCTACGCGCCGGATCTTGTGCTTGGCGAGGGCGATCGGCTCCACATCGGCGGCGCTTCGCTTGTGGCCATAGCCACCCCCGGGCACACTGCAAACCATCTATGCTTCGCGCTTACCGAGGAGCAGTCGCTCTTCACGGGGGACCATGTCATGGCTTGGGCGACGACGGTGATCGCGCCTCCGGATGGGTCCATGCGCGACTATATGGCGTCGGTCGAACGGCTGCGCGCGCGCGATGACCGCATCTACTGGCCGGCGCATGGCGATCCTGTGCGCGATCCACCGCGCTTGTTAAGGGCGTTGCTTCATCACCGGCGCACGCGCGAGGCGGCCATTCTCCATCGTCTCGAAGCAGGAGACGAGACGATCGCCGAAATGGTCGCGCAAATTTACGAGGGAGTCGACAAGCGGCTTCACCCGGCCGCGGCGATGACGGCGCTCGCCCACCTCGAAGATTTGGTCTCCCGCGGCCTTGTCGATTGCTCCGGGCAGCCCGGGCTGCAAGCGCGGTTCTGGCCGAGTCGCGGTTAGGGTCCGCCCGTAGCGGGCAAAAAGATCACGACGTCGTTCTTATGCGCCCGCCCCAGCCGCTTGCGGGCCTCCTCATCGAGAATGTCGGCGTCCACTGTCTCGCCCTTGATGAGCGCGAGACGGCTTTCCCAGTGCAGGCGCTGAAGCTTGAGAAGATTGCGCTCCAGGCGCAATTGCTCGAGCTTCTGCTCATATTCTTCTCCCGTCTTCAGCCCGCGCTGGCCGTTTACGCCATGCCAAACGAAGTAGGCGGTGGTGACGCCAGCCACTGCGTAGAGGCTAAGCGGGAGCACGAGCGCACGGAAGAGAACTCGAAGGCGATGCATGTCCGTCACGATAGGACGGACGTATTTAAGCGCCGTTAAGACTAAAGCGGCTTTGCAGCCGAAGCGGCGGATCGGCTTCCCGTCCGCACGATCCGCTCGATTTCGGCGCGCACCAGCCGCTCCACAAGCGCCGGGAGATTCTCATCGAGCCAATGCTGCAGGAGCGGCCGCAACATCTCTTGAGCGGATTTGTCGAGAATATCGGTTTCACTGAACGCCACGCCAGCGGCGAGCGCCCGAAAATTTGACGCGACCGCCGCCGACGACTCGGCCGACAGCAGCGGCCTCCCGCTCTCGCATGCAGGGGTCGCGTCGCTGATTTCCACGCCGGGATTGTCTTGCTCAGCCACGCTTTCGTTCTCCGACGCTCTCGCGGCCTCCGATGAGGGGCCTTCGGTCTCCCGCACGCCTTCTTGCGCGCCGTCGGCATTCGCCAGCCGGACGTCCCCGGCCTCCTCGGTCCGGCCAGGCAAATCGTCGGCCAGGGACAACGGCGGCTCGTCCTGGCGGCGCTCCAGCGCCGGAGCGGCATAGGCGCTGCGCGTCGTCGGCGCGGCGTCCACATCGGCGCGCTGGCGGCGGCGCTCTTCGCGAGGCGCGCCCGGCTGGTTGTCGTCGTCGGCGATGATGCGGCGGATGGAAGCGAGAATTTCTTCCATTGACGGCTCGTTCGCGCGCGCTTCGTCCTGATACGGGTGCGCCGGGGCGGGTGCGTTCGCTGCGCTCATGAGTTCTGCCGCTTCGCGCGGAAACGCCGCGCATGAGGGTGGAACGGATCTCTGACCGCGCCAACGCCGCGAATCAACTCGTCCCGAAGCGATTCCACACGTTTCGCGCTATGATGTCACTCGCATTCGCACAATTATCGGCCGTCGGGAGTATCGAGTCCAAACCACTGGTCGTGGACCTGTTCGAGATGAATGCTCGGATCATAGATTGCGACGGCGAGGTTAAGCTCTTTCGCCGACAGGCGCCCGATCGACCCCAGCGCCGCGTAGGACGCCACGACACGATCCCGCTGCGAGGTCACGAGATTCACCCTGGCGTTAAGCAGCGCCTGCTGCGCATTCAAGACGTCCAGGGTCGTGCGCTGGCCGACCTTGGCCTCTTCGCGCACGCCGGCGAGCGCGGTCTCCGCCGCCTTCACCGCCGCCTGCCCTGAGACGATCGACGCCTTCGCGGTCTCGAGCAGGCCATAGCTCGAAACGACGCTGGCGCGCACGCTATCGCGCTGCAAATCGGCGTTTAGCCGCGCTTGCCCGAGTTGCTCCTTCGCCTGTCGAATCGAGGCGTATTCGGCGCCGCCCTGATAGAGCGGAACGTTCAACTGCCCCAACGCGGCGGCGGTGAACTGCCTGGAGCCCGGCAGTCCAAGAAAGGAATCATATTGATTCGAAACTTGGCCGGTGACCGAAAGATTCGGCATCAACGCAGCTTCCGCGACCTTGACCGCGAGCGCCGCCGCATCGACCTGGTGCAGGGCCGCGGTCACGCCTGGATGCTCGACCAAAGCGACGGTGATCGCCTTCTCCAGCGATTTCGGCAGCAGCGGCTCGAGACTGCGCCCCGGCTCCAGACGTTTAGGGTCGGCCCCAATGATCTGGCGATAGTTCGCCATGCTGGTTTTGAGCTGCGCCTGTGCGGCGTAGAACTCCGAGCGGGCCAGCGCGACTGAGGCTTCGGCCTGGGACACGTCGGTCCGCGTCACTTCGCCGACCTGGAAACGATCGCGCGTCTGCTTGAGCTGCTCGGCAAGCACGGCGATGTTGTTCTTGCGCAGCGACATGACCGCCGTGTCGCGCAGCACATTCATATAGGCGGTCGCGCCGTTCTGGAGTATCGCCTGCTCGGTCAGCCGCATCGTCGAGCGCGCCGCGAAGACGCCAGACTCCGCCTGACGAACCGAATTTTCAGTGCGGAACCCGTCGAACAGCGTTTGCGACAGGTTCAGGGTCGCGCCGCGCGGATAGCCCGTGTAGGTGTCTTGAAAATCGCCGCTTGCGCCCGACGCGGCGCCTGCTTGCTGAGAGCTGCTTCCGCCGAAGGGAATCTTAATTGCCGCGTATTGCGCGCCCGCCTGTGCGGTGATGCTCGCTTTGGGCCGCAGTCCAGCCTTCGCCTTTGGCGCATCCTCGTCCCGCACCCGCACGTTCGCGCGGCTTTGGTTGAGGTCTGGATTGCCGTAATACGCGCGCGCCAAGGCCGAGCGCAGGCTCTCCGCGGAAGCTGGACCCAGCGCTAGAACAAGGAATGCAAACGCTGCGGCGCCCGATCCGCGGGACAGAACGTTGGCCGAACGCCGCCGCCCGACGCCAAACCTGTCAGTTGCCATTTTTCTCAACCTATCTCGCACGCCGTCTAGGTCGCGCCATTTTGCGGCAGCGATGAGTCTCGACGATGACGCTACGAACGCAACGCTAGGAACGCGATTGCGGCGAAATGGCGGCGCTAGAGGCTGAATCCCTGCGCCGGCTCAAATCCTGCGAGTACCGGGGCGCTCGCCGAGAACAGCCGCCGCTCGCCCGCCGGCCCGCCCTCCTGACGCTCGAAGCGCACAACTTGCTGGCCGGCGCGCAACTCCGGCGTGACAATCGCCAATAGACGTCCATCGGGCGTCAATTGCTCAAAAAGAGTCTCCAGGTCGGACTGCGCCTGGCCCTGGACGAGGATGAGGTCGTAGGGCGCGCCGCCGGAAAAGCCTTTTTCCAAGGGTCCCACTTCGAGCTGAACGTTTTCGCAGCTCAGCGCGTCCAGCCCCGCCTTGGCGCGCGCCGCCAGATCTGGATCGCATTCCAGCGCAACGACGCGGTCGGCGAGGCCGGACAGCAGCGCCGCGGAATAGCCGCCGCCGCCAATATCGAGCACTCTGTCCTCGGCGCGAATCTCCGCGCCCTGAAGCATCCGCGCGAGAACAAGCGGCGGCAACAGGTTGCGCTTGCGTCCGCCCGCGCCCTTCACGGAGATCGCGAGATCCGAATAGGCGAGCGGCGCGAGCGAATCGGGCAGAAAAAGCTCCCGCGGCGTCTTCAGAAAGCGCTCCAACAAAGGCGCGTCCGTCACGTCGTAGGGCCGAAGCTGGCGCTCGACCATCGTATGGCGCAAAGTTTCCGTCGCTTGGCCCGCCTTCGCCACTTGCGCCACCCTGTCCAACATTTAGCTCCCGGCCTCGCGCCGGCCCCTTGGAGGAGATGCTGCAGCGCAGGAACCGCCGCCGGCGCTTTATAGGCGCCGGCTCACGCCATGTCCATGGCTTGGCGCGCCGCTCCCCCGCCGACGAGCAGCCTCACGGCGTCGCCGCCATCGGCCAATCCCCGCATCTGTTCGAGCGATGTCTTGTCGAGAACCTCGGCGATCGCATCCCGCGCGCGCATCATGACGAGGCGCACCGCGCACCGGGTTTCGTCCGTGCAATCATCGCAGCGACGATAAATGGTCTTGCTCGCGCATTGGATGGGGGCGAGCGGTCCATCGAGCGCGCGCACGATGTTGCCGACGCCGATGTCCCCAGCCGGACGCGCCAGCATGTAGCCGCCGCCCTTGCCTTTTTTTGAATGGACGAAGCCGGCGTTGCGCAGTTCGCCCAAAATCGCATCAAGGAACTTTTTTGGAATTTGGTTGGAAGCGGCGATATCCGCGACCAGCGCCGTTTCGCCGGGCCGCACCCCAGCGAGGTGGACCATGGCCTTCAGTCCATATTTCGCTTTTTTTGTCAGCATTCCCTGATCGACCTCTGGGGTTCGGGCGCCGGATGGTGGGCCATTTTGTTGTGCGGGCGCATTCTACCGCAACTCCGCCGGCATTTTCACCTTCCGCAATTTTGCCGACGCGGCTGACGGCGCCGTAAGTTTGACAATGTTGACGGACTTTATAGAGTATAGCTCATATTGCTCAAAGGGAATGTGAAATGGCGGCTGTTCTTGACGCTGTGAGCGTGATCAATCCGCTCTATTCAATTTCCGGGTTTTTCGTCGGCGCGCTCGTTGGCTTCACCGGCGTGGGCGGCGGCGCGCTGATGACGCCGATCTTGATGCTGGTCTTCGGCATCGCGCCCTCGACCGCGGTGGGCACGGACCTGCTCTATGCCGCAATCACCAAGACCAATGGAACGCTGGTCCACGCGTTACATGGCACGGTCGATTGGCGCATTACCCGCCGGCTCGCCTATGGCAGCGTGCCGGCGAGCGTCGCCAGCCTTCTGGTCCTTTCCTGGCTGGGCAAGTCCGGCGGCCACGCCGCCAACGGGCTGATCACCTCGGCGCTTGGTTTCGCCCTGCTGCTGACCGCCTTCTCCATTCTCTTCCGGAGGCTGATCCTCGATCACATCGCGAGACATACGAACAAGATGAGTGACCGGCGCTTGCTGTGGTTGACGGCCGCTCTCGGCGCCTTTCTCGGCGTGCTGGTGTCGATCTCTTCGGTCGGCGCCGGGGCGATCGGCATGACCGTGCTGCTGGCGCTTTATGCGCATACGCCGACCGCGAGACTTGTCGGCTCAGATATCGCGCACGCCGTTCCGCTGACGCTTATTGCCGGCTTCGGGCACTGGCTGATGGGCGGCGTCGACTGGCTGCTCCTACTCTCGCTGCTGATCGGGTCCATTCCCGGCATCGCCATTGGCGCCCATTTCGCTGCACGGGTTCCAGACCGCTATCTCCGGCCGGCTCTGGCGAGCGTCATGGCTCTGGTTGGAATCAAACTCTCAATATAGATCTTAATTCTTTCCCTGGGGGGCGAGACATGTCGAAGGCAGCACCGAGTTTTACGCCGCCGGCCAAACCCGGCCGCGGCCGAATCTATGATTCGATTACGCAGACGATTGGCGATACGCCACTCGTTCGGCTGGATCGCCTGTCCGAGCAGCGCGGCGTAAAGGCGAATCTTCTCGCCAAGCTCGAATTCTTCAACCCGATCGCGAGCGTCAAGGACCGCATCGGCGTCAGCATGATCGAGTCGCTCGAAAAGAGCGGCAAGATTACGCCGGGAAAATCCGTGCTGATCGAACCGACGTCCGGCAACACCGGCATCGCGCTCGCTTTCGTCGCCGCCGCGCGCGGCTATCGACTTATTCTTGTCATGCCCGAATCGATGTCGATCGAGCGGCGCAAGATGCTGGCGCTGCTTGGGGCCGAACTGGTTCTGACCCCGGCCGCGCAGGGCATGAAGGGCGCGCTGTCCAAAGCCAGTGAACTCGCCGCCGAAAACCCGGACGCCGTCATCCCGCAGCAGTTCGAGAACCCTGCCAATCCAGAGATCCACCGCGCGACGACGGCGGAGGAAATCTGGAACGACGCCAACGGCGAGGTCGACTATTTTGTCTCGGGCGTCGGCACCGGCGGGACGATCACCGGCGTCGGACAGGCGCTAAAGGCGCGCCGGCCCGGGTTGCGCGTCGTGGCCGTGGAGCCCGAAGATTCGGCCGTGCTTTCGGGACGCCCGCCCGGTCCCCACAAGATTCAGGGCATCGGCGCGGGCTTCGTGCCGCCCATTCTCGATCGCAGCGTCATCGACGAGATCGTCACCATCGGCAATCAGACGGCGTTTGAGACGGCGCGCTTGCTCGCTCGCGTGGAGGGAATCCCTGTCGGCATTTCGTCGGGCGCCGCCGTCGCCGCCGCGCTGGAGATCGCCGGCCGCCCCGAGGCCGAAGGCAAGAACATCGTGCTGATCATCCCCTCCTTCGCCGAACGCTATCTTTCGACGGCGCTGTTCGAGGGGTTGTGACGGAAACACGCCGAAAGCCGGCGCGCTTGTTAAGCTTTGGGGGTTCCGCCGCGCTTGCGCTTTTGCGGCGATTTCGTCTCGGGGTTCGGCCTTGGCGCGGCCGGAGCGATCTTCGGGCGATGAAGCATATAGCGCGCATAGGCGCCGGCGACATAGCCCACCGCGACGATGATGATGTAGACGATCACCAGGAAGCCGCCGCGCTGATTGGCTGACGCCGCCTTTTCGAGAAGGCTTACGATTTCGGTCTGGTCCACGAATTTGTCGGCGATGATGCCGCAGATCACGCCGAGGATAGGCACCAGCCAGGACGGCAGCCGGAAGTAGCCGATCGCCGCGGCAAGAAGAAACGCCACGAGCCCGAAGACGTGTAAAAACTCGATCGCAATCGATTGTATGATGAGCCCAACAAAGCGGACGAGCTTGAGCATTCTACTCCCCTACGATCATTGATTTTGGAGAAGCTTACACATTCGGCAAGTGCTGCGCGAGAGCTTCGAGCACCGCGATCCGCACCGCCACGCCGATCTCGACCTGCTCGCGAATGAGCGAGCGCGCGCTGTCGGCGACGGCGGTGTCGATCTCGACGCCGCGGTTCATCGGTCCGGGATGCATCACCATCGCGCCCGGCGCCGCAAAGGCCAGCTTCTCCTCGTCGAGCCCGAAGAAATGGAAATATTCCCGCGCGCTCGGCGTCAGCGCGCCGGCCATGCGCTCGCGCTGAAGGCGCAGCATCATGACGATGTCGGCGCCCGTGAGCCCCCGCCGCATGTCGTGAAACACCTCGACGCCGAGCCGCGAGAGACTGTCAGGGGCGAGCGTCGAAGGCCCGACGACGCGCAGGCGCGCGCCCAGCGCGCCAAGCAGCAGAATGTTCGAGCGGGCGACGCGCGAGTGCAAAATGTCGCCGCATATCGCGATCGTCAGCCCCTCGATGCGGCCCTTGTTGCGTCTGATCGTCAGCGCATCGAGCAACGCCTGCGTGGGATGTTCATGCGCGCCGTCGCCGGCGTTGACCACGGAACAGTCGACCTTGCGCGCCAGCAGATGCGCCGCGCCGGCCTGCGCATGGCGGACGACAATGATGTCCGGCCGCATCGCATTGAGCGTTATGGCGGTGTCGATCAGCGTCTCGCCTTTCGATTCCGACGAGCGCGCGACCGACATGTTCATCACGTCAGCGCCCAGACGTTTGCCCGCGATCTCGAAGGACGCCTGCGTGCGCGTTGAGGGTTCGTAAAACAGATTGATTTGGGTTCGCCCCCGCAAGCTCGAACGCTTTTTGTCGACTTGGCGCGAAATTTCGATCGCCTCTTCGGCCATGTCTAGAAGCGTCACGATATCGGGACGAGACAGTCCTTCGATGCCCAGAAGATGGCGGTGCGGGAAAGAAGCTTGCGTCGCCCCTGTTTGCATGCGCCGTCTATAGCAGTTTTGTTCGACGGCGAAAGCGCCCCGCGACGGGCCCATGTCGTTGCCCTCGCGCGCTCGCTTGACATATGCTCGCGTCGAGCACATGTCTGACTCAACGAGGTTGCGCGACGCCCCTGCGCGGCCTAGTCTAGAAAGCTTGAGCGCTCCGAGCGGTATCCGTCTCGGAGATTTTATGGGGGCTACTTATACTCACATTGAGTATAAGAGTGAGGCGCCGAAAGATGACCCAGCTGACTGGCGACGTGCGCAGCGTCGCCGCCCAAAGGCGGGAACTGCCCGCCACCGCTCTTGGCGACGGTCCCGCCAGCCGCTTTCCGCCGCTGCCCCGTCCTGATCTGAAGTGGACGCCGGAGGTTCAGGCCGCCACCGCGCATCTCTATGAGCGCGTGGCGAGAGTCATTCCGCCCGTCGAGTGGCCGTTCCACGCTCCTTACGTCAAGGCGATCAACGATCTCAAACATGCGCGCAACGCCACCATCCTTGCGCATAACTACATGACGCCGGAAATCTACCATTGCGTCGCCGACCACATCGGCGACAGCCTGCAGCTCGCCAAGCTGGCCGCGGCGTCCAACGCCGACATCATCGTCCAGGGCGGCGTGCACTTCATGGCCGAAACCTCCAAGCTGCTCAATCCGAACAAAGTGGTCCTCACGCCCGATCTCGACGCCGGCTGCTCGCTCGCGGAGTCCATCACCGGCGCCGACGTGCGCGCCCTGCGAAGTGAATATCCGGGCGTTCCGATCGTCGCCTATGTCAACACCTCGGCCGAGGTGAAAGCGGAAGTCGACATCTGCTGCACGTCGTCGAACGCGGTAAAGGTCGTCGAGAGCCTTGGCGCCGAGCGCGTCATCATGGTCCCCGACCGTTATTTGGCGCAGAACGTCGCCGCCCAGACGAACGTGAAAATCATCGCTTGGCGCGGCGCCTGCGAGGTGCATGAGCGCTTCACCGCCGAAGAGATCGCGGCCTATCGCGCCGATCATCCTGGGGTGCAGGTGCTTGCGCATCCGGAATGTCCGCGCGAAGTGGTGGAAGTCGCCGATTTCGCCGGCTCGACGGCGGCGATGATCGACTTTGTGCGCAGCAGGAAGCCGGCGCGCGTGCTGCTCGTCACCGAATGCTCGATGGCCGACAATGTCGCCGCGGAGACGCCGGACGTCGAATTCGTGCGGCCCTGCAACTTCTGCCCGCATATGAAGCGCATCACGCTGCCGAAAATCCTCGACAGCCTGCTCTATGTCCGCGAGGAAGTGACCGTCGATCAGACGGTGGCCGAGCGCGCCCGCCGCAGCGTCCAACGGATGATCGATCTGGGCTAAACTCGGCCGATTGGGCCTAATTTCACACAGGGCAAACGATGCCGGCGCTCGATGCGACGATTGCGGCCATCGACGCCGCCAATGCCGACGATCCTCGTCGGATCGAGGGCCGAGCCTTCGAGCTGGTCTACGCCGAGCGCATGAGCGCGCGGCTGGCTGCGCTTTATCCCGCCGCGGCCGATCTGCTCAAGATCGCCGCGCGGGCGCAGCACCTGCGCCGCTGGGAGATCGAGCGCGCCAGCTATGACGACGGCCGACGCGGCTACAACGACTGGCGCCGCGCCTGCCGCATCCACCATGCCAATCTGGTTGGGGAGATCATGCGCGCGCATGGCTACGACGAGCCCGCGGTCGCGCATGTCGGGGCGCTGATTCGCAAGGAACAGCTTAAGAAGGATCCAGAATCGCAGGCGCTCGAAAACATCGCCGCGATTGTCTTTCTCGAGCATTATTTCGACGATTTTCTTGAAAAGCACCGCGACTATGACGACGACAAGCTCGTCGACATCATCGGCAAGACATTGTGCAAAATGTCGCCGAAGGGTCACGCGGCGGCGCTTGCCCTGCCCCTGGCGCCGCGCGCCCGCAGCCTGATTGAAGCGGCGATCGCCCGCGAAGCCGCGGCCCTTGTCCGGCTCGCCGCCGTCGCGGTCGACTAGGCGGTCGATGCGCGAAGATTTGCCTCCCATCATTATCGTTGGCGGCGGCCTCGCCGGCGTGTTCTGCGCGCTCAAACTGGCGCCGACGCCGGTGGCGATCTTCGCGCCGACCCCCATCGGCTACAGCGGCGCGTCCTTTTGGGCGCAGGGCGGCATCGCCGCCGCCGTCGAAGAGGGCGACACGCCTGAACGCCACGCCGACGACACGGTGGCGGCGGGCGGCGGCATCGTCGAAGGCGACATCGCGCTCGGCATGGCGCGCGAAGCCCGGGCGCGCGTGGATGATCTCGCGGCGATGGGCGCGCCCTTCGATCGGTCGGCGCTCGGCGCCTTCCTTCCCTCGCAGGAGGCTGCGCATTCGCATCGGCGCATCGTGCGCGTCAAAGGCGACGTCGCCGGCCGGGCGATCATGGACATTCTGGCCAAGGAAATCGCCAGAACCCCGTCGATCCGCATCGTCAAAGGCTATTCGGCGCAGGAGATCGTGACGCGCAGGGGTCGGGTCGTTGGCGTGCGCGCCCGCGACAACGCCGGCACTATCCACGAGACGGCCTGCGCGGCGCTCATTCTCGCGACAGGCGGAATCGGCCATCTTTACCGGCTGACCACCAACCCGCTGGAGGCGCGCGGAATCGGCGTCGCCATGGCGGCGCGGGCCGGCGCGCTGATCGCCGACGCGGAATTCGTTCAGTTTCATCCGACGGCGATCGACATCGACGCCGATCCGGCGCCGCTTGCGACCGAAGCGCTGCGCGGCGAAGGCGCGACCATCGTGGATCGCGATGGCCGGCGCTTCATGCTGGACCTCGATCGACAGGGGGAGCTTGCGCCCCGCGACATCGTCGCCCGTGGCGTCTTCGCCAGCATCCAGGCCGGAAAGGGTGCGTTTCTCGACGCCCGCGCCGCCATCGGCGCGGAATTTTCCGCGCGTTTTCCGACGGTTTACGCCAGCTGCATGCGCGCCGGGATCGATCCCTCTCGACAACTTATTCCGATCGCGCCCGCGGCGCATTACCACATGGGCGGAATCTGGACCGACGCGCGAGGCCGCACCAGCCTCGACGGCCTCTGGGCCATCGGCGAAGTGGCTTCGACCGGCGTTCACGGCGCCAACCGGCTGGCTTCGAACTCTCTGCTCGAGGCGATCGTTTTTGGCGCCCGGGTGGCCGAGGACGTGATCGCGGCGCCGCTCGCGCCTGTCTTATGGCGGCCGCAAGCGGAGCGGATCGAGCCAATACCGCGGGATCGCGATTTCGCTGTGATCGAGGAGTTGCGCGACCTGATGTCGGCGAATGTCGGCGTCATTCGCAATGGCGCGTCCCTCGCGGTGGCCGTCAGGGCGATCCGCCGCATGCTCTCGCGCACGAGCGACATCGAAGCGCACAATATGTTGACGACAGGTCTGTGCATCGCCGCGACCGCATTGCAGCGGCGCGAGAGCCGCGGCGCGCATTTCCGTTCGGATTATCCGCAGCCGGATCCCGCGCGCGCGCGCCGCTCGCTTACGACGCTCGACGCCATCTTGCGCATCGCCGACGAGGTTGGGTCATGACCTTCGATTTGCCCCCGATGCTGACCGAAGACGCCGTCCGCGCCGCGCTCGCCGAAGATTTGGGCCGCGCCGGCGACGTCACGACGCAGGCGACCATCCCTGCGCGCGCGCAGGCGCGCGCGACGATCGTTGCGCGCGAGCCGGGCGTCGTCGCCGGAGTTCCGGCGGCGCGCGCCGCCTTCGCGCTGATGGACGCCGAGATTATCTTCGACGCCAAGGCGATCGACGGCGCCCGCGTAGCGCCGGGAGCGCTCGTGGCGCTAGTTTCCGGCCCGGCCCGCCCCATCCTCTCGGCCGAGCGCGTCGCGCTCAATTTTCTGGGCCGGCTGTCTGGGATCGCCACGCTCACGGCGCGCTACGTCAGCGCCGTCGCCGAGACCTCCGCGCGCATTTGCGACACCCGCAAAACCACGCCATTGCTGCGCGCGCTGGAGAAATACGCGGTGCGGTGCGGCGGCGGCGTCAACCATCGCTTCGGCCTCGACGACGCCGTGCTCATCAAGGACAATCACGTCGCCGTCGCCGGCGGGGTGATTCCGGCGCTCCGAGCGGCAAAGGCGAATGTCGGCCATCTCGTCAAGATCGAGATCGAAGTCGACACGCTCGACCAGCTGCGGGACGTTCTTGACGAAGGCGCCGACGCCGTCCTGCTCGATAATATGACGCCTGACGATCTGCGCAGCGCTGTCGCGCTCGTGAGCGGCCGCATGATCTGCGAAGCGTCGGGGGGCGTCACGCTCGCGAGCGTCGCCGAGATCGCAAAATCCGGGGTGGATCTCATTTCCGTGGGCGCATTGACGCATTCCGCCCCGGTTTTCGATTTCGGCCTGGATATGGACATCCTTTAAGCGTCTGGTTCAGCTCAGCCTTCGCAAGGGAGCCGGCAGTCGCTTCCTTGGCGCGACGCGCGCTGCTATAAGCCGTCGATCCTTCTGCGGACCTTCAAGAACCATCCGGGAGCCATGCCGTCGTCTTTCGCCCTCAAGCTGATCAACCGCGTGCGGCGAAGGCTTTGGAGTTCTCCGATCTCGTCGATGCCGCCGTCATTTCGGGCCGAGGCGACGCGCGACAAAAATCTTGCCGCCGAAATCGGCGATTATGAACGCGCCGTCGGCTTCGCGCACAGCGCGGGATCCATGCCCCTGCGCACCTTGTTGCGCATCGAGCGGCTGCTGACCGGAACGGAGATTTTCTCCGCCGAGACCGGCTGCGGCAAATCCACGATTTTTCTTTCGCGCATCGCCGAACGCCACAAGGTGTTCTGCTATGACGACCGCGGGCAGGAAGCGTCGAGCGTCGACTATTTCTTGAATTGTCCGGCGACGCGGCCGGATCGGCTCGAGCTTGTTTTTGGCCCGACGCAGCTGATGTTGCCGCGCTATGACGACCACCTTCCCTACGACCTCGTCCTGATCGACGGTCCGCACGGGTTTCCGTTTCCCGAGCTCGAATATTACTTCTTCTATCCGCACCTGAAGACTGGCGGGCTGCTCGTCGTCGACGACATCCATATTCCGACCATCAGCCGGCTCGCGGATTTTTTGAGCGAAGACCGCATGTTCGAAAAGGTCGAATTCGTCGGCTCGACCGCGATCTTTCGCCGAACCGAGGCGCCGGTCTTCGATCCGCTGGGCGACGGCTGGTGGCTTCAGGATTTCAACCGGCGCCGCGCCCCGTTCCTGAAAGACATCTATCTGCGGGACGGCAAGAAACGCGCGCCGATTTCGTTCGAAGGGATCTACTGAACCGGCGCTTGCGCGGCGGCTTCGGCGCGATCCGCCTGCGACAGGCGGCCTAAACGCAGGCCGCGCTTCTCGAGCAGCTGGGGCAGCCGGGACGACAGCAGGAAAGCGAGCTCCTGTTCGCGCGTGATCGTCACCGGATCGAGTCTGCGCAACTCTTCGTCCACATGGCCGGGATGGCACATGATGAGATGCCTGCCGCCCGGCGCGCGCAGATAGGTTTGAAAGATCTTCGCGTAATCGAAGCTTGGGTGAAAATTCGAGAATCCGGCGAAGCCGTCGTTGACATCGAAGCCGCGCCTGCGCGCCTCGCGGCGAAATCCGCCGCCCAGCGACAGCATGGAGAGCGCCTTGCGGGCGTTGGCTCCGCGCACGAGAATGCGATGCACGCTATCCCCGGCGTCGCGGACCCAGGCCCGGCCGCCGAGCTTGCGCGCGGCCATGGCGTCAAGCAGCGCCGTTCGGATGCCGGGAAGGACGTGGATATGTTGGTGGCCGTCGACATGGTCGGGCGGGCGGTCCATCACCGCCTCGAATCGATCGAACTGCCGATCGATCTCGGCGCGGATCTCATCCATGGGCAGCCGCCGGCGGAAGGCCATCCGAACAATATTGGAAAGCGGGGGGAACTCCCCGTTCGGGGCGAAGTCCGGCATCGATGAGAGCGGCCGTCCCAGGGTGAGATTGAAATGCAGGCCAATGTCGGCGTCTCGACCGCGGCGCGCGAGCTTAAGGCCCATCGCAGGCCAAAGAGGACCCGTGACCAGCGCCGAAACCGCGGTGAGCCTCCCGGCGTCAAGCGCCTCCAAAATGCCGGCGCTGACCCCATAAGACAGGCCGTAATCGTCCGCGCACAGCGCAACAATCCGGTGTTTAGCCATCGGCCCGATCCATTTGCGCCGCCGCGATTTCGCCTAAGCGCGCATGCTAATTCTATGCCGCGCCTATAAATATTGGTTTAAGCCGCCGCCATGAACAGCCAGATATATCGCTCGCGAACCCAACGTTCAACGAAGCAAATTCGTTCGAGCTCTGGCGGCGCGACTCAGCCGGTGGCGCGCCGCCGGCCTCGACGAGGCGCGCGGAAGCGCGGTCGTCCTCATGGACGCCGATCCGCGGCGCCGCCTGAAGTGATCCGCAATTCATCGAGAAGTCGCGGAAGGGATGTAGCAGCGGTTCTGGCGAGCCGTCGAGCGCGACCGAGCCCAAGCTGGGCGTCGCATTCAGGCGGTCGGCGCGCTGCACAGGCGGTCGGCGCGCTGCCGCGAATGCGTGAGCGCGCGCGGTCCCATAAGGGACTTTTCGCCTGGACCTGGCTTCGAGTCGATCGGCTAGTATGTTGCGCACATCTTTAATCGGGTAAAGGGAAGACCGCTCTATCTCATCGCCGAAGGCGGGGCGAGAGACAGAGGCGACACTCAACGCGGGGAATGAGCCGTCGATTGCGTTAAAGCGACCAAGGTTCTTCGATGATTCATTGCCGCTGTCGCGGATGGAAAGAGACGTGAATTCATGAGCGCCGACGCCAGCCGTTCGCCAATGCGCGGCAAGAACCTCCTCATCGCCGCGGCGCTTATCGCGCTGTTCGCCGCCTTCGGCGTGCGCATGTGGCTCTTCGCGGCGGCCCCCGGCGTTCCGAGCCTGCTCGAGAAACTGCCGGAGTCCAAGAGCGAAGCCGAGCAGAACCTCTTCCAGTCGCGGCTGTCCAACCGATTCCACGTGGGTTCGACAGAGGTCGACGACCTTATCGAGGAGTTGCGTGACGACGGATTCACGGTCGACGTGGACAATGACGTCGCCACATATGAGCGGCGCGCCGACATTTCGGACAAATGCCGACGCAGCGCCAACATTCGCTGGTCGCGCGGAGAAGGCGACGAACTCGCGACGATCACCGGCGGCTACACCCTGCACTGCCCGCATTGAGAAAAGCGCAGCCTTAACGGAATCCTGCTAGGAGCATTGCGATGATTCGCAATCTGCTCTCGGTCGGCGGCTTCACCCTGCTCTCGCGGGTGACCGGATTCCTGTCGCTCGCCATGCAATCCGCGATCATGGGCGCCGGCGCCGTCTCGGACGCCTTCTTCATCGCCCAGCGCCTGCCGAACAGTTTTCGCGCGATCTTTGGCGAAGGCGCGTTCAATGCGGCGTTCGTTCCATCCTATTCGATGTCGATCGAGAAGGAAGGCGATGCCGGGGCCGAGGAATTCGCCGGAGAAGTCTACACGCTGCTGCTTGCCTCGCAGATCGTCCTGCTCGCCATCGTCTGGGCGTTCACGCCGCAATTCGTCTCGCTGCTGGCGCCCGGCCTCGACGACCGTCCGGAAAAATTTCAACTGGCGGTCAACCTGACGCGCATCACCTTTCCCTATCTGCTCTTCATCACGCTCTTTGTTTTGCACATGGGCGCGCTGAACGCGCGCGGCCGCTTCGCGCTTCCAGCCTTCGCGCCCAATCTGATGAATTTCTCCGTGATGGCGGCGCTGGCGGTGGCTTTTCTTTTCCCAAACGCCGGCTATGCGGCGAGTTGGGGCATTACCGTTTCGGGCGTTCTGGAGCTGGGACTGCTGATGTGGCAGGCGCGACGCATCGGCGTCCTGCAGCGGCTGCGCAAGCCGCATTGGCCGCGCGTGCGCGACTTCTTCATTCGCCTTGGACCTGCGATCATTGGTTCGGCCAGCCCGCAGATCGCCGTGCTTGCCGACACGGTTCTGTCGTCAATGCTGCCGGACGGCGGCGTTTCCTCGATTTCCTACGCGGAGCGGCTGTATCAGCTTCCCGTCGGCGTCATCGGCATCGCCGCCGGCACCGTGCTTCTGCCGGAAATGAGCCGCCGTCTCGCCGCCGGCGATGAAGCAGGCGCCCATCACGCGCAGAGCCGAACCATGGCGCTCACCGTCGCGCTGACGGCGCCGTTCTTCATCGCTTTCGACACGATCCCCGAGCTCATCGTGGCGGGTCTTTTCCAGCGCGGCAGGTTCTCCGCAGGCGACGCTTACGCCGCCGGGGACGTGCTTGCCGCCTATGGCGCCGGTCTCATGGCGCTGGTGCTGATCGCCTCGGCGCGCGCGAGCTTTCAGGCGCGCGGCGACACCAGGACGCCAATGCTCATCGCGCTGGCGGCGCTCGCCGTGAATGTCGCGTTGAAAATAGCGCTGTTTCAGCCGCTCGGCGCCGTCGGGCTGGCGACGGCGACGTCAGTCGGATTATGGATCAACCTCGCCGCGCTTGTTGGAATCGCGCTCGCTCAGGAATGGATGCGTCTCGACTCGCTGTTCGTAAAAACGCTTGGCGCGACATTCGTCGCCTGCGCTGTTCTGGCGGCAGTGGCCATTTTCGGGCGTTCTACCGCATTGGCGCTCGGCGCGCATTTCGGCGCGCTCGCCAATCTCGTCGCGCTGACCGCGCTCGGGCTCGCCGGCGCGCTGACTTACGCCGTTGCGCTTCTGGGCGTGCTGCGCGCGGGCGGCGTGACGATCGCAAGCCTCAGGCGATGAGAGTTAAACGAACTGGGCGATCCCAGGGATCGAATTGACGATCTCCTGCAGCTTGTCGCGACCGACTTTGGCTTCGGCATAGCCGAAGATCTCGTGACCCAGCTTCGGGATCTGGCTCATGTCAATTCCCGCCCCGTTGAGCTTGGATGCGAGGCCCATCAACCCGCCCATGCCGCCCATCAATCCTCCCAGCCCGCCCCCACGAGCGCCGGATTCGGCGGAATCGATCGCCTCTCGCGCGCCCGGAAGCTTTTCGAGCAATTCGGACACCGCGCCGTCCGGCGACTCCTTTTGCAGGAATCCCAGCACCAGGCCCACAGCAGTTCGAGCGACGTCCTCATTTACGCCAAGCGCCGCTGACACCTGCTCCACCAGTTCATCCATTGCGGGCCTCCCCATTCAATCGGTCGGAAAAACGCGAGGACTGTCGCCGTGACAGGGAGGAAAATCAAGCGGCGCTCCGCCCGCATTTCGTTCGCGCGCGAAGAAAAAAATTGCCGAAAAGGCTGACGCGCCTGGCGCGCGTCAGCCAAACCCTACTACGCCCGTTGGCGGAGATCCGTTGGCGAATCGGTGCGCTCGCGCAGCGCCGGCAGGATTCCGCGGATTTTCGCCACGCCATCGGCGCCGAGAATGTTTTCGGCGCGCTTGAGAACATGCCGGACCAAGACGTCGGTTTGCGCTTCGCTGACGCCCAGCTTCTCCAATTGTCCCGCGAGAATGTTGAGATCGGCGCGGCCATGGCCGACAAAGCTGGCCATGCCTTCGATGACCTGGGTGACGCCGCCATCGCCGGTATATTGAGCGGTGTCGATCGCCTCTTGAGCGCGCGGCATTTTAGCAATCATTACTTGCATATTGCCGGACTTGTCTTCGTCGCGAAGAAAACCGAGCACGAGGCCGATCGCGGCTTTGGCCACCGTCGGATCAAGCTTGGTCTCGGCGACGACGTTGGTGGTGAGCTCTTCCATGGGACATCCTCCACGTTGGTATTGCAGTTGTGGGTAGAAATGTCGCCGGAAGGCTCGGCTTCAAGCGTGGCTATATGGCGAAGCTAAGCGGCGTCGAGCCCATACAGCGAGTGCAGCGTACGAACCGCAAGCTCGGTATAGGCTTCGTCGACCAGCACCGAGAATTTGATCTCAGACGTCGTGATCGCCCGGATATTGACGCCTTTCTCCGACAGCGCGCGAAACGCCTGCGCCGCCACGCCGGCATGGCTGCGCATGCCGATGCCGATGGCCGAAATCTTGGCGACTTCCTTTTCGCCGGTCATGCTGGCAAAGCCGATCGCGTCCTTGACCTTTTCGATGATGGCGAAAGCGCGCTCATAGTCGCCGGTTACGACGGTAAAGGTCATGTCGGTCATCCCTTCCTCGGAGACGACCTGGACGATCATGTCCACGTTGATTCCCGCCTCGGCCAAGGGCATGAACACCGCGGCGGCGACGCCGGGCTTGTCTGAGACGCCGCGAAGCGTGATCTGGGCTTCATCGCGCGAGAAGGCGATGCCTGTGACGACCTGGGCTTCCACAATGTCCTCCTCGTTGCAGATCAACGTCCCCTGCCCCGGATGATCCGGATCGTCGAATGAGGAGCGCACATAAGTCTGCACGCCGTGCACCATGGCGACCTCGACCGAACGCACCTGCAGAACTTTGGCGCCGAGCGACGCCATCTCCAGCATCTCTTCAAAGGCGATCTTATCCATGCGCCGCGCCTTCGGCACGATGCGCGGATCGGTCGTGTAAACGCCGTCGACGTCCGTATAAATGTCGCAGCGATTTGCTCGGATCGCCGCCGCGAGCGCGACGGCGCTGGTGTCGGAACCGCCGCGGCCGAGCGTGGTGATCCGTCCGGTTTCACGATGCACGCCCTGGAACCCGGCGAAGACGGCGACTTCGCCGCGCGTGAAGCCTTCTAGGACGCCCGAGCCGTCAATCGATTCGATGCGCGCGGCGCCATGTGTGGAATTTGTGTGGATTGGCGCCTGCCAGCCGAGCCAGGAACGCGCCGGCACGCCCGCCTTCTGCAGGGCGATCGCGAGGAGTCCGGCCGTCACCTGTTCCCCGGCGGCGACGACGACGTCATATTCGCGCCCGTCGTACAGCGGCGCCGCCTCCTTGCACCAGCCGACAAGCTCATTGGTCTTTCCGGCCATCGCCGAAACCACCACGGCGACCTCATGCCCGGCGTCGACCTCGCGCTTCACATGGCGCGCGACATTATGGATGCGTTCGACAGTGGCGACGGACGTGCCGCCGAATTTCATGACCAAGCGTGACATGAAGACCGGATATGGGCGAGGCGCTCGCGTCCCGCAGGAAGCGGCGCTATATGTGTCCGCCTTGGCGGGCCTGTCAACGGCGACCCCTGGCGTTCATATAGCCCTAATTCTTGGGAGAGTTTTTCTGGCGTACCGGATTTTCATCTCTCATGGCTGGCATGACCGATGGATCGCGCGACAAATGGCGCGCCTTGTCGCCGATGCGGGAGGCTCTCCTTTTATCGATATTTTTGACATTGAAATCGGCGATCGCATCGCCGAACGCGTATTGGAGGGCACGCGGGAATGCCGTGAACTGGTCGCGCTGCTGACGCCTTGGTCCGTCGAGCGCAATAGGGTCTGGGCGGAGATCGCAGCGGCTTGTGCTCTCGGCAAGCGCCTTGTCGGCGTAACCTACGGCGTAACCATCGAGGATATCGAGAAAAACCATGGCGGAATGGCGTTCCTCGGCGCAACAAATCTCGTTGCCCTCGATGATTTCGATGGTTACATAAGTCAGCTAGCGCAGCGCATCCGATTGGAGAGCGAGTAGTGAAAGCCTTCATGTCGTACAATTCGAAGGATGCAGCCTTTGCGAACGCGTTGCGCGAGAGCATCGAACGGGATGGCGTCGACGTTTTCGATCCTGCGCGCGATACGCCTCCCGGCCTTGATTTGTTCGCCCGTCTTCGTGATGAAATCGAAGCGTCCGACGTTCTGATCCTTGTCGTACCCGAAACGGGAACCGCCAATGCGAACGCCGCGTTTTTCGAGGCAGGCGCGGCGAAAGCGCTTGGGAAAAAGGTGCTGGCGGTGATGCCGGATGCGAAAGGCAGACAATCGTCGAGCGCCATCGCCGACTTGGCGATTTTCGAGGCGGCCAACAAACCGATTGATGACGTGGCCAAAACATTGGTTCACGCCCTCGAGCCCGCTTAGTCGACCAAAGTCATTGTAGCGCCGACGGCGCGCTTGCACCCGAACAAGCAGAGGTTCCATTGTCATCGCCCCACTCCGCCAGCGTCGACCCCGAAGATGTCGCGCGGTTCAACCGCTTGGCCGAGCTCTGGTGGGACAAGAACGGCAAGATGGGGATTCTCCACGATATCAATCCTATTCGGGTCGCCTATATCCGCGATCACGTGCGTCGCTTTCTCACCCATGACGCCGGCGCGCTGAATGCGCCGGGAGACCGGCCGCTCGCAGGCGTTCGCATGGCGGACATTGGCTGTGGCGGCGGCATATTGAGCGAGTCGCTGGCTCAGCTCGGAGCCCGAGTCACCGGGGTCGACCCGGCGCCCAACAATATCGCTGTCGCAAAACGGCACGCCGAAAAATCCGGACTGGACATTGATTACCGCAACATCACCGCCGAGGACCTGGCCGCCGCGGGCGAGCAATTCGACGCGGTGGCGGCGCTTGAAGTCATCGAGCACGTCGAAGGGCCGCGCGAATTCATCGCCATGCTGGGAAAGCTGCTAAGGCCCGGCGGGATCCTTTTCCTAGCGACCATAGACAGGACGATGAAGAGCTATATGCTGGCCATTGTCGCCGCCGAATATGTGCTTGGATGGGTGCCGAAAGGCACCCACAACCATGACAAATTCATCCGTCCCGACGAACTCTCGTCCTGGCTGCCCCAGGGCGGCATGCGAGAGATCGACCGGGCGGGAATGACCTTCCAGCCGCTGACCAGAATCTGGCGCAAGAGCCACGATACCGACGTTAATTATTTGATGGCGGCTCGGAAAGAGAACTAGCTCAAAATACCCCCAGTAGGCGTGAATTGCGCCGAAGCTCTTGTTCGCGCCGGCCGCCGCCGGTAGAATCTGAGCCTATGCTTATACAATCCCGCACGCGCTACCGCCGTCTCGCCACGCTCGCCACAGGTCTCGCCGTGGCCTTCGCTTTTAACGTCGCAACCGCCAAGCCCAAGCAAGGCGCCGAAGACTCGCAGACGAAGGACTCGAAGGCCAAGGCCGATCGGAAAAGCTCCAATAATGAAAAGGCGGCGAAGTCCGCCGGCAAGGGCTCCGACAAGCCCGAGCAGTTGGGCAGCTACGGGGAATGGGGGGCCTATGCGGCCGCGCGCGGCCGCAACCGGACGTGCTATGCGCTCGGACAACCCAAGGAGCGGGCGCCGAAAGCGAAGCTCAAAGACACGTCCGCCTACATCTTTATCTCGACGCGGCCGGCCGAGAATATTTACAACGAGGTCGCGATTAATCTGGGCTATCCGACGAAGGACGGCTCCTCCGCGACCGCCGATATCGACGGCGCGAAATTCGAACTGATCACCAAGGGAACGAACGCCTGGGTGAAGGACCAGGCGCGGGAGCGGGAATTCGTCGGCGCGATGCGGGGCGGCGCCAAGCTGACCGTGAAGGCCTCGTCGTCCAAAGGGACAAACACCACCGACATTTATTCGCTCAAGGGATTGTCCGACGCGGTCTCCCGCGCCGTGCAGGAATGCAAATAGGCCCTATCGGGACACGCCCGCGGTTGGAGCGCTCCTGACCGAAGCCGCGATGGCGCGAATCTCCGGCGCGACCCCAGGATATTGCTTCGCCAATTGTTCGGGATCGCCTATTTCGACGTCCTGTGGCGTGACGCCCGGCCATTCGGTGCTGGCGCCAAAAAACCAGCGTCCGCCGTCCACAAGCCGCGCCGTGTGAAACGTGTCGCCAGGAATAAGCAACTGGACCCGCTGGCCGGCGCGCAGATCCGGTCCGACGACGGCCCGTTCCGTCGAACCGTCGCCATGGAGCATGAACAGCTCCAGCGGATCGCCGAGATAATAATGATAGAGCTGATCGTTGCGAATGCGGTGCAGCCGAACCGGGGCTTGCGGCGTCACCAGGAAATAGAGCGCCGAACCGGCCGGCCCGCTGCGCGCGAAGGGCGCCGGCAGAGCGTCGGCGCCAAAACACAGCTTGCTCGTATAGGTGATGCGGACAAAGCCGCAGGTCGCGTTCGGCTCGAGCGCGAGCAGATCGACAATTTCTTCAAAGCTCAAGGCGTCAGGCATGGCGGGACCTTAAAAGCTGCGCCAATGGCGGCGCCGAGAGTCGATAGCACGACTGAAAGCCCAGCGGCAGACTTGCGGCGATCGGCGAGGCTGGGTCCAACAAGTATACATTTCATGATACCAAGTAATTGACCACGATAAATACTGTCTGTGGTCCTTGTTCCTCGCTGCCGCTCCCGCACACTGCGCTGAGCCATGGCAGTCCCCCCTGTAGCTGTCCTGGCGGACGGCGGCGGCGTTCATTTGCTGCATCACCCGTCGCCGTCCCTATCTTCCGGCGAGCGTCGGATAACACAAAAGGGAGAAGCAAAATGGCCGTAAATGTTCACGACGGCGAAGTCGGCAAGATTCTCGTCTATCTGATCGGCTTCACAGCTTTCGTCATCGTCGCGCTGACTTGGGTTCCACATTGGATTTCGCCTGACAGCGCCAACATCACCGGAAATACCGGCGGCACGGCGCGCATGATCCAATGACTGGCGACGCTCCGGGAGCCGTCCCTTCCGGAGCGTCGACATGCGCCAACATGCCCCACGGCGGCAGTTGCAAAGCAAATTTGTTTCCGGCATAACGACGCCCGCGACGGTTCGGCGTTACGCTTGACCGGCGCGACGGATGCGGGTGTAGCTCAGGGGTAGAGCACAACCTTGCCAAGGTTGGGGTCGAGGGTTCGAATCCCTTCGCCCGCTCCAGTTCAACGGCTCCGCGTATTAGCTCCCCCATTTGCGGAGACCGGGGTTAGATGCTGACGACGCGCGCCCCCGCGAAAATCAATCTCACGCTTCACGTCCTCGGCCGTCGGGATGACGGCTACCATGCGCTCGAAAGCCTCGTGGCTTTTTCCGGCGCTGGGGACACTTTGACGCTCACGCCGGGCGAGTCGCTGTCGCTCGATGTTTGCGGACCGACCTCCTCGGCCGCGGGCGCAGGCGACGACAATCTCGTGCTGCGCGCCGCGCGGCGGCTCGCCGAAGAGATAAGGGGGTTGCGCCTCGGCCGGTTTCGCCTCGAGAAGCGCCTGCCCGTCGCGGCGGGCATTGGCGGCGGCTCGTCGGACGCCGCCGCGGCGCTGCGCCTTTTGGCCAAGGCGAATCAACTGGCGCCGGACGACCCGCGCATCGGCGCGGCCGCGCGCGCCGTCGGCTCGGACGTGCCGGTCTGCCTCGAACCCAGGGCGCGGATGATGCGCGGCGCCGGCGAGACTCTGGGCGAACCCATCCGACTTCCGCTCCTCCCGGCCGTGCTCGTCAATCCCGGCGTTCCGGTCGCGACGGCGCCGGTCTTCGCCACGCTCGGACTGTCGCCAGGCGCCTCGCTTGCCGGCGCCGCGCACGCCAAATTCGGCGCGCAGCCCGGCGCCGAAGAACTGCTCGCCGCGCTTGCGAAGGGGCGCAACGATCTTGAGGACGCGGCCTGCCTGCAGGCGCCGGCGATCGTCGACGCGCTCGCGATCCTGCGCGCCGCGCGCGGCTCTAAGCTGGCGCGCATGTCGGGTTCGGGCGCGACCTGCTTCGCGCTATTTTCGACGCGGTCCGACGCCGTCCGCGCCGCCCGCGTCATTGCCGCCCAGCATCCCGAGTGGTGGGTCAAGACGGCGGTGCTGAGATGACCCGCCGGCCGCCGCCAAGGGACCGCGGCGCGCAAGAGAAGATGAACCGCGCGCCGCGCGCGCAATCGAAGGCGGGGACGCCGTTCCGCCCCGCCTCGCCCGACCTCGTCACGCTCTATGGCGCGCATCCGGTGCGCGCCGCGCTGACCGCGCGCAAACGCAAGCTGCTGGCGCTCTATGCGACCGAGACCGCGCTGCCGCGCATCAACGAGCTGGCGCAGGCCGCCGGACTGGAGCCGCGCCTTGTCGACGCCCGCGATCTCGAGCGGCGGCTCGGCGCGGAGGCCGTGCATCAAGGGCTGATGCTGGAGGCGCGTCCGCTGCCGGAAGCCGACATTTCCGACATCGTCAGTAACAGCGGCGTCGTGCTGGCGCTCGATCAGATCACCGATCCGCATAATGTCGGCGCCATCCTGCGCACCGCCTGCGCCTTTAACGTCGACGCGGTGATTGTCACCGAGCGCCACAGTCCGGAATTTTCCGGCGTCCTCGCCAAGGCCGCCTCGGGCGCGCTGGAGTTGGTGACGATCGTCTCCGTGGTCAATCTCGCGCGCGCGCTCGACGACTTCGCCGCGCGCGGCTATGCGCGCATCGGGCTTGATTCCGACGGCGCCGAATCGCTTGCGAGCGTCGCGCTGACCAAGCCGATGGTTCTGGCGCTGGGCGCCGAAGGCCAGGGATTGCGGCGTCTGACGCGCGAGCGCTGCGACGCCGTCGCGCGCCTCGATCTTCCTGGCCCGATCAAGAGTCTGAATGTGTCGAACGCTTGCGCCGCCGCGTTGAGCGTCGTGACGACGCGTCTTGGATGAGCCGCCACGCGGGATTGACCTTCGCGCGGGCTTGGACGCATAGAGAGGACGTCGGGCGCTGCGCCGCAACGACCCATGGGCCGGTTTAGCTCAGCTGGTAGAGCAACTGATTTGTAATCAGTAGGTCGCGGGTTCGAATCCTGCAACCGGCACCAGATTGATCATTGCGCGATCAGATCCTGAGATCATACGACCTGTCAGCGCGGCGCAATACAGTCGCCGTTGGCTTAGTCGACTCTCGCGCCTCGCCATGAACGAAAAGGCTCGTGCGCCCATCCCGAAAAAACCGAAATTAACAGCGGCATACACCGCCGCGCCGGGGCCAAAGAAAAAGCCCAGCCGGAGGGGCTGGGCTTTCCTGGTGAATTCGATCGAACGATCGATCAGTATTTCGCGAGCACCGGGGCCGGAGCGCCGAAGCTGAAGTGATAGTTCACGCCGACGCGGATCGTGTGGAAGCGCGTGCGGTTGTTCGTGCTGTTGAGGCCCCAGCCCGGGTTGAAGAACCACGTGTTGTTGTTGTTCCCGGTGCCGCTGATCTGCGTGTACAGATATTCGCCCTTGAGCGACCAGTTGGGAAGCACCATGAACTCGGCGCCGCCGCCGGCCGTCCAGCCCGTCTGCACGGCGCTGTTCTGGTTCAACCAGCCATTACGCTGCACTTCGCCATAGGCGAAACCGCCCGTGCCGTAGACGAGCAGTTTCGGGCTCAGCAGCGTGATGCCGACGCGGCCGCGAACGGTGCCGAACCAGTTCAGGCTCGCCGTGGTGACCGGCGGCAGGCCGAACAGCCCGCCCCAGCTGTTGCCGCCAGCGCCAGAACCAATGCTGGTGCCCTGGAAGTCGGTCTCGACGCCCACGACGAACATCGGCGTGATCTGGTAGTTGTAGCCGATCTGTCCGCCGCCGACGACGCCGGCGCGGCTGCCGCCGTGATTGTTCCAGTTCCAGTTCCCCGCATTGGAGGAGTTGCTGGCGTAAAAGCCGACGCCGAAATTGAGACCGCCGTAGATGCCGGTCCAGGTCATGATCGGCGGGGGCGGCGGTGGCGGCGGCGACTTGTAGGACGGAAGGTCGGCGGCCAGGGCCGATCCGCCTATCAGCGCGAGGGCCGCGGCAGCAAACATTGCCTTTTTCATATGCCTTCCTCCTTAAAAGCTTTATCGATTTTGAGCGCGTGGCGAGATTCGCCCGAGGTCAACTTGGTAGAAAGAAACCCGTGACACAGTCAAAAGGATATGAGCGCTTTTCGGTCGCGTGGCGCGCTTTCTGCGCGACTGTGGCCCGCGCGCCACAAAACCGGCTCGGGACAGCGCCGTAAGCGCGCTGCGTTCGCCTAATTGGCGGCCAAGGTCGCTCAGCCGCCCCCATCGAGATGGCGCCGCCGCCCGAAGGCGGTCGCCACGCGCTCTTTCCCATCACTGCCGCCTCCTGTCGGCCTGGTCTTGACGAGGCGCGGCTGAATGTCGGCTATAGTGGGAACGGCCGCGCCGACCCTGACCGCGACGAAATTTCGAGAGGAACGTCATGAGGATCCCGCCGAAGGGCGCCCGTCTCAAATTCTCAGCCGCGCGCGGTCAGCGACTTCCCCGTCCGTCCGCGCGGCGCAGCCTCAACAGCGTCGCGCTGGCCATTTTCATCGCCGCCGCCGGGCTTTCCGGCGCCGCATATGCGAAAGAGAAACATGGGGTTGCGGCCCCAATGCCGGGAAGCGCGGAGACGGCGCCGCCCGTCGACGCCTGCGGCCACCCGATTGTCACTGACAATCTTGGGAAGCCCTACATCGACCCTGTTTGCATCGCCCTCTCGGATCGGCTTCAACCGCCTCTCTATATTCCCGACTCTGATTGCAACAGGGGCGTGGCGCCATATGATTCGAGGTGCTTCTTCGAAAGACTGTGGACCGTGATGACAGCTTCCCCGGGTCCCCCGCCTCTCGCTGCGCCTCCCCCGAGGCCTGGCTATTTTAAATAGCCGGCTTTAAATAGCCGGCGAGCGCACACGGCGCCGCGCCGAGCGCCGGATTGACGCGCGGGAATCGACTCCATTTCGCCGTGATTCAAGCGCATGCATGAGCCTTCCGCTTTTTCGGAAGGTGGGACTGCTCCGCATGAACGACCTGATACTTCCGCCCGAGCCTCAGCCTAAACGGCCGAACTCGCTGGCAAAAGCGCCGGTGGAGATCGTTATCGATCGCCGCAGGCGGCGGCCGCTTCGCTACGGTCTGATCGCCGCCCTCATCGGCGTCGCCGGAATTGCGGTCACGCATTTTTATACGCCGGGGCCGTCGCAAGACGCGCCGACCAAGAAAAGGGCCGAGACGCCTGCGCCCCAGCAGATCGCCGTCCCGGTGCTGGACGAGGCGTCGAAACGCCGTATCGCGGCTCTACAGGATGAAGTGCGCGATCTGCGCACGAAACTCGACGCCGTCGAGAAACGACAACAGGCCGACGAGCATACGGGCGCCCGGCAAGCCAGCCCGCAAGCGTCTCCGCCCGCCCGCCCGCAGGCGTCTCAGCCAGCCAGTCCGCAAGCGGCGCCGGCGGACGGCAAGGCGCGCGCAACGCAAGCTGCGTCCGTCGCGCCGCCTGCCCCGCCAAAGGCGGAAGCCAAGGCGGCGCGCGCCGCTCCGAGCGGCAGCTCCAAGGTCGACATGACGCCCGTCCAGACGATCCCGCCGGGTCCAAAGATCGTGCGCGGCTACAGAGTGCGCGACGTCTATCACGGCGCCGCGCTGATTGAGTCCGACAATGGCATGATCGGCGTCGAGCCGGGCGAAGTCGTGCCCGGCGTCGGGCGGGTCATGGCGATAGAGCAGCGCGCCGGCCATTGGGTCGTGGTCACCGACCACGGAGAAATTCTAGGACGTGCGCCGCCGAGCCGAGCGCGCCGTTTCGTCCCCCCACGCCAGTTCGCTCGGGAGCTCGACGGCTTTATGCCCGGACCTTTTCCGCCGCGCTTTATCACGCCCTACTGATCGTCGGTCGGGCGCGAGCGAAAGCTGAAGCGCTTGCTCGTCAGCGCCGCCGGTTGACGCGCCACCCGACGGGCGGCGGGACGCAAGAGCATATCCCAGTGTTCACGGTCGCCCTCTCGACGCTTACGCCGTTCGGCGCGAGGCGCGCCGTTTCTTTTTGGATTATGCGGAGATATTGGGCCTGCAAGCCGCTGCGCCGCTGATTTTGCGCGGCGCGTCGATCGCGGCTGCGCCTTGTCTGGAAACCCCCGAGGAAGACGAGCGCGTTCGACGCGCCGGCCAATGCCGATGTCGCGCAATCGAGCGTGAGGGACGTCGGCGCGCTATATTCCGTGCTCAGAAGCATCTCCGGGAGAGCTCAGAATGAAAAATACATCCATGACGGCGGCGCTTTGCGCAGCCCTGAGTTTGGCGTCGGCGAACGCCAGCGCGGGCGGGATGAGCGCCAACAATTTGATGTTGCCGACGAAGGACGTGGCTTTAGCCTGCACCCCGTTAAACTACAAAATACATTGCTCGATTTCTTTGAGAGCCAATCCGCAATACAGTTCATATTGCTTCTATGTTGCGGCGGGGCGGTCATATCCGATGAAAACCGATTACCGCTTCGGATTTTATAACGATATCGTCAGCATCCATGTGAACAACGGATTGCAGATCAGCGCTGTGTTACGGGACCAGAGAACCGGCGCGCATGCGCGCTGTTTCGAATCTGGGTGAACCGCCCTTCACGCCGCGCGGTCTTGGCTTTCCGCGCCTTCCGCGCAAGAGCCGCGACGCGGCGAAAGGCGTCTCCCACCGCTCGCTGCGCCGCATTATTTCAAGCTGATTTACATGCTTTCGTTTTGCAGTCGCGGCAACACTCGAGACACACTGCAGCAAATAGCCGATGACGCGGTTCTGCTAAACAGCCCGGGCACTCAGATCGTGCGTCAGCGGCCGGCCCTGCTTCCCAAGCGGCGGCGGCCTGCCGCCAACTTGAGGCGGGCTCCTCGCGTAGCCCGCCTTTTTCCCCTGCGCGCGTCGGCGAATCCTCGCCGGCCAAGGTCGAGGAAGCTGATGCTTGAGCTGCAGGAACTAAATTTGAGTGAGGATGACGCTCAGGCGAAACACTATCGCGATGGCCGCTCCTACTTTTGCTGGGAAGCGCGCCACCATAAGGAGCTGATCAGCGTCTTTGTCAGTCGCGTCGCGATGCATGAGAAATTCGGTCTCGGCCTCATAGAAGATCGGCAGCGCCTGCTGAACTCGCGACAAAACATTGAGGCGGCCGCGAACCGAAAATGGCGTCCCGGCGACAAGCGGGTCGTTCTCGAGGAAAACGATCTTTGATCGCCGCGCGCGAAACAAGGTAAGAACGGACGACAGGCATATCGCCCGTCAGACGCGAAAACGCCCCGCCTTTACATCCAAGGTCGGGGCGTTCGCTTGGGGACGGCGAACCGTCAACTCGACGAATCCTAAAGGCGGGATGTGGCAAGCGCATGGCGCCGCCAAACCTTTCAGCGATGATCGCCTGCTCCGGCTACACGAGGATGCGCCCCCGCCGACTCCTCGACCACGGCCGCATTTGGCGTGCCGAGCGCTCTCGTCGCGGTCCTCTGCTATTGTGGGAGAAACGCGCCACGACGGCTTTGGCGACGGAGACGATGATGCGAATATTTTGGCTCGCGGTTCTTCCGTTGTTTGCGCTCGGATCGCTTTCGCCAGCTTCGGCGAAGTCGACGGCCGCCGATATTGTCGCGGCGCATATTCGAAGCCAGGGATACGCGTGCCGTTCACCGCAAGGCGCCCGGCGCGATCCCAAGGCGTCAAGGCCCGACGAGCAGGTCTGGCTGCTGACCTGCGCGAATGCGCGTTATCGCGTGCGGCTGGTTCCCGATATGGCGGCCGCCGTGGAACAGCTTGATAAGCCGGCGGCTGCCCGGCATTGACGCGAGCGCCCGCCGGGGTTCTCTTGCCATAGCGCCGGGCCTTTGGCATATGTCTGTCGCTGTCCCCCATTGCGGACGCTGGAGACGTGGCCGAGAGGCTGAAGGCGACGGTTTGCTAAATCGTTATAGGGGAAACCCTATCGTGGGTTCGAATCCCACCGTCTCCGCCACGCCTATAACTGTCCGGACTGAAGACATAGGGAACAGTCTGTTCCTAAGACATGGGTGACAACCTCGGGCCGAACGGGTTGTCGAGGGGTTGCAAGGTTTTCTGCTCCAGATCGATGAAGCCGAGATCGTAGCTCAT
>Ga0209347_1000997_pt1 | contig 54438 bp, 49 predicted proteins | sample AutmiccommuBRH23_FD_187382 | JGI IMG/M metagenome (GOLD analysis project Ga0209347, IMG submission 187382) | Deep subsurface microbial communities from Mt. Terri, Switzerland - Autotrophic microbial communities BRH/23 (SPAdes) (version 2) | ecosystem: Environmental > Aquatic > Deep subsurface >... | reverse complement strand
TAAAAGAAGATCAGAAATGTTTGAAACAGCATTTAAAGTCGCTTATAATATGGTAAAAAACCAATATCCTGATATAACTTTGCCTCAAAAAATGCCTTCTTTTAACATGACACCACCTAGCTACTTTGAATCATATACTGACTTAATTATGAGGGTGACTAATAATCCTTTAAGTTATTATGATTTATTAAGATTTTTAGATTTTGTATTAATGGAATACGACCTTAAATCAAAGGAAATTGACAAAGACGAATTAAATCTTATTTTTAATAACATTAATGAAATATTAATTGGTGCAAAAACTTTACTTAATTTTATTTGTCAGATAACAAATATTCCTCGTCCATACTTTAAAATTCTTGCTTTTCAAATGCCTAATACGACTCATAACTGAACTGATAAAAAAGAGGCTTGATAGCTCCTAAGAAATAATGAAGAAATTTTCAAGCAGGACGGACACCATATTTCCGGTTCCGTCTCTTTTTCACCCCCTACTTTACATAATATATATTATCGGACTCAAAAAATATATAAAATGCCGACTAGTATGTTACCTATACGTACATATATTGCCAAAATGTCCTACTATCTTCCCTGCTACTGATAATCTATTGTATTATCTCGTGAATTACAGTAAAATTATTCTAAAGTTACAATTACGTTTCATATGCCTGCTTAGAAAGGTTGATAGAGTTATGAATCACTTAATTGGTTGTAGGCTTAAAAACGATATTTTTACTGAATCCGGGTACTTTTTATTATCATCATATACTTTATTGCGAAAAGAACATATTGATAAACTGGAACATTATAATATTTCTATTACTAGTGAGGACGTAATACTTCCTTCCGCTTCATTTGATAAAGATGATCAGATAATTAAGGATGCTTTGTCTGAAATAAAACAGATGTTTCAAATTGTTAATTACAGTAAAAAAGTGCCTTTGAAGGATATCTACATGGATGTCCTCCCTTCTATCTCTTATTTTTCTGATAAGAATAGTATTTTTAAACTAATTAACGAGTTACAAAACAAGGATGATTATACTTACAGCCATAATTTAGCTGTAGCTGTTTTAGCTTCAACGCTTGCTAGGTGGATTAGGCTTAACGAAAGAGAGACCCAAGCGCTTACTATTGCTGCGCTATTGCATGATATTGGCAAGTCTAAAATCCCTGAAGATATTCTCCATAAAACTGGCCGGTTATCGAAAGAGGAGTCGGAAGAGGTTAGAAAGCACACGCTATTTGGCTATGAAATTATTACTAACACTGTAGGTGCTTCAAAAAGGATGGCATTAGTAGCTTTGCAGCACCACGAACGTCTAGATGGAAATGGTTATCCTTATGGGTTAAAGGGTGAACAGATTGACTTTTTCAGCCAAATTGTTGCTATTTGTGATATTTTTCATGCTTCGACCTCAGAAAAATTTAATCAAGAGCCCAAGCCATTTTTTGTAGTGTTAAAGGAGATGCAGGAGAATTCTTATGGTAAACTAAATACTAAGGTTGTAAACATCTTTACACATAAGTTAATGGAATCAACTATTGGTAATGATGTAATACTTTCTAATGGGGAGTTTGGTAAAGTTATCATGCTAAATCCTTTTGAGTCCTTGTATCCGATTATTGAAATGAAATCGGACGGCTTGATTTTAGATTTAAGTAGAGAACGAAAGCTATATATTGAGAAGGTTATGGAGAATAGAGAAAAAAACCTTAAAGAACTCGTCTAATTACCTATATATTACATTTCCCCTCTTTTTTAATCGAAAAACGCCCTCTAAAACGGCGTATAAAGCCTTTTTATTTTTATTTAATGGTTTTATATTACCATCCTAGTTAAATCGGCTGAAAAGCAATTGTGCCGATTTTTTTTCTTTATAGATCTCTCTACGTAATTTTCCATCCAAATAATTACTTCTATTGCTACTAAAGTAACATTAACCCTTAAAATCTGATTTATTTTATACTAAATTTGTTCATACTAAGATATAATATTAAGGTGCGCGGTAATTATTAATTATTAGCAATTTAATAACTTAATACAATATATCTAGTTAATTGGAGACGAATATTTATGACATCGATGAGTGACCAATTTCAAGAGTGGATAAAGCAAAACCAACTTCTGTATATCTCTTTCATTAAGCCGCAGTCCGGCAAGAAAATTGTTTGGGGAAGAATAATCAAATATGATGAGAGCCAAGAGTTATTGCTTGTTTACAATGATGACGACAAGGCTATTAATCAAATATTGATAAACCAAATTGAAGAATTAACTCCCGCAAAAAGTAAGAGCAAGTGAATTGAAAAATGAAATTAATACTACAAGCTTGCTGTCATTCTCGATTAACGTTATGATATTATGAACTAATTAATTAACATAATATAATTATGGTAATCTAGATATTTAAGGCAATCCCCTTTTCACTTACACATAGTGAAAAAGCTAGCTTAATAGCTAGCCTTAATTTTTTTTCTTATTTTTAGCGTTGATTAATCTAGAGAAGGTATCAACGGATTGTGTCTGATTATTTTCGATTGTTCTTGCGTTATTCTCTTTTGCTTTATCCTTTTTAATTATTGCTAGTCCCTCTTCTTCCTGTGTTCTATCTTTAATTAACGGTTTTGATTGTTCAATTTGGGGAATTCTTTTCTTCTGCTTTTTTTTCTCAATCAAGCTACCAAGGTTTTCTGATTTTTTTATTAAATCCGCATTATCCTTTTCAGTATTACTTCTCTTCCGTAATTTCTCAAATAGACTTGATGGAAGATTAAGTCTACGTGCAGCGATATCGATTGGCCAAAAAATAGCTGCAAGCATTAAGAATATATTGCTAATATCCTGATGCTCATAGCCACCTATTACCTTATTGGTAAAAACCTCCTGAGGTTTGTTAATTAGCTTCCCACCGCCTAAAGCAACGGCCTCGCGAATTCTTTCTTCACCATTTGTATTTATTCTGTACTCTGGTGAATAAGCGATACTTAAGCCTTCGGTTTGACTAGCAACAACCATTTCTCCTTCAACCTGAACTATTTGAATCATATAGGTTCCTTGGTTAGCAGCGATAAATTTACCTTGCAGTTTTTTGGGTGCAATAGGTTTTAAGGTTACTGTCTCGCTTTCCATTTGCTCATTGATTACTATTGCTTCAATTTGCTGAGGCAGTTTTCCGCTAGGCACCTCTACAGTAATACTAGCTTCCATACCACTAACATTGATCTCGACGTTCCAGCCCCCTTGATTTACTTGTGGATATGTCCAACTAATAATTTGGTTCCAGAAGGAACCGAATTGCTCCCAATTGACCCAATCAGCTGACCATTTCCCTTCTAGATCACTTGTCCAAGCAACGGATCTTCCTAAGCCATATTGCCAGCTAGCTAAAATTGGGTCATTATCCAAGCTGAATAAATTAATTTCCGCAGTTTTTTTGGGAGAAGTTGCGATGTATGAGTTAATTACCGGCACGACAGTGTTTAAGACAGAAAACTCTCCGATAGTACCCCGAAAGGGAATCTGGGGTTTGTTCACAATAAAGGTTCTACTTGCTAAGGCAGTCTCTTTACTAAATATCTTAGGAATTGATGAAGGGTCATTGCTAAAATAGTAACGTCCTTTTCCCAAGTTAGCAATCTGTTCTAATAAGAAGGTATCAGAGTCATTACCAATAGCTACAGTTGAGACGGTAATATTTTTTTCTGCCATCTCGGCAAGCAATCCCTGATAGTTGTCATTTTGACCTGACTGACCATCGGTAAGTAGAATAATATGCTTCCGTTGTACGTCCAACTCTTCAAGTTGACGATATGCCATCGAAAGTGCTGGAAAGATGTCTGTTCCACCATCAGCATATATTCCACTGATTTTCTTTTGAATATCTGCCAAATTTGCTGCAGATTGAGGTTCAACAACTAGCCATGGCTGGTTGTCGAAGGCTACTACCCCTATTTGGTCCTTCTCATTTAACATATCCGTAGCCCTTAAAGCAGCCTCTCTGGCAAGGGCCATTTTGTCTAGGCCTTCCAATCCTCCTGACATGCTTCCGGATTTATCAATTACTAAGACTAACCCCAGAGTAGGAAGCTGTTTTTTTCCTCGAATATCCATATAGACCGGCAAGGCTTCCTCAATCGGGGTTTTAAACCATCCACCAAGTCCAAAACTATCGTTCCCGCCGGTCATTAATAAACCAATGCCTAAATCTCTAACAGAGGTTCTAATTCTCTCCATATCGATATCCTCAAAATCGACTGCTTGAGTATCTGCTAAAATTATCGTTGAATACTGTTTGTAATCTTCCAACTCCTTAGGCAGTAACCTTACGTCTCTGATTTCTACCTCTAATCCTCCTGTTTTAAGGGCATTTACTAAATTAGCAGCGGCCCCTTGATGTCCTTCAACGATCAGGACTTTAGGAGTGCTTTTAACTTGAGTAAAGGCAGATGCCTGATTATTTACTGTTAAGTTATCATCGTTACTAAGCAATTCTACGCGAAATTTCTGAAAGCCTTCTTGCTTAGCCTCTTGTTGAAATATAAAATTATTTTCTCCTTTTTCAATAACAACATCTTTTTCAGCGATTTGGAGATTACCTGCATAGAAGCGCAGCGTTCCGGTAGTTGAAATAGTGCTTTCAATTCTTACATTACTAGTAAATTGCTCATTAAGATGTAAGAGGTTTGGCACTATCACAGAATCGATCAATACTTCACTACCTACCTCTTGCTGGATATAGTATCCATCTACTTCGATATTCCTATGCTGGGCTAATTTAATTTCCTTATCCATCTCACCAAGGTTTTCTAAACCATCTGTGATTAATATTATTTTTCCATTTGATTTACTTGGGATCATACCTTGAGCCAATCTTATGCCATCAGCCAAATTAGTCGCGTGAGGATTTATAACTGTCCCGAAGGCTGTTAGCTGATCTCTTGTAGTCAATGGCTGTTCGATAATGGCATTAGCTCCAACTGCTATAACTGCAAAACTATCTTCAGGCTCTTTATTGGCTATAGCCTCATTAATAAAATCTAAACTTCGAGGATCATTATTCATTGAAGCCGATTGATCAACAACAAAGACTATCTTTTCTCCCTGTATCGGAAAGAGCAGCTCTATTCTAGCAAGGGATAAAATTAAGCTGATAAAGACCATTAATCTAAATAATACGATGAAATAACGTCTTAGACCTCGAACTCTTTTTTGGGTTTTCCACCACCAAATAATTAATAAAAGTGCCGGGAAAAAGAGCAACAAATAGAATGGCTGTTGAAAGTTAATATCCACGTGAATACACCACCCATTCAATAAATACAAATATTAAAGCAATTAGCGCAAACAAAAATGCTAGGATTTGTAAACCGATAGATTTCTCGCTCAATCCATTATTCTCATCTTCATTGACTGTTGCAGCAGAATTTACGTTGATAGCTTCTGGTTGAATATTAACCTCTTTTTCACTAAACTGAACTGTGAAGTAACGCGTTAGCTGCTGATTATTTTTGTATTCATTTACTTGATATAATCCGAGCTCCTCAGGGATAACTTCACTCGATACTATTTGATTACTTGACATTTTTAGCTTTTCTCCGATAGGAGTAATGATTTCTAGATTTGTTGCTCCTATTGTCAAAGGAATATCCAGACTTTCTCCGGGGTTGCCGGAACTAATAAAAACTTGCTGTTCTTCAGTCAACCAAGAAATAATGTTTTGCATGAGGATTGGAAAAGTAGGTCGTAGTGGTAAATCCGATTGGTTTATATTAAAGGCTAAGATAACTACTCTTCTACCTTCAATTTCCCCTGCAACCAAAACATCCTTCTTTCCAGCTTTAACTAATGATTCTAGTCCGGTTATTTTAGAAAATGTTTTCAACTTGGCTATATGCACTGGCTCTAGATCTACATGGTTTAATAATGGATGATTGGTACTAATCACTTCTAGTTGCGACTCCGTAGTATCCTCTCCTGTAAAACTAAACCAGCTACTGCTATTGCTTGGTGCAATTAACAGAACATTTGCCGGAGGCAGTATTTCTGGTACGTACTGATCCAGCACAATTACATCTCCAATATTCTCGTTAAATTGGGTATCCTTAAGCATTTTTTCTAATTGAATATTACTACCTGCTTGAAGAGCTTTTTCGAGGAAATGATTACCGGAAGCAGAAACTAAGGAAATTCGGATACCCTCATTTATGTAGGGCACACTCCAAAGAAGATTATCCTCTTGTAGGCTATCCTCTACCTCTAAGACGGCTTGAAAAGCCGGACTGCTTGGCAACTGTTCCAGTTCAACAGAATAGCTACTGTTACCCTGAACATTAAAATTAAAGGAATCAATAACCTGTTTGTCATAATTGTAAATCGTCAATCTTGCCGGTTTAGCCACCAAACCTAAGTTATCTACCCTGACTAACCCATTAATACCGTTCCCAAAATCTTGGGTAGAAAAAGCAGCAATTGATAGATTATCCCCGTTATTGCCGACTTGAATATGTTTAAACGCTATTTCTTCAGGTATAAAGTCTTGCAAACCATTAATCTTGTTATTGGCTCCATCACTGAACCACATTATTCCACTATTAGTCTCAGCAATAGCTATTGATTTTGCTAAGGAGTACGCTGCAATCTCATCTACGCTGCCGACCCAGCCTTTAATCTCCTCTAGTTCAGAAATTAACTCACCTTGATCTTTGCTGTTAGAGGTTATTATCGAAGGGCTGCTGCCTGCCTCGATCAAAGTTATTGTCTGATTACTTCCTAAATTATTGATTATCTCAGCGACTTGTTCCTTGGCTATCTCTAAACGAGTCCTTCCATTTTCTTTTGCTTGCATACTTAAAGAAGTATCAATTACAATAATAGTATGCTCCGCAATTGCACCACTCGTAGGGATAGCGGGTTTTAATAAGGCAATAATTATAAAAATAGCCGCTAAAAGCTGTAGCAATAAAAGTAAATTTCTTTGCAGTTTTTGCCATGGGCGATTAGCTTCTAAATCCCGAAGCATTCTTTTCCAAAGCAAGATACTGGATATCTCCCTTTTTTCGTACTTTCTCTTTAATAGATAGAGTATCAGAATTGCAGGAATTACTAAGAGAAAGATCAGATTGTTTAGTGCTAACCACTGCATTTCTGCTCCACCTTTCTACTGGATTAAACCCGATTGCTTAAAGATCTTAAACACAATATGTTCTATACTCATTTCCGCATCAACCCTTAAATAGGCAATGCCGCGTTTATGGGCAAAGCTTGCTAGTTTTGTTTGAAAACTACTTAGGGTTTTTTGATACTCCGCCAAAAGATATGGCGAAATAGAAACCTCTTTACTTTCACCAGATTCTACATCTTCTAACTGAAGATCTCCATCTACATTCGGTGATATCTCATCCTTGGCAAATATTTGTACTAGAATTACATCCTGTTTCGCAGCTTGGATGAAACTAATAGCCTTTTCATAGCCATCTTCATATAAAAAATCCGATATAATAATCGATATTCCTGGTTTACCAAAGGTTGCCTCGCCGCTATTCAGTGCCTTGTTTATATTACCCTCTTTAGTAACATTAAGTTTATTAAGAAAATGAAAAAGCTGCAATGCCTTCCCCTTTCCCATCAGTTTAGGCAGCGTTGCCTCAATCTGATCAGAAAAGCAATAAATGTTTAACCGATCAAAATTGTATAAAGACAAATAGCCAAGCGCAGCGGCGATTTTTATTGAGGTCACAAACTTGCTGGGACTACCAAAATCCATAGATTTGCTACAATCTAGATAAATAGATACGCTTAATTCTTGTTCGTCTAAAAAGGTTTTTAAAAACAGTTTTTCGTGTCTTGCATAAGCATTCCAATCAATTTGCCGAAAATCGTCACCTTCAGTATATGAACGGTAGTCCGCAAACTCAATGGAACTACCTTGGCTGGCTGATCGACGTTTTCCGGAATACAACCCTCTTTTCAAACTTTTATTAACAACCTTTAATCGTTCTAATTGATGAAGAAACTGTTGGTCCAGTAGCTGCCTATCTATCTGATTCATTTATTTGTCTCCAAAGTTGCTAAAAGTTCTAAAATCAGTTGATCGGTAGTTATCCCGCTTGCTTCACCTTCAAAATTTAAGAGAATGCGATGCCTCAATGCTGGTAGTGCTACAGCTTTAATATCATCAAAGGAGACATTATACCGCCCCTTAGTAAGCGCTCTAACCTTAGCTGTATTAATTATTGCTTGTAACCCCCGAGGTCCAGCTCCCGACCTAACGTACTTCTGAATAGATTGATTAATATGATTTGGGTGAGTTGAGACTAAAATACTGACAGCATAATCCAGTACCTGATCGGCAACTAAAATCTCCCGTGCAATCTGTTGAACCTTCTGGATTTCCTCTCCATCAGCAATTTTGTTGATCTTTTTAGCTACATTCGTTGTTGTTTGCAGAACAATTTCCTTAAGTTCGCGCTCCGTAGGAAAAGGCACGTTGATTTTAAATAGGAATCTATCCATTTGAGCCTCCGGTAAAGGATAGGTTCCTTCCTGTTCTAGAGGATTTTGAGTCGCAAGTACAAAAAAGGGCTCTGGCAATCTATAGGTGTGCCCGCTTACTGAGACTGTATGCTCTTGCATTGCCTCTAAAAGTGCACTCTGAGTTTTCGGGGTTGCCCGATTTATTTCGTCGGCTAACAAAACATGAGCGAAAACTGGTCCCATTTGAAATTGAAAGCTTTTACGCTGATTCTCCTCAACCTGTAAAATGTTAGTACCGATAATATCCGCAGGCATTAAATCAGGAGTAAATTGAATTCGATTAAAGGATAATTCAAACGCTTCAGCTAATGAGCGGACTAATAAAGTCTTCCCTAAACCCGGTACACCTTCAAGAAGTGCATGTCCGCTAGCAAATACTGCCAACAGAAGCTGCTCTACAACCTCCTCTTGCCCGATCAGAACTTTAGCAATCTCCTTACGCACACTCTCAATAACCTCTTGATATTGGACGATTTCCTCTGTACTCGCATTCATAACAGTATCCTCCATATTAATATTTTCTTATGGTTCAATTGACGAAAAATAATCTCGCACAATATTCTCATAGCCGGCAGGTATTTGATTTCGATCAATGCTTTCCCTTACATATTGATAATATTCGTTATATACCTCTTCATAGGGCAAACTAACTCCCGGAGAAATATTGGAATTATTACTTATTTGGGTATCCCCATTTCCTTCATTAAGCGGTCCGGAAATCGAATCAACAATTCCCTCACTATTAATTCTTTCTGCAGGTATACTTACTGTATGACTTCCTGAACCCAGTCCAGCTCCACCGCCTTGCCCGTTCTGACCAGCTCCCCCACTCCCATTAGCTCCACTTCCGCCGTTAGTGTTCCCACTCCCACTATTGCCGGAAGTTCCGCTACCGTTACTGTTGGAAGAACTCGATGATGAAGAGCCACTTGAACTATTTCCAGAGGGCTGATCGCCATTATCGGCAATACCTGAATCAGAGTTTCCATTGTTGGAAGCTGAATTCTGACCTTGACCGTTATTGCTTGGATTGTTTGAGGCATCAGGATTTTCGATAGAATTATTGGCTAACGCTGAGGAGAGTAAGCTTGAGTCACCATTTGCTGCAGTTAATTGTGCTTGCTGTAAAGCAGAAATAGTATTTGCCAGCTGACTACCCAGTGCTTGCGACTCAGAATTAAGTTTATTTGCTTGAGCTAAGGCGCTGATCAGATCAGTCATTGCTTGCTCATTATTGCCGTTTTGCAGGTTATTTATTGTTTTTTGCAAATTATTGGCAAGATCCTGTAAGTCTTGGTCATCTAATTCTTTAGCTAGTTTATCCCAGGCATTCTTAGCATTTTCGATTTGTGCCACTAAGGCTTCTTTTTCCGCCTCAGGTAACAAACTTAGAAGTTCCTGCATTTCCGCTAATTGTTCGGTTAAAGTCTCCTGGTTATTCTGATTTATTTCCTTTATTAAATCTTGAAGTTGTTGATTATCGGAAAATAGTTCTTCTAAGTTTTTGAAGGCTGATTTTTTGCTTTCTTGTTCAAGTTGCAGTTTTGCAAGCTCCTTCTTATATTTTTCCAACTGCTTTAACTGCTCCTCAATAGAACTATCTTCTTTCAGCTGTTCTTTAAGGTTCTCTAAATCAGAAAGAAGTTTTTGTTTATTTTCCTCTGAAAGCTGCTCATTTATTTTTATTTTTTCCTGCTGATCATTAAGTTTTTCTTCAACCGCCTGCTTGCTTTCCTTGGCAGCTTTTTGCTCAGCCAGATAATTATCTAGCGGATTTGGGAAGATTATTAATGAAAACCAGAAAAATAATAGAACTAAGAAACTTACTATCTGGACCCTGGTAAATGAAAAGATTTTGATTCCCTCAAGGATTACCGGCAATCTTTTTTCTAATAAATTAACCGTGTCATTCCTTTGCAGCGTTGCCAGCCTTGAAGAACTTTTGTTTATATCAAGAGCTGTGACCACTCTTTCCTTAAGTTCAAAACCATCGGCAATCCGAGCAGTATCCTTTAAGTTTGGTTTTGTAAAAATACTATAAAGAAAACTAGCTAATACAGCTAAACCTAGTAGAAATCCCGCAGCTGTTTTAACATAAGGGAATGGTAAAAAACGAGCTGATAGCAATAATGCAGCTTCAAGAATTATTGCGAAAAAGGAGAATTGCCCAATAATATTAAGTAGTCTCTTAAGTGTAAGTTTCTGCTGAATAGGTGACAGCAGTTCATGCAATTTATCCTTTTGCTTGTGCTTTGAGGTTGTCATTAATTATCACCTCTCTTATATTTCCTTTTTGAAGAATTTCGCTAAAAGCGGTTCCCTGATCGGCTTTACAAAGCGAATTGCTAATAAAAGACTAATAGCCGTAACAAAAGAGAAGAAGATAATAAATGCATAAAAGGTATCTATCGGCAAACCTTTTATAAAAGAATCTCCCTCAAAGATCGTCAACATCGCTGATGCAGGATTAATACTATAAAACCAATCGATCCATTCCGGAGGAACAGAGCCCGCCGATCTTGAGGTTGACCTTAAGTAATAAAAGCTTCTGAATATTTGTGGTATTAGACCTGTTAAGATAGTATAACCGAGAATTGTGGCGTAGGTTGTTACTGTTGCAATTCCGGTTCTTTTAACTAATGAAGAATACATTATTCCAACGCTGCCGATCGCTAGCATTCCAATTAGGTAAAAGCTAAAAACCTTTAGAAGCTGGATGGGCGAGATTCCGCCATATAAAAATACAATACTATAAACCGGCATCGAAGCGATTACTAATAAGATCATAAAACTGATCGACGAAAATAGCTTCCCAATAATTATCTGTGCCGGAGATAAATTAGTCGTTAATAGGATGTTTAGAGTTTGCTTTTCTCTCTCTCCACTTATAACTCCTGCTGTAAGACCCGGGGTAACGAAGCTGATTAAGGCAAACTGGACATAGCTTAGAATAATAAATAGCTCTCGAGAACGATTTGGATTAAAATAGGTGCCATTACCTGTCTGAAGGTAAATAAAAGTAAAAATAATTGTCCCCAAAGCTGCTAAGTAAAGGCTAATAACCCAAGGGGTTTTGCCAGACCGCATTCTTACGCGGAACTCTTTAGAGATAACCGGATTTAAGACATCCTGAAAACTTCTCATGACCCTACCCCCTTAGTGATTTCTAAGAATATATCCTCAAGATTTCCCTCAGTTTCCGAAAAAGCAACTAAAGGATAATTTGCTCTAATTAACTGATTGAGGAGGTTAGCCTGTTCATGCTCAGACCCATTAAAGCCAGCCACAAGATATTGCCCTTCCCTTTCCACTGCAGTAATATAGGGATTTTCACTCAACGTTTGCATTACTTCTTCCCATTGATCTAATAGTCGAACCTTAATTAGCTTATGTCCGCGCATCCTTTGAGATATTTCTCCCATGCTGCCGATTGCGACCATTTGTCCATCCTCAATAACGCCGATGCTATCGCTAAGCTCCGCCAGTTCAGGAAGAATGTGCGAGCTAATAATTATTGTCTTACCCATGTTTCTGAGCTCTTTTAAAATCTCTCTTAATTCAATTCTTGCTCTAGGGTCAAGCCCTGAAGCCGGCTCATCTAATATTAAAACTTCGGGGTCATGAACTAAACACCTAGCTAAACCCAAGCGTTGTTTCATTCCTCTGGATAGGGAATCAACATTTTCGTTTGCTTTGTGACTTAAATTAACCAGTTCCAAAAGCTGGGGAATAATATGCGATCTTTCGTCAGCTGTAAGCCCGTAAGCTGATCCATAAAAATTCAAGTATTCATCCGTTTTAAGATTATCATACACACCAAAAAAATCTGGCATATAGCCAATTAATTTTTTAACCTGTTTAGGATATTTAAGAACATCTAATCCGCCTACATAAGCTTTGCCGCTGGTAGGAGCTAATAAAGTGGATAAAATAGTCATGGTTGTCGACTTACCCGCCCCATTAGGACCCACAAAACCAAAAACCGTCCCTCTCGGTACCTCAAATGAAAGATTCTTAAGTGCTGTAAATTTACCGTACATTTTTGTAAGATTATCTATCTGAATCATTACTCCACCACCCTGCCTACCACACTTAGAGCTGGCTGACCTAAGTGGGTATAGTTATTCGAGATGTTGGTTATTTTGATTTTTACAACACCCTGAGTTGATAAATACTCCTCTATATTCTCGCCTGTTAATTGATCAGTACTGTTAAGCACAGATTGGAATGAAACAAATTCCTCATTCCGCCAATTATAGATCTGTTTTTCAAAGTTTGTGTTGTCGTATGACCAAATGAAAAATTGCAACTTCTCAATATCCAAAATCACTTCATCATTTTTAACATTAAAATCAAATTCTAAACTACCATCGGAAAACCTGTAGCCGTCTTCACTGAATTCAAGTTTTGCAGATGGTTTTGACAGATTAGCACTGATTATTCCAGGCGGGTAGAAAACACTTCCATCACTCGCCGGAAGAATCTCAAGATAACCCTTGATCAAAGAGAGATTGTAATTATCGGACTTATTATTTAACTTAGCCTCGACCATCGGCTCATTTGTCCATCCTAGCAAAATTGGGGTGGCGAAGTTCGAACCATAATTATAATCACTTATTGCTTGCAATAACTGGTATTCCCTAGAATCATAGTTAAAGTTATTGCCCTGCATGTTATTCGGAAGTAATTGATCAATCGATAAGCCATATCGGCTTGCCGCATTTCCTCCTTGTTGATAGAAAACGTTAAGTTCGACACTAGAACCGGCTGGGAAGTTACCAATCTCCACGACCTGAAGCCCGTCAAAATATTTGGCATCCTGCAAATCATATTTGGTCTTGTTTAGGATAGTTCCTACCAGTTTCCCATCCTTATATTGCAAATACGATTCAAAGCTGCCTGCTTCCGTAAAAGTTCTTTCTGAATAAGCCTTTCTTAAAGACCAAAACTCTACATTATTAAATTGAATGCTTGTCTGGTTTGGCTGAATAGAAATCCAAGTATTCTTTGCGGAATCCGCCGCATTCATTCTATCGTCATTAGCTGGTAAAACTACATCAACATTTTTAAATTCTAGGCTGTAATCACCACCCTTTGGTACGAAAATCGCCGAAACTGTATGAATATCGGCAACCCCATCGGCGGTCACTTCAACAATACTTGTGTTATGCATCATTACATTATTGCTTCTGTTTAGCGAAGCTAATTGAAAAACTGAAAAAGCAGCTAATAGGGCAAGTAAGGGGATTATTAGCCAATTCCATTCCCGCTTACCAGTTCTCTTAAGGACAAAATATATTACGGGACCGATGATAAATATATAAGCTAAAAATAGCGAAAACAAGCTAGAAAACTTCGGTAGCTGCAATGATGGAATCCTATCGGCCGCTCCCTTTAATGCCCAGATGTTGTTTATTGGCTGCAAATTACCTTTAGGGTTATTGGCGGCGATAATCCCACTTAACAGATTACTCCATAATTCTCGATTTCCAGCCCAACTTGCTAAAGGCTCCTCAGCAAGATCATATGCTACATAGAGTACTTGACCGGATGAAACCTTATTTAGTGCGAAGATCGGAACGGAATTTTCCGCATAAATGACACTTCCGTTTTTTAAGATAGAATTGCTAATCGTTAAAGGGTTTTGAAATATTAATTCTTTATTTACTGCTTGCTCGAGGCTAGTTAATTTATCGATTTTTACATTATTGATGACATTCACAGGTGATATATCTGCAAACTCGTTACCTATTTTATAGTATTGCGCCCCTCCAGCTAAAACGAGTAAACCACCATCTTTGGTCCACTGATTAATAACGTTCTTTTGTTGACCACTTAAACTGTCCAACGGATAATTATTGATTAACAACATATCTAAACCCTTTAACCCAGAAGCAGATAAAGGGATATCCTTTCCTTCTAAAGAGACTACTCTAGTCGAGTAAGAGAAAGAATCCTTGCTAAACGATCCAAGAAAATTAGCGGTATCCTTATCACTTGCCAAAACACCAATAAAAAAAGTATTCTCGGGATGAACTCTTCCGCCGATAGTGGTTTCCGCAACCTGCTCATTGGCTGCATTTAATAATTTTACTTCTACATTGGGAGAAATACCTTGTCCTGGAATATTCATGGAAAATTCTTTAGTCGTCTTTTTCGCAATAGTAGCCGGTAAATTGTACGTTGCTGCATAGTTAACATCCTGTTTTATTTCTACTATTATATTACCATCGAAATCCTGATCTCCATCATTTGTTAGGGAGATTTTTATTGGAACCCACTGTGCAATTTTATACTCTTCACTAAAACCGGCACTAACATTTATTTTGATATTCTCACTTGCTAAAACTGTACTAGAAATGGGAAATAAAAATGCAAAAATAAAAAAAATCATACAAAGACTAATCTTAACTGGATTACGAAAGTAATATTGCATTTAGAACCTCCTCATAATTCTATTTCCACATTTGTAGAAGACTGTTAGTCCTCTAACTAATAGACGAGTAAATTTCTAAAAGGTTACAGAATTTTTAATAAAATCACCATTAAGTCTCCCTTATTAATTTAATGGGGTTTTTTTATCTTTGTTTTTTGCTACTTTTAGTTTTTGGGGAGTAATATCATTACCCTCTTGATCTACAACCTTAATTGAATGAAGCTGTTCTCTAAGGGTTTCTCGATAAGCCTTAACATACTCCAATCGTAATTGATTCTGCTCACTTTTTTCCTGTTCGTTCAAGCCTTCATTCTTTGCCTTTCTCGCAAGCTCATTAATTCGGTCAATTTTATTTTGTTCCATTTGTGGGCCTCCTTAAATGAAATAAAGGGCAACAGCTAAGTTACCCTTTCGCCAAAAAATTTTTGTTCGCTTAATCAGGGAATATTACCATCCCAAACTCTTCAAAATGATTAATCCTCGGAGAATAATATGTATCTCCATATGAATAATGCAATACTTCTTCTTTCCCAGTGTTTTCATTGATAGAAACCCGACTTATTTGGTATTCCTCAGCAGGTATATAGTGCCTATCAATATCATAATAACCCCAAGGTACCAATTTTCCCATTGCTGTATCCCTCCTTCTTAGCTTTAGTATTTCTAAAAAGAAGGTTTTTTAACCTGCTAGCGGGATACTTATCGATAATTGGTAAATTGCAATTCTAGACCATAATCATTTTCTTTTAGAACCTGTATTACAGCCTGTAAGTCGTCTCTGCTTTTGGCAGTAACCCTAACAGCATCACCAATAATTTGCGCTTGCACCTTTAGCTTTAAGTTTTTGATATCTTTTACGATTTGTTTGGCGTTATCAGTTTCCACTCCCTGTTTGATCTTAACTATTTGGCGAACTAGCCCTCCGCCTGCTTCTTCAACTTTACCATACTGCAAATTTTTAATTGAAACACTTCGCTTTAATAATTTTGTTTGCAAAATATCTATAACACTGTCAAGCTTATATTGATCATCTGAGACAAGTTTTAAATCATCTCCTTCAAGAGAGATTTGCGATTTGCTATTTTTAAAATCATATCTTTGGGATATTTCCTTATTAGCTTGATTTATTGCATTATTGACCTCCTGCATATCCACGTTTGAAACTACATCAAATGAAGCATCCTTAGACATTTTGATCCTCCTTTAAAAGCATAATTTATTCCAAAGCTCTATATATAATATACCAGTATTGACTAAGTGAAGTCCAATACTCTTCTAAAAATTATGCATATGTTAAGCTGAAAAGTGATATTTTAAGTAATATTTAAAACAATTTTAACAAATCATAAATATAATAAAGCGAGAGGCTTCTTGAAGCCAAAAATAAAGGAATAATATGCGGGGACAAGGAGGGAGTTTTTTGTTCTTTTTTAGCCCAACTAAGGGAAGGCTTACCGTTCAAGAAACAACAGCAGATATTTATGCTTTTTTGCAAGAGGATCCATTAGCGAAATACAAAGTTATCATTGGTACAGATTCCCAAACTAATAAGAAAAGCACTTTATTTGTGTCAGCATTAATAATTCATCGGATTGGCAAAGGAGCACGGTTTTATTACCAAAAAAAGCTTTTAAAGCCCTTCAAAACCCTTCAAGCGAGAATTTATCAGGAAACACAGCTTAGCTTATCACTAGTCGACCATCTAAAGAAAGATGGTATTGCTAAGCTATTAGCCGATTGGCCATTAGAAATTCACTTAGACATCGGACAGCATGGAGAAACCAGACAACTGATTCAAGAGGTAGTAGGCTGGGTAACCTCAATAGGGTTTATTGTCAAAATAAAACCAGATTCCTTTGGAGCCTCTTCTGTAGCTGATAAATTTACCAGGTAAGATGGATAGGTGAACAAAAGATTAAGCAGCCGAAATTCTTGTCACAGCAGAAATTGTAGAGCTAAAGGTGAAGAATATCGGCTGTGTTAGCTATAATAATGGAATTCTTAATTTCTGTCCTGGATAGATAAGCCCCTGTTCCAATTGATTAAGCGACTTTATTTGATAGATGTACTCTCGATAGTCCATTTTCCCGTTAAAATGCGGTTTTGCCAAACTCCATAAGGTATCTCCTTGCTCTACAGTAACGGTTAAATATTCTATATCTATTGCTACTTTGTTTTCATCCCTAGCATTAGCATTAGCAATAGAAACAATAAAGACTGCTGTAATTACAATACTAACAAATAAAATAAAGATTTTTTTCACAGTATTCACTCCTCGAACGTATATTCCTTCTTTAATATATCTTAGAACTAATGTTCTGTCAAGATTTTTTTCGAACGAATGTTTGCACACTTTTTCTATCCATGCTATAATAAAACTAGTAAATAATTTATTAGAGGTGTGAACTAATGAAAAAAATATCTACTCGTCAAACAGAAATACTAGATTTTATTAAGTCCGAGGTCAGAGAAAAGGGGTATCCACCGTCAGTAAGAGAGATAGGAGAAGCTGTCGGTCTAGCTTCTAGTTCTACAGTACATGGGCATTTAGAACGACTTGAAAAAAAGGGTTTTATTCGAAGAGACCCAACCAAACCAAGAGCAATTGAAATATTAACAGATGATTTTGCATCAATCTTTCATCCAGATACTGTCAGGGTTCCTTTAGTAGGCAAAGTTACTGCTGGAGAGCCGATTACCGCCATCGAAAATGTCGAGGAATTTTTTCCTTTGCCAGCAAGTCTCATCAAGGATGACGAGGTTTTCATGCTAATTGTCCAAGGGGAAAGTATGATCGAGGCCGGCATTTTTGACAAGGATTACATTATTGTTCGCAAGCAAACTAATGCCAATAACGGAGATATAATAGTGGCATTGACTGAAGAAGGTGAAGCTACAGTTAAGAGATTCTATAAGGAAAAAGATCATTTTCGACTCCAACCGGAAAATCAATATATGGAGCCGATTATCCTTAAAAACGTAGAAATATTAGGCAAAGTTATCGGCGTTTTTAGGAATCTCCATTAAAATTTGTCGAGGGATTCAAAAAAAGGAGCTATTTTGCCATATCCTGCGATGTCCAAGGAAATATTTTTTTAAACTTTTTTGTGGGTGAATCGTGGGTGAATTTTAAATATACAATATGCAATGATTTACCCACCAAAACAAAAACGCCCTGATATCAATGATATCAAGGCGTTTATCTTTTTAATAAAACTTCAAGTATTGCTCTCTTTCCCACGGATGAACTTGAGTACGGAACATATCCCACTCAATTTGTTTTGCCTCGATGAAGTGCTCAATTGCATGAGAACCTAATGCCGATAAAATTACCTCGTCTTTTAACAGCTCTTGCATTGCTTCATATAGATTAGAAGGTAAGTTCTCGATTCCAGCCTCTTTCCTATCCTCTTCACTCATTACATAAATATTGCGGTCGATCGGATCAGCTAGCTTTGTTTTATTCTTAATACCATCTAGACCTGCCTTTAACATTACAGCTAAAGCTAAGTAGGGATTAGTTGAAGGATCAGGATGTCTTACCTCTATCCTAGTGCTTAGTCCTCTAGCAGCCGGAATTCTTATTAATGGGCTCCTGTTTTTCGGCGACCAAGCGACATAAACAGGTGCTTCATAACCAGGAACAAGACGCTTATAGGAATTAACTGTTGGGTTAGTAATTGCTACTAAGGAGCGGGCATGGTTTAAGATGCCTGCAGTAAATAATCTCGCTGTTTCCGATAATCCTAATTCATCTTGCTCATCATAGAATGTATTAGTATCACCTTTGAACAGTGACATGTGGTGATGCATACCCGAACCGTTTACACCGTATAAAGGCTTAGGCATAAAGGTAGCATGTAATCCATGCTTGCGAGCAATTGTCTTAACTACTAACTTAAATGTTTGAATATTATCTGCGGTAGTTACTGCATTAGCATATTTAAAATCTATCTCATGCTGTCCTGGTGCTACCTCGTGGTGAGATGCTTCAACTTCAAAACCCATGCTATCAAGAGTCATCACGATATCACGACGGCAGTTTTCCCCTAAATCAACAGGCGCTAGGTCAAAATAAGCACCATTATCGTTGAGGTTTAATGTGGGCTCACCGTTCTCATCAGTTTTAAATAAGAAGAATTCTGGTTCGGGACCAACATTAAATGCTGAAAAACCCATTTCCTCAGCCTCTTTTAGAACCTTCTTCAAAATACCCCTTGGATCACCTGCAAAAGGAGTACCGTCAGGCAGATAGATATCACAGACCATCCGAGCAACTTTTCCTTCGCCGGACTCCCAAGGGAAGACAACCCAAGTGTCAAAATCGGGATATAGATACATATCTGACTCCTCAATGCGTACAAATCCTTCAATAGAGGAACCGTCAAACATAATTTTATTATCCAGTGCCTTCTCTAATTGACTGCTTGGCACTTCAACATTTTTGATCGTTCCAAGCAAATCAGTAAACATTAAACGAATATACCGCACATTTTCTTCTTGAGCCATTTTTAAAATGTCTTCACTGGTGAATCCCATACTAGATCATCTCCTCATATTTTTTATTAATATTCTCAAATGCCAGAGCATAGAGTTACAAAAATTAATGGAAAAAGCGTGACATATCACCTTCAGTGTGGTAATTATTTTGACCCGGTCGCTGATTAAGGATATCTTTCTTTAGTTTTTTACGAATTTCCGCAAAAGATATCTGCTTCTCCTCATTTTTAGTTTTAACTTGTTTTTCACTTTCGTTTCTTGTAAAAATTTCTTTAATTCCTGCAAGATTCACACCTTTTTCTAACAGACTTTTAATCTCTAGCAATTTATCAATATCTGTAAAAGAAAAAAGACGATGTCCACCCTTTGTTCTTGCAGGTGTAATTAATGATTGCTCTTCATAATACCTAATCTGCCTAGCCGACAACTCAGCTAGCTCCATCACGATACTGATTGGAAAAAGCGGGCGATTTCTTCTTTCAAAATCATTCATCATACCCAGCTCCTTTTATTTTATGTTCTTATTTTAATATATGTCACTTTTATTGTCAACTAAATGTTAGTTTTTCTAACATATATATTTATAATTCCATTATTCAAAAACAAGCTAATTTCCTATTGAAAATTAGCTTGCTTATTCTTAAGTTTTACCCTCGAAGCTCACTTTTTTCTGCATTTGGAAGTGATTCCACGGCTATTTGATATGCTTCTAGTATCGAATCACGTTCCTCTGTGCTGGCAATTCCGATCAACTCATTATCCTCAACCCTCATGATCAGAATATCTCCCTTGGATTTTAGCAGAGCATACGATTGATCTCCCATATCAAATAACGCTTCTACCAAAAATCGTTGCTCCTTCCCTTCCTCATCCGTAACTATGACAAAATCCCTAATCGGTTTATCGACCATTTAGCATCCCTCCACAGGTATTTAATCTTACTTTATCCTACGGAGTGCTCTTTTATTAATAATTTTTCTTCTTATTAAAACAAAGTATACTAAGAGTTTTTTTGAATAATCTCAATCGCTGTTAATAAGCCCCATTTGATATGCTGATAGGTTAATCCTCCCTGCATATAAGCGATATAGGGTTCTTTAAAAGGTGCATCTCCTGATAACTCTAGACTGCCTCCTTGGACAAAGGTGCCGGCGGCCATCACAACTGGGTCCTGATACCCGGGTAGGTGAGCAGGCTCCAAATTAACATGAGAGTCGATTGGTGCACCCTTTTGGAGACCTTGCAAGAAGTTTAATAGAATTTTGGGATGATTAAATTTTATGGTTTGGATAATATCGTAACGTTGCTCGTCCCACTTGGGACTCGTGATAAATCCTAATTCTTCCATAAGAGCAGCAGCGAAAACACCACCTTTTAAAGCCTCCCCAACAAAATGCGGCGCTAAGAAGAGCCCCAAATAAAAATCCCTTGTGTGACGGTCCATTGCTCCAACATCACCACCGATTCCCGGAGCGGTTAAACGATAAGAAATTGTCTTTATGTAGCTTTTTTTACCAGCAAGATATCCGCCAGTTTTTGCTATACCTCCCCCTGGGTTTTTAATGAGTGAACCAACAAGGACATCTGCTCCAACATAGGTTGGTTCATAACGCTCAGTAAACTCTCCGTAACAGTTGTCTACTAAGGTTATTATCTCGGGCTTGACCTCTTTAACGAAGCTAACCATGTCTTTGATGTCTTCCACACTAAAGGAGTCCCTAAATGTATAGCCCCTTGATCTTTGAATCGCCACAACCTTAGTGCGGCTATTTATCGCTCTAGCTACTTGTTCATAATTAACCTTACCTGACTCATTTAAAGGAACACATTGGTAGGATATGCCCCACTCTTGCAAAGAACCCATCCCTGTGCCGTTTATACCGATTACTTTTTCAAGTGTATCGTATGGTTCACCGGTAATATACAGCAGCTCATCACCAGGTCGCAACAAACCGAAAAAACCGATCGCCAAGGCGTGCGTACCGGATACAATATGCGGGCGAACAAGCGCTGCCTCAGCATGGAAAACCTCAGTATATATTTTGTCTAAGGTTTCCCGCCCAAGGTCATTATATCCGTAACCCGAAGAGGGTTGTAAGTGAAAATCTGCTACCCGATGTTGTTGGAAGGATTTTAGCACCTTACCCTGATTATACTCGACAAGCTTGTCTATTTCCTTCAGGCGATTAGCGATTTTATCTTCAACTTCAGCAACCTGTTGGATAAAACTAGGATCAAATTTAAAAAAAGAAAACATCTCGTGAAATCCTTCCTTTATCTTAATGAAATGGATTAACCAAATAATTCTTCAACTCAGTAGTTAGCATAGCACTATCTAGTTCAGCACCTATCTCATATATTTCTTCATCCTCATTCCATTGTAATTCTGCAGTTAGCTTACCTCTGTTTTGAATGTATGAGAGCAGATCTCCACGGTGAGCAGGAATTCTGAATTGATAAGTTTGCAGATGCTTTGTTAATCTCCTTTCCAAAACTTGCAGTAGTTCTGCCAGGTCTGTTTGCTTAAAAGCCGAAATTACAATTCCGCTCTCATGGCAGTAAAAGGGGTTATTCAATAAGTCTGCCTTATTAAAAACCTGCAATCTAGGAATAGAATGTGCGTTAATCTCTGCCAGCAATTGATCAACTACTTCCATTTGTTCAAAATAAAAAGGGTGGCTGGCATCAACTACATGCAGGATCAAATCAGCCTCTTTTACCTCTTCCAGAGTCGATCTAAAGGCGGCAATTAAAGAATGCGGCAAATCCTGTATAAATCCCACTGTATCAGTAATGATTATCTCCTTTCCGCTAGGTAACAGAGCTTTTCGGGAAGTGGGGTCTAATGTTGCAAAAAGCTTATCCTCAGCCAGTACAGCGGCATTAGTTAATTGATTTAAGAGCGTAGATTTACCAGCATTTGTATAACCAACTAAGGCGACCTGAGGGATTTCATTTTTTTTCCTTCTTTTTCTATATAGATCTCTGTGACGCACCAATTCATTCAAATCCTGCTTAATATCCGTTATTTTCTTTCGGATATGTCGGCGATCAGTTTCTAGCTTAGTTTCACCCGGTCCCCTTGTGCCGATCCCGCCGCCTAAGCGGGATAAACTGATCCCTTTGCCCGATAAACGAGGGTATAAATAATTTAATTGAGCTAGTTCTACTTGAATCTTCCCCTCCCTTGATCTAGCCCTGCTGGCGAAAATATCTAAAATCAATTGAGTTCGGTCAATTACCTTACAATCAATCTTTTGTTCAATGTTTCGAGCCTGAGCCGGTGACAACTCAGCGTTAAAAATCACAATATCTGTAGCCAACTCCTTAACTAGCACCGCTAACTCCTCGATTTTACCTTTGCCAAGATACCACGTGGAATCTATCTGTTGTCTTTGTTGCAAAAAAATCAATTGCACGTTGGCATCAACTGTTTCTGCTAATTGCGACAGCTCAGCTAAGGAGTTATCTACCTTTTGCTTTGATTCATTTTGCAGGTATAAGCCTACTAAAATCGCTTGTTCTTTAGATTGCTGGACCAATTCTTTTTTCTCCATGTACAGGTTACTCCTTTAATTAAAGTCGAATAATTAGCTTTTACGAGCTAAAAAAATCCGCACTGCCTGTTCAGCGGCTGCAGTTAGAAGTTCGCGAGAATTCTCCATCGCCTCGTTTAAGGTCATTGGTTTATTAATAATACTTATTACGCCATCAATTCCGTGATCAAAAAGCTGTTCTATCCCTTTTCCGATACTGCCAACCAAAGCAATAACAGGTATTCCAATTTTTTTAGCAGATTCCGCTACGCCTAAAGCAGTTTTTCCATAGACCGTTTGATAATCCATTTGACCTTCTCCGGTAATAACTAAGTCTACTCCTTCAAGTTTGGCGGCAAAATCTGCGGCCTTGAGGAACAGATCAATACCTCGCTCTAACTGAGCATTAAAAAAAACCGTTAATGTTCCACCAATCCCGCCTGCTGAACCAGCACCGGGCAAATTATGGATCATTTTTCCTGTTTCTCTGTAAATAAGGTCAGCAAAATGCTGTAAGCTATCCTCAAGCTTTCCTACGAGTTCAGGGTTTGCCCCTTTTTGTGGAGCAAATACTCTCGCAGCTCCATACTCTCCAATCAAAGGGTTAACAACATCACTAGCTAGAATAAAAGTTGACTCAGCTACTCGACTATCAAAATCTTCAAACAGAATATTATCGACTTCCTTTAGATGGACTCCTCCAAACGCAACCTCCTGCCCCTTTTGATCCGGCAGTCGCGCTCCAAGGGCTTGTAAAATACCTGCTCCACCATCACACGTTGCACTTCCTCCTAAACCAATAAGAAAATCGCGATACCCCTCGTCCAAAGCTGCCTTAATAAGCTGTCCAGTTCCATAGCTAGAGGAAATTCCTGGATCTCTTTCCGCCTCGGATAACAAAAATAAACCTGAAGCACTCGCAGTATCAATAACACAGGTTTTTCCATTACCTAGAACACCATAGCTGGCAGTTATTTTCCTGAATAAGGGATCGCTTACTTCAACTTCAACTGTGTGACCCCGTGTTGCTTTAACTAAATTATTGACAGTACCTTCTCCTCCATCAGATAAAGGAATAATACAAGTTTCAATATTATTGTTAACATTAAGAATACCTTCCTCAATCGCTTTAGCAACATTTTCTGCCGAGAGACTCCCTTTAAAAGAATCTGGTGCAATAATAATTTTCACTTTATCCTCCAGCCAGCTTCCGTTAAAACGGTTTTATATTATTACCTTATCTGATTATACAAATATTAGCAAACAATGTCTACGAAATTAATCTAATATAGATTTGCCTTACTTGATTTTAAACTATAAAAGTCATTCGGCATTATCGTCATCAAAGCTTGTTTAGAATCGAGAAGGCTTTGTTCAGCGATTAATCGCACTGCCTGATTGCGGATTGCCTTTTCAACCCAGTTGCGAACCAATCTGGCATTGCTAAAGCTTCGAAGAGGATTATTCTTTTCTTCTAAGATTATCTGTTTTAATTTTTCTTTGGCTGCAAAAGATAGTAAATAATCCCGTTCATTTACCATTGTCTCGGCAATCTCGATTAACTGCTCCAAACTATAATCAGCAAAATATAACTGAATTGGAAACCTAGAGTGTAGTCCGGGATTCGCATGGATAAATGCTTCCATCTCTAAAGAATAACCGGCAAGAATTAAGATAAAGTCATTTTTATAATCTTCCATCGCTTTGACCAAAGCATCAATACTTTCTCTACCAAAATCCTTTTCCCCACCTCTAAGCAAGGAGTATGCTTCATCGATGAACAAAATCCCTCCTAAAGCTTTTTTAACATGCTCTCTGGTTTTTTGGGCTGTATGACCGATATATTCGCCGACCAAATCAGCTCTTTCAACCTCAATTAAGTGACCCTTAGACAAAATGCCCATTTCCTTGAACATTTTAGCCATTATTCTGGCAACTGTTGTTTTTCCGGTGCCGGGATTTCCTTTGAAAAGCATATGAAATACTTGGCTCTCTGTTTTAAGACCCAAATCGGTCCGGTGCTGGCCGATATGGATTAAGGCAAAAATTTCAAATATCAGCTTTTTAATATCTTCTAAACCAACTAATTGTTCCAGTTCATGAATAATCTTCTTAAATTTTTCCTGAATAGTATTGTTTATCGATCGGCTATCTCGAACTTGGATGTCTAGAGATTCTTTTCCTTCTTTTTTGTAACTATTATTCTTATCTAAAACGATATGAATTTTATTCGTCTGCCTTTGAACAGTCATTATCTTCTCCGTATTCATCGAAGTTCACCTCACATATTGTTGTAATACAATATACGCATTAGCCCAGAAAAGGTGCTTGCAAGTAGACCATTGAAAGGGAAAAAGAGCTGGTCGTCCAAAAAAATAAAAAGGAGCCGAGGCTCCTTTTTAAACGAATTCTATAGTTTAAACCGACCGACTGAAGTATCCAGTTCTTTAGTTACTTCTTGTAATATCTCGAGGTTTTTACTTAAGGCTTCAGTAATGTTCGATTGCTCAATCGCATTTTCTAATACATCTTTAGCAGCGTCAGACAATTGATCAGAATTCCCCGCTAAGTTATTAATTGTTGTTACCGTATCTTCAGTAGCGTTATTTATTTGCTTGACACCCAAAACTATTTCGTTAATTTGATTGGCAAGCGATGTAATATTATCTGCAATTTCTTTAAAAGTAGTAGAAGCTATTTTGACCTTGTTTTTGCCAGCCTCTACCTCTTCGATGCTTGAATTCAAGCTGACAATCGTGTTTTCTGCATAGCTTTCTGTTTTTATAATAATTTTCGATATCTCATCAGACAAGCTAGAGGTTTCGGTTGCCAACTCTCTAACCTCGTTTGCAACAACTGCAAACCCTTTACCGGCTTCGCCGGCTCTAGCTGCTTCAATTGTAGCATTTAAGGAGAGTATCTTGGTTTGATCAGCAATCTCGTTGATTTTTCGTGAGATATTCGTGATTTGTTTAATATTCCCAATAAGCTGTTGAGAGAAATTCTTCAGCTCATTTGTATGTACTACAATCTCATTCATTTGCTGATTTAGTTCAGCTGTTTGTTCATACCCTTGCGCAGAAAGTTTGTTAACAACATGGGCGTTTTCAGAAACTAATTCGATACTAGCCGAGATCTCTTCCATTGAGGCCGACAATTCTTCAGTTGTCGAAGAAAGATTAGTAATCTCGCCGTTTTGCTCATTAATACTATTGGAAATTGTCTCAATGTGACTCTCGATGTTAAGCGAATTCTGGCTAGATTTGTGAGAATGAGCAGCAACTTGTTCAGAAAGTTGATCCAACTTATTCTTGTTGACGATTATTTGTTCAATTAAACTGCCAATCCCATCTTTCATAATCAGTAAACTGGACTTTATTGTACCAATTTCATCTCCGCTGATTGAGCCGAATTGTAAATTAAGCTCCCCGCTCGCCATTCGATTAACCTGCTGGTTAACCTCCTTAATGTTTCTCCCAACTGACCTGCCGATTAAGCTAGAAGCCAAAAGTGAAGTAATCAAAACAATAAGTCCCTCGGCTAGAATCATGTAATAAATAAGTTTACTTAACCCATCTATCTTCTCATTAATTAGCAGTTTATAAAACTCTGTTACTTCCAAGCCCTTATTGATCATTGAGGAAACAAGAGTGTTTTTGGACTCAATATATTCCTTAATAACAAATGATGAGGCTGCTGTCCCGTTAGGAAGTTTTTTCTGAATAACGGTATTATGAGCTAATTCGCTTTTGTTAGTCAGTAATTCATTTATTTCATTAAAAGCGGTTACCTTTTGAGTTATGTCATCAGTTAACACTAATGTTGTAAAATTACCTGGATCTAGACCCTCTTTAGCAGCAACTAAACCATCAACTATTTTTGTATATTTATCTGTCATCAATTTCTCAGTAATTGGATCAACTTTTAGATCAATATACTTATTCTCGTAAATAGATAAGTCATATACCGTCCAGCCGACGTTATAAACTTGATTTTCAATATTATTAACTTCCTGAAGTTTCTCTTGATAGAATAAGAGACTTTGATATTGCATAAAGACCAGTACTGCAGCAAGCACAGCTATAATAAGTGATGGAGATAAATAGAATAAAATCTTACCCCTAAAAGACAAATTATGTAGCTTTGAATTCTTCCCCATAATAACCTCCATATGTTTAAGCTAGTTAATCTTATTTTAACATTATTTTAATTATTTAATAGCCTTGAAACAAAAAAACTTGGGGAACCCAAGTTTTTTTAATTAATCTTTGATTATTTCTATATTGATCACTTTATCAGTCTTTGGCAATTGGATTATTGTTGACGGATAGGTTATTACTTGAATTACAACCTCACCTGACACCGGCTTAGAATATTTTATCTTAAACAGTAATTTTTCGGGAAGTTCTTCAAGCGAGATAATTTCTATATGGTGACCGCCTGTGCAGACCTCCCCTCTGGCAATTAAAACAAAAGTATTCAGCTCAGTTGAGGTAACAATAAAATCCTCTTTATCATAGTTTTCTTCAAGCCAAGAAAGAATTTCCTGCGGGGCGTCCTCACAATCAATTATCTGATAATCCATAATACTCACCTCTTTTTTCTTTAGTAAGTTACTTATTATTATTATATTGAGATGGTTGGCAAATATTTCAGCAATCTTTGAATAGTCTCTAATTATTGAAAAAGAAAAGCACCCTCACGTGAAGGGCGCCTATCTTTTAATCATCTTCTCTGTCATTATTCAAAATAATATTTTTCGCTGGTACAAAGGTAGAAATAGCATGTTTATAAACCATTTGTTGCTTTCCATCAGTCTCAAGAATTACTGTAAAATTATCAAAGCCCTTGATTACCCCTCTTAATTGAAAGCCATTCATTAAAAATATTGTTACTGGTATATTCTCTTTCCTAGCAACATTTAAAAAGGAATCCTGAATATTAATACCTTGTTTCATTTTTTTACCCCCTATAGTAATCCACTAATACATTTATTAGAATTATTTCTGCAAAGAAGCGAAATATCCTGCAATTAAATGATAAATACTTTTTATATTTTCTGTCCTGTTCTCATTAGCGTTATTCGTAAAGTCAAACCAATTAATATCCGGTATTTGGCGAAACCAGCTTAATTGTCTTTTAGCAAATCTCCTTGATCCTTGTTTGATTAGAAAGATTGCCTGTTCTAAGGTTATCTCACCCCTTAAATATTGAATTATTTCCTTATAGCCAATTCCTTGCATCGAATTATAGCGTTCGTCAAAGCCTTGATCTAGAAGCCCTTGAACCTCTTCTACTAAACCATTAGCAATCATTATATCTACTCGTTGGTTAATTCGCTCATAAAGCAAAGACCTTTCCATTGTTAAACCAAGCATCAATAGATTATAACTTGAAGAGTTCTGCTGTTCTTCAAGAATTTCACTTAAAGTTTTACCGAGAGAATAATAGACCTCTAACGCTCGAACCACTCTTTTTAAATCATTTACGTGAAGTCGTTTACTCGCTATGGGATCAACATCTGCCAGTCTTTTATGCAGAGCTTCTTTTCCAGACTGTTCAGCAAACAAATATAACTCCTTACGCAATTCTTCATTTCCTGCAGCTTCTGGAAACTGGTATTTATGGGTAATCGATTTGATATAAAGACCTGTTCCTCCTACTATTATCGGCAAATGATTTTTTTTATTTATCTCAGAAATTTTTTTTTCTGCCAGCTCTTGAAATTCAGCTGCCGAAAAAGGATGGTCAGGAGAGTAACAATCAATTAAATAATGTGGTACTCCATCTTTTTCTCTATCGGTTATTTTAGCTGTTCCGATATCTAAGCCCTGATATACCTGCATAGAGTCACCGGAGATTATCTCCCCAGAAAACTCTTTGGCTATTTGTACACTTAAAGAAGTTTTTCCTACTGCCGTAGGTCCTAAGATTACTAATAGATTATCCCTCATTTGTTCTGACATCCCCACTTAACCTGATTACTCCATATGTAACATTGTTAGCCCGTGGTATTCGCCTAAAACCCAAACGTTCAAATTCACCACTTAGCTTATTTTCTTTAAGAAGAACCAGACGTTTTGCCACTCTTTTTGCCTCAGCAATCGTCTCTTTGCTTATAGGGCTCTGATTGGCGATCTCCCTTAAGGGTTTTAAGGCAGAATTGTTTAAGCCAACTCTGAACATCGGATCAAAATAGACTACATCAAAACTTTTATCAGGCAGTCCTCTTAGGCCCTCATAATGATTTGTCGTTTCTACTTTAATTCTCTGCATAGTTAAATTTAAAAAACTATGCTTTTTATGGCCTTTTGCCAGCCCTTCTTTAACTATAACAGCCAACACCGCATTACTTTCAAAACCCCAAACTTGACCTTTCTCCCCAACAACATGGGAGGCAACAATCGCGTCTGTTGCTAATCCTAATGTGCAATCCAAAAAGGAGTCACCAGCTTGGAGTTCAGCAATTTTTACCATTATATCATTATCGCCTTCTTGGATTCGCTTTATACGTAAAACAGCTAGATTCGGGTGAAAGAAAAAAGGGTTGCTGCTTTTTTGTGGATAATATTTCGTTAATTCCTTTTCTACAACAATTACTTCTTTTTTATTAAATTTATTTATTAATGATTGAAGTGCCGAATCTCCCCGCTGGACAAAAGTGCCATTTAGCACCTGAGCAATTTTTTGAGCTTTATTCGTCATTTCCGTAGTCGGTTTAGTTGATGTTGTAATAATCATTTGAGTTATACCACTCTCTTAAATAACTTTTCGATTTCTAATACAGAAAAATGGACAATTACTGGCCTTCCATGTGGGCAGGAAAAAGGGTTTTGTGTCGCCCCAAGTTGGACAATTAAGCTTTCCATCTCCGATAAGGTAAGTGATTTGTTAGCTTTGATCGAGTTTTTGCAAGATGCCTCAGCTATTAAATCTTTCCTGAGCGCTTCTTCATTTATTGTGTTATCAGAAAGAAGCATTTGTGCCATCTGCTCCAGCAGATCCTTTTCTTGTCCTTTGGGCATCCATAATGGTGTTGAGCGGACAATAAAGCTTTGTCTCCCAAAGCTTTCAATCTCAATTCCGTAGTTATGGAATTCTGCTATCCGAGTATTTAACAATCTGCTTTCGGAATTGGAAAACTCCAGATTGATCGGGATAAGCAGGTTTTGGCAAGCAGTTTGTTCTTGGTCTAATAAACTAAGATATTTTTCATAATTAATTCTTTCATGAGCAGCGTGCTGATCAATTAAGAATAAACCCTCTTCACCTTGAGCAATAATATAAGTTCCTCTAAACTGAGCGAGAGGTACAAGTACAGGCAGTTTTCCGGATGATGCTTCAGTAGTAGTAAATTGCTGATCAACCTCCAACAATAGCTCATCTTGGTTAGCTGCAATAATTGGCACCTCAGAGAGAGTAGAAGTATCTTCCTGGGGAATAATCCTCCTCGAGGAACTTCTCAGCTGCTCTTCATTAACTTTTAAGGGCAAGGAAGGTTGCTCGGAAACCTGATAACTTATTTTCGCTCTTTCTTCGTTTTTAATTGCATTCCTAATCAAGGATTGTCCCGCCAGCGCATCGTTAATAGCAATTTCGACTAGTTTCAGCAATTCCTGTTCTTTGCTAAATCTCGCTTCTAGTTTAGCAGGGTGAACATTGATATCGACTAAAGAGGGATCCATTGAAATATGAATTACTGTAATCGGAAAACGGTTAACCATCAATAAGTCCTTAAAGCCCTTGATGATACTGTGAGTTATTAAATAATTCTTAATATATCTCCCATTAATATAGATAGAGATGTGACTCTTATTGGCTCTAGTAATCTCCGGTTTAGAAAAAAAGCCGAAAATCCGAAAGTCCATGTCCGACTTTTCAAAAGAAACCATCCCTTTAGCAACGCTCGTCCCATATATTGCTGAAATAACATGTAGTAATTGATTGTCACCGTTAGTTCGCAGAATTAAATTATTGTTATGGGTTAGGGAAAAAGCTATTTGTGGGTAAGCTAAGCTTAATCTGTTGACATAATCAATAATATGACCTAATTCCGTTTGTAAGGATTTTAAGTATTTCAGTCGGGCAGGTGTATTATAAAAAATTTCCTCAACTACTATTTCCGTCCCTTGGTTAAAAGCCAGTTGTTTAGTGCTAAGAATTTTGCCACCCTCTAAATAAACTTCTAAACCTTGACCAGTTTTGGTATCAGACGTTCTTAAGGTTACCTTAGAAACCGCAGCAATACTAGGCAGTGCTTCTCCTCTAAATCCTAATGATTTGACCCTTAGGAGATCCTTTGCAGATTTAATTTTACTGGTAGCGTGACGGAGAAAGGCTTTTTCGACATCCTCCGGTGCAATTCCCTGACCATTATCCTTAATCTGAATTGCTGAAAGTCCACCATCAAGAACATTGATTGTTATTTCACTGCTGCCGGCATCTATACTATTTTCTACTAACTCCTTGACGATCGAAGCGGGTCGTTCAACTACCTCTCCGGCAGCTATTTGATTGGCGATATACTGATCGAGCACGTGTATTTTACCCAAATCAATCACTTCCTTAACTGTTTCTGGATATCATATAATAGCTGAAAACCCTCCATTGGAGTCATGTTAAGCAGGTCAAGGTCGATAATCCGTTTAATCAACTGTTTATTTAAAGAACTTAATTCCGCTGATTTCGGCGGTTCTTTTACTTGCGCGGATGAGTTCGTCTTATTATCAGCAAATAAATCAAGCCTAAGCTGACTTTGGTCTTGATGATAGGCTTTTGTCTCTAACTCCATTAACAAGCTTTTGGCATTATTAATTACCTCACTAGGCATTCCTGCTAATTCCGCCACATGAATACCGTAGCTGCGATCAGCTTTTCCTTTTTCAATTTTATGAAGAAAGATTACCGCTCCATCTTTTTCAATAACATTGACATGGACGTTGTGAATACGAGTAAATTGCTCAGCTAAACAAGTCAACTCATGATAATGGGTAGAAAATAAAGTTTTCGCTCTAACAGTTTGGTGAATATATTGAATAATCGCTTGTGCCAAAGCCATTCCATCGTATGTAGACGTTCCTCTGCCAATTTCATCTAGCAAGATTAAACTGTGGGGAGTAGCTTCTGTTATTGCCTGCTTTGTTTCCAGCATTTCTACCATAAAAGTACTTTGCCCGCTAGTTAAATCGTCTCCTGCGCCGATTCTGGTAAAAACACGATCAGTAATCGCAATATTGGCGCTTTTTGCCGGTACAAAACAACCAATCTGTGCCATAATTACCGTTAAGGCTATCTGGCGCATAAAAGTACTTTTTCCTGCCATATTTGGTCCGGTAATCAAAAGGATTTGCTCGCTATCCTGATCCAAAAAAACGTCATTGGGGATAAATGGCTTATCTTGATGAACAGCTTCAATCACCGGATGCCTACCCGCTTCTATAGAAATAATACCTTCCTGATTGATTGTTGGTTTTACATAGCGGTATTTGGTACTAACCTCGGAAAAGGCTGATAAGACATCCAGCTCGGCAATTCGTTGTGCCAAGATCTGCAGGCGATAGTTATGAGCAGATATTTTTTCACGAACAGCAGCAAATATCTGATATTCTAACTCTAGCATATTTTCCTCGGCATCCAAAATAATGCTTTCCTGATCCTTTAGCTCTTCAGTTATGTAACGTTCCGCGTTGGCCAGAGTCTGCTTTCGGATATATCTCGCTAAAGGAACTTGCTCCAAATTAGCTTTTGTTATTTCAATATAATAGCCAAAAACCTTGTTATATCCGACCTTTAAAGATTTAATCCCGGTTAACATTCGCTCTCTTTGTTCTAAGCTGTAAAGCCATTGTTTGCCATCGGTTGTAGCTAAATAATAAGTATCAAGTTGTTGATCATAGCCGCGTTTAATTATTCCACCGTTCTTAAGCGAGATTGGCGGCTCTTCTTGAATTGCTTCAGTAATAATTGCTGCTACATCTTGACATAGGTCGAGATCCTCAAACAATGCTCTTAGTGAGGCACTGTTACTAGTCCTTAGCAGCAATGAAAGCTCCGGAACCTGCTCCAAGCTTTTTCTTAGATTATCCAAATCCCTCGGATTGGCATTGCCAAAAGAAATTTTGGATACCAAGCGTTCAATATCATATATCTGCTTAAGCTGGCCTTGAAGATCAGAAAAAAGTAACGGATTACTATTTAGCTCTTCAACACAATTTAGTCTAGCCTCAATTTGTTTTGCTGAAAGCAAAGGCTTCTCCAGCCACCTGCGCAACAGTCTGCTTCCCATTGACGTCGCTGTATTGTCTAGCAGCCAAAGTAGGGATCCTTTTTTTGCTAATTCTCTAGAGGTGTGAGTTAACTCTAAGTTTCGCTTCGAAAACGGATCAATCACCATGAACTGCCGAGCATCATATATCCGTAAGTCATTAAAGTGTTCCAAATCCTTAAGCTGGGTTCTGCGGATATATTTTAGCAGGATTCCTGTGCTGAGCAGGACTGCCGAAGAAATCTCACTGGATTGAGAATAATTAAATTGTTCCAAAGTAGAAGTCTTTAGCTCTTCATCGCTAAATTGTTCTCTGTCTATTATCGTGATAACCGCTTTTAGCTGCCCTAATTCCTCATGATACAACTTGTCAAGCGAATCGACAACAATTATTTCTGCCGGCTGATACTGACTTAACTCATTTGTAACATTAGATATTCCACCAACCAACTCTGTAGCATAAAACTCTCCCGTAGAAACATCAGCTACAGCCAAACCGAATTTTTCTTGTTCATTACTGTAAAAAACAGCTGCCAAATAATTATTGGCGTTATTCTCCAGCAGCTTCCCTTCCATAACCGTTCCTGGAGTAATAACACGGACAACTTCTCGCTTAACAACTCCCTTGGCAAGCTTCGGATCTTCAACCTGGTCACAAATTGCCACTTTATAGCCATTTTCAATTAATTTACTGATATAACCTTCGGAGGCATGATGGGGAACACCACACATCGGGATCTTAATCTCTGCCCCACCATCACGACTGGTCAAAGTAATTTCCAGAATTCTTGCCGCCTCCTCAGCGTCAGAAAAAAACATTTCATAAAAATCTCCCAAGCGAAAAAATAAAAAGGCATCTGGGTAATCTGCCTTTATAGATAAATATTGCTCAATCATCGGAGTATATACTACCATTATAAATCCCCCAGTATAATGTTCTAAATCTATCTACAAATCCAGCGTCTGATGATAGTATATCATACTCCTGTAAATAGTGGGTATAGCCTAAGATGACTTTGTCTTTTTGTGGTACGGGGGAAGCAGCCATCTAATTCTAATATCTTTTGTTTCATCCCATGAATACTCGTTTACCAATAAATTCTCCAGAGGCTGCAAATAATTTTTGTATAAAGAAAAATCTTTTAGTTCTTTAAGCTCTTCCCACAACTTAATTACTACAGGTCTAAGGACTGCCTTATCTCCTGAATAGTAGGCTTGTTGAATAGCCATCTCTTCTAGTGGGTTCTGCTCAAGATAGATATAATTTTCAACAATCAGTTTAGCAAGCGCTATCACACCCTTAGCTAGTTCAGGTGAAACTATCCAGCTAGGCAAGGTTCTGTACTCAAAGCCCCCATGGAATTGTTCCCGATAGTCACCCAAAAAGCCGTACTTCGGTCTTCTCGCTAAACCCTGTTTATCTTCAAACACTGTAATCATTAAGGCTAGGTAGTTATCTAAGGCTCTAAGCAAAAAAGAATTCAGCCAGGTCTGGCTAAAATGAATATGTCCACCAATCGGGTAACCTTTGATTGGTAAGGCTCCCGCCAGCCACTTTACATCCATATCCTTAATCCGCTTACTAGCTACTACCATGCTTTTGTAGATATTTATTACCAGATCTCGAGGTTCCTTTGCCGGCAGAGGTCTCAATTCGGCCAATGGTAGCTGGGTCCGATCCTGATTCACCCATATTTGATCGCAACCTGCAAGGCCTTTTTTCGGCAAATACTTCGATGCCAAAATAAGCTTGCCATTATTCCCTTGCAGCATAAATTCCAGATCAGCACCGAGTATCGTTGCTTTACTCCAATTGTTAACTTTATTTTCCCATTTTTCTATGAAATCCAAAATTTTTTTTTCAAAAAGAGGTGCTAACTCTTCATTATCTTCAGGAAGAGAATTAATATTTAATACATAAGGCTTGGTACCAACCGCTACACCGATTTTCACAAGTGCATAATCAAGGTTTAAGGCGTACACTGCTCTAATAGCTAAACCAGTTACACGTTTATGTTCAAGTTTTCTTGGGATCTTTTCCAGACTGGCAAACTTGTTTTTCTCTGCAGTTTTCATTAATGAATCATTAATCCAATTATCGCTTTTCCTTTTTATTTGTTGAAATATTCCCAGTATTTTTTGCTGAAAAACAGCCACTAGGTAAATATTCTGGTATTTTACTTGAATAATTTTTTTCTCTTTTTCCTTATAAGGCGTTGCAATACCATGGAATTGCAACCTAGCTAATTGCTGCTCCAGCTCCTGACGATTTTCGATTCTTTGCGCCAACTTATTTAAGACAAATGGTGAGGTATTTACCGATGACGCAGGTTTAAGTTCTTGAAATTCTGTTAACGTTGTGGTCATGAATTTTTCCCCCAATTTTTAGGGATTCCAAATTCATCATATTCATTTCCAGGTCAGAAAGTGAAAAAAAATAGGAGGGGTATCCCCCTCCCTTTAATTGAGATCATCAATGATAAATGATGGATTCAAGTCCTCTGTACCTTCAGAGTCAATATCCTCATCCTCAATTAAAAATCCTTTCTCATCGTCATCGCAGCCATCAGGACATACGACTACACACACTTTTGTTTCACCAACCACTTCAACAAGATATTCCTTCTCAACTTCGACAATTACTGAAGAACTGTCTGTAGAGACTTTAGCATCAACACAAGTTGGCGCTTCAGTTGCTGTAGCAGAAACCTCAATGGTATTTTTAGCACAATTACTATCTAAGTAAGATAAAGGCACTTGTTCAACATAGGAGATTGTTTCTGTTGCCACCGTAGTTTTTGTGTTATTTGCATATGAATACCATAAGTTGATATCGTAAGTACCCACTACCTCAATTATATCACCGACTTTTTCTGCCTCAAAGGAATGATTTATTGCCCAGCTACCTAAGATATTTGTAGGTTTATTCGGTAAAGAAATGGTATGTGCAGCCTTGGAAAACTTGCGTCCCTTACCACAGACCGCTTTAGTCACGATTTCTCTACATTGCAGGTCTTTATCTGTATGGAACATTCTGTACCCTCCTCAATCGATTCTCAATTAATATTATGCAGGGCGAATGTCTATGGTGAAAAAAATATAATAAACCTCCAAAAAATCTTAAATTAACTCCTCTAGTCTTTTTCGATCGGTACAGTTAAGGAGATATTTTCTTTAATAATCCTTAATAAATCCTGGAGAAAAAAGTTCGTCTCAGCTTGAGCTTGTTGATACTGTTCAACCAAGGGAATACTATGCAGCTGCTGATTTAGGGTGTCGAGTTCGTCCTCAAGCTTCTTAACATATTGACTCTTCTTTAAATATTTAGCATTTACTAGTTCCTGTTGTTTTTGTTTAATCTCCCTAATAATATTTTGAACAACCTGGTGGTCAGCTATTTTTTTCTCGGCATTTTGGAAAAGCTGTACCTCTTCAAGAAGACTAATACTCTCTGCTAGAGCTTGAGCCTTCTGTAAAACCGCATCTTGACCATTTTTATCCATTAGCTATTTCCTTTCAGTGAATCAGTAGTAATTTCACCTGATAAAGTCCATGTTTTTGGTTCCGTTACCTTCACCATAATTAGTTTGCCAATCAAGGATTTATCACCATAAAAATTGATTAACTTATTAGTTCGCGTCCTTCCTGAGAGTACCTCCGGATTGTTTTTGCTTTCACCTTCCACGAGAACCTCAAAGACCTCGCCGCGCAGTCTCTCATTCTTTTCCCGGCTAATTCGATTTTGCACCGCCATTAGCCTTTGTAAACGCTCCTTCTTAACATCGATGTCGATATTATCCTCCATTGCGGCTGCAGGAGTCCCTTCACGCGGAGAGTAGATAAAAGTAAAGGCTGAGTCGAAACCGACCTCCTCTACTAAAGATAGAGTATCCGCGAATTGCTCTGCAGTTTCATTAGGGAAGCCAACGATGATGTCTGTGGTTAATACAACGTCAGGAATCGCTTTTTTTATTTTATTAACCAGTTCCAAATATTGTTCACGAGTATATTTTCTGGCCATACTCTTTAATATTTGCGAATTACCTGACTGAAAAGGTAAGTGAATATGCTCTATCAAACTCCCCTTTTTTGCCAAAACTGAGATTAGATAATCATCAAAATCTTTGGGGTGACTTGTGGAAAACCTGATTCGCGGAATTGCTATTTTTCTTATATCATCTAATAAATGACCAAAGCCATAATTATCATGCAAATCTTTTCCATAAGCATTGACGTTTTGCCCCAGCAAAGTAATCTCCTTATAGCCTAATTCCGCAAGTTCTTCTACTTCGGTAATTATATCCTCCGGTCTTCGGCTTCTTTCTTTTCCTCTGGTATAGGGAACAATACAGTAGGTGCAAAATTTATCGCAGCCATACATTATATTTACCCATGCCTTTAAACCGTCACTTCTGGTTTTGGGTAGATGTTCAACAACATCTCCCTCCTTCGACCACACCTCAATAATCTTTTCCTTATTAAACATTGCGTCCTTTAGCAGCTGTGGAAGCCGGTGAAGGTTGTGTGTCCCAAAGATTAAATCTACATGCTGATATGACCTGAGAATTTTATTTACAACGTTCTCTTCTTGGGACATACAGCCAGCAACCCCAAGAATCAAATCGGGTTTTTCCAGTTTTAAATGTTTTAGACGACCTAATTCTCCAAATACCTTATCTTCAGCATTCTCGCGGATTGCGCAGGTATTAAACAAGATAATGTCTGCTTCCTTTTCCTCTATAGTAGCTTTATATCCTAACTTCTCTAAAATCCCAGCCATGGTCTCGGAGTCATGTGAATTCATTTGGCAGCCATAGGTTCGGATATTGTAGAACTTCCCAATACCGATTCCTTGCATTTCAGAAGGTACTTCCTCGAATTTTACCACCTTAACCTGTTCCTTACCTCTTCTTTTAGCCTCAATTAGATTAGGCTGTACAAAAAAACCTTTTGCGGATTTAGTGTCCGTTGATTTTGATGTCATCTTAATTCTTCCTTTCCTTTAGATAATTACGTCAAAAAATTATAACACATTTTCTCCAAGAATAGACATAAGATAGCCAATAATAGTTTAACCTCAATATGATCTTCTAAAAAAATATTTCTGTATTTTCTTGCCCTTTTTTAGGGAATATTAATTCTATACCGTTTCCAAGGGGGGAATTTATGCCTAACAAAAATGATATTTTTCGTAACAAAAGGGACTTCGCTAGAGAAGAGTTTGCGACGGAGCTTTACAAGCCAGCCGGAAAACCCCAAGCCAGAGAGGCAAAATCGCAAAGATATCAGTACGCACCAGAGCATAATGAAGGCTTAAAAGGTAAAAAGCCAAGTTTTCATATGAAAATTGGCTCCCCTAATGAAGAATAGGTATGTTGGGCAGCAGCTGATTACCGGCTGCTGCCCTTAGTTTGTCTTTAGAGCTAAATTGTTTCTTCACTAACCTTTTCAATCGCGATTAGGTAGGGAGGAAAATGAACTTGGTTTAGAAACCGGTAATTCAGAACTGTAAAATTTTTTTGTTTTAAAGTGGTTAAATATTCTTCCACTTCCTGAGCTTCGTGACCCTGATCATGCTCGATATACAGGATGATAGTAATTATGCCCCCAATAGCCAATCTGTTAAGTAATCCCTGAATAGCCGCAATAGTCGTTGATGACTTTGTGCTAATCAGCTTATCGGAATTCGGCAAATAGCCCAGATTAAACATTGCCCCTTTTACAGGCTCCTCCACCACTTGTTCAATAAACTCATGGCTCATTCTTTTACAAATTACTCTTGCAGATAGCCCGTTATCTTTTACTCTATTTAGGGTATTTATTACTGCTTTCTCTTGAATATCAAAAGCGTATACTTTTCCTTGCTCACCAACTAAATCGGCTAGAAATACCGTATCATGGCCGTTGCCACAGGTCGCATCAACAGCTATATCCCCGGCAGCTACTCGCTCACTAATTAATATGCGAGCAAACTCTAAGACCTTTGGCAGTCCCATCATTATTCATCCTTCATAAGTTAATACTTATAGTAGGCAACCTCTAAGAGATCGCCGTTACTTAAACCTGCAGCATTCGCTTCGTCGGTATCCACGTGAAATTCCAGAGCATAGCTTTCAGAAACTCTGGCAAGGACGTTTTCAAAAATGAGTCCTCTCTCTCCCTCAACTACTACACGTACTCGATCTTGATCCTTAACATTAAACCTACTGGCATCAGAGAGATGAAAGTGAATATGTCTTGCCGCGATTATTACCCCTTGACGGAGTTCTACCTCTCCTTGAGGACCTTTGATAGTTACTCCGGGAGTATCTTTTAAAAAGCCTGAATCACGTACAGGCGGTCTGACACCTAACAGATAGCTGTCGGTACGAGACATTTCAATTTGAGTTTGCTGACGAACGGGTCCAAGGATTCTGACATTCTCAATTTTGCCCTTCGGGCCAATTATCGTTGCTTGTTCCTGCGCAGCGTATTGTCCAGGCTGAGAAAGATCTTTTAGTACATTAAGTTCATAATCCGCACCAAAGAGAATATCCAAATCACCCTTTGACAAATGAATGTGACGACTAGAAATACCAACTGGGATTTTCATCTAAATTGCTCCTTCCAACTAAAACGACTGATTAACAATATATATTATAGCCTAAAGTATTTTCAAAAGACAAAAAATATTTATTTTTCCGCTAAAAAGACCACATTTTTAGTGGTCTTCTAAGTTGTATATTAAACTTTGTAACCCTACTTACTCATAAACCTTTAATAGAGCTTGGAAGTCCTCTTGAGAAATTCGGATATCCTGTTTAACAATCGGCTCTTTTCGGAAATTCGGAACCAGTTCCTCATAAGAATCCCTAATGTGATCTTGATAAATAATTCCTGTAACTAAGCCATCATGGTCCATTACCTTTTGGACAGCTTGGGAACGGTTTGTGTAGTCAAAATCAGGATCCTCGTCAAGATTAACAATATTTTCTTTAAACCATTCAAAAGAATTTACCTTATTAAAGGTCACACAAGGACTATAAACATTTATAAAAGAAAAACCTTGATGGTTTATTCCTGCTTCGATAATTTTGGTTAGCTGGGCTAAATCACCTGCAAAACCTTGGGCGACAAAGCCTGCTCCGGAAGAAATTACTAACTCTAAAGCACGAATTGACGGTTCGATAGAACCTAAAGGATTGCTTTTGGTTACTGCCCCTAATGAGCTTCTTGGCGAAGTTTGACCTTTTGTTAATCCATAAATATGATTATCCATTACAATATAGGTAATATTAATATTTCTTCGAATCGCATGAATAGTATGATTAGTACCAATTGCGAATCCATCGCCGTCTCCTCCTGCGGCTAAAACAGTCAGATCACGATTAGCCATTTTTAATCCTTGAGCAACCGGCAAGGCACGTCCATGGATGCTATGAAAGCCATAAGCGTTTATATAGCCGGAAATACGACCTGAACAACCAATACCAGAGACTATTGCCAGGTTCTCCGGTGAAAGCCCGATATTCGCGGCAGCTCTTTGAATGGCCGCTTGTACGGCAAAATCGCCACAGCCTGGACACCAGTTAGGCTTAATATCATTGCGAAAATCCTTAAAAGTTCCCATCTATTTCAACCCCTTACATCCATTATAGATTTCCGAAGGCAAGAATGGGTTACCATCATATTTTAGAACACTTTCAATTCGTTCAGCCATTCCCACACTCAATTTTATTAAATTAGCAATTTGACCAGTTGCGTTGTTTTCTACAACGACTACCTTCTGAGCCCTAGTCATCAAATCTTTCATTTCCTCAACAGGAAATGGCATGATTAAACGAAGATGAGCCTGATTAACCTTTAGACCCTCTTTTTCTAAGCGAGTAATTGCCTCTGTAATTGCTCCTTGAGTTGAACCAATTCCAACTACAAGCAGATCAGCACTCTCATGCGGGGCTGATTTCCAGACAGGCTGATTAAATTTAAGGTTTTTAATTTTATTTAAACGCTTTTCCATCATTTTTTGACGATTAACTGTACTCTCAGAAGGGCGTCCATCCTCAGCATGTTCTACACCTGTTACATGATGAATACCGTTCTTTTGTCCGGGAATAACTCGAGGAGAGATTCCGTCCTCCGTAAACAAATAACGCTTAAACATCGGAGCTTCTAGCAGTGGTAATTCTTCATCGCCAAGGTATTTGCCGCGATCAATCTCTATTTTGCTATAATCAAGCGGATCAACTGTTTGCTTACCCATTCCCAACGCTAAATCTGTTAAAACAATTACAGGACACTGATATTGGTCAGCTAAATTAAATGCTTGTACAGTATCATAAAAAGCATCTTCAACAGAGTTAGGTACAAGAACTATGCGAGGAATTTCTCCATGAGAGCCATATAAAGCAGCGTTAAAATCACTCTGTTCTATCTTCGTCGGCAATCCAGTGCTTGGACCTCCACGCTGAACATCAATTATTACTATAGGTACCTCAGTAATGCCGGCTAGTCCAATTGCCTCCTGCATTAAAGACAACCCCGGTCCAGAGGTTGAGGTCATTGATCTTGCACCGCCGTAAGAGGCTCCGATCGCCATTGTTACTGCTGCAATCTCGTCCTCAGTCTGGACAACCGTACCACCAAACTTCGGAAGGTTTTTAGTTAAATACTCCATAACTTCAGTAGCTGGAGTAATGGGATAGGCTGGCATGAAACGAACTCCAGCAGCTAGAGCTCCCATTCCAACAGCATCATTGCCCGTCATGAAAAGTCGAGCTTTTCCATCAGCTTTTGCTAAATAAAAGTCCTCTAAAGGCTGAGCTAGTTCATTTTGAATAAACTCTGCCCCCTCTTTAAAGGCTGCCATGTTGCTGTCAACGACCTGCTGACCTTTTTTAAGAAACATCTCTTCAACAATTGCTTGAAATACGTTGGTAGGTAGGTTTAACAAAGCACTGGTAACACCAAGGGCAACCATATTTTTCATTAATCCTGAGCCTAGCTTTTGAGCAATTTCTGTAATAGGCACAGCGAAAAATAAAATATTTTCCTTGTCGACAACCGGTGCAAATTTGGCATCAGCAATCAGAATACCTCCATCACGCAATTCCCCACTGTTCAGGTCAATTGTCTCTTGATCGAAAGCAATAAGAATATCCAGATAATCTGAAATCGCTCTCAATGATTCTGTCGTTACTCTAATTTTGTAGTTAGTATGGCCACCCTTGATCCTTGAAGAAAAGTGACGATAGCCAAACAAATGATAGCCAAGTCTATTTAAGGCAGTAGCAAAAATCTCACCTGTACTATCGATTCCTTCACCCTGCTGTCCGCCAACTTTCCAAGAAAGTTGATTGATCATTCTCTCCACCCCTTTTTGTTGTAAAAAAGTCCGTCTACCCCATCTTAAATTTCTCTACCTTCTCTATAAACCCCTAAACAACTTCAAGTCTACGCTTATTTTGTGAAAAATGCAAACACTTTTACTATTTTTTTTAGCAAAAATACGACAGCAAAAATCGATATTTGTCAGCAAATATCGATTTTTCTTAAGATTATAATATTATTAATTTCACAGGACTTTTTTATCTTCGGTTTCAACAAGACTCCTCTTCAACACCGTAAGAGGAGTGTTTCAATCCTCGAAATAAGTCTCGCGTAGCACAACTTTCGACTTTAGTCGAATTAGTGTGACTTGTACTCAGATTAATATTCATTGAGATACATCATGAGTGCTAAATTCATATGGAGTTAAAACTCCATCTGAATAAGTCTCGCTTTATAATAATTTAACCAATTCTCTCCCATAATTCCTTTAACTTCTTTATCGGAGTATTTTTTTGCGAGTATCTCCACCAGGTTATGCAGTTTGGAAGCATCCTCTAACCCGGTAACAGTTGTTGCTCCATCAAAGTCCGATCCCAGTCCAATATTGCTTATTCCACCAAGACCGGCAAGATGATCAATATGCCGCAAAAGATCATCAATGGTGGGTATTCCATTAGTTGCTGTGAAATCTCGGACAAAAGTAACTCCGATAACTCCACCTGTCTCAATCATTGCTGCGATCTGCTCATCCGAAAGATTTCTAGGATGGTTGCAAATCGCTTTAGCATTAGAATGCGAGGCGATAATCGGCTTACTACTCTGCTCTATGACATCCCAAAAACCTTGCTCAGACAAATGAGAAACATCAATCATCATCCCTAAATTATTCATTTCCGAAATGACCTCACGCCCAAACCGCGTTAGCCCGCCTCCTCTAGGCTCCATAATTCCATCTGCTACCTCATTGGCATTATTCCAAGTTAGTCCTACACCTCTGACCCCTAACCTATACAAAGTTCGCAGCTTGCTTAAATCCCCTTCTATCGCCTCTGCGCCCTCTAAGGATAAAATCCCCACTCTTAGTTTTTTTTCTTGGGCAGCTTCCAGTTCACCGTAATCTCTAGCCAAAGTAAGCTGATCAGACAATATTTTCTGGTAAAAATCATCTATCGACTGTAAAGCAGCTAAAAATTTACCGTTTTTTATTGGTGAAACAAAAACCGCAAAGACCATCACAGCTAATCCACCCTCTAAAATATTTGGGAAGTTAATACTTAGCTCCGGACTCTTCTGATAAAAGTCTAACTGTGGATTTTTATGCATTTTCCATAAAACATCATTATGAGCATCTACAAACATTTTGAACCCATTCTCCCTTCCACATCTCTTCAATAAAGCGAATATTCTTCTCCCCCAAATTCTTGCTTTTTAACTGACAAAAACCTGCCTTCAGAAAGAAAGCAGGTTCTAATCTAATTCTTATCGTGGTTCCACTATCAACTTGATAGCTGTTCGTTCTTCCCCATCAATTAGAATGTCAGTAAAGGCGGGGATACAAATAAGGTCAACACCACTTGGTGCAACAAAACCTCTAGCAATCGCTACAGCTTTCACGGCTTGATTAAGTGCACCTGCGCCTATCGCTTGAATCTCTGCGGCACCACGTTCACGCAGCACCCCAGCTAATGCACCTGCAACAGAGTTGGGGCTGGATTTTGCTGAAACTTTTAATACTTCCATGGATTGAAACCTCCTTGAATGAATGAATTAAAACCACTATAATCTATATTCGCTAAAGAGCAAAAAAATTCCTTCCGTTTCAAGTAAAAAGTATCAAAAAATTTCGACATTTTTTTAAGCCCTCGTTCTGCCCTTAAAATAAAGAATTGTCAGGATCAATTCTGATTTTTTCAATTTTTGTAGCTAAGCCTGTTTCTGGGTTAATATCAATTACTACTGCATTTATTTGCCATCCTGCTTTCTCGTCAACCTCAAAACGATTTGGTAATGCCGTAACAAACCTCTCGATGACCGCCTGTCTCTCCATGCCTAAAATACCGTCATATGGTCCAACCATTCCTACATCCGTTATATAGGCTGTACCATTTGGCAGCAGACGTTCATCAGCTGTTTGCACATGAGTGTGAGTTCCGATAACAGCCGAGACCTGCCCATCAAGATACCAACCTAACGAAAGCTTTTCGGAAGTTGCCTCTGCATGAAAATCAACGATGATGTTTGGTGTTTCTTTTTTAACAACCTCAATTAGTTTCCTAGCTGTTTGAAAAGGACAATCAATCGCCGGAAGATAGGTTCTGCCTTGTAAGTTGATTACAGCAAGTTTGTAAGAATTGAAGTTAATTATCGTATAACCCTTTCCTGGTGAACCTACTGGAAAATTAGCAGGTCTAATCAGATTTTTGTAGTCATCGATAAAATCAAATATTTCTTTATTATCCCAAGTGTGATTTCCCATGGTAATAATATTTATTCCTAACTGAGATAATTCCTTAACTATCTTCTCTGTAATACCTCTTCCACCAGCAGCGTTCTCACCATTAGTAATAATAATCTGCGGATGATAATTTTCTCTAATTTTTAAGATATTTTTTTCAATTGCTAATCTGCCTGGTGAACCAACAATATCACCAAAAAAAAGCACTCTCATTACTTCACTCCCATTCAACCTGAACTCTTCTTCGAGTTACACTTACTATTTTTCCCTGATTCATACCAATCAAACACTTTTAAAAAAAATAAAGTGGCAAGGCCACTTTATTTTGCATATTCCACTGCTCGAGTTTCCCTAATGACTGTAACCTTGATATGTCCAGGATAATCGAGTTCATTTTCAATTCGTTTAGTAATCTCTCTGGCAAGGATAAAGGCATCGGCGTCAGAAATATTTTCTGGTTCAACCATAATCCGCACCTCTCTACCTGCCTGAATTGCATAGGACTTCTCAACACCGGCAAACGACTCTGATATTTCTTCAAGCTTTTCTAAACGTTTTATATATGTTTCTAATGTTTCTCTTCTTGCCCCTGGTCTTGCAGCAGATAAAGCGTCTGCCGCGCCAACTAATACCGAAATTACCGAGTCAGGCTCCACATCTCCATGGTGCGAGGCAATTCCATTGATCACAATCTGAGACTCATTATATTTTTTGGCTAGCTCAATGCCAATTTCCACATGCGAACCCTCAACCTCATGATCGATAGCCTTACCAATATCATGAAGTAGACCAGCTCTTTTGGCTAGTGTCGCATCTTCGCCTAACTCCGAAGCGATTAAACCACATAAATGAGCAACTTCGATTGAATGCTTTAAAACATTCTGACCATAGCTGGTTCTAAATCTTAACCTACCTAAGATCTTAATCAAATCAGGATGTAAATTATGAACTCCAACCTCAAAAGTAGCCTGTTCTCCATAATCCCTTATCCGCTCATCTACCTCTTTACGAGCTTTCTCAACCATTTCTTCAATTCTTGCAGGGTGAATACGACCATCAGCAACAAGCTTCTCAAGAGCTGTTCTGGCAATCTCTCGGCGAATTGGGTCAAAACCTGAGAGAATAACTGCCTCTGGAGTGTCATCAATAATTAAATCTATACCGGTTAATGTTTCAATAGCGCGAATATTTCTGCCTTCTCGACCTATAATCCGACCCTTCATTTCATCATTTGGAAGACTAACAACCGAAACCGTCGTTTCAGCAACATGGTCTGCAGCACAACGTTGAATTGCAGTAGTGATAATTTCTCGAGCTTTTTTATCCGCCTCTTCACGAGCTTGCAACTCAATTTCCTTTATCATTAATGCTGATTCATGTCGGACCTCTCGTTCAACATTATTAAGGATGATCCTTTTGGCTTCCTCAGCAGTTAATCCAGAAATCCGTTCTAATTCAGCGATTTGTTCCTGCATAATTTCTTCGGCTTTTGCCCGCGTCTCAGTTACAACTTTCTCCTTCTGAAGGAGAGATTCTTCTTTACGCTCTAACGATTCAATTTTTTTGTCCAAAGATTCTTCTTTTTGCAATAACCTTCTTTCAAGACGTAAAACCTCGTTTCTGCGTTCACGAATATCCCTATCAGCTTCACTTCTCAGCTTGTGAACTTCATCCTTAGCCTCTAAAATTACTTCTTTTTTAGATGCGTCGGCTTCTTTTTTTGCCCGTTCTATAATAAGCTTAGATGCTTCTTCAGCACTGGAGATTTTTGCTTCGGCTATGGATCTTCTAACAAAATAACCCACAACAAAACCTACAACTATTGACACAAGCAAAAGGATGATATCTAAAGCTTCCATTCATTCACCTCCCTTTGCTTTCCTAAAAAACAAGACCTTCCCTAGGTCTTAGGCTTTAAAACTTTAATACTTTAATTATCAACATAATCAATTAATATTCAATATGACGAAAATGAAAATGTGGTACAGGTTAAAAAATATGCAACTTAATTTTATTATTCATAGCGCCGATTGTCAAGATACGCCAGCTTAATCCCCTAAATACTTGTCTAAAAACTATTAAGGGGGACATAAAATAGACGCAAAACGCAAGCTAATCATTTTCAGTTTCTTGAATATCCTCAAGAGCTTTGCTTATTGTGTGATAGGAAAAACCACGTCTCTCTAAGTACCTTGCCAGCTTTGCCTTAGTTTTTGCCCAATCATCATCTTTAAGATTTCTACCGTTTTTTTTATTAACCAGTTCCTTAGCCAGTTCTAATTCTTTTTCTTCATCAAAATCCAAAAGACTTGAGGAAATTGTTGAGCTATTAATCCCTTTCCTCTTTAATTCATAGGCCAGTAACTTTTTCCCCTTCGGATTATGCGTATTGCGGGCATTTATAAACTGCTCACTGTACAGTTCATCGTTTAAAAACTGCTTCTCCTGTAACGTACTGAGCACTTCTCGGATTAGCCCCTCTTCAAAACCCTTCCTTGTTAAGTATTGCTGAACCTCGTAGGTTGAACGTGACTTAATGCTTAAATAGCGAAGCGCTTTTTGCCAGAGCTTATTTTTTTCTTCTGCTTGCATAAGCTCATAATAATAATTATTGTCTATCTCCTTACCTTTATACAACTGATGAGCTATTAATATATCCTCATGTACTGAAAAGGCATATTTCTCGTTAATATACAGATTATATCTTTTATTATTCTTAACTTGCTGCTCAATCATTGTAATAAGTCCAAAATCACTCATTTAGCTTCTACCCTCCTTGACAAGAATCAAAAAAAGCACCCAAAACAGGTGCCTTATGATAAAAAATTAAACTTCGAAGGATTCAGCATCTGACTCATCATCATTTTTCAGAACAACTTTGCCCAAACTGTGGTATTCCCTGATCCTTTGTTCAATCATTAGAGTAATCTCCGAATGTTCCTTTAAATATTGCTTGGCATTCTCTCTTCCTTGACCTAACCGTTCGTCACTAAAGGAGTACCATGCTCCGCTTTTGGAGACTATATCAAGATCAGAACCAATATCTAAAATGCTTCCCTCACGAGAAATCCCTTCACCATACATGATATCAACCTCAGCCTGTTTAAAAGGCGGAGCAACTTTATTTTTTACCACCTTGATTTTAGTTCTGTTACCAACCATATCAGTACCTTGTTTAATTGTTTCCGCACGTCTAACTTCTAAACGAACGCTACTATAAAACTTTAAAGCTCGTCCACCTGGGGTAGTTTCTGGGCTGCCAAACATCACGCCAACTTTTTCGCGAATCTGGTTAATGAAGATAGCTAAAGTTTTAGACTTACTAATTGCTCCAGATAACTTTCTCAGGGCTTGCGACATAAGTCTGGCTTGTAATCCGACATGAGAGTCGCCCATTTCACCTTCAATTTCTGCTTTAGGAACTAATGCAGCAACGGAATCAATTACGATTATATCAACCGCTCCACTTCTAACTAAAGCTTCGGCGATCTCCAAAGCTTGCTCTCCGGTATCCGGCTGAGATATTAAGAGATCTTCGATATTAACTCCGAGGTTTCTAGCATATTGAGGGTCTAGAGCATGCTCCGCATCGATAAAAGCAGCTTGTCCGCCAATCCTTTGCACCTCGGCAATCGCATGAAGCGCCACTGTGGTTTTACCAGAGGACTCTGGCCCATACACCTCAATAATTCTTCCTTTTGGATATCCACCAATTCCTAAGGCTATATCTAAGGCAATTGACCCGCTTGATACAGTTTCGACCTGCATTGAAGCGTGTGCCTCTCCAAGCTTCATAATCGAACCCTTACCAAATTGTTTTTCTATTTGACGCAATGCTTGGTCTAATGCAGCTTTACGATCACTCACAGAATTCTCCCCTTTTAATTTAATAATCTTTATATCTATCTTATAATTAAATTAGTGAATGCACAAGCTTTTTTTACGAACATTTATTCCTGGAATGCTGTGATTAAGTTTTAGGTCTAGCCGGTTCAAAAATTAAGCGATGTCCATTTAAGCGAGAAAACCGTAAGCCTTCATAAACAAAGGGCGCAACATCTTCAGGAACCTCTACAAAGGAAAATCGATCGAAAACATTAATTTTACCGATCATTTCTACTGGAATATCGAATTCTTCCGAGATAAGCTTAACAATTTCCTTTGGAGTTAACTCAACATTTCTGCCAATGTTCATAAAAAAGCGAACCATCCCTGGTTTGGCACCTGTTTCCCCAAAATCATAATCATCTTGGGCATTTTGAGAGTTGAATTTCTCATAAAATGTTAAATAAAATGCTGCCGTAGCGACATCAAGAAGGGCATACTTCTCTGTTAATTCGCTTAAGAGATTTTGAGATTCAGCAATTTCCTTAGAGTTGTTTTCAATAAAATCGCTAATCTGCTTAATCCATTGCTTTTGCTGAATTTTTTTCATCTCTTCAATGGCAGGCAGATCTTCTGAGGTTATTTTAGTTTTAATTTGCTGTTCTATTGTTCTTAATTGCTTAATCTCTCGCGGAGTAACTAAAGTTACGGCGATTCCATTCTTACCGGCACGACCGGTTCGGCCGATTCGATGAACATAGCTCTCCGGATGCTGAGGAATATCATAATTAATTACGTGTGTGACAGCACCTACGTCGATTCCTCTAGCTGCTACATCAGTGGCGATTAAATACTCGATAGAACTCTCCCGAAAAGATTTCATAACTTTGTCCCGCTGAGTCTGTGATAAATCGCCATGAATTCCGGCGACAATATATCCCCTGCTTAAAAGTGATTCAGATAATTCATCGACGGTTTTTTTAGTTCGGCAAAAAATAATTCCCAGCTCAACCTCTAAATTATCGAGAATTCTGCATAAACTATCAACCTTGTTATTCTCTAAAACCTTATAGTATACCTGTTTAATTAATGGTACAGTAACTTCTCCTTGGTTAACAGCGATTACTTCAGGAGAGTTTAAATATCTATTTGCCAATTTCTTGATTTCATAGGGCATCGTTGCAGAGAAAAGCAACGTTTGTCGATCCTTGGGAGTATGTTGAATGATTGCTTCAATATCTTCAATAAAGCCCATATCCAGCATTTCATCAGCCTCATCTAAAACCAGTGTTCGCACATTATTTAACATAAGGGTTCGTTTGCCGATATGATCTAATACTCTTCCGGGTGTCCCAATAACAATATGCACTCCTTGCTGCAAAGCCCGGATCTGGTGTCCGATTGATTGTCCTCCATAGATGGGCAGGATCCTTAACCCTTTATACTTGGCTATTTTACGCAGTTCTTGGGAGACTTGAATTGCCAACTCACGTGTAGGGGTTAAGACTATCCCTTGAATAACCGGTTTTTTAGAAAAATTGTGGATCATCGGTATTCCAAAGGCCGCCGTTTTACCTGTACCCGTTTGGGCTTGACCGATGACATCCTTATTATTTAAAATAATTGGAATACAGGATTCCTGCACCGGTGACGGCTCTTCAAAGCCCATGTCGTTAATTGCTTGTAAAACATCGTTATGTAAATTAAATTTCGAAAAAATGTTCATTAATCTTATTTCAACCTTTCATTCAAATATTCCCAAATGATGAAGAAAGAAAATCTTGCAGCTCTGTTCTGAATATATTGCCTGTTTCCCGCAAATTTCACTTCCCTTACCTTGGTTGATTGCCCCTTCTCACTAATTGCTAAATAAATTAAACCGACCGGCTTATCTTCAAGAGCATTTGGACCTGCGACGCCGGTGATTGCTAAGGCGATATCTGATCCAAATAATTCCGAACATCCCTCTGCAAGGCTTGCAGCTGTTTCGGGGCTCACTGCACCATGCTTTTTTAGCGTTTCAGGTTTCACCTTAACAATTTGTTGCTTAATCTCATCCTGATAACAGACTATTCCTCCCTTATATACCTCAGAGGACCCAGAAATTGCTGTAAATTGACTGCTAATTAAGCCGCCGGTACAACTCTCGGCAAATGATAAGGTAAGCCCGTTTTTTCTTAATATTTTGTATACCTCTTGCTCAATACTATCATCACCATTGCCATAATGATATTTCTGTAATCGAGAAAGGATTTCTTTTTCTACAGGAGCGATAAGCGCCTGTGCTTCTTCTTCATTCTTGGCAGAGGCGGTTAATCGTATTGTAACCTCTCCATCGTTCGCCAAAGGGGCTACTGTAGGATTCGTTTGCTTCTCAATTAGATCAATAATTGTTTCCTCAAGCAACGCCTCTCCAATTCCGCTAAAACGTAAAATCTGCGAATAAAAGACATTACCCTGAAATAACTTTTTCAGCCACGGTAAAAGATATTTATCAACCATCGGTATTAGCTCAGAGGGTGGCCCAGGTAAGAAGCAATAGTTAATTCCCGCTAAGCTTAAGCCAATTCCTGCAGCCAAGCCGAAATCATTAGGGAAAACAGTACTCTCTTCAAGTACCATCGCTTGCTTTTTATTGTTCTCTGACATAATGATCCCGCGATTAGCGAAAAAGCTCACAATCTTATCATAAGTTGCTTGATCTAAAACCATTTTTTTATTTAGCAACTTTGCCGCCGTTTCTTTCGTCAAGTCATCCTGAGTAGGACCAAGACCACCAATAAAAATAAGCAGATCAGCACGAGCTTGCGCTTGCTGAATAGCCTCCGCTAAACGCTTTTCATTATCTCCAACAGTCACATGGAAATAGATTGGTACGCCAATTTCCGCCATTTTTTTAGAGACATATTGAGCGTTTGTATTAGCAATTTGTCCTAACAATAATTCAGTACCAACGGCAATAATTTCTCCTTTAAGCATTACAAACATCCTTTTTACTTAGACTTTTTAATAATCGACCTATTTTTATAAAAATAGTCTACCCCTGAAACAATAGTAATTATCACCGCCAACCAGACAGCAATCTGGTCTACAGGCAAGTTCAAAAAGGTAAAAGGAAAATTATCCAGCATTAAGATAGCTATAGCTACAATTTGTGTTACTGTTTTCAGCTTGCCGAGTTTACTGGCCGAAATTACCGTTCCTTCAGCAGCAGCTATTAGACGAAGTCCTGTAACTGCAAACTCTCTACTAACTATTACTATGGCGACAAAAGCCAAAAGACGATCCATTTCAACTAAGGATATCAAGGCCGCAGTAACCAACAACTTATCAGCCAGCGGGTCCAAAAACTTGCCAAGATTGGTTACTTGCTTTCTTTTTCTAGCAATATAACCATCCAACCCATCAGTACTAGCCGCAATAATAAAGATTAACGCAGCTATCAGTTCATTGTAAGTCAGCCCTTCACCGGCTATAGAAATAGTGCCTAAATCATATTTTATTAAAAGGAACAGCATAATAAATGGTACTAAGAAAATCCTTGCGAGCGTGATTTTATTTGCTAAATTCATTTTTAATCCCCTCCCCAACGAGGTCAAAATCGTAAGAATGGGTAATCTTGACTTCGATAATATCGCCAATATTACCATCAATGTTACTAATAAAAACTTCACCATCGATCTCTGGAGCATCAAAGGCGGTTCTGGCAACGTAAACCTTGCCAACTTCATCATAACGATCAATAATTACCCTTAGGATTTTACCAATATACATCTCATTTTTTTGCCTAGCAATTTCTCTTTGGGTTTCCATAAGAATTTGCGCTCGCATCTCTTTAAGCTCTTGAGGTACCTTATTTGGCAGTTTTGCAGCAGGAGTGTTTTCTTCTTCAGAAAAAGTAAACACTCCCAGTCGGTCAAATTTAATTTCCTTAACAAAAGCTAAGAGATTGTTAAAGTCCTCCGCGGTTTCACCGGGAAAACCAACAATAATTGAAGTTCTCAGGGCAACACCCGGAATTTTTGCCCTAAGCTTAGTAATTAACTGGCGAATATCCGTTTGCTGACCCGGTCTCAACATTTTTTTAAGAAGATGATCTTCACTATGTTGAAGGGGGATATCAATATATTTGCATAGCTTAGAATTATTAACAAATTGCTCAATTAATTCATCAGTTATGTAGCCGGGATACATATAATGCAATCTTAACCATTGCAAACCGTCAATCTCCCCTAGTTCATGTAGCAGCTGAGGCAATCTTATCTCGCCATATAGATCCATTCCATAGTTGGTTGTATCTTGGGCGATCAGGCTAATCTCCTTAACACCTTCTGAGACCATGATTCTAGCCTCTTCAATAATCGAGGGAATTGATCTACTGCGAAATTTGCCACGCAAGGCGGGAATTACACAAAAAGTACAGGTATTGTCACAACCCTCGGCAATTTTAATATATGCAGTATGCGAAGGTGTTGAACGTTTTCTTGGCAGCCTTTTCTCGTAAGAGAAAATAGGGTTTCCCACCATTACTTGTTTTTTACCGTTCAAAGTAGCATTAATTACATCTATAATTTTCTCAAAATCCCCAGTACCAACTAAGCCGTCTATTTCCGGCATCTCATTCATTAAATCTTCTTTATATCTTTGACTTAGACAACCAGTGACAATTAAGGATTTTAACTTGGCTGTAACCTTTAAATCAGCAAGATCCAAAATAGTATTAATCGACTCCTCCTTAGAGGCATCAATAAAACCGCAAGTATTAACAATAATTACCTCTGCATCCTCTTCTATGTCAGTAATTTGATAGCCTTTTTCTTCAATAAGTCCGAGCATAATTTCTGAATCAACTAAGTTTTTTTCGCAACCCAATGTTACCAAGGCGATTTTATTTTTATTATTCATCTTTACCCAACTTTCTAAGAAGCCTTAATTCTTTACCAAGTATATTATAAGGGAAAATAACTGTCAAAGATAGATATATTAAGATGTTTTTAATACAGAAAAGAGACTTCAATAGTTAAAGTCTCTTTAAAAGTCCCGCTTTATTTTTTCTGTAGGGAAATATATTTTGCTCCCTCTTCAGTTCCAGCCTTTATCAGCTTATCGTTCAGATAAATATCAACACCTGCAGCAAACCCTAGATGAATCCAAATCTGGTCTTTTAATTCATATACTAAAGTTTCCGTTCCACGTTCAAATGTCGTCGATATTAATTGCTTGCCATTAGCTCCGCCTTCTCGAATATCAATCCAGCATCTTTCTCTAAATTTCAGTTGGATAGAGATTGTAGTCTGCTCATTGACCGTAATCTCATATGTATCTAAGGGACGATTGCTAAAGGTAGAAGTGCTAACTTTTTGCAAATTGAAAGCTTCCTTAGGCTGTGCCTCCTCCGAGTCACCAGCTTCAGTCGTATTTTCCTGCTGTGTCTGATCTGTCGAATTATTAACAGTACCATCTACACCCAATCTTTCATTGCCCAACGGATCACCTGGCGGGGGTTCAACTTGATTAGAATAATTATTTACATAAAACATATAAGCAAATAATAAAACCAGAGCAATTAGTACG
>Ga0209347_1000994_pt1 | contig 54582 bp, 60 predicted proteins | sample AutmiccommuBRH23_FD_187382 | JGI IMG/M metagenome (GOLD analysis project Ga0209347, IMG submission 187382) | Deep subsurface microbial communities from Mt. Terri, Switzerland - Autotrophic microbial communities BRH/23 (SPAdes) (version 2) | ecosystem: Environmental > Aquatic > Deep subsurface >... | reverse complement strand
AAAGCTTTCAACGGGTCGTTGCCGCAATTTTTAACTGCTTTCTTAGATGGGAAACGATTAACGTCCAAAGATGCAGCGGCACTGAAAACCATCATTGAGCAGGCGATCAAATGAATACATTACAAGTGGTTTTTACAACAGTCCTCAACATGAGCATAACTGCATCCTTTGTTGCCATAGGGGTTATCATTGCACGTTTAATACTCAAAAAAATGCCCAGGATTTTTTCATATGCACTATGGTCGGCTGTACTCATCCGACTTGTTTTCCCTGTCTCTTTCACGTCTACCCTTAGCTTTTTAACCGTGATTAAACCGGGAACGCAACAAACTACAGGAGCTATAGCGTATGTGCCCTATAATATAGGTCTTATGCAAACGCCAGGTATTGATGTTGGCGTGGATGGCATAAATAACGCAATAAATGGTTCGTTACCTCAGGCGGTACTAACCGGCAGTGTGAATCCCATGCAGGTGGTTATGGCTATTTTGAGCCTAGTCTGGGTGGTCGGTGTCACACTGCTTATTTTATACAGCGTAATGTCTTATCGGAAAGTAATCAACCAAGTTAAAACGGCTACTCTTGTAAAAGATGATATTTTTGAAACAGATAGAATCGTCACACCCTTTGTTTGCGGGTTTATGAAACCTAAGATTTATATACCAACAGATATTTCGCAAAGTGAGCTACCCTATATTCTGGCTCACGAAAGTGTGCATATTAAAAGGCTGGATTATCTCATCAAGCCTTTTGCGTTTCTGGTCCTGTCAGTCCACTGGTTTAATCCGTTGATGTGGCTCAGCTTTTTACTGATGAGCAAAGACCTGGAAATGTCCTGCGATGAAAGCGTTCTGAAGCTATTCGGCGTTGAGACAAGAGCCAATTACAGCCACTCTTTGTTGGCTCTCGCCACCGGTAAACGTCAGATGCTTTCAGGAAGTCCACTTGCCTTTGGAGAAAGCAATGTGAAAGCAAGGATTAAAAATATTTTAAACTACAAGAAACCTGTTTTCGGGGTTGTGGTAGCAGCGATAGTAGTAACGGTAGGTTTGGTTGTACTGTTTACAGCAAATCCGAAGAATGATCCGCTATCGGAGACCGTATTCTTGGGCGATAAGGTAGGAGAAGTAGCAGGCAAGGAAATCATCAATGCCCAAGATGTACTTAAAACTTTCGAAATTAAAGGAATAACCTTTAAGCCTGAGACATCACTTAACTCTAAAGATTATAAGGTTGGAGATAATGAACCAACTATCTACAAGGATTCTGAAGGAAACGTACTTTTTATTTATACATTTGCTTCCTTTGTAGAGAGGCGGAGAAATTTTCTGGAGTATGAGCTGAGAAACCTGTTTTCGTATACATTTGACGAAAAACCATACGTCTCCAAGCCATATAGCGTAAAGAATCTTCAGCTTATCTATGCCACCGCTTACCCGTCCCACGAGAATTCTCAAGCATTTGGCGACAATCTTAGGAAAGTAGCTCAGGTAATCCTTACTGATCTTAATGGTGGAGAAGAGATTGTTTTCACGGGTGAAAGTCCAAACTGGGAAGCTCAAGTTTCTCTAAGATATTATCAACACTGGTGGACTGACAGTGAGAACAAGGTTCAGTATGAAAGTCATCATGACGAAGCCCCAACGATCAAGTACAAAGGCCAAATCCCCGACCAGACGGTTTCAATGGAATACAGTTTGATTACTAGAGGTAGTGGATCGAGTGGTAATCAAGAAATTACTCCTGAAGAGCTTACAAGAGTAATCTCCCTTGGTTATGGTGGTGGCAATGGTATGATGCCCAACCAGGATAATACTTACAAAGTGAAGATAACCCTGGATGGTACGACGGAGGAATTTGAACTAAAAGCCAAGTAAGATCTTCTATAAATTGGGCCACTTCTTCAGCAGTAATACCCTGTCCTTCATAAATTTAACGGCAAACGTGACATTGCTTTCCAGATCTATAGCTTTATAGACGAAGCTCATTCCGCCTTCGCCCAATTGTTCTAAAATGTTATATTTATCATTTATGATTTGTCCTGTCAAAATCATAAACGCGCCCCCCTTAATCAACGGATAGACTGACTCCTTGATGGTGAAGTATTATATACATTTCTATATAATTTTCCATTCTTCCTCCATTTAAAGGCAAATAAAAAAATAGGGGTAACAACATTGTCACCCCTGTCTCGTAATATAATCCTTATTTCAATGTAAACAGCTTTCCCTTTTCCGATCCCCGCCATATGAAATATGACTCAAAAATAATTCAATTATATAAAAGCCATCATGGAGAGGAGAAGAATATTAGTAGCCAACAGTCACGAATTTCAACCTCATTAGTAACGTTTTTTATAATCAATACCCAATACAAAAAACGACGCCACACATTTAGTATGCATGTCGTCGTTTTTTTCTTCTTTGACATGAAGAAGGATAATTTTTTAATACGAAAGAATTTATCCATTACCAACATATTTATATTTTGTGCTCCAGACGGTAACGCCGTCCGAAACTCCAAACCACAAAGATTATCTCTGATAAGTATTGCATAAATAACGAACTGATTTAATCATCCATCGGTCACGTATTTCAATCCACACTCAACCAGATGAGGTAGGGAATTGCACCTCATTACCATCTAAGAACACTTGTCCTTTTACAATTTATTAGAATTGCTAGACAACAATCGTACAGGGGGAAAGGCATGAATTGGAGAGAGAACCCATTAATCGATTAACAAAAAACCATAGCGATTTTGTGTATCATCTTTGTTTGTTAGTACCTCACAGGGAAGCCCTGCACTTCTGGCTGTTTTATAAACATCTATCCCAAATAGTTGATCACATGGCCTAATTTTTTCTGGAGTAGGGCACTGCCCTCCGCTATTAACACTGCACAACTTACATAGATTACAACTTCTTATAGCAAATGCAAAGTAATATCCATCTAAGAACGCCTTTCTTTCAAGTTCAAGCAGTGCTTTGCTTAGTTCATGAGCATCATGAGAATGAACGATCAGAATGCGGTTATACCTTTTAATCATTTCGACTCGTTCTAAATATGTAGTATTTCTACTATGACATTTAACACTTAAATAATCCCCACAACCCCATTTACACTTTAAGTTCGCTCTTATATCAAATGGATATCTTCGTTCGTAATAATCATAGCATTTTGCATCTTTAATTCTCTTGCTAAGTCGATATATTTATCCATTGTATAAACATCCTCTCTTCATGTCGCGTTTGCCAACACTTTCTCGCTTTAACAGAACACCCTGTTGTTGTGCAGCTCCCCGTAAGGATTTAAGGGAAAACCATAGCCCCTGAAATCTCCAAATCAGCAAACCAATACGACCGAACTGTTTCCTGATTCCTGTAGGTCCGAAAATGATCAATATCCAGGTCTTTAAACCCGTAAACCACTATAATCTCCTGATCAGGATCGACAATCCAAAACTCCCTGACCCCGGAAATCATAAAGGTATTCAGCTTATCCACCATATCTTTGGACCTGGTGCTTGGCGATAAGATCTCAACAACCAGAACCGGCGTACCCATATACCGACCTTTTTCATCGGTGGTCTCAGCCACATCACAAGCAACAAGCAGATCGGGCTGCATTACATCAGGGTCTTTGAAGCCTTCTTTCCGGAAATGTACATCGAAAGGGGCATAAAATACCTTACATCCTTTCCCTTTGAGATACTCCTTGAATCCTACATATAAGTTCCCCGAGACTTCTTGATGGATAATGCTTGGCGAGCTTAACAGCACAATTTCACCGTTGATGAATTCCATGCGCAAATCGCTTTTTTCGTAGATTTCCCTGAATTCCTCATAGGAGACTTTTTTGCCTCCGTACTGGTGGTCCAAAGCCTTCTCCTTCATGAGAAAATAGCAGTCGCTATCTGTGAGGTAAGGTGTGAGCCTCACCGCTTTTTTACCGTTTTTGGTAATTACCACTTCATGATTATTGATTACATAATCCAAATATGTCCCGAGATTGCTTTTAAGCTCCGTGGCTGTAATTGTATTGTTCGGTTTTTGATGACCTTCATTGTTGATATCGTTCATAATTCCAATCACCTCGTACGATGATTATAGTATATCGAACGATAATTTACCAGCATTAGACAATCCTCTATATAATCTTAATCTCCAAAACACATAACTCTACGGAGCGTTTATTGAAAAATTCCAGTTCATTCGTTACTATTGTACAGGGAGGCAGCGACAATGCAAACTATAAATGTTGGCAACATCATTCGTGAATTGCGTATAGAAAGAGGAATGACGCAAAAACAGCTTGCGGATAAAATGAATATCAGCGACAAAACCGTTTCTAAATGGGAGCGGGGTTTAGGCTGTCCCGATGTTTCACTGCTCACGGAACTGTCCGACCTTCTTGACGTTGATATAGGTAAACTATTAAGCGGTGATTTAGCACCCAATGACTTTGTGGGAGGAAATATGAAAAAGACAAACTATTATGTCTGCCCTATGTGTCATAACATTTCACTTTGCACAGGTGAAGCCGATGTATCATGCTGTGGCAGAAAAATTGATCAGCAGCAAATGCAGAAAGCCGAAGAAAATGAGATGCTTTCTGTTGAAGTAATCGAAGACGACTGGTATATCACTGTGGCTCATCCAATGAACAAAGAACATTATATATCCTTTGTCGCATTTGCAACCGGTGACCGTGTACAGATTATCAAGCAATATCCCGAATGGGATATGCAGCTTAGGATACCCAAAAGAGGTCATGGAATGCTTATTTGGTTCTGTACAAGGCACGGATTATTTTATCAGTTAATATAAATGACCATTTTGACTTCGCTGATTATGGGGCAGCTTGCCTGCAACTTAATAGCGCATCCATTTCCACATCTCAGCTACACTGGCTGTTTTTCCATACATTAGCATCCCTACTCGAAATATTTTGGCTGCAGCTTTAATCACCAATAATGTAGTAGACGGTAGTAGAGGATAAGTCTCCTCGCCTCTACTGACAACTCTACTATCAAATGATACAATGTTGAACTCGATGAAGACAGTCTGATGCAACGTGTCTTAGGTCGGTTTCGTGAGGTAAACGTAGATTTTATTGATGAAGGCATACGCTTAACCTAAATATAAGCACTCCACGTGCCTTGAGGAGATAAAAATGATGACTAAAGAAGCCGGCATCCCCTTGGCGGTATCTACAAAAACGCATCGTGCTTTTAGCTCGTTGAGTTAAGAAACAATATCCGTGACCCTTCCAATCAATTCCTACACATTAATTCCCAAAATTCTCAACTGTTCATTGATCTTAGCTTCAAGCTCCGCGATTTCTTGTTTATCTTGCTCTAATTGCTTATTCACTTCATCAAGATCAATGGCATAACAGAGTCATGTTGTTAAATGAAACGCCATGCATCATCAGGTTCATACGAGCTAGGTTGTAGGTTGTCGTATTCTTTTCTTGCCCAAAGAATTTAATCGCCCCCGGTTTATCCCCACCAGGCAACTCATCTTGAACGGTTAACAGCAATGATCCTGATCCACAAGTCGGGTCATACACCAAAAAAGTATGATCCAATTCTTCTAACCCATCCGTTACGACTTTAGCCAAGATCTTCGAAACTTCATGAGGTGTGTAGAACTCCCCGCCTTTTTTGCCTGCACTTGCTGCAAATTGACCGATTAGATATTCATAGATTACACCAAGAATATCTTTGCCATCTTCTCCTTTGTAATCAATACCATTAACCAGCTTTACAATACGGTTCAGTGATTTCGCCCGTTCATTTGTCGAGGAACCAAGGCGTGAGTCGCCCAGGTTGATGTCGTTAAACACACCACGGAAATCTTTTACTGCTTCTTTGTTTAATTCGGCGTTCTTATTGAAGTTATCAAAAATCGTTTGATAATCACTTGGAACCACCATGCTGTTATCAATTTTTTGAACTAAAGATTCCCAAGTATCAAGGGGTGCAATGGCATAGCCTAAACTTGAAGAAATATCTTCTAAATATACCTCTTTAGTAAATATGGGCGTTACCGCCCATACTCCTAGACGGAACCGTACTTGCCTATTAAGGCATACGGCTCTTCAGATCATATTTTATCATCTATACAAAAGACCTACTCTTATCATCGGTTCTAATAATGGAAAAGTTTTCAGCAGTCCGTTATAGAATGTATCCAGAGTGGTATTGCACATAGTATTTGTACATATCCTTCAGTTCCGTCAACTCTTATTCGAGCGCCATCTTTAATGATTTCAGTGGCGTGTCCCCTACATGATCTATAGCGGTGTACAAATTTGGCCCGATGGAGATCAAGGATACTCTATCGCCCCAAGTTTAGGTGGAGCCAAAATCTTGATAATTCATCTCCGCGCTGAATAGCTTGTGCTATTTTTCCCATATATGTGTTATCAGAAGCCTAACATTCTTCCAGTTGAATTGCCTAAATTAACTCTTTTTAATTAAATTTTAAGAATTTCCTAAGATTTAGGCTTACATTATTTTAAGAATTAAACCTTATAATGCAGTTATCACATACCCGATGCCCTTTGATTTAACGTAAGTATTTCTTGTAGCATAGACGGTACGGTTTCTATTTCTTCTAGGTGTGGACTTTTGAGTTCGTTTAGAAATTTGAGATGGGGGCTTTAAATTGAAGCAGATAAGGATTCTTGTATTCTCTGCAGCTTATGGAAACGGACATTTGCGGGCAGCTGAAGCAATTATTGAAGAGATACGTATTAAGGAACCTTCGGCCATTGTAACTCATTTAGATTTCGGTGATTTTCTGAGTAAGCGATTCAACAGCATTGTTAAAAAACTTTACATTGAGTTGATCAAACGTTCCCCGAAACTATGGGGAAAATTTTATTATCAAACCACTAAACTGCATCCTCAGTCTAGAATTCAGCGTTTTCTGAACCAATTGGGACGAACTAATTTGCTTAAATATATTCAGGAATTTAAACCAGATCTTATTGTCTGCACTTATCCTACTATTTCTTCAATTTTGGCTCAACTGAGATTAGAACACATTCTTCAGGTCCCGTTGATTACCGTAATTACAGATTACACGGTTCACAGTCATTGGGTCCATCCGGGTGTGGATCGCTACATTGTGGCTTGTGAGGAAGTTAAGAAGATGTTAGTGTCGGGGGGAATCTTTGCCCAACGGATCCAAGTGACAGGGATCCCGATTAGTCCAAAATTCGAAGGGAAGATGAACCGAGAGTTGATCATCTCTAAATTAGGCATCAACCCAAATCTGCCAACCTTACTCATTATGGGAGCGTACGGAAGTTTGGAAAGCACAAAAAGAATCTGCCAGAACCTCTCAGATTCTCGAGTTCCGGTACAGTCGATTATTGTTTGTGGGAATAATAGAAAATTGTATCACTCGTTGCAGGAAGTGATCACTTACGCCCCTAACCCAATGGTTCGGTTAGGCTATGTAGATAACATGGAAGAACTGATGTCTGTTTCCGATCTTATCATAACGAAGGCGGGCGGTTTAACGGTTACTGAGGCGCTAACAAAGCACTTGCCGCTTGTGATTTATAAGCCCATACCAGGTCAGGAGGAAGAAAATTCCCACTTTGTGCAACGTATCGGTGCAGGACAGATTGCAGGTACACAAGAGGAATTCGAAGGACTGCTTAGTCATCTCTTGAGTTATCCAAATGAAATCGAGAAAATGAGGGAAAAAGCGGCAACGGCTTTACCCGGTCATTCTGCAAAACGAGCTGTGGAAACTATGCTTGAATTAACGATAAATAACTGTAAAATAAAGCAAAAAATTAGTTGATGTTCACTAATACTGCTACAGGTTATCAACCCGAAAGAGGATTAAAGAATGAAGAAAATTATCAGAAACCTCATGCCCTTCAGTTTAATGCTATCTATTCCAATTTCTAATTTTGTTTATTGTCTGCTCAATAATGCTAATCGGGGTACCCATAGCTTAGTCACTGACTTTGATCTAGGTGTCCCATTTCTGAAAGTATTTATTGTGCCCTATTTAATCTGGTACTTCTTTATATTTGGAACGTTAACTTATTTTTGCTTTAAAGATAAAAAAATCTATTACCGGACGTTGTTGTCAATTAATCTCGGTGTATTGATTGCATACGCAATTTACTTCTTATTTCAGACAACTGTTCCAAGGCCAGATCTGGTGGGCAATGACCTTTTGACTAAGCTAATTGCATTTGTTTATACTTATGACCATCCCTATAATGCATTTCCCAGTATTCATGTCCTCACGAGTTTTTTAATGATCAAAGCGATTAATAAATATCCAGCTAAAAATTACTTAAATGTAACCCTAGTTTATTTAAATGCTATTCTAATTATTTTAGCCACCCAATTTATAAAACAGCATGTTATTTTAGATCTTTTTTCTGCTATTGTTTTAGGTGGTCTAATCTTTGATCTGCTTTTTTACGTAAACACAGAGGGATTACGCACATGGTTAAAGGCACCCTACTTGTGGTTGATGATGAAAAAGAGATCAGAGATACCATAGTTATGAGCAACTACATTACGTAATGTCGTCTTTCTTTGCTTTTTTAAGGTAGCTTATGGAGCCGTTAAAAAAACTTGAAAAGATTCTCAATATACTTCAATAAAAGCCGCGGTTAATGACTTAAGGCATGAATCCCTCCCCTGTCTCGGATTCATGCCCTATGTTTATGATTTAGTTGTTAGGCCCTAAAAGGCTAAATTTAGAAAACTTGGCTGGCACCAAGCCTTGCGCAGGCGGCCGCCTTAGTTGCCCTTATGCTTCAGACGACGAAGACACCGTCTTCGCACGGGTTAACCTTCTTGCAGCACTGTCTTCGCACGTATTAGCCTTCTTGCAGTATACAACAAAGTTATACTTTCTGATTAGTAGAACAAAAGTCCCTTTATTTCATATAAGGATTCTGTGATTGCTCCACTGCATAGGCATGGACTAAAGCATAGGCGGCTTCAGCTCTTGTCACCGTTTGGTTTGGGTTTAAGGTATTCCCATCAAATTTTAAAATACCCAATCCCCATGCGAGTGCAATATAGCCCAGTGAATCAGGCTGAATTGTGTTGGCATCTGTAAAGGGAACAGCGTAGATAGCTTTAACCTTAGCCGACGTCTCCAAATTAATGAGCCGAATCATAATTTTGGACAGATCATCTCGGCTCAATTCAGACCCTAGTATTAAATCCTCACGGAGCCAACCACGCTCTTTGGCAATCTTCAAAACATCTTCATCAGCCAAAACACGATCCCGATTGCTTCCTTCCGTCGTAATCATCGCCCGCAAAAGCGAACCAGCTGTGATTTTTTCATCCGGGCGGAAGGTCTCTCCGTATTCTCCAAAGGCCCCCGTCAGACCCATGATGCCTATTTCCTTTTCGGCATAATTCCCCTGAATATCCGTAAATTTATGGGAACTAGACCACTGAGATTGGGTTTTTCCATACCAATCCATAGGGTCACCGGTTTTAGCATCAATCATGGCAGAACCGTACATCATATTGTTAGAATTTGGTTGATAGACCAAGCGGACTTCCTGTTTTTGCCCATCCTTCTTGTAAATTAAGGTGTAACTCAGCTCTAAGGGACGCATTTTTAAGAACCGGTCTGTTGCTTCTTTGACAGGCAGTACCTCAGCGGAACTTGGGAATTCTATATTGGTCCAGTTCATATCATAATTTATAACTTGTTTAGCGGCCGAATCTACAGTTATGTTAATTCCGTCACGTGAAATCGGAAGACCATTGACGACCCTGACATAATAAAACGTCTGGATATTAGAAGGTATTCTACCGCCATAGAACCTTTCTGATTCCAGTTTAACAAGTTCAAAGCGCTCAGGCTGTATACGCTTGATAAAGTCATCGGCAATTTTTTGCGCCTCTTGACGTGTAACGGTCTTAGCCTTGTCATCTGGCTTTGTTTCGTAGGACATACGGAAACTGATCAAATCTCCAGTCTTAGCGTTTACGCGAGCACCAATGAAACGGTGTTCTCCCATACTAAAAGACTCAGTATTCCAATTTAAATCCCAAACTTGTTCACTGGGGTTTTGCCAGTCTGGATTCAGGCTGGAGTTCTGCATCACAAGATCCTTGGGAATTTTAATGGCTTTTTTGACGATCTCAACCGCTTCACTCTGGCTAATTTGCTGGGAATTTTCCAGAGAATCCTTACTGATTGAAGCTTCTGCAACTGAGGTAGCGGTTCCCGGCATTATTGTCGCTGATGTTGCAGCCGAAATACTGCTTACCGCACTCATGGATTTATAGCCAACTGCCTGATCATCAAGCGTCACCGGCTTCCCGCTTACCGCATCAACAGCTCCTCCGTAGTATTTATTGGACAACTGATATACGAGGAGTACGCGTTGGGGTTCTGATATTTGAGGATTCATGAGTGGAGGTATAAAATACTGTAATTCGAGCATGGGAGTATCTGTAAACGTTTGACGAGCCGTTTCAGGGGAGATAACGTTCGACGCCGCGGAGAAATTAAGATCATGCGTCCAATTAAAGTTGTAATCCTTAACTTGCCCATTGTCACCCCTAACACTCACGTTCACTCCGTTACCTGGGAACGGGATACCGTCTACAATCCGGATCCATCGGAAATTGTAAGCAAAGGGCTGCAAGTTGTTTAATTCAAATACCTGTTGGTCATCTTTTACAGGTTTCATTTCTGACTGATATTTATCTGCCAATTTTGAGATCAGATCGGTGGCTATTTTCTCCGCATCTTCCATGGATAGGACAGGTAGTTTAAAAGATGGCCTCAACGATTCTTCCCATTGATTAATGTTTAAAATGTCTCCGGTTGTTGCGTCAACTATGGCATTGAAACTCCCATAGGGTTGTTCCATTGAACTCCAGTCAATGTTATAGGCGGCACGATCGTTACCTTCATTAAATCCCGTAGACATTCGTGAATATTTCTCGGGTATACTAAAGTTATCCTTGACGATCTGCACGGCCTGCTCAACAGTAATACTTGTTTTTTCACTCCCAAGGGTATTTGCTGGATAAACCGCTAATTGTAAAAGGAGCATAAAAATAACCACAATGTTCAAATGGCGAATCTTCCTAAACATTTTATCAATCCTTTCCAGCTTTGTTTTTATGAGACTATTTCTTTCCTCCTTCATTTATTAATTCTAAAGCTATTTAACATTTCTGTGCCCAAAGCCTCAATAGGATATATATTCTTCGCTTTCCAATATCACCCTGCAAAATTTTAAATATTTTTTTAACAAGCTCTACCCTTAACAGCCTTAAAGCAGATCCCGGATGTTTTGCGCGGTATGTGTCTGAAAATTGAAATTCCGGAATGTTTCCTTATACGGACCTTCGACCCTATATTCGGGTGTTTTCTCAATGGCCTCTTTCAATTGTGCCTTCAAGGCCGGATCAGTTGTTTCCTGATATAAGTCGTACATATAAGGGACTGCTGCATCGGACAGGCTGGATAAAGCCTGCACATCAAGATGTTCCAAGGTCCCGCTTTGATACCTGTCTATGTTGTAGTCCGCGATACGCCCGTCAATATTTCCATAGCTCAGAATCATGAATAAACTCACAAAGCCGATCAGCATAACTCTGGCTGCGTTGAATTTTTTGAACTGCCTGATTGTAGTCACGGCAAATACGAAGAACAGCACAAGCATAAACCAGGTTGTATAGATGCGCAGTTGAGTCAATCCGTAGGTATTGATATACATAACCATCTTGCTGACGGCCGTGATGATCAACATCAGGGTAAACAGACATAAGGCGGCTGACTCTACCCGCAGGATCTTCACCTTTTCCCTTTTGACAATCAGATGGGCCGCTGTAATCACAGCTAGATTGATTGCCGCTACCGCGCAAAGTTCAAAGAAGCCTCTCCGGGCATACTCTGCATAGGTCATGAGTTCGGGAAGACGGTTGTTGAAAGCAGAAAAAAGATACGTAAGTTGGGAAAGAAAGTAGACAATAAAGACGAGATTCAACGCGGTCAAAGCGGAATTTACGGTCACACCCGGGGCAAAACGGCAAGCAGTCGCCATTTTATCCACCGACTCGATAGTGACACGACCCGTATTCTTTTCATTACGATCGCCATATATAAGCCCGTACAGATAACAAGCAACTGGTATCCCTAAGATGATCTGGAAGAAAATATCCAGTGATACCGAAAAATGCAGGTTGGCGATCACGCTTGCAAAAGCTGCATCGGCTCTTATCAATAGATTAATGACTAAAGCCAGAACCGGAAGAATCACTAGAATTCCAAACGCGCCGGCCAGAAGAGATTTTCCATTTTTGTTTCCGGCGATCAGCATCCTCACAGCCCCAAAGCAGCAGATAAAATTGCTGAACGGGACAACAAGAGCCTGCTGGAAGAAATCACCCAGGATATAAGCAGAGATCTTTTTCTCAAGAGTTCTGCCCGTCGACAGGGCAACCCAATAGATAACGGCGGTGGTAAGAAAAATAAAATTCAAGCATTTAATCAAGCTATTGTCATAAAGCAAGAATACCAGAGCGGAAAGGATAATCACACCGAAACATAAAAGGCTCGTTTTTGTTAGCTGAACCTCCCCCGATTTCAGATAGACGACGGTACAAAGGCAAAGTATTCCTGCAAATAGGGTAACCCCCGCACCAAAACCCGGCAGACGGATCAGATTCCAGTATAAGAAGCCGCAGACCAGCATGGCCAGAGCAAAGGCGATATCCATTTTTGAATAAATTGCCTTATTGGTATCGATTGTTTCAATTATATTGATTTTATCGATTGTATCGTTCGTATTATCGGGATTGTTATTCATTTTCCTCTTCTCCTTCCACATACTCTAAAATATCCCCGGGCTGGCAACTTAAAACCTTGCAGATTTTTCCCAGAGTAGAAAATCGGATGGCTTTTGCCTTGTTGTTTTTCAGTATCGAAAGGTTGGCCGGAGTGATTCCGATCTTCTCCGCCAACTCGCCGCTGGATATTTTTCTTTTTGCCATCATGACATCGAGATTAACGACAATCAATGAGAACCCCTCCTCCCTAAATAGTAAAATCATTTTCCTGTTTGATGGTAATCGCACGTTCAAAAACGTTTTTGATCACTCTCAGGATCAGCCCTAAAAAAGCTGCACAGACGGCAATTATTACGAAAAGAATGTAATAAAACCCTGAGATAAACATAATGGCGGAGAAGACAAAGCTGCACCAAGATAACACCCGTAGGAGCTTGACATTTTTTTCGGTAAACACCTCTTCCCGCCTAAGGTTGACTAGCAGCCTATCAAGGCAGATCAAGGAAACCAGTCCCGGCAAGGCAGCGACATAGACTGTCACAAGCAAGGACTGAATAATATCAGGATTTTTTCCGGTGAATGTCACATATATTGGGATCAAATACGGCATAGCAAATACCGCAATAATAACCAGGACAGCTGCGACTTTTGTACAGATGGAAGATAGAATTACGGATTTAGTTGGATTCCACATGGTATCAGTCCTTTCTATTATTTCTTTCAAATATTTTCTGGTTCAATTGTAAAGGGCATTATATTGTTTGTCAACATATATATGTTGTTTATTGATAATTATATGTTGTTTTTTAATAGATAATAACCGCCGCCACCTATTTGAAAGACGAGAGGCCACTTTGTAAACCAAGAAGCATTTTTTGTAACCGACAACTGAACATTGTAAATTAAACACAGCTTTTGTATCCGAAAAGCCACTTTTGTAACCGAAATGCAGTTTGATTTATTCGTTTTTTTGGCGTATCATGAAAAAAATGGGCATGCTAAGTGGAGATCGACTCCCTCTCGATTTTATTGTAATCGGAGAATCCACCCCTGTTTATGGATGTGCATGGAGGGTTGGCGGCGCATTATTATGGTTCTATCTTTTGAGAAGACTAGGTTTTAACAGGATGTCACTGGCGGCAACCGGTGAACATCCGAGTTTGTGCAAAACCTTCTCCATGGTAAAAGCTGAACGTTTCGTGGGCTACGATTGTTCAGCTTTTTTCTTTTATAGGAATTGATATGGTTCATCATGGGGTAATATCTTTTCCTTAACCTTGACCAATGTCATCAATTAACCACGGTGCATTATCGTTTTCTCTAATCAAAGTCAAACTTTCAGTTTGGATTCCACTTGGCCATGGTGAAGCCCATTTGCTATATAGAGATGCATAAGTGACTTTGTACGCCACAACATTGTTCGGTTTAACTCCTTTAACTGCCCCACGACCACACCCTAAATAAGCATTAACTGTGGTCATATCGTCATTTCCAATACTCACAAGCTTAATAAATATTTGATTATCGAAACCAAAATCCACATTAGATTGGTCATGCCATTTAGTTAATGTGGTTAACAAACCCTGCCTATTTTTCTCATTGTGGTATTTAAAGTAGTTTTCTATTACTTGTTTAGGTTGTGATAAATTATTAGTGTTAATAGGAACGCTTTCTATCCCAAAAAAATCTCATCAAAAAAACAACTCTTTATATCAAAATAGGCATTATAATAATTCCATAAATCTATATGATGGGAATTGGTGAAATACTAGAAATTCCATTTCGTCCGCGCTAGGACGGCGCGGCCTTTGCACGATATGTCGTAGAACGGTTCGCCTGTTCCCGAAGTCTGGTTACTACATTCATACCCTCTCAGATTTTGGCAAGGCAAAGGCAACAAAGATCGTTTATCTGTTCTATCTCATGAAAACCTTAAATTACTTAGGATCTTCTGGAACCATTACAAACCCACTGATCTGCTTTTTCCTGGTCTTGTTGAGGGGAACCCTTGGCGGCTAGGGATATTCAGCACGCCTTCCAAGTGGCTAAAGAAAAGGTCGGCATCACTAAGCCTGCGACAGTTCACACCCTTCGCCACAGGTTTGCGACTCATTTGCTGATGGTAATAAGTCCAAGGTTATGACCCTTGATGCTACTGAGTTTTCCAGACGCTTTCTTCTTCATGAGTGCATCAGGGTGTCGCACCCTAAAATCTCTATAGGCTAACCGCTCGATATATAATATATAGAATTAATACAATAAAAAACGTTCCATAAACTAAGTATATTTTCCCAAATATTTTATCAATTTTCTTCAGTCTTTTTTTGTACTCATCTCTGCTCATTTTCTTTATCTTAGGCATAAGCGGGGTTGATATAGCCAAAAGAATCACACCGGAATACAATAGCAATTCATCATATCTAATGATCCCTTGACTACTGCCCAAATAGTCAGGAATATTAATTTTCACAAGCTTTCTTAATAGATTTAATATTAGACTGATTGTTGCAATTGCCGCCGGAATTATTAATATTACATTAAGAATTTTCGCTGTTCTCTCTTTAAAATCTTTAAAAGAGAAATAAATACCTTTTAACTCTAAATAATAAAGCAATACTGTAAGAATGCTTATACCATCTATTAAAAGCAAAATTGTATGAATCGTTACACTACTATTTCCTAGTATCAGCTGAAAAAATGTGTATCCTATAATAAGAACAAAGGAAACAACGATTGAATTTTTCAAAGCGTTATTCAGCGCCTGCTGTTCTAGTTCATCATCTTTAGATTTCATCAGTACCATAAAAAATAGTGAACACGCCAGTGTTGTAAATAACGCATGAGAAGATAAATAAAGATTGACAATATTATTCATTATACTCATCCTCCAGAATTTCAAAAATCTCCTCGATACCTTTATCAAAATATTTTGCTATCGAGAATGCTAGTTTAAGAGACGGATTAAATGTCCCTCTTTCAATCTCTATAATAGTCCCCCTATTTATGCCTAAGTCTATAGCTAAATCTTCCTGTGTTAGACCTCTCTCGACTCTAAGAACTTTAAGCTTTGTATTAAATAGCTTTTTTCGCCTTACCATAATATTCCCCCTAGAAATAATATAGCAGCATTGTTGTATATAGTCAACATATTGTTGTGTATATACAACAATGCTGCTATGTATTTTTTCACCGCCGCAGGATCGCAGCGGCCCCGCCTCATCTTTCCGATAACATGTCGAGTAATGGCCTGGTCTCTGTCCTTGACAGCCTGCTGCAATTCCAATTTGGTCATCCAGATAATCCTTCATGGTTTTCCACGCAAGCTAAAGGTATATTCAAAGCATTGAATCAAGCCTTGTTTTTCAAACTCATTTAGTTTAGGCTTTTCGATAAACTCTTTCATCAATTGCGAAATTGCTTTTCTGAAGTTATCAAACCTTTGCTTCCAACGAACGACATGATCATCATCTATAAGTTTCAATCTACCTTTAAAAATTTTCAGCGGTCCCCTTTGGCAGAAAAGCGAATTGCAGAAAAAGCTATCCCCCCACACTTCCATAGTGTAGGGGATAGCTTTTTCTGATTCAACAGGCACCGGTGCTCCTAGAGTCATATAGGGAGCTGACCCCACCCTCAATCAGTAGTCTCAATCTTTTAGCAGTTTAACTTCGTCTTCCGTCATACCTGTTGCTTTAGCTACCTTTGAAATCTCCATTCCCAAGTCCAGAAGATTCTTCGCAACTTCTGCCTTTCCTTCTGCCTTTCCTTCTGCCTTTCCTTCTGCCTTTCCTTCTGCCTTTCCTTCTGCCATTCCCTTCTGGATTGCTTCCCTCAAGCGGAGTTCTGCTTCTCTGACGGCCGCCTTCTCATCTAAAACAGCCTTTCGTCTCGCAAAGTACTCTTCTCTCACATTAGGATCATCACTTGATTTTTCCCACGCAGCTATGGCCTGATGCAAAACGGGATCTTGCATTGCAATCTCCTCCAGTGTTTTTAAAATTTCCTGATTTTCCGAACCCTCCAGAAGCAATAACCATCGAACTAAACCATTCTCCCAAGGGCTAACCTCTCTTCGTCGCCACTTCGAGAGCAATTTAGGCAATTCCATGAAGTTCATTTCTAAGGCTTCCGTAAGTTGGAATCGCTCTTCGTCTTCGTAAAGATGAAATACACTATGGTAATTCTTCGTCTGATTCAAATAGTTAAAATCTAAAATGTTAATCGTGACCGCCTTCGACAGTTCCTTGTAGGCCATGCCTTCTCGCATCTGCCTGGAGTACATTTCCGCCCAATAATACAGTGAGCGTTTCTCTATGTCATATTGATTGCTTAATTGAATTTCTATGTTAATCTGCATTCCTTCAATCGTCACAGCACGAACATCTAGAATAGACTTCTTATCGTCATGGTATTCTTTGTTCAATTCTGGATTCATAATCGTTATGTCTTCAATTCTACTTTTCTGTGGCAACCGCAGCGCGGCATTAAGAAATGCAATGAGAATCGCTTCATTCCCCTCTTTGCCGAAAATAAGCTTAAAGGCGTAATCGATCTTAAGGTTGATAAGTTCTTTCACATTTCTCTCTCCGTCCTAACTCGCACTTCATGGTACCCTGATATTATAATAATTTTGCCCCCAATTACCAATTTAATTATAATTGGAGTCGGTCCTTAAGCTCTATAGCCATATTATACCATAGGTATTAAGGTCTTTAAACTAGTAATTAGATTTGTTAACCTCGCTCAACCCCCCATTCTCTCGAATACTGTAGCATCTGAATGAACAGTTAGTATGAGAAAAGACCTCCGTTAGACGAGGTCTTAGAAATTTTCAACTCTTTTGGAATTTGATAATCCATGTATATTGCAGTGGTGAAATAGATGGTATTAACATGAGGAAATCCACCAAGAGTATATTATGAACATGCTACCGTATTCATGAGCTTCTATACTCCATTACGAACAGCCGCTTTGATGATCATGTAAAACACTACATTTCAAGAAAGGACCCACAAGCACTTCCACAGAGTTTACAAATCATTAAATTCTACTCGTCTTAAAAATGTAATCAAGTTAGGATTAGGGCATTCTTTTAGAATATACTCCGGTGTACCATCTGCTTCAATTTTACCATCATGCAAAAAAACAATACGCGTGGCAAAGTGCTTAATAGCGCTAATTTGGTGTGTCACAATCATCATGGTCATGCCTTCTTTTGCCAGGACTTTGATGGTTGCAAATACCTCATTGGCCAACTCCGGGTCTAATGATGAAGTAGGCTCATCAAATAGCATAATTTCCGGTTCCATCGCCAGAGCTCGGGCAATGGCGACCCGTTGTCTTTGTCCTCCGGAAAGGCTGCTTGGATATTCATCAATTTTATCCAGCAGATGGACTTTTACCAGTAAAGCTACAGTCCTTTTATAAGCAAGCTCTTTTTTCATCTTACGAATCGTGATACAAGGCTTACTAATATTATTCCCTACCGTGTAATGAGGAAAAAGGTTGAAGTTTTGAAAGACCATCCCTACACCATAAAAGCCCTTATGCAGAAGTTTTATGGATTTATCATTTATAAAAACGTCCCCCTCTTGGATGGTTTCCAGACCGGCTATGCAGCGCAATAAGGTGCTTTTTCCCGATCCGCTGGAGCCAATAATCGCAACAACTTCTCCTTGATGAACATCTAGAGATAATTTACTTAAAACCGGCAATTTGCCAAAGCTTTTGGAAAGTTCCCTTATTTTAATTAAGCTGCCCATTTAGAAGCACTCCTTTCCAGCCACTTTGCAAAGAAGGTCATTGGATAGGTTAAACAAAAATAGATGGTAGCCAAGGTCAGATAGATTTCGAAAGGGCAGTAAGTAATAGCATAAATCTGGTTGCCTAAGCGCAGCAATTCGATGACAGGCAAAACAGAAACCATAGAGGTTTCTTTTATCATCGTAGAAAAGCCGTTCATAAAGGGTGGAATAGCAATCCGTAAAGCTTGAGGCAAAATAATATAGATATTAGTCTTCAAATTACTATAACCCAGTGTTTTAGCCGCTTCGTACTGCCCTCTGTCTACAGACATAATAGATGCCCTTACTATCTCGGAAAGGTAGGCACCACTGTTTAAGGCCATAGTCATAATAGCCGCTTCGATAGGTGGCATTTTTATCCCAAAAGCCGGCAAGCCATAATAACATATGAAAAGCTGAACCAAAAGAGGCGTGCCTCGAATAACCTCGACATATAAGGCCAGCAGAAAGCTTATGAGCCTCGGCAACTTACTTGAACGCAATGCTCCAACAACAATGGCAATGAGCAAGGCAAAGATAAAGGAGAAAACACCTACTTTTAAAGCAACCAGCGCAGCCTTCGATATTAAAGGGATGTATTCTATCATAATTGAGAAATCTAAGTCTTTCATTGTCCAGCCCATCCTTTGGCTAATAACATACAATGACTGGTCACGTTTAAATAACCAGCCATTGTTATTAACTTGCATTATTTCTTACTTCATTCCAACTTATTTCAGCATCATTACCCTTTAATAGCAGTATTTTTAGGTTATAAATTATTTGTCAGTTACCAGCCATTTGCCCTCAGCTTCTGCATAGTCACCGTTGTTTTTCACAGTATCTATTCCTTCGTTGATTTTTTCAAGAAGTAAGGACGCTCCCTTATTCGTAACTACCACAATTTCTACAGAGGCAACGGGATCATAGATTACCTTAAAGGCTGGATTCTTTTTGGCTTGTGTGGCGGCAAATGCCTCTCCTACAATAACCGCATCTAAACGACCGGCTTGCAGATCAGCAAGAGTGCCTGAATTTCTTTCATAGCGTTTTAGTTCTTTTACTTGGATCCCTTTTTCCTGGAGAGTTTCTGCTGCTTTGGAGCTGCTGCAATTATCTTGTACCCCAACAATTTTACCCGCCAGATCTTCTTTACTGGTAATGCTGGTATTATCTGCGGCAACGACAATGATTTCACTTAAATTGTAATAAGGTTTGCTGAATTCTACAGCCTTTCCTGCTTGTTCCGCCTCTTGTGGGGAAATGCAGGAAATAACCACATCGTATTCTCCATTTATTAACCCTGCAATCAATCCTTCCCAAGGGGTATTCTTGATACTTGTCTTTGCGCCCAAGGCCTTACCTACTCCGGCGGAAAAATCAGCATCAAAACCTTCGATGGCACCACTGGCGTTAATCGTAGAAAATGGCGCATATTCCGGACACATACCGATAAGCAATTCCCCCCGATCTGCTACTTGATTCCAGGAATTATCTGCATTTTGAGCCGGTGCTTGACCGTCGGCTGAAGGCTTTGTTTGACTGCCGCAACCAACCAAGGATAACGTTAAAACCATTAGTACAGTAAGAATTAGGATTGTTCTCTTTTTCATCTTCTTTAAAACCCCTTTAATAATTAATGAGCCGTAAAACCTAAAAAGCGTCCAAAATATGAGCAGCTGAATCCCCCTGCTGTCTCTCCTCCTCAACTGCCATAAAAGGAATGGTCAAATTGCAGTCAAGTAACATTTCATGTAATTCCTCCATCATCACCCCCATTTCAGCAGTAGGGCGCAGGGTATCCAGTACTTGGGGCACGGAGAATAAAGCCGACAATTCTCCACCCCACTTTCCGCTACAGGTGCTATTGACCCCGCAGCTAGGACTGCCATCAATCCCAATGACTCCGGACACGTGATAACCGCTTGCGGTAAAGTCCTGTATTTGCTGCACCACCGGCAATAACAATTGACGGCAAGTCTGCCGGTAATGGGGATGAGCTAATTGCTCCTTCACCTGCCCCCAGCGTTGGCAACCACAAACAAATTGCTCAACACAAGGCAATTGAATAATCCCGTAACCTCGTTTCAGCAGTTCTGTTACCAGGGTTATGGAGCCTGCCTCAGAATGAGCTAACCCAATTACCTTAGCGTTAACATTTAATAGGCAATGGGATATCAGGACTATCTTTTTACTGCGTTCCATCAATACTTCTCCTCGATAAATTTATTCCTGTATCAGCAAACCCTCATAATCTCCTTAATCCAGTATTCACCTTCGGCAGAGGTGGAGAAATGAGGCAATTCCAGTAACAGTCCCTGACAGCCTAACTCCTGCACAGCCAGTATACAGTCTGCCAGTGTCAGACAAGGAAGGGCTAAAACCAACTTATGTTTTTTAATTTTCTTCAAGGGTTCCAGATATTTGGCGATAGACTTCTCCCAAGGCTCTAAATTCCAATAGATGCCTTGAAGCCCGGGCACCTGTGCCAAATCATCGATAAAGCTGATCATTTTCACTGTTTCTAGATTGAACATACTGAAATCCATAGAGCTGCAGACTTGGTCTAACTGAGGCAGGGCAAATTGACGAAACATGGCCGGTGAAACCATATACATAATATCACAGCGTACACTTTCAAATTTGCCTTCGGCAAACACCGGAAACCATGAGCTCCCTTCGCCATAACCCCATTGCAGCAAGATTTGGTAGACCTCATTGTAAAACTGATAATAGAGTTGGTTTAATTGCTCCATCCTTTTTAGAACCAATGTCGGCTCTTGTTTTAAAGATAAGAAGAAGATTTCTTCGCCCATAATCATGGACATGGTCGTCAACGCGTCCAGGGTCGTGGGTGGATTAAGACAGCCCTCCATGCCAACCTCTTGGCGTACACTGCCATAACAGCTAATTACCTTTTCCATAAATCCCTTGACAGAAAAAGGAGGTATATCCTCTGTCAAAAAATTCGGATTCTTGCTAAAACCCACACACTCCCATGGCATTAAGTACCGGTAATCTGCCCCTGCCAGTACAGCCATATTGGTGATATCCCTGCCTATCATAACGGTTACCATGGGCATTGCTTCCCATAAAAAGTCCTTTGCCAGCTGTTGTCTGGCATAGTTAGCCTGCCATTGGGGATCTAAATCCATCCCTTTTCTTGTGATATTATTCTCATTTTCGTAAGCTTTAAAGGAATTATCCCCCGTTGCTGTCACATAAAAAAGAGGCCTGCCAATACTTTCGTTTTGCCAAAAAGCACCATAATGCGCCCTAGCTTGGCCTTCATTTTTTTTCAAAGTGTATTTTACCTGCTGTTTAACGAGCACAGCCTCTCCCTCACCTACGTGTATTAAACATTAACCTATGCATATTCTAACATCACTCATAGCTAATTGTATAGCATAATTATAGTGTTATGCTGTTTTTTATACCTTGATTCAGCATACAGTCCTGACACAGGGGCTTCCTATATCCTAAATTTAGATATACTGGAATAATTGTTGCATTTTCTACATTATAATATTATTATGATTGTGTATCATTATAAAATTATGAATAAGGAGGGATAAGCACTATTTTAACGTCTACCATTCCAAACTCATGATTCTAGAAAAGGGAGGAAGAACATTGGATAGTAAAAAAGGCATTATTTTTACAGGAGCAGTTATTGGGATACTGGCAGTTGTCCTGGTTCGTTTTGGTAACCCTGTGAACATGGGAATCTGCATCGCCTGCTTTATTCGGGACACTACAGGAGCTTTGGGCTTACATCGCGCAGAAGTAGTTCAGTACATACGCCCGGAGATTATTGGGATTGTCTTAGGGGCTTTTCTGATATCAGTTGCTAAAAAGGAATTTGATGTGCGAGGAGGCTCATCCCCTTTCATTCGCTTTATGCTTGGTTTTGTGGTTATGATTGGTGCTTTAATGTTCTTAGGCTGTCCTCTCCGCATGGTCTTAAGACTGGGAGGTGGCGACCTCAATGCTCTGTTTGGTCTGGCCGGATTTGCTGCGGGAATTATTGTGGGCATTATTTTCTTGAAAAATGGTTTTAGTCTTAAGAGAACTTATAAACTGTCCCAACTGGAAGGTTACCTTTTCCCCCTGTTTAATGTCGGGCTTTTTATCCTGCTCTTAACAGCTCCTGCCTTTATCTTCTTTAGTACCAAAGGTCCGGGAGCCGGGCATGCAACCGTGTGGATTGCTCTTGCTACAGGATTGATCGTCGGGGTCTTAGCGCAAAGAACCAGGTTGTGCATGGTAGGTGGTATTCGAGATGCTATTCTTTTTAAAGATACTTATTTAATTTTAGGATTCATCTCCATTATTGTTTTTGCCAGCTTGGGAAATTTATACTTTGGCTTTTATAAGCTCAGTTTTGCCGGTCAATCCGTTGCCCATGCTGATGGATTATGGAATTTTCTAGGTATGGCTCTAGCAGGTTGGGGTTCTGTGCTTCTGGGAGGCTGCCCCTTAAGACAACTTATTCTGGCCGCCGAAGGGAATGTTGATTCCGTCATAACCGTTTTAGGAATGTCAGCCGGTGCGGCCTTTGCTCATAACTTTTCCCTTGCCGCCAGTGCTCAAGGACCTTCCCCTAACGGAAAAATCGCAGTACTCCTTGGTTTTGCACTCTTGCTTGTGATTGCTTATTTCAATTTAGAACGAGATGCCAAAGCAACTGTCCAAGGAGGTGTTAAGATTGGCGCAAATTGATACCCGAGGAATGTCCTGTCCCCAACCGGTTCTGATGACCAAAAAGGCCCTGGAAGTTAACTCGACTGAAGTCACCGTCCTGGTTGATAGCAAAACAGCAAAATCAAATGTGGAAAGATACTTGAACTTAACTGGCTACACTATTAATACTACCCAGCTGGATGGCGAAACGAATACCTTTGAAATATCAGCGAAGAAGTAGTAGTACCATGACTTACATTGTGCTCTTCTACACGAACTCCTCAGCCATCAAATTCGCCAAGTTCATTCAAAGGTTTAACTATCCGGGAGAATTGATCCCTCTACCCCGCAAGCTGACTTCCAGTTGCGGCATGGGCGTAAAATTTGACTTTACCAGGAATCTGTCCGAGATTATTTCTGAGGAAATCGAGAAGATTTATGCTGTTGAAGGGAATCAGTACGAGTTAGTTTATCGTGCTAAGGAGTGAACTTAATAATAGTAAGGGCTTCTTTAAAGGACGAAGCCCTTACTAAAGGAATGGTGTCATGAACGGATTATACTTAGATAATGCAGCCACCTCTTTCCCTAAAGCTCCCGGGGTGGCTGATGCTGTCGCCGGATTTCTAAGCAATAGTGGCTGTAATATTAACCGAGGGCTTTACACGGCATCCTTTGAAGCTGCCAACATTGTCTATGAAACGCGGGAACTTCTCTGCAGCCTGTTTAATTTCCCAAAACCTGAAAACGTAATTTTCACTAAAAATATAACGGAAAGTCTTAATGTTATCCTAAAAGGGTTGTTAAAATCGGGAGATCACGTGATTGTTTCTTCGATGGAACATAACGCAGTGATGCGGCCTCTGGCTTCACTGGCTGAAAAAGGGGTTGAAGTATCAGGGGTTCTATGTAATAACAAAGGGGAACTTTGCGCCGGCGACTTAGGCCTGCAAATTAAGTCTAATACAAAAGCGGTTATTATGACTCATGCTTCCAATGTCAGTGGTACGATACTGCCTTTAGAAGAAGTCGGTCAACTATGCCGGGAGCATAACTTGTTTTTCATTGTTGATTGCGCGCAAACAGCCGGTTTCTTAAGCATAGATTTTCTGGCGCTTAAGGCGGATGCTTTAGCCTTTACAGGCCATAAAGGTCTCTTAGGCCCTCAAGGAATAGGCGGCTTTTACCTCAATGACAAATTAGCCTCTCTGGTTGAACCCTTGATCGAAGGGGGGACCGGAAGCGCATCAGAAAGTGTTCTCCAACCAAATTATATGCCCGATCGTTTTGAAGCGGGCACCTTAAACTTACCGGGGATTTACGGGCTCAATGCCTCACTTAAATATTTAAACGCCGAAGGTATTCCTGCCATAAGAGAAAAGGAGCTGAGTCTTGTGCAGCGGTTTATAGAAAATGTTCAAGCCCTGCCGGGAATTCAGCTCCTTGGACCCGACCCCAAACAAGACCGAACCGGAATTGTTTCTCTTAACTTTTTGAATCAGGATAATGCCGAAATCAGTTACCGATTATTTAAAGACTTTGGGATTATGACCCGCTGCGGCCTGCATTGCGCTCCGGCAGCCCATCAGACGCTGGGTACTTTTCCCCAGGGAACCGTGCGCTTTAGTTTCAGTCATTTTAATTCTATTCAGGACGTAGACTATGTGATTGATTCATTTAAGAAGAGACTTTTAGGATTTTTGACGACAATCTGTCCAGGCAAGCCCTGATGCAAATCACCGCTCAAAAACGAAAAAGGCCCGAGAGGCGTTAAAAAGCGTCCTCTCGGGCTGATTTTGTGCACATTAATATCCGATATCAAAAACATAGAAGTTGAACAGATGAACTAATTAGCAACTTCCTCCACAACCGCTGCAGCAACCACTGTCACACGCTCCACCCTTATTGGTGTTAGCTGTTCGTATTAATCTAAGCACAAGTTGTGCCATAGGCATTAAACAAATTTACTCATCAGGGCAATCAGTACATTTATAGTACGCCAAAGGCCACTGACGGCCGGCCTGGTCTGAACCTTCAACACACACGCACAATAATCCCGCAATCACTTGCGGGATAAAGTAATCTATGGTGCGCCACCCCAGATTCGAACTGGGGACCTGCCGATTAAGAGTCGGATGCTCTACCAGCTGAGCTAGTGGCGCATTTGGTAGCCCCAACAGGATTCGAACCCGCGTTTCCGCCTTGAGAGGGCAGCGTCTTGGGCCTCTTCACTATGGGTCCTGGTAATTTTGGCTCCGGGACTAGGATTCGAACCTAGGCTACGTGATTCAGAGTCACACGTGCTACCGCTACACAATCCCGAAAGACAAACTGCCTTCAAAATCGGCGTTCATCACTTAAGTAATATGACTAATCATTTGTTTCGGATTATGTAACGTCCTCTATTATAGTTTATTTATAACTGATATGCTAGTCATTTCAGTTATTTTTTTAATGACTCAGGGTCTTAGTACCTGTCACGCTGCGCTATCGTCCAATTTGCCGCCTGATCCTCACACTTCCAAATAATTATATCTTTTTCAACGATTCTTCTTTAGTTACCTCAGGTCTTATATTCAAAACTGTTACATCTATCACACATATAGACTTTCACTTTTATACCATCGGCATGTGTACTTTTCCTCCAAATTGTGCCGTCACAATTTAAGTATTTACATACTAAGTTCGTTCTCGTCCAGCCTGCTTCTTCACTAAATCCTCCGGCCACTTGATTTAGCTCGTCATCTGAAAGTGCCGTTTTTATTTTGTCCTGTTCTTTTTCCGACATAGCTATTTTCTTCCTTTCGTTGCACGCCGAGTGCAAAACATTTCATTACTCCCGTATAGGGGCATTCTAAACGAAGTTTCATGCTCCATTTATATACACTGTTATACGTTTCTTCCTGTCTTCCATTACAACTTTAATATGAAATTCTTCAAAAAATTTGCGTCCAGCCAGCTGCATTTTTTTCCGTTACAGCTGAGAAGCCGGTGGTTTCCAAGTAGCTGAAAGTTTTTGGCATTTATTACGAAACTGATATCATACAAACTGAGACTGATAAATCTATAGAAATAGATTTATCAGAGGTATTCCAAGCGAAATTGCTCTTATATTGTTAGTGGTGCCACAAAGAGCAGTTGTTCAGATTTTTCGTATATTCAATGCCTTCATAAAAGTCGTACAATAATTCCAAATACGTTTTTTTAACATCCTAGTTTAGTTATGGAAGGAAATTCATACCCCACCTTTATATTTTTATTGAGCACACATTACGAATTTAGAACCTCATTTATTGAGTCTATTGTCCGAGAATATAAGAAGTCAAGATCATTTTTAGTCACAACGTAAGGAGGCATAAAATAAATCACATTCCCTAAGGGCCTAATTACAATCCCTTTGTTCAGGCCTTTCTTATACACTTCATAACCTAAGCGTTTTTGCGGTTCAAAATCTTGTTTGGTGCTTTTATCCATAACCAGCTCAATAGCTCCAACCATTCCGGTCTGTCTATACTCACCGATATTTTTACTCTCAGAGAAATAGGTATTTGCACATTCTGACATGTATTTTGCGGTAAATTTGTTCTTTGCAAGGATATTCTCAGTCTCAAATATACCTAGTGACTCATTGGCAACTGCGCAGGCTATTGGATTGCCCGTATAACTATGGCTATGCATGAAGGCCTTATGCTCAAAATAATCGCCATAAAAGGCATCATATAGTTTATTGGACGTTAAGGTTAGGGCCAGTGGAAGATACCCTGCAGTAATCCCTTTTGATAGGCACATGATGTCAGGTGAAATTCCAGCCTGCTCGCAGGCAAACATATCTCCGGTCCTCCCAAAACCAACCGCGATTTCATCGACAATTAGATGGACATCACAATCATTACATAATTTTCTTAACTTTTTCAGGTATGCCGGTGGATACATTTTCATACCGGCTGCACACTGTATCAGAGGCTCAATAATAACGGCGCAAAGTTCTTCATGATGTAACAGCATATCCTTCTCTAGGTTCACAAAACACTCACAATCGCAATCATCTCGGCATTTTCCATAGAGACATCGGTAGCAATCAGGGCTTTCCAGACGTAGTGTATTGAGCAAAAGTGGGTTATAAACCTTACTATACAAATCAAGATCTCCCACTGACAAGGCACCAAGGGTCTCACCATGATATGCGTTTCGCAAGGCAGCAAACCGTTGTTTTTTCACCTTCCCCGTTTGGTGATGATACTGAAAGCTCATTTTTAAGGCAACTTCAATAGCCGCCGAACCGTTATCAGAAAAGAAAACCTTATCTAATCCATCCGGAGTAAGCTTTACTATTTTTTCCGCCAGCAATATCGCCGGTTCATGGGTAAAATTCGCAAAAATAACATGTTCCAGTTTTTCCACTTGTTCCTTGATCGCTCTGTTTATCCGATCGTTCGAATGTCCAAATAGATTTACCCACCATGAGGAAACAGCATCCAGATACTTCTTCCCGTTAATGTCAAAGATATAAGCGCCCTTTCCGCTTTTTATCACTATTGGTGCAAGGTCCTGATAGTCCTTCATTTGTGAGCATGGATGCCAAATATATTGAAGATCTTTTTCCACTAAGTTCATCTAATCAAATCTCCTTATACAAGCTGCACAGCTTATCCATTGGCATCGTTAGTCGGTTAGCACCTTTTTCGACCACTGCCATTATCTCGATACCTGTCAGCCTCTCAATGACCTTTTTGTTATCCCTGTGCAAAAAGCTATTTTCGTCATAGTTATTTAGAATAATCCCTCGAATACCAATTCCTTTTTGTTTGAGATAGTCAACTGTTAAGACCGAATAGTTTATGGTTCCGAGGCCTGATGGAGCTACTATGAGCACATCCAGCCCTAGTTTTTGAATAATATCAGTCAGCATGATAACCTCATCATCCAGCCGTATTGGACAAATAATCCCGCCACACCCCTCAACCGTTAGATAGTCAAACTCTGACTTGATCCGATTAAAATCATTATAGATAGTGTCCAGATCAATACGGACGTTTTCAAGGTTTGACGCTAAATGCGGTGAAACAGGCGTTGTTAAACAATAGGAAACATAAGCATTGGGGTCTTTATCAAGTTTGGCACAATCAAACACAACTTTTGCATCTCCAGCCACCATCGTGTCGCCGATTAGTTCTGCTCCGCTCAGTACCGCTTTATAGTACCCGGCCTGTCTTCCCTCGTCACATAACGCTTTTGTTATTAAGGCGGTAATATAGGTTTTCCCGACATCCGTTCCTGTCGCTGTGATAAATAGTCCTTTGCTCATAGCTTTTTCACCGTATATCCACAGTCACTGATTATCTGTTGATCTTCTTTGATCGATATCCCCCTCGTGGTAAGCATATCACCTGTGATCGCCGCATTAGCGCCAGACAAGAAGGCTCTCTTCCCTTTGTCAGCAAGCAACTCCCTGCCTCCAGCCAGGCGAATTGCGCCGTCAGGAATGAGGAACCGATAAACGGCAATTGTTCTGAGTATCTCTTCTTCGCAGACCTTTGGGTTATGCTCAAAGGGCGTTCCTTCCACAGGGTTTAGCACATTAACGGGAATGGACCTAATGCCTAGCTCTCTGATATCCAACACCATATCCACTCGATCCTCTAATTCTTCTCCCAGTCCTAAAATGCCGCCACTACAGACCTCCAGTCCGACTTGTTGGGCATTTTTTATGGCCGTTAGTTTGTCATCATAGGTATGGGTCGTGCAGATCTTTGGAAAATACCGTCTTGAGGTCTCCAGATTACAATGATATCTTGTAACCCCTGCTTCTTTCAGCAATTTGAACTGCTCATAGGTTAATAAGCCATGAGACGCGCATAGGGATATGCTGCATTTTTCTTGAATAGACTTGTATGTAGCGCAAACATCCAAAAGTTCATGATTAGTCAAACTACGTCCCGATGTAACCACTGAAAAACGCAGCACACCCTTTTGATCATTGGACCATGCACAGCTCGAAATCTCCGCTTCGCCTAGGAGGGAATAATCCTCGATAGACGTTTCATAATGGGCTGACTGAGCGCAGTACTTACAGTTCTCTGAACATTTTCCGTTCTTCCCATTAATGATTGTGCATAAATCGAAGGAGTCTTTACATAATACGTGTCTAATCTCATTTGCAGACTCAATCAGTTCATTAAGAGGCCCATCATATAGTAGTAAAGCCTCATCCTTAGTTATTCTGTCACCCTTAAGAATTCTGGTTTTTAAGTTTTTAATATAAGACATTGGCGAATACTCCCTTGTAGAATTATTTAACTTAATCGTCCTTTTCTCCTTCTCTTTGAGCACAGCCATATAAACACTGATAGGTAGCAAAGACTCCCTGCTCATTAGAAAACACTGAGTCATAGCTCTTGATAAGAGAAAAAATGCTCGAGCCCCTCCCCTGCATCGCCAATGTTTCATCTAGGCAATGATTAGCTCCGATCTTTTTTAAGGCTCTTAAAAAAGATCGGCATGACTTAAAATAGTCTCGTTTTGTGACTTCTTCTATATCGACAGACGTGAAACCAGTTTCGCTTAAATAGTCCTGAAGGAATTTGCGTTCAATAAAGGGTTGTCTTTTTGTGCGCTCTTCACGGCAAGTGAGCTCAAGTTGGGTTTTAACTCTTGAGCTATTATTCAGGCAACCATAGAGTTCCTTGAAGGTTCCTGCCCCAAGTGTGCTAAAGATTAGATGACCGCCCGTATTTAGCAACGCATAGTACTGAGCAAAGGCCGTGGAATAATCGCTAAACCACTGAAAAACCACATTAGAGACAATTAAGTCAAAGGATGGTTCGCCTAATGAATCCTTTCCTACTCGCAGATTTTCCCCATCAGCTATTAAATATCTAATATTGGCAAAACCAGATAACCTTTCTTTCGCTATAGCGATCATTTCCGGAGCAATGTCCAGCGCTGTAATTAGGGCTTTGGGGTATTCTCTGGCAAGGAGTTCTGTAAAGAAACCAGTACCGCAACCAATCTCTAATATGGTCTGAAAGCGACACCCCGTGCTCTTGATCTTAGCCAGAAGTTCCCTTGCCATCTCCTTCTGAACTATTGCATACTCGTCATAAGTAACGGCACTTTGACCAAAGTTTGTTTGCACCTGTCCTTTATGTACCATCATAGAACCGCTAACCACTCCTCTATCCCTTGATGAAACTTTCTAAATTCCGTTAAGAACGGGATGTGTCCGACTCCGGGGTAACTGACTAATTGCGCACAGGGTAACTGCCGTTCAATAAACTTAGCGCCCTCTAATGGGCAAATGCTGTCCTCTTCACCATGAAGCAACAAAGCAGGACAAGTAATATGCTGCAAATATTCCTGGACATCAACGTCTAGCAAAAAATCTAAACCAAACTGGTCTTCCTGAAGATCCCCTATTCCTCGACGGCTGAGGTAATTGTCTATAATCTTGTCATCTAATCCCAAGGCCTGCTCCTTAGAACTAAACATCAGCTTATAAAAATCATGGACTGTTTTCTCTGGATTTTTGCTCAGTCGTTTTTTCATCTTGGTTACCACTATGGGAGGAATACCGCTTGTAAACTTACTCGTCGCACTAACTAATATCAATCCCTCTACTATATGGGGAAGGTAACTTGCCACCTGGATGGCAACAAGGGACCCCATAGACCAGCCTACCAAGACCACGTGATCAAGACCCTTTTGCTCAATCAACTCAATCACAGCCTCTCGATAACTGTGCATGGTTTTCATGATAGACAAGTTGATAGTATACAAGCGGCATTTTGGGTCAAGGTAACGTTTAGTCTCCTGCCAAATACTTTCATCACAGGCCCAGCCGTGAATAAGGACGATGGTTTTAATCTCCTTCACTTCTCTCCTAAAATATCCCCGATGATCCCCAGTTCCCGACCGATACGTTTTATCTGTTCAACCGCCCAAGCTAAATCGGCTCTGCTGTGAGTGGCCATAATAGTCAAACGTAAACGAGCTGCCTTAAGTGGTACCGTCGGTGGCCTGATAGCGACGGCTAAGATATTCACATCAAAAAGACGGCGGCTAAATTCCAGGGTTGCTTCATTATCCCCCACCATGATAGGAATAATCGGGCTCTCACTGTTTAACAAATTGAATCCTGCCCTCGCTAAGTCTTCTCTCACCGAAGACGCTTTGGCCAAAACATCGTGCTGCCGCCAAGTTTCCAGTTGTACTACCTGAATAGCCGCTTGAATACTGGCCACGACGGCTGGCGGGAGACCCGTCGTAAAAATAAAGCTGCGAGCTTTATTACACAGATAGTCTATCAGTACTTTCCGCCCAGCCACATAGGCACCGGAACAACCGAACGCTTTACCCAATGTGCCCATGCTGATTTCCACCCGATCAGAAACTCCGTAGAAATCCGCTAATCCCCGGCCGCTTTCTCCAAAGACTCCACTCCCATGAGCTTCGTCTATCATCAAAACTGCTCCATACTTATCCTTCAACTCTACTATTTCAGGAAGGGGGGCAAGGTCTCCGTCCATACTAAAGACACTATCCGTGACAATCAATTTACGACGGTAGCCCTCCGCCTTTTGGATACACCGCTCCAAATCCGCCATATCTCGATGCTTATAGCGCAGCAGTTCTGCCCCACTCAGTCGGGCACCGTCAATAATACTGGCATGATTGAGTCGATCGCTGATGATGATATCTCCTCGGCCTACCAGCGCAGTCATAATTCCCATATTAGCCGCATACCCGGAATTGAAGATCAGAGCTGCTTCAGTGTTTTTAAACTGGGCTAAGTCTCTTTCTACCTGATCATACAACTCATAGTTCCCCACGATCAGGCGTGCCGCCGTGCTACTACAGCCCAATTCTTGAATCCCTTGAATGGCTGCACTTTTCAACATAGGATGATCCGCAATGCCCAGATAATTATTGCTACTGAGGTTTAATACCTTTTTCCCCTCAATCTCCACCCATTCGCTCAATGCCCCATGGACAATTTTCATTTTCCGGAAAAGATGCTGTTGATCTAATTTATGCAACTCATTTTCCAGGTTTATGTAAAAATCTCCCATATAATCTGCCCCTTTTTATGGATAACCAAATTTCTAATTGTTAAGGACTATACATATCTTAATCAAATCTCTATTTATTGTAAACTAAATATCTATGTTTGGTTTACAATAAATTTATATCTATTCCATTTTATTGTCAAGAGTCCCCACCTTGAATTAGGTGAGGACCCTGATAAATTTTGTTTCAGTCAAGGAGGTTACCTCATAGCGGGGCCTGGGCTACCCCCACCGGTGGCCCGGTACTCAGGCAGAAAAGCCTGAGTGATGTGAGGGAAGACTGTCGTAATCACAAGATTGAGATGATCGTTACGAAATCAGTCAGCCGCTTTGGCAGAAACACCGAAGAAACCCTTGATGTACTGAATAAACTACGCGCCCTTTTAATTGACGTATATTTTGAGGCTGAGGGTATCCATACTCGTAAGGCAGGGCAAGATTTTTTAATTTCCCTTCTGGAAGGTTATGCACAAGAAGAAAGCCGGGCAAGAAGCCAGAACATAAAATGGGGTATTTCAGAAGGTCTAAGAAGTAGGCGCTCTAAACTGTATAATCGCGAAAGTGTTTCGGTTATTGCAAAGATCAGGAAGGCAATCTGATAGTCTTAGAGGAAGAAGCTAAAACAGTTCGAAAAATCTTTGATCTGTATCTGAACGGATATAGATTCATTGCCGTCATACGTCAGCTTGAAACTCAGGGATAAAGTCGCCTACCGGAAAAGATCGTTGGAGCAAAAGAGCCATTAGGCAATCAGAATCGGAATAATGAAGGAAGAATACAGGCCTACCATGGGGTCGACTCCTGCAATAATTGAGAAAGCGATCGCTTCCGGAATTAAAGCGAGTGAAACGACAAGCCCTGCCAATACGTCATGTTTAATATTGCTAAACCATGACTCCCTGAATGATTGTGGTTCCATTACTAAGCTCACTTTCCGACAATAAATTAGCTACAAGTAGTCTTCTCATTTGAACAAGTAAATAATACCCTTGAATGATTGATAAGAGCCCTCGACTTTTGGGGAACCTTTGTACATTACCACAAAGGAGCATAAACCGCAATTTGATACGCCTGTGAGAGAAGTACAAACCTTGCAATGGCTATTCTAATAAGTTATAGTAAACTATCTATTGGTTCGAGCGGACAGTATACACCTTAAGAATACCTTTAAATACCGTGGGCGTTTGTATTTTTACGTATTCTTATATCCTAGTTTCTTCAGGATTAAGGAAAACGACAATCACAGAAGGATTCTACCGGGATAAGTAGCACATAACAAGGCTGTGTTTTATCACTAGCCTTGTTATGTGCGTGGCTTTCTCCTAATATCATGAGCCCAAAATGGCTAGAATTTGTATTTAGGAAGAACGAGAGTCAATTTAAGCAGGAGGTAATATTTCACTTGACCAGACAAAACATACTACAAATTATCCCCCTCGGCGGACTAGGGGAGATTGGAAAGAATACAACCGCCATCCGCTATAACAATCAAATCTTATTAATTGATGCGGGCCTAGCTTTTCCTGACGATGATATGTTAGGTGTCGACCTCGTTATCCCCGATTATACTTACCTCATTGAAAACAAAGACCTGATTCTAGGAATCCTGATTACACATGGTCATGAAGATCACATCGGGGGACTAACCGGAGGATGTTGGATTACAACCTGATGGGACCTCCATACATAACTTAAATACCTTAAATATTCCCGATAGCCCATCAACTGCCAAGCAGACCGAATTCGTCGAAACAGAACTAAACTGGACCTTGCCCGAAGCAAAGAAAACGAGAACGTTTTGGTTCATCCTTCTGGCTGCCTCTGTTCCTGCCTTAATCAATACCGGTTTAACCTTTCACTTAATCTCCATTCTCGGTGAACGAGGGATTTCTCCGTTGAATTCGGCGTTTGTTCTGAGTTTGATGGCCCTTGTGGGGTTTCCCGTCTCATTTCTAGCCGGATTCATTTTGGAACGTGTTAAGACAAATCATGCTCTAGCCCTAGTATTTCTATGTGAAATCGTGGCTTTATTTAGCCTTAACCATGTGAATTCAATGGTTAGTGTGATTTTTTTCGGTGTCATATGGGGAATCGTTGGAGGCTTCGAACATATCACGTTAAATTTGATATGGCCTAATTATTACGGACGTCAGCACTTAGGGAGCATCCGAGCAATGGCTTCTAGCTTCATGATTATTGGAGCGGCACTAGGACCACTGCCGTTAGGTATGGCCTTCGATCAGTGGGGCGGATACACTGAAATCCTTTATATAATCATGGTGTTTCCTATATTGGGGATCGTTGCAGTCTTAACGTCCCCAAGTCCAAATATTAAGGAAGGAGCATACAATGAACAGTAATAGCCATCCCGAATTTGAGCAAGAAACCAATCGCCTCACCTCTACCGTAGCTTATATGAAGAAAATGATCGATTTGATAGTCGAGAACCGCCAAGGTCAGCGGGAAGAAATTCGTCAAGCTTTTATTGACTTAGACTTTTTGGACAGTAGCCAAAGTTATATTTCTATTTTAGTGACGACGCAGCTTTTAGAATATGGAAAAGAACACTTCTATCAACTCAATCGCGGACTCAAAAAACCCTACTTTGCCCGCATCGATTTTAAACAGGCTGAGACTCAAGACGTTAAGCGTTATTATATAGGTAAGGTATCGTTGCTTACCAAAGAAGACCAAGAGCCACTCATCCTCGATTGGCGTTCTCCTATCGCCTCAATCTACTATGAAGGACGTTTAGGCACGGTTGATTATCAGACCCCCACGGGAAAAATTTCAGGAGAGCTTAGCCTTAAACGACAGTTTACGGTTGAGGAAGGACAGTTATTAGATATTCGAGATATCGACATTACAACCAATGACACCTTTCTTCAAGCCTCCCTGGAGGCCAACGTCGATAATCGTCTCAAGGATATTGCCACCTCGATTCAAGCGGAGCAAAACCGGGTGATCCGTGCCGATATGACTCCCTTAATCGTTCAAGGAGTCGCCGGCAGCGGTAAAACAACGATTGCACTGCACCGAATGGCTTACCTGATCTATACCTATGCTGATCGGTTTATCCCGGAGAACTTTATAATTCTCGGTCCGAACCGATTATTTATTAATTATATATCCGAAGCCTTGCCAGAGCTTGGCGCAGAACGAGTAACTCAGACGACGTTGATTGACTTTATGGTGGAGCTCATTGGCAAATCAGCGAAGGTCAAATTAGTTGCCCCGGAACAAAAACTCTTTCGATTACTTGACGAGACCAACCAAGCCTCTATAAACTCTGTCAATATCATCGGAGCTTCCGAATTCAAAGGGTCCATTCACTTTAAAGATACTCTCGACCAGTATGTAGATCGACTGCAGGAGACGTTTGTACCGAACATCGATTTCATGCTCGGCGATCACGTGATTGTAGAAGCGGAAGACGTTCGGCGAATTTTCCTTGAAGAATACAGTTTTCTGCCCTTGCAAAAGCGAATCGAAATGGTCAAAAAAGTTCTCTCAAATAAACTTAAGGCAGCCAAAGAACCAATCCTAAAACTAGTCGAAGAGGAATTTAGCCGCCAGATTGGGGAAGTGCGTTCTTCGTCAGAGTTTGATGACGATGTACGAAGGGAAAAAGTGATTGCCTTAGTTGACTTACGTAATGTTGCCCTAGCCAAGCTCACGAACAGCGCAAAGACCGTTGTCAAAAAGTATCTGGCGTTCTTCCCTAAGATCGATCTACTCCGACATTATCGACGAATTATTACCGATCCTGCTAGTTTCTTAGACGTTAGTGAATTGGGTATGGACAAAGCCATCATTGAGTACATGTGCAGTTCTTCTGGCAAACTCATCAGCCAAAACAAATTTGAGCTAGAGGATTTGGCACCACTTGCCTATTTAAAGTATCTTTTGATTGGTTACGAAGAAAAATTTGAGGTTAGTCATGTCTTTATTGATGAAGCCCAGGATTTGAGTATCTTCCAGCTCTATACTTTACGTACCATTCTGAAAACAGATATGTTTACGATTTTTGGAGATTTGGCGCAGGGAATTCATTCTTACCGGGGGATAAACAGCTGGGATCAAGTCAAGCAAGACGTTTTCCCCGATCTTGACTGTAACTATTTAACGCTCGAACAAAGCTATCGTACTACAATAGAAATTATGGAGTATGCCAACGCAGTTATCAAAAAGGTGAAAACCTCCGATATTATCCTAGCGAAGCCTGTAATCCGCCACGGTACTCTACCTTATGTTCTAAGCTTTAAAAGTGTTAAAGATATGGCTAATGCCTTTGAAAATTTGCTTCAAATCCAACTTGTAAGTGGCTATAAATCCATCGCCCTCATCGGGAAAACTCTGAAAGAATGTCAATTGCTCAAAAAAAACCTGACCAAGTCCTATGATATTTTACAAGGGGATGAAGCCCTTTATGAAGGACAAATTTTAATTGTACCCTCTTATGTTGCCAAAGGACTAGAATTTGACGTTGTGTTTATTTTTAATATCCATGAACATTATAGCAACGAAGACCTCGATCTTAAATTGCTCTATGTCGCCATAACAAGAGCTCGACATCATTTGTTCAGAATGAGTTTAAGCAAGTGATTGAGACCATTCGAATTCGAGTTTGTAATTCGCACAAAAATCTTTAGTAGCTGACAAGCTATGTATACCAATGACCGGTACATATAAATTCTGCTGTTGAGCAGACAAGATAAAGCACTCAATTATACTTCTCGCAACTTAACAACTTCGGAAAGAGTTATTTCCCTACAAGTGTATATGCAATAAGATTTGTTTTTCTCGTATTTAGATTATATTCTAAGAAAGTTGACTCATTGCCAAGGTACATATACTGTATCCTAACCTTTACTTTTCCATCATGGACTATGTCTTTATATTTACTACTCGGAACTTCTACTACCTGAAAATACGGTTTGCTCCTTACCTTGGGTGACATTATGTTCTGACGAATCACTAACTCCCCTGCGACCCTGTCAATATAAAACCTCTTAAATTCGTCAGCTGCCCCATTTAACACATACAACGCTTGGTCGTCATGAATTATTGGGTTATTAATATGTTCTTGTTCACTCGTAATGAACGTCCTTCCATTTTTGAAATCATATTGAACTTTCTGTTCTTGAAAAACTGTCGGAATACTAGTAACTAATTTTATTCCAGAGTTCATGTTTATATAGAGCAATGACACTAATATAAGCACTACAACTACTATGGATAGAATCCAACGCCTTCCTCTTGTTAACAACTACATAACCTCCCAATAGATAACTACTAATGCGTCACGTCATAAGAAATGCGTTCAGTTACTCTTAACAAGATTTCAATAACTTTCTCGAAATACCTGCCATAACTACCATTAAAAATATGCCCTTCTTCCCAGAGAATTCTTTATGTTCTGAAAGAAGGGCATATCTGACCCTCCTCTGTGAACTTCCAGTATTCTTATTTTGCCTACTCATCTTCAGTACTTAGCCTACTTATCTATTATTCAATATATTATTTTATTCCTTCTTTAAAATCAGAAGAATATCCTCTAGTTTTCTGTTTAATCACTTGATCCGGATCATTAAACACTGAATCATTAAAACCTTCGGGTAACCTATGGGTCGTATAGTCATTAAACAGCAATACTTCCATATGAGTTTCAGCTTTTCTAAATTCAAGGCTGGTTAATTCTGCAAAGCTTTCAAGGCAATTCTGATCATAACTTTGAGAAATAATATCATCTATAAACAATCGTACCACTTTATCCGCCAGGAAACCTCCATAAAATTCCAGAACCATGGATTTCATAGACGTTTCAATAATTCGAATCCTTGCTTCGTGAAAACTTGGCCAACTTTCGTTGAAATCTTTTACTAATTCATCCGAACCTTCTATCATTTCAGGAGCTAAAATTAAATTCATTTCTGCCGAACCACAGGGAATGCGGGGACGTTCTTCCTTATTATGCAGGTACATAAAGGCGTTACTATTGAGAAAAAGAATCTAGTGACCATATTCAGCCTTTCCTTTTTCAACGACGAAACCTTCCTGACATAGTTGATCCACAAATTTCAGCTTATACTTATATGCCATCCCGTAATTACCTGAAAATTCTTTGTCCAGCCAAATTCTGTCTGATACCGTATCGATATTTCTTTGCACTGTTCCAGTACCGTCTTTATTGTCAGTAACTATGGTATGGTTTTTGTTCTGAATAAAGGATATGTTGTCCTCAGCTCTTATTACCTGCATGAATATTATTCCCCCTCTTTTTTTAAACGTAGATATCCATTGGGTGCAACGACTTCAGTTCACACCGTGCCTTTTGACTGTATTTTTTCCCTGAGCGCATATTCAAGATCATGTTTTATAACAGCCAGCCTGTCATCGGGGACTGCCTTTTGCATGATACGTATCATTTTACCACCTGCTCCCTTATACTTTTTACTTCTTGCAATTTATATATAGATCCCTTGGCGGGAATGCTGCCGTATCCGATCAGAATCATTCCAGATATGACCAAAATTCCACCCATCCACTGCTGCCATCCGGCTTGTTCACCCAGAATGATTACCGACAGAAGCATCGACACAAATGGCATCATGCCGGAGAATGCTGCGGCGGTAAACGCGCCGCAGCGTTTGATTCCGGCGTACCAAAAGACAAATGCCAGTGCAGTCACAAAGAGTCCGTACCACAAAAGTGACAACCATTCCCCAAGTCCGATTTCGGATAACCTTCGCACAGGGTCTTCAAAAAGTGTCGGAATCAGACAGAGAATGAATGCAACAGCCGTGACAAGCGCAGTCTGGACCAGCGGATGGATTGCTTTCTTTTGAACGGACACAGTCTTAACGGCGAAAACACGCGAAAAAATGTTGAACGTGGATTCGCTTGCCGCTGCACAGAGCACCAGCATATTCCCGCCCAGATGTAACAGAGAAAAACTGTTCCCTGCATTAAGAAGCCCTTGGATCATCAGGATACCGCCTACCGTGCCGGCAATTCCCGCGAGCTTTTTCCCGCTGAACGGTTCCTTTAATAATGTCGTTGCGAAAAGTGCTGTAAAGGCCGGTGTCGCTCCTATGAGAATACCCGCTTCCATGGAACTGGTAAAAAGCAGGCCGTACAGCAGAAACATACGAAATAGAAAAATACCAAATATCGCCTGAATAACCAGGGAGAGAACGTCTTTTGCAGACATCTCACACAGGCTTTCCATCAGCTTTTTCCCACAGGCAGGCAACAAAAAAAGAAGCGCAAAGAAAAGACTCGCCGATGCAATGGTAAATGTTCCAAGCTTTCCGGAAACAAGACGCGCTGATATGACGCTGGTCCCCGCCAGAGAAAACGCAAAAAATAAATAAACGTGTCCCGCCCATTTCTTCAAGCTCAAATCTTCCTTTCATAGCGCCTTGCTTTGTACTGGATGAATGATACAATATTACCAAGCTGACTGGTATCAGTAAAGTGCCAGTTCAACCCAGATTATAGCAGACCAGTTGGAGGCAGTATGCTTGGAATTGAGTTAGAACGAGAAAGCGAACAGCCGTTAAAACGGCAAATCTATCAGAAACTGAAAGAGCAAATTATGAACGGAAAACTGAAATCAAACGACGCCCTTCCTTCCACACGAGAGCTTTCGAAGGATCTTGGCATATCCCGCAATACCGTGGGTGAGGCTTATGAAATGCTGATTGCAGAAGGCTTCGTCATTAACCATCAGGGTTCCGCCACACGGGTTGCGGAAGGCGTGTATATGGAACAATCTGATCTTTTTGCACTATGTAAGACTAGTCTGCCTAAGCGGATGTTAAAAGCCGATTTCCGGACGGGACGGCCGGATTTGCGTCAGTTTCCACAGTTTTTATGGCAAAAGTTCTTACATAAAGCTTCAGTAGAAATGCCGATTGAACTGTACGGATATACAGGTCCACAAGGCCTTCCTGCCTTGCGTGAGGAAATAGCCGCATGGCTTTTCAGAAGCCGCGGTCTTACAGTAAACTCAGGGGATATTTTCATAACAGCGGGTGCTACTCATGCTCTGCATCTGCTGGCCGATCTGCTGTGCATGAACAGCAAAAAAGTTCTGATGGAGGACCCCTGTCACAGCGGCATGCTTAAGACTTTCCTGAACAAAGGATGCCCGGTTGAGCCCATTCCTGTGGATTCTCAGGGAATACGGACGCAGTGCTTACCCGATGGCAAGGACGCCTGTGCCGTCTATGTAACCCCATCGCATCAGTTTCCGTTGGGTGGAATCTTGCCCGCTGCCCGCCGAGCCGCACTTGTCCATTATGCCAGAGAAAATGGTCTATATATTATTGAGGATGATTATGACAGCGAGTTCCGGTTTTGCGGAGAACCCATCGCTCCGCTGTATGCAATGGATCAACAGCGCGTAATTTACGTTGGCACCTTCAGTAAATCATTTTTTCCGGCGCTCCGAATCGGCTATGTCATTCTGCCCAAGCCTTTGCACAGACAATGGAGGGATATGCGCACCCACGCGGATGTACAGAACCCACCCTTCGAACAGGCGGCAATGGTCGAGTTTCTGCGGACGCGGAAGCTGGACAGGCATGTACAAAAAATGCGCAGAATTTACGGACAGCGGCGGCAAGAGCTGATGGAAGCGCTGAAGGAGGCCTTCGGCAGCGGATGGACTTCCTACGGCGATGCTGCCGGACTTCATATCGCCATTGACTTTCCGGGGAAATGCTTTGATGAAGGATTCAGAAAAGGCTGCCTTCAAAACGATATTGATATAACGCCGGTAGAACACCATTGCATTAAAAAAGGCAGACATCAAGGCAAACTCCTTATGGGATACGGACATCTGGAGCCGGAAGAAATTCGAAAGAGCGTTCTATTATTGCGCGATTATATTGAATCGGTTGCAGGAACTGTTAGATAACCAACAGTAAGGTCGTTGCAGCAACCCTGTTAATCGGCGTCATGATTGTAGCGAATTATCCGCCGGTTCGGCCTATGCCGTTCGTTTGTCGCAACTCTTCAGCACAATGCCCAACTATCATTTTAGTCTCTATCATTATGCTTTAATGCTAAGTGACAATGACCGGGAAGATGATGCCATTAAAGCTTTAACAGACCTACTTACCACGAAAAATATCGATGATCAAACTCACGAAGAAGCATTAGCTCTCCTCGAAGTCTTAGGAGGAGATACCTCGGGCTTTGAATATCTGTATTAAGGACCATTTACATTAATGATGCATCAGGGAAAGATTACAAGGTTACAATTGAGCTGAAGCAAGAGGCGGAGGCTCTTGTGCAGACGATTCCCAATCCGAGGGTAGACCTGCAGCAGGCTGAGGCCGTGGCCGCGATGGACTCGATTATTGCGAGTGATCTATTCCTTACGTCCAGCGGCGCACTGACTGGAATATGAGACATTCGGGTAATAGATACCACAACCAACGACCTTTTTGACGCACCGCAGGCTTAACCGGCTGCTTTTAAGACGTAAGCGCCAAATAACAAAGTGTATAGCAATAGAGCAAAAACCAAGTTCACACTGGTTTTTGCTCTATTTGCAGGCTTCTGTGAGGAGTCTCTTCTGGCTCGATTTTGCTAGCTGGATACTCCTCATTTCCCGCTATTTTTCACCAGGTGAACGTTAGGAAGAGCTCACTAACGCCTCTGAGTCTAAGCCCAACGTCTTGTGGAAATCACTTTGAGCTGAAAAACTTCACCGCGGCGTCGATTACCTGCTCCATCCCGCCCCGGAATCATAATGCGATGATCTGCACCTTTGACCTCGGTCAATTTCGCTCCGAACTGCTTTTCAAAGCGCCGCGCGTCTACAACTGAGGCGGTCTCGTCGGCGTCTCCGTGGATCATCGCTATCTCCGTCATATCCGACCAACAGAGTTTGAACACGTCGTGCGCCTCAAGGTCGTTATAAAATTCCCGCCAGTCGGACTTTCCTTGCTGCTCCCAAAACCATGGCTTATAATGACGGCCATCCTCTCGCCCCCGCTTATATTGTTCAAGCACGGGATATCGTAACCGTTTAATCTGCGGATGGTTTCTTTTTTCATGACGCCCTCCTAACACATCAAGCAGCCAAACTTAGAGCCCGTTATGGATTGAAAACCCCAGACACACTGTTTCTTGCCACAGCCTTAGAAGAAAAAGCGGAGGCGTTCATTACAAATGATGTTCGACTAAAAGCCGAAAGGGATCGAAAACATAGAAATAGTACTTATAAATGCTTTTGTTGAGCAGTCGAGGGGAGATAACATCTTCCCTTTTTTGTATCCATAGCTGGAACCATTGACTCCGGCTCAATGATCGGTAAGGCCATCAACTATTGTTTCTCGGACAGGCTTGATTTCTACTTATATAATTATTGTGTGATTTTGATAACCCTTTTGCAAAACGTTTTTCAAAATATCAAGCCCTTTTTCCAACTCTTCTATCGTATGCGTTCCGGATAGGGAGATTCGAACAGCCGTAGGGGCCGGACTACTCTCAACCGCAAATTTTTCTGCGCAAAAAGACTTGTACACCAGCTTCGCGTGCAAGCAGTTCAAATTCTCTTCATACTCCAGATATCAGTCCCTTCAGCTCGCAAACGCGAAGAGCTCTTGTTACTGTACTTAAATTTACTCCAATACGGTCCGCAAGCTCTCTTTGAGGAAGTCCTATCATATCATATAATCCCACTGACAGTGAGAATAATCGTCGTTATTTTCCACCCACTTTGTTGCTGTAGATATAAAAGCCTTGGTAGCAGGGGCGGCTGCTTGCATCGAGCGTACTCCCAATCCTATTTTTCTTAACAACTTCGGTTTTAGACTACAAGTAAAAACACCCGGCGGATGAAAAAGTAATTCCGGGACAATGGAAATCCCTAGGCCCTTTTGCACCATAGCCAAAATGGTATTAGTATGCTCAACCTCAAATAATACATTAGGTTTTGCTTCGATTCGTTCAAAGGCCCTGTTGACAAACTCAGTACACCCTGCCAGTGGCATAATAAATGGTTCGTCAGCAATTTCCTGTATTTGAATAAATGGTGAACCAGCTAAACGATGGTTTTCTGGAAGCAGGACCACGTACTCATCTTGAATTAAGGGAACCACCTCCAATTCCTGATTGGGCATCAAAACAAAACCTAAATCAACATTCCCTGATGTAATCCATTTTTCGATTTGCCTGTAGCTACCTTCCAACAATTGAATTTGAATAGCAGGATAATGAGTATTAAAATGTTTTAAAATTCCTGGCAAAACCTTGGCTGCAACTGTTGAAAAACATCCTATCCGGATTTTCCCGATAACAATACCCTGCATTTCGGAGACTTTTTGCCTGATTTGTTCTGCCTGATTAAGAGTTTCTCTGATATTAAAGAGTATTTTTTCCCCGACTTCGGTTAATGAAACTCCCGCCCGATTTCTGTAGAGTAGGCAAATTCCAAATTCCGACTCTAGCCCGGCAACGGTGTGGCTTATTGCAGACTGGGTCAATCCTAAAAGTTCCCCGGCTTTAGTAAAACTCCCGGTCTCAAGAACAGTTATAAAAATTTCTAATTGTAAAAGCGTCATATTAAATGCTCCTCTTTGAATGATAATTTACTCATGTATCAAATGATAAACATTCATTGGACTAATGTAAAGCTGACTTTTATAATAAACACAAATGAACAAGTATAGGATCGTTGATTCATGTTCGGGTCTACGTCGATGAAATGCGAGGAAGGGGGTTGATACTATGTCCAAATATGAACAGCTAGCCTTAGACATTCGCGGGGGCCGATTTTAGAATAGTAAGAGAGTTTTGGTCAACATTTATCGGCGGAAAAGTTGAGTAATTAATGAATAATTTAGCTTGATAATGGTAGGGGGAGATGAATTGCCATGAATAAATATATCAGCTTAGCTAAAGAGTATAAGATGATTGACGCTCTGATTATTTCACCTGAAGATGTTCATTTTGATATAAGGGCAATTCTTAAATGCCGATGGGGATGTGTAGATTATTTTAAAGATAGTATCAAGTGCCATACCAGAAATACGAGCTTATCAGAACGAAAGGAAATGATTAAAAACTATCAAAACATTCTTCTTGTTCATTCACATGATGCTCGAGAATTAAGCATTGCCTTACTCAAACTTGAACGAATTGCTTTTCTGGACGGTAACTATTTTGCGTTTGTAATCCGCTCTTGTAACTTTTGCGCGTCGTGTCATGTAGATAGAGGGGAACCATGCCCTAATCCTGATAAGGTGAGGCCTTGTGACCAATCATTTAGTATTGATGTCTATAAAACAGTCAGAAGTCTCGGTCTGCCCTGCGAAGTACTCCAAAACAAGGATGATCAGCAAAATCGTTATGGTTTTTTGCTCATTAATTGAGCCTTGGCACGAGTTCGCTGCTTTTCAAGATCAGGGCATTTTGGAGTTCCTTTTTCTCCTGAATAGCTTGGTCTCTGTCCTTGACAGCCTGCTGCAATTCCACTCTGGTCATGCTCTCGACATCGTGTTCCGCGATAAACTCCTCCCGCTCCTCTTCCGGGATCCCCAGGAGGATGAGTGCCTGGATATAAGTCAGATTCGTCACCGGTGACGAATCTGACAAGCTGTCATTGTCGGGGGAGGCAAGCAGTTTTGTCCCGTACTCAGAAGAATGTATTCCTTACGTCCAGCGGCGAGCTGATCGGAAAGTCCATGGAATTCCAGTATAAGTATTCTTAAAATCATCCAAAAGATGAGTGGTCAGTTCTCCAATTTGTAAAACACAAAGAGCCGTGGCATTCTTATAAACAGAATCTTGGGTAAACACGGTATAATTCTTCCCAAACCGCTGAATTGCCTCAGAAATATCACTGCAATAGGAAATGATGCGCCTTAGTACATCAGCGTTTCGGTTATTCTGCATATAAAAGCACCTCCTCCTTCTGGATTTTACGCAGAAAATCATATTCCAGACTTCCTGTTGTCAGAACATCGACTTTTATCTGTAAAGCTTCCTCAATTTCCGTATACAGCCCACATAAAGCAAAAATAAGATCTTCAAGAAATCGGGGGTCTTTTCTCGTTCCAAAAACAGTCATGTCCACATTAACAAATTTGCTCATATCTCATCCCCATTCCCCGTGGAGAAGCAGGTCCTTGGCCGAACTTCCCATCCAAACTGAAAAAAGCACCTTCAATAGAAGGAGAGCTCCTTGCGCGGCTCCCCGAAGATTTGCTACCTGACCAAGCAGATGAGATTATTCAGAAAGCCTATACACAAGTTCCGGCTGTGGTTGAGTGGTTTGCCAAACTCCAGATTAAATATAAAAACTCAAAAATGCTCAATTTTGTGTGATTAAGTCATAATCAATAGTAATCGGCTAAACCTCTAGCTTTCAGTTTTTCTACAATATCATTGACGCTAACCACATCTGCAAACTCGTCATCAGTAATGGTTATCTCGAATTCATCCTCCAGATCTCCAATAATCATCGACATATCTAGCGAATCCACAAATAAGTCTTCCCGCAAACGGCTCTCCAGGGTTATCTTTCTCTTCTTCTTATGTAAAATATGATTTAAAGTGAATAGTACTCTGTCTTCCATTTTTAGTCACACACCTTCCCTCAACGCTTAAATATAGATAATATCCTTTTCAGATACCCCTCCCCCTCTATTTCAGAATATTCGACTATCATAAGAACATAAAAATCATGCGACCATGCAAGTATTATTCCATTCGTTCTATACTCTCTTGAACTATTGATACCATACTATCCTCTGCACCGAGACTGAAGTTAAATATAATACCTTGCCCTCCACCAGCACCGATTGCTGAAATAAAAATATCGCTGCCATGGCCTACTACAGTGAGGCTTAAACTTGCTCTGTTTCCGTTTCTCATAAAATATTTATCATAAACTCGAACAGCTATCTTTGTATCTCCGGAAGTGCTGTTACTTTCATCAACTAAATTCATTGATATTCCGCCATTGAGAATATCGTTTTGCAAACGGCTGACCACTTCCTCAAATTGACCGCTAATAATCTTTTCATACTTTGCCATACTTCATCCTCCCTTATCCATTAAAATACCTGTACCTGGTAATTTCTTCAGTTAAACAAAGAATCCTGCAAGTTAAATGGATAAACCACTTCCCCATAACACTCATAATCCGTCCAAAACATTCCAGTTCTCTGCCAAAGAGGACTGGGATTATCTATTTCTACTGACACTAACATTTGGAACAAGGCACTTCTGAAATGACATGCAATTCTAGAAATTATTCCACATCGATAGTCATTAACCCCCCTGCTTGCTTAAGTACTTTTGCCCGATGACACTTTCTCAACATTTTCTTTGCTGATATCATAGAGAACCCGCATCATCTGCGTTTCCAGCTCTTTGACTGGTTTCTGTATGGACTCTGGCAATTGTTCAACTACTTTACGGATTAAAGAAATTTTCATATTCAGCAGGTACTTAAGCAATTCCTCATTTATTGATTACCCCTCCGAACCTAACCATTAGGGTGCGTATATTCCCCAATCTCTGATAGGTTTTTGAAACCAGATGAATAGATCATAGAAATTGCCAGAGGTGAGAACTCCCTCTCGCAATGCGAGTTTGATTAACATCAACTGTCGTTTATGTATATATTAGGGATAGTCTTCCAACCCTTGGTCCATTCCTTTGAACCTCTAATGAGGTAAATGAGGGAGTTGCGTGCCCTGGTAGAGTCTGTATCTTACAAATCATTGTCCTCCTTCCTAAATGCGACAGTATAATAAAATAAGCATAACATAGTGGTCAGACATATAAATGATCTAGAAAAAATATGAGAACTCTTTGAAGTCTCGCAATGTAAATATCGTGTATGAATATGTTGATTCGTGGTAAAAAATAGACTGCTTGTGCGAGACGAATGCCGAACTCGAACAATAATTTCGTAACGGAGAAAAAACACAGTATCTTAGATCTGGGTGAAAGAGAAGAAGACGCATAATGGTTGACAAACCCCAGCTCTCCTTCTTTCGCAAATGAACGTCCTCTTGTCTCCTAATATTAAACTGCCACAAATTATATCTGTTTATCGACTTATTCCGAGGAGTACCCTGTCGAGTGAAACGCGAGGCGAGCAAAGAACACGATATTAATGACCGAACCCGCATTAGTTTAATGCGGGTTCTCTCTTTGAGATTGAAAACTATGGGTAGTAACATAGAAAGTCTGAATCTGAAATGGATAATTCTCATAAATTTTCTAAGTTATAGTTCATATTGAGTTCATACAACAAGGTTAAGATGATGCTCGTGGGTTCGAGAAAATATATTGGAGGTTATAAATAAATGACTAAGAAAAGAAAATCAAACGTTAAATGGATTGTTACGGGAGTTATCGTGGCGGCTGTCGCGGGGGTAGCCTTGACCTTTCTCATGAAACCAACACCCTCACCCTACGAAAGCGTCGTTGCTAAAACCGGAGACATTACCACCTACTATTCCTTTTCCGGAAATGTTGAAACCAAAGATCGTCAAACTGTCACTTCAGAAAAGGTCATGCAAGTCTCTGAAATTTTAGTCAGCGAGGGTGATATCGTTAAAGAAGGAACCGCCTTAATTAAAACCACAGCCGGAGAAGAACTAAAATCTAAAATTAATGGAGAAATTGTTAATCTTAACGTCGAAGAAGATGCCCAGGTCATGGCGGGAACTAAATTATTAGACGTTGTCGATTATGATAATCTCGAAATCAAAGTTAAAGTCGATGAATACGACATTGCAGCCCTAGAGAAAGGTAAGGAAGCCTCTATTAAAATCGGAGCAATCAACCAAGAGATTAAAGGCAATATCAGTTCAATATCTAAAGAAGGGCAGATCATGAATGGAGTGACCTTCTTCACAGCGACAATCGACCTTGAAGAAAATGAGAGTATTCGTAATGGCATGTCAGCAGAGGTAAAGATTATCAGTAATCAGGTAAGTGGAGTTGTCACCTTGCCTATGACAGCGCTTCAATTCAATGAGTATAACGAGCCCTATATTCTTAAGCAAGGGGAGAACGATACCGTTGTCAAAAAAGAATTAACCACAGGGATTAATGATGGTCTAACCGTGGAAGTTAAACGTGGTATTGAGAGCGGAGAAACCATTCTCTATACCAAGACTGCAGCAACCGAAGGAATGGCATTCCCCGGCGGAGGGGTAAATGGGACGGGAGGTAACGTTTAATGGCTGAAGTCCTGAACATGCAAAATATCTTTAAAAGCTTCTATATGGGTGAGGAAGAGCTGGAGGTCTTGCATGACGTAAATTTAACCGTCAATTCCGGGGAATTCCTCTCTATCCTTGGACCCTCAGGCTCTGGGAAATCGACCATGATGAACATTATCGGCTGCCTGGATGTCCCCACATCGGGTAAATATCTGCTCTCTGGCAATGATATCAACGAGCTTGATGAAATCGAGCTTGGCTATATACGCAACAAAGAAATAGGCTTTGTGTTTCAAAGCTTTCAGCTCTTGCCCCGCTTAAGTGCACTTCAGAATGTGGAGCTTCCCTTGATCTATGCCGGCCTTTCATCCTCTGATCGAAAACAACGGGCTGCGAAAATACTGGAGCGAGTAGGATTATCCGACAAAACGAGAAATCTACCGAATCAGCTGTCTGGTGGTCAGCAGCAGCGTGTTGCGATTGCTCGTGCCCTGGTTACTGAACCGACGATTCTGCTGGCCGACGAACCGACGGGTGCCTTAGATCAAAAAACCGGCGCTCAAGTCATGGAGCTTTTTGAAGAACTTAATCAGGATGGAAGAACCATTATTATGATTACCCACGATATTGATATTGCCCGTCACGCCCGAAGAGTCGTTAAGATTCTGGACGGAAATTTAACAGAACAGGGGGTGTAGTCGATGCTCTTGGAAAGTATCCTGATGTCTTGGGAAAATATTGTGAAAAACAAGCTCCGTTCATTTTTGACAATGCTGGGGATTGTGATTGGAGTAGCATCGATTATTGCCTTGATTACCATTGTTCAAGGTGCTACCAACAGTATCAGCAATGAAGTGAGCGAGCTGGGCGCTAATAAGGTTACAGTAACTGCCATGGGTACTCCCCTTAAACAGGGGCTAAACGAAGAAGATATCAACAATATTTCCAAAGTAGGTAATATCAGCGGTGTATCCCCCACGATTTCTGGAAAGACTGGAATTGTCTACAATGGTAAGGTCATTGAGAATGTACCCGTTCAGGGCAAAAACGATGTTTACTTTAATATGGATTCCAGTTTGCTTAAAACCGGCAGACCTATCAATAGCCTTGACTTAGATAGTAAAAATCAAGTTGCAGTGATAGGCAGCGATATTGTCAATGAACTCTACTATGGTGTTGATCCCCTGGGCAAGGAACTCATGCTCAACGGGACAACCTATACTGTGATCGGTACCTTGCAAGGTTCCAGCGGATTTAGCATGGGATCAAATAATGAATCAGTCGTTATCCCTTATACCACAGCCTTGCGCAGCTTAGGCGTCAAGAACATTTCAAGTTTGGATGTGTTCCTGGCAGATACCACCTTAGCTGATGATACTGTCACAGAGATCAAGGGCGTGCTGAATCCAGCCTTTAACTATAAGGATAATGCCTATACCATCTTTAACATGGGCGATATGATAGAATCCTTCGAATCCATGATGTCGATGATGTCTCTGCTCCTTGCCGGAATTGCCGCAATCTCCCTGGTCGTTGGCGGAATTGGGATTATGAATATGATGCTGGTGTCCATCACTGAGCGGACGACTGAAATAGGTTTGCGCAAAGCTTTAGGAGCGACCCCGAATAGAATTCAACTTCAATTTGTGATCGAGGCTATCTTCCTCTCAGTCGTCGGTGGCCTGATCGGCTTAGTACTCGGTGGGGTAATTGCCTATACTGCTGCAACTTTAATTGGAACAGGATTCTCGATTTCAATATCAACCATTTCACTTGCTGTAGGATTCTCAGGATTAGTGGGTATTGTCTTTGGATATATGCCTGCCAGAAAAGCAAGTCGATTAAATCCCATTGACGCACTCAGAAGTTTATAATCAATGGTCTCCCACCGCTTGCTGGAAGTGAACAGTCAATATTTAGTTAGACACCTGAAATATAGCCCCTAAAACTTGATTTTGGGGGCTTGGGAGGGAAGTTAAATGGTAAATATTTTTGTCGTTGATGATAACGACAGTATCAGAAAGCTGATGACAAGGGTTTGCGAAATTAATCAATGACGGAGTATCAAACGATCAGCTCCATGAGTACAGCAATATTATCGTCAATGAAAGTGAACGGTTAGCCTTGCTTTCCATTAATTTATTAAGGCTTTCGGAACTCGACAGCAAAAGTATCCGAGAACAAGCAACGAAGTTTTCACTTGATGAACAAATAAGAAAATCTATTTTGATTCTTGAAGCGGATTGGACAAAGAAAAATCTCAATTTAGATATTGACCTTGAAAAAATATCCTACTTGGGAGATGAGCATCTCCTTCAACAGGTATGGCTTAACCTAATTCAAAATGCCATTAAGTTTTCAAATCAAAATGGAGTCCTTCGAGTTGCTCTTGCGCTTGTAATTTTCAGAATAGTTTCCCATTGTGTGTTGGCACTGTTGGGGGCGTACCCCTGGGGAAGGTTGACCGCAGGGAAGCTTTCCCTCCCAGTAACGTCAACCATAAACAAGCATATGCCTCGCGCCGAATGGCACGCGGCATATGCTTTTAAGGGAGCATTCGGCGAAACGTGTCGTTTCGCGAAGGGTCCTGGAACTTACGCGGAACAACAATAAATGACGCCTCATAATCAGTTCCGCCGAGTACTGAATTAACAGACACGTAGAGAATAATCTCAAAGAGATTATCGAATACTATATTAGTGTTTCACTCTAGATTTCCTTCTTAAACTCTGAAACCATACTTGGCTCATGCACTGCCCCAGTAAAGAGAGAATTCTCGGAAATTGAAGTTTCTGGTCTGATGATTTACTTATCCCTGATTAGGAAAATCTGCCTGCACACCTCCCATGTTTTATGAGTTTTGCAATCGTTGGGTAACTCATCATAGAGTGGCCGGTTAATCTTCTTATTCAACCTTCGACAATAACCTTACCATTAGCTAAAGGAAACACAAAATCCAAACCCCTTTCATCTTTGTACTTATCATAAGTTTTTCGCCATTCAATCGTGTTATCATGCTTATGTTTGATCACTACAAGCTCAGTATCATACCAAATGGAAGAGACATACGCAGGTTGAGGTATACATTTTATTTCCCTGACAGCAGTAACTAGGTAACCGCCGTCTGACGTGGGCCTGATCTTCCTTGCCGCATAGTTTAAATCTTCCATCCTTTTCTCTTCCTGCCCATTATAATCAACAACCAAGATACTACCTTGATTTTGTTGTCCTGCCGCAATAATAATATTGTTATTTGGAAGCAAAGATAAGACACGCCCCCACAACCCCTTATGAAGGTCTGATTTCAACCATACTCTGTTTCCATTTTCATCAAGCTTTATTAAAAACCCGCTGACTAGAGTACCTTCAACAGCGCTCCTCCCCTTGTCGCCGAGAACATAGACATAACCGTCAGCAAGGCCAAGTTGATTGTAGACAAAGTGTTCGTTTTCGTTGGTCTTGACTACCCATTGCAAGGAAAGGTTTACAGCGATCCTAGCAACAAAATCAGCAAACTTTTGTCCTTCAGGCAGTCCGAAATCTCCATTTTTTGATGTCGTGTGGCCATTGATGATCATTCCCAGATCCTTGTCATATTTTGCACCGTCAAGATTTTCAAAGCCACTGCCCCCAAACCCTTTTTGCTGTATGACCTGACCATCTTTATCCAGTTTCGTAACGACAATATCGAATGCTCCGGCCTTCGTCTGTTTCTCGTTTTCACCCAACCACTTTCCTACCGCCAGGATTTCTTCCTTCTCAGTGATAAAAAGATACCGCAGCATATCCCCTAGATCATCGTCAAACTCCCGTTGCCAAAGTTCTTCTCCATTCTTATCACATTTTACAAGGATACTTTTTTCGCAAATAATGCCCTGCTCACTGTAACGGGGAGATGTCTGAACCGAAAAGATATAACTTCCATCAGGAAAAACCTGCAGATTATTGATCTCTCCCGAGATTGTCGGATACATGTAAACTTTGTCCCAGACAACGCTGCCTTCAAGATCCAGCTTCAATATTTTAGGCCAGCTTTTAGAATTATTTTCACTAACCAAACTCGTTGCAAGATTTACTTTATAACCGCAGAGTAGCCCGTTGTTTGTTTCTCTGACAATCAAACCGCCCAAAGAATCAATGTTTAGATCCATCTTTATCTCAGGAACCATGCTAGGGTTTATATCTTCCAACTTGACATAATTTGTTAATATTCCGCTGATCGTAGGCCAATTATTTTCGTTATTAAAATCATTATGCAAATGCAGCCCTGCCACCGGTAAGCCTTCATCAGTATTCTCTGGATCACTCTTACCTGTACTAAGTCCAGGCTTGCTGAACCCTAACGATGACCATAACAAGGCACAAAGCAAGCCAAGCATAAAAACTAATTGTATCTTACTTTTCAAACTGTCATCTCCCTCACAATCCAGGATTAAGTTCGATATTGTTCAAGAAAAATAACTCCAGACTATTGCAATAGTTTTGATTTATACTACTGCAATAGTCTGGAGTTGTCAAGGAAAATCCTACATCGCTTAACTGTTCTATCGGCTGAAAGTTCCAACTACTCAGGCTCTACCGAAAGCGTTACAGACCCGCTGGATTATTAATGATGGTTTTGCGGCCTTCGCGATTGACGGCTGTTTCTGGTAGCCTTCGAAATTCATATTGTACATTAGGCACTATCGCAATGTTTCGATTGCCTGTTTCGCCCATTGAGAATAAAGAGTCCCAATTCAAGATTGATCCAATACCTGGGACATCGAGATCTCCGCTTCCTGCGAACGCATCAATATAACATAGCTTAAAATTTTGGTTATTCATAAAAATTTAGATATTTCTCCAATGACCATGAACGCTTTTTGTCTCATAATTCTGGAGGAGTTTGAACTTGGGTCATAATTGACGTTTACGTACAAGCTAAACAATAAGTGGATAAGTTGGTGTCAGGCACTGTGGCCTCAACAACCAACCCCTTAATGGGTTCGACATAATAGGTTCGACAAATTGCGGGAAGTACCAGGTCACTTGGGAGGAAAAGAAGACCCCTGAAGTTGAACTTCGAAGGCCTTTTCCGACCCGAGCACTAATATAGCGCTCATAGCTATCATCAAAAAAGTTGATTGATAGTTGATTGATAATCGAAGATAAAATCGGAAATACCAAATAGAATGTTTACAACCCGTCCCTTAGGAATCGTTGAAGTCTCCCCTTTAAAGTAAGATGTATCAATAAGAGTGGGAATAGCCGGGTTCTACATCCCATAACATGATCCAATCCCTTCTCGATGAGAAGGGATTGGATCATAGAGCTACTATTTTACTATGCTTAAATTTGTTTGAGTCTTTTGCCGACTTTGAGTTCTCTTCAAGCGTTGTTGGTAATCAGCTAGAGCACGTCGGAAGCGAGCCGACCGAAGTATTAGTCTACGGAGTAACTTCAAAGGATATTTACCGCCTTTACAATAGGGCTTAGTTTTTTGGCAACACTCTATCGTTTAGAAGCATTTGTAAATATACTTTGGACAGCATCTGCCTGAGCTTGTGTAATAGTTCCCTCTGTGACTAAACTATCTAAGACACTTGTATATCCGCCCTTGCCCCTATTCAGATCTCCGCCTTTGCCCAGATCACCTGTTGGTTTTGCTGCTTCTATAGCCGTTTGAATCGCATCGGCCTGGGCTTGAGTTATGGTTCCTGCAGATACTAAAGCATCCAAGGCACTTACTGAGTCTGAGGGTTTCACTGCTTTCAGAGCAGTTTGAATGGCATCTTCTTCGGCTTGGGTTATGGTTCCTTCTGTTACGAGACTATCTAAGACACTTGCAAATCCGCCTTTATGTTCACCGCCGTTGCCAGGGCCACCTGTTGGTTTTGCTGCTTCCATTGCTGTTTGAATTGCATCGGCCTGGGCTTGAGTTATGGTTCCTGCAGATACTAAAGCATCCAAGGCACTTACTGAGTCTGAGGGTTTCACTGCTTTCAGAGCAGTTTGAATGGCATCTTCTTCGGCTTGGGTTATGGTTC
>Ga0209347_1000992_pt1 | contig 54647 bp, 48 predicted proteins | sample AutmiccommuBRH23_FD_187382 | JGI IMG/M metagenome (GOLD analysis project Ga0209347, IMG submission 187382) | Deep subsurface microbial communities from Mt. Terri, Switzerland - Autotrophic microbial communities BRH/23 (SPAdes) (version 2) | ecosystem: Environmental > Aquatic > Deep subsurface >... | reverse complement strand
CAGAGGCAGGAGCCGGCCTGACTGCCGGCCGAATGAGGATCCCTCCGGGGGGCACCCTGCCTAAAAATCAGCTGCGGCGCGAACGGCCGGGCCCGAACGCCGATTCCTTCACATCCTCTCCGGCCGGAATGACGACAAGGAAGGGAGGCGGCGCCGGGGCGGCTTGCGCTCGCAATATGGCCAAAGTCGAGCTGAGGGCGTGAGATTGTGAGTGGAAGATCTTCGGCGGGCACTGCCACGCCGGCCATCTCCCGGTAGACCTTCACGGACGCTGTCGCCGTGACTCCGTGACCGAAATCGGTCCTGACCTCTGGCCTAGCGTCACGCGGCCGAAGCGAGACCCGAAAATGGACAGGCCCCCTTGGTTTCCCAAGGGGGCCTGGTGGTGGAGCCAGACGGGATCGAACCGTCGACCTCTACAATGCCATTGTAGCGCTCTCCCAGCTGAGCTATGGCCCCGGAAACTGGGTGCCCCGGTCCCCCGGAGCGCCCGCAGTAGGTAGCGGGTCCGCCCTGGGTGATCAAGGGGTTTGTGGAGGCGGAGAGCGAGGAGTTTCAGCCTGTCTCGCAACCGCATCCCGACGGGTTCAGCGATCCTCCTCGTCGGGCTCGACGTCCTCTTCGACCTCGTCGAGCGAGACCAGATCGGCGTCCTCCTCGTCGACGGCGACCTCGTCCTCGACCTCGTCGTCGTCGAGGCCGTCGACCGGAATGCGCTTGGTCGGATCGACCGCGCCTTCCTCGACCTCGTCCTCGATCTCAGGCTCGTCGAGTTCCGGCTCGTCGAGGGCTTCCTCCTCGTCGAGCTCCTCCTCCTCTTCCTCTTCCTCTTCCTCCTCCTCGACCTCCTCGACGTCAGGATCGGCCTCCTTGCGGGGCTTCGGCTTGACGTCGTCAGCCGGCAGCGGACGCGCGCGCCGGCTCTTCAGGACCGCCTCGGAATCGAAAGTCGTTCCGCAGTTCGGGCACACGATCGGCGTGCGCAGGAAGTCGTAGTAGCGCGCCCCGCACGACTGGCAGAGACGCTTGATACCCCATTCCGGCTTGACCACCGTCGTCGCTCCGCGTCTATCCGACGTTGCAGCCCACGCGATTCGCCCGGCGGGCGGCGTGGCGCGGCAATATCCACGTTCAGGAACTCATGTCAAAGCGAAATTCCCCCGACCGGCCGAATGCGGCGTTCTCGAGCGGCGCATTTCCGGCCGATGCCGCCGCGGCCGAGGCGGTGCTCGGCTGGTACAAGGCGGCATCGCGGGACTTCGTGCGGGGCAATGCCACCGCCGCCGTCCGTGCTGCCCGCCGCGGGCTGACGATCGATCCGGGCCATGCCGTCCTGGCGGCGCTGGAGGCGCTGGCGCAGCAGCGCCGCGGCGACCCGGCCGCCGCGCATCGCGGATCGTGCCGGGCGCTGGTCCTCGCACCGGGCCATGCCGGCAGCTGGCAGCTGCGCGGCGGGATGGCGCATCTGCTCGGGCGTTCGCAGGACTCGCTCGGATCGAGCCGGCGTGCCCTGCTGCTCGATCCGCGCGACACCGCCGCCGCGCACAACCTGTTCACCGCCGAGCGCGAGCGCGGCGACTGGCCGTCGGCGGTTGCGGCCGGGCGGCGCAACCGCGTGCTCGACCCGGGCGCCGCCGCCGGCGCCGTCGACCTGGGCATGCTGCTGCTGGGGCTCGGCCGCTGGGCCGAGGGCTGGCCGCTTTACGACCGGCGGCTGCACCTGGCCACGGCGCGGCCGCATCCCGGCCGTCTGCCGCAGCCGTATTGGACCGGCACGCCGGATTCCGGCCTCGGGCTGGCGGTGTGGTGCGACCAGAACGTCGGCGACGAGATGCAGTTCGCCCAGTTGCTGCCCGAAGTGGCCGGGCGGGTCGGCCGGGTGGTGCTGGAATGCGACCCTCGGCTGATGCCGCTGTTCGCGCGGTCGTTCCCGGCAATCGAAGTGGTGCCCCGGGTCGACCCGCCGGATCCGCGGCTGCTGGCGCCGGATATCGGCGCCCAGATACCACAAGGCCACCTGGGCGGCCTGCTGCGCCGCGACGCCGCGTCTTTCGCCCGCGGGCCGGCGCGTTGGCTGGTCGCCGATCCCGACCGGGCCGAGGCCCTGCGCCGGCGCTACCAGGCGTGGTCCGAAGGTCGCCCGGTGATCGGCGTCGCCTGGCGGTCGAGCAACGCCGGCTTCCGCGGCAAGAACCTGCCGCTGGAGCGATGGGGCCCGGTGCTGCGGCAGGACGGCGCGCTGTTCCTGTCGGTGCAATATGGCGACGTGGCCGACGACCTCGCCGCGGCGCAGGCGGCGACCGGGGTGGCGGTCGCCCATGATCCGGAGATCGACGCGCTCGCCGACCTCGACGGCTTTGCCGCCCTGTTGGCGGCCACCGACCTGGTGATCTCGATCTCCAACTCCACCATCCACCAGGCCTGCGGCCTCGGCCGGCCGGTGTGGGGATTGCTGCATGTGCGGCCCGACTGGCGCTGGGGCGTGGCCGGCCGGAGCTGCCCTTGGTTCCCGTCGCTCACCCTGTACCGGCAGGCGGAGCGCGGCGCCTGGGGGCCGGTGCTGGAGGCGGTCCGGCGCGACCTCCGGGGATGGCTCGCCGACCGGCGGGCGTGCTAAGACGCCGCCCCGGGATGCCGCCCTTCGCGACATGCCGGTCCTGAGCTCAGGAGGAACCGATGCCGACCCCGCTGCTGTCCCGCCGCGCCCGCCCGCTGACCGGCACCATCCGGGTGCCTGGCGACAAGTCGATCTCGCACCGGGCGCTGATCCTCGGCGGCCTGGCGGTCGGCGAGAGCACGGTGGAGGGTTTGCTGGAGGGCGAGGACGTGCTGGCCACCGCCGCCGCCATGCGGGCCTTCGGCTGCGAGGTCGAGCGCGGCGGCGACGGCATCTGGCGGGTGCATGGGCGGGGCGTGTCCGGCCTCGACGAGCCGGCCGACGTGATCGACTGCGGCAACTCCGGCACCGGCGCGCGGCTGCTGATGGGGGTGGCGGCGCAGCAGCCCATCACCACCTTCTTCACCGGCGACGCCTCGCTGCGCCGCCGTCCGATGGGCCGGGTGACGACGCCGCTGGCGCAGATGGGCGTGCGCTTCGCGACGCGCGAGGGCGGGCGGCTGCCGGGGGCGGTGATCGGGCCGGAGACCCTGTTGGCGATCGAGTACACGCTGCCGGTCGCCTCGGCGCAGGTGAAGTCGGCGGTGCTGCTGGCCGGTCTGGCGGCGGCCGGCCACACCACGGTGATCGAGCCGAAGGCGACCCGCGACCACACCGAGACCATGCTGCGGCATTTCGGCGCCGAGGTGCGGGTCGAGACCGCCGGCGGCGGCCGGCGGATCACCCTGGTCGGGCAGCCGGAGCTGACCGGGCGCCGGGTGGTGGTGCCGGCCGACCCGTCCTCGGCCGCCTTCCCCGCAGTCGCCGCCCTGCTCGTGGAGGGGTCCGAGATCGTCCTGCCGGGTGTCGGCACCAACCCGCTGCGCTTCGGGCTGTTCGAGACCCTGCGCGAGATGGGCGCCGACATCACGCTGGCCAACCCGCGGATGGAGGCCGGCGAGCCGGTTGCCGACCTGGTGGTGCGGGCCAGCCGGCTGAAGGCCGTCGAGGTGCCGCCGGAGCGCGCGCCGTCGATGATCGACGAGTACCCGATCCTGGCGGTGGCGGCGTCGATGGCCGAGGGCACCACGGTGATGCGCGGCCTCGAGGAGCTGCGGGTCAAGGAGAGTGACCGGCTTGGCGCCATGGCGCACGGGCTGGCGGCCTGTGGCGTGCGGGTCGAGGTCGACGGCGACGACCTGATCGTGCACGGCGGCGGCAACGGCGTCGCCGGCGGCACCACCATCGCGGTCGATCTCGACCACCGCATCGCCATGTCGTTCCTGGTGCTCGGCATGGTGTCGGAGGACGGCCTGGCGATCGACGACGCCGCCGCCATCGCCACTTCGTTTCCCGGCTTCACCGAGCTTATGAACGGCGCCGGCGCCGCCATCGGGACCGGGGCGGCGGCATGATCGTCGCAATCGACGGTCCGGCCGGGGCCGGCAAGGGGACGCTGGCGAAGTCGCTGGCGACGCGGCTCGGACTGCGGCATCTCGACAGCGGCGCGCTGTACCGCGCCACCGCCTTGCAGATCCTGCGGGAGGGCGGCGACCCCGCCGATCCGGCGACCGCCGAGCGGGCGGCCCGGGCGCTCGATCCCGCCCTGCTCGGCGTGCCCGAACTGCGCCTGGTCGAGGTCGGCAGTGCGGCCTCGCTGGTGGCCGCCATCCCGACGGTCCGCCAGGCCCTGCTGGACTTCCAGCGCGAGTTCGCGCGCACCCCCCCGGGGGCGGTGGTCGACGGCCGCGACATCGGCACCGTGGTGCTGCCGGACGCGCCGGTGAAGCTGTATGTGACCGCCTCGACCGATGAGCGGGCGCGCCGCCGCCATCAGGAGTTGCTCGGGCGCGGCGAGCCCAGTATATACGAGCGCGTTCGCGCCGAGATCGAGGCGCGGGACGCGCGTGACTCCGGACGGGCCGTGGCGCCGATGCGCAAGGCCGACGACGCGGTCGAGATCGATACCACCGATCTGACCCCCGAGCAGGTCCTCGCGCGCGCCCTCGCCGTGATCGCCGCACGCTCGTGACGAGACCAGCATAACCGATAGCCGACCGCGGCATGGTGCCCGGCCGGCAAGTCAACCACCAACCCGGCGGCCGCGGATTTCGGTCGACACCCGGGACGGAGACCCGGGCCGCCCGAGATCAGGATCGGGCCCTTTCGATCCCAGTTCGAGCCGCCGTTGCGATGGACGCGCCTTAGCCGGCCGTCCCTGCGCTATTAGGAGAGTTCATGGCTAAAGCCGCGTTTTCCGAAGACTTCGAGGCCCTCCTCGAGGAGTCCTTCGGCCAGGTGCCCTCGATCGAGGGCAGTGTGGTCAAGGGCGTCATTATCAGCATCGAGAACGACCACGCGCTGATCGACGTGGGCCTGAAGTCCGAGGGCCGGGTCGCCCTCAAGGAGTTCGCCGGTCCGGGTCAGAAGACCGAGCTGAAGCCGGGCGACGTCGTCGAGGTCTATGTCGAGCGCCTCGAGGACCGCAACGGCGAGGCGATGCTGAGCCGCGACAAGGCCCGCCGCGAGGAGGCCTGGGCGCAGCTCGAGGGCGCCTTCAACGGCAACGAGCGCGTCACCGGCATCATCTTCAGCCGCGTCAAGGGCGGCTTCACCGTCGACCTGTCGGGTGCGGTGGCCTTCCTGCCGGGCTCCCAGGTCGACATCCGGCCGGTGCGCGACATCGGCCCGCTGCTCGGCACGCCGCAGCCGTTCCAGATCCTCAAGATGGACCGCCGCCGCGGCAACATCGTGGTGTCGCGCCGCGCCGTCCTCGAGGAGAGCCGTGCGGAGGCCCGCTCGGAGCTGGTCGCCTCGCTGAAGGAAGGCATGATCCTGTCCGGCGTGGTCAAGAACATCACCGACTACGGTGCGTTCGTGGACCTCGGCGGTGTCGACGGCCTGCTGCACGTCACCGATATCGCCTGGCGCCGCATCAACCACCCGACCGAGGCCCTGCAGATCGGCCAGACCGTGAAGGTGCAGGTCATCCGCTTCAACCCGGAGACCCAGCGCATCTCGCTCGGCATGAAGCAGCTCGAGGCGGATCCGTGGGAAGGTGTCGAGGTCAAGTACCCGGTCGGCACGAAGTTCACCGGCCGCGTGACCAACATCACCGACTACGGCGCCTTCGTGGAGCTGGAGCCGGGGATCGAGGGCCTGGTGCACGTCTCCGAGATGAGCTGGACCAAGAAGAACGTGCATCCGGGCAAGATCGTCTCCACCTCCCAGGAGGTCGAGGTGATGATCCTGGACGTCGATCCGAACAAGCGCCGCATCTCGCTCGGCCTGAAGCAGTGCATGGGCAACCCGTGGGACGAGTTCGCCAGCAAGTACCCGGCCGGTTCCGAGCTCGAGGGCGAGGTCAAGAACATCACCGAGTTCGGTCTGTTCGTCGGCCTGCCCGGCGAGATCGACGGCATGGTGCACCTGTCCGACATCGACTGGGAGACCCCGGGCGAGGAGGCCATCCAGACCTTCAAGAAGGGCGACATGGTTCGCACCAAGGTGCTGGACGTCGACACCGAGAAGGAGCGCATCTCGCTCGGCATCAAGCAGCTGAGCAGCGATCCGTTCGCCTCGGGTGCCGCCGGCCTGAAGAAGGGCGTCACCGTCACCTGCACGGTCACCCAGGTCACCGAGGGTGGCATCGAGGTGCAGCTGAGCGACGGCATGACCGGCTTCATCCGCAAGTCGGACCTGTCGCGCGACCGGTCGGACCAGCGGCCGGAGCGTTTTGCGGTCGGTGAGAAGGTCGATGCCAAGATCACCAACATCGACAGCAAGAGCCGCAAGCTGACGCTCTCCATCAAGGCCCGCGAGGTCGCCGAGGAGAAGCAGGCGATGGCCGAGTTCGGCTCCTCCGACAGCGGCGCCAGCCTGGGCGACATCCTGGGTGCGGCACTGCGCCAGAAGGAAGAGCAGGGACGCCAGAACGACTGATTTCCGGCGTTCCGGGACTGCAAAGGGGCCGTCCGCCGCGAGGTGGGCGGCCCTTTCCGTTCCGGAATTCGCGACGCTCTGGAAAAACGGTTCTATTAGAGATACTTACGCTTGACGGCCCCAAGGGCCGCTGGCATTGTTCCTATCGGGGGCGGGATAGTGCGCCAGCGACAGAGCGCCGGCCGCTTCGCGACTGGGAATCGCGGAGGTTCGCGATCATGACGAAGTCAGAATTGATCGCACGGCTGGCGGAAGCCAACCCGCATCTGTTTCAGCGGGACGTCGAGCGAATAGTGTCGACGATCTTCGACGAGATCTCCAGCGCCCTGGCGCGTGGCGATCGTGTGGAACTGCGCGGTTTCGGCGCGTTCTCCGTCAAGAAGCGCGAGGCCAGGGTCGGGCGCAACCCGCGCACCGGCGAGGCGGTCAAGGTCGACTCCAAGTTCGTGCCGTTCTTCAAGACCGGCAAGCTGCTCCGCGACAAGCTCAACACCGACTGAAGCCCGTCACTTCGTGGATCCCGGCTCTTCGCGACTGCGTCGCTTCGGCCGGGATGAGGCGGTGGGTGTGTTCTCTTGATCCCTCATCCCGGACGCGCGCAGCGCGATCCGGGACCCGCCCGCCGCTTCGCAAAGCGCCGCTTACTTCCCCCCGCCCCGCCCCGCCGCGTCGATCGCCTCGCGGATCATGCGGGCAGCCCAGCTCGCGCGCGCCCGCGGCAGCGAAGCGAAGCCGACAAGCAGGCCGTTGCGCCGTGCCGTGCCGCGGAAGAACCCCGAAAGCGGCGCCGGCGACACGCCGCGCAGCCGCGCCGCCTCGACCACCGCGAAGTCCCGGGGGCCCGATTCCAGGTCCAGCGTCAGGTTGATGCCGGTCTCCGGCCGCTCGACCCGCGCCCGGTCGCCGAGGGCCAGCTCCAGCGCGTCGGCCAGTGCGTCGCGGCGGTCGCGGTACAGGGTGCGCATGCGCCGCAGATGCCCGGCCATGTGGCCGTCATCCAGGAACCGCGCCAGGATCACCTGGGCATCGAGCGCCGGCTGCCGGTCGAAATGCCCGCGTAGCCGCACCAGCGGTTCGGCCAGCGGCGACGGCGCCACCACGAAGCCGATGCGCAGCGCCGGCGCCAGCGCCTTCGACACGGTGCCGACGTAGAGCACGCGGCCGGCGCCGTCGAGCGCCTTCAGCGGCGGCACCGGCCGGCCGCCGTAGCGGAACTCGCCGTCATAGTCGTCCTCCAGCACCCAGGGCCCGCCCGCCGACCCCTCATCGCCGGATCCGGCCCAGTCGACCAGCGCCCGGCGGCGGGCGAGCGACAGGGTGACGCCGAGCGGGAAGTGGTGGGTCGGGGTGACGGTCACCAGCCGGGCATCGGGTGCCGCCCGCCGTGCCGCCGCCACGTCCAGCCCTTCGGCGTCGACCGCGACCGGCACCAGCCGCGCGCCGGTCGCCGCCATCGGCCCGCGCAGGCCGGGATAGCAGGGCTCCTCCAGCACCACCGCGTCGCCGGGGTCGAGCAGGGCGCGCGACACCAGGTCGATCGCCTGCTGCGCGCCGGAGGTCACGATGACCGCGTCGGGATCGAGCGACAGCCCGCGGAACGCCCCGAGATAGCGGGCCAGCGCCTGGCGCAGCACCGGATGGCCGGCCGGGTCGCCGTAGCCGAAGTCGGTCGCCGGCGTCTCGCGCCAGAACCGGCCGGCGAGGCGTGCCCACACCCGTCCCGGAAAGGCATCGAGGCCGGGCCGGCCCGGCTGCAGCGGCTCCGGTATGCTCCCCGAGCCGGAGCCGGCGGTGCCGACCCGCTCGGCCAGCATGATCCGCGCCGCCGCCGCCAGCCGCACCGGTGTCGCCTCCGCCGGGGCTGCCCGCGATGCCGCCGGCACGCTCGGCGTCAGGTCCGGCAGGTCGCGCGCCACCCGCGTGCCGCCGCCGCGCCGACCCTCGACATAGCCCTCCGCCGCCAGGCGCTCATAGGCCAGGCTGACGGTGTTGCGGGCGACCACCATCTGCTCGGCCAGGCTGCGGGTCGACGGCAGCCGCGAGCCGGGGCCGAGCCGGCCATCGGCGATCGCGCGGCGGAAGAACGCCGCGATCTGCTCCTGCATCGGGGTGCTCTCGGCACGGTCGACCTGGAACACGCTCCAGACCGGCAAGGCGTCTGCCATCTCTTGGCCCTACACACGAAACGACTTTGGCCCTGATGATACGACCAACCCGGGCGTAAGCGAACCCGTGTTTCGTTCATCCTCCACGTGGGGCCAACCATGTACATGCCGCCCGCCTTCCGGCTCGACGACCGCGACGCCGCCCTCGAACTGATGCGCGCCCACCCGTTCGCCGTGCTGGTCGCCGCGACCGGCCCGGGGGCCGTCGAGATCACCCACCTGCCGATCCTGGTCGACGTCGACGGCGACACCCTGTCCCTGCGCGGCCATGTGGCCAAGGCCAATCCGATGGCGCGGCTGATCGCCGGATCGACCGAGGCGGCGCCGGTGCGGGCGACCGCGGTGTTCTCCGGACCGCAGGCCTATGTCTCGCCGGACTGGTACGAGACCGAGAACCAGGTGCCGACCTGGAACTACCTGGCGGTGCACGCCTCGGGTGCGTTTGAGCACATCGCCGACCCGGCGGTGTTCGAGGCGCTGCTCGCCGACCTGTCGGCCGAGCATGAGGCGGTGCTGGCGCCGAAGCGGCCATGGACCATGACCAAGATGCTGCCGGGCACGGTCGGCCGCATGATGAAGGGCATCACCGGCTTCCGCCTCACCGTCGACCTGCTGGAGGCCAAGGCCAAGCTGTCGCAGAACAAGAACGCAGTCGACCACGGCGGCGTGGTGGCCGCACTCGACGCCCTCGACCGGCCCGACACCGTCGCCACCGCCGCCTGGATGCGGCGGATGCTGGCGTAACCGCGGCTGCCGCAGCGGCATCGACCGGATGGGAGCGAGCCAGATCGGAGAACGCCGATGCGCGTGCTGGTCAACATCGACGTCGACGACCTCGCCGCCGCCGAGCGGTTCTACACCACCGCCTTCGGCCTGACGGTCGGGCGGCGGTTCGGCGATGGCGGCGTGGTCGAGCTGCTCGGCGCCGGTGCCGCGATCTACCTGCTGCACAAGCCGGCCGGCTCCGCGCCGGTTCCCGGCAGCGCGAGCCCCCGCGACTATGCCCGGCACTGGACGCCGGTGCATCTCGACTTCGCGGTCGACGATGTCGATGCCACCGTGGCCCGGGCCGTGGCCGCCGGCGCCGTGCTGGAGCATCCGCCCGCAAGCCATGACTGGGGCCGGACAGCGCAGCTGGCGGATCCCTGGGGCCACGGCCTCTGCGTGATCACCTTCTCCGAGCAGGGATACGACGCGCTGCTGGATTGAGGCTGGCCGGCACAGGGTGGCCATAGTCGCCGAGCGGGATGCGCGACCACAGCCGGATGCTGCCGTCGGTGCGGTCTTCGCGTGCGATGTCGGGCGCGGCGAACAGGCCGTTCACGGCCACCTGCCTGCAACGGGGGCGTTGCGCCGTTGGCATTTCCCCGCATCGACCCATTTTCCCGTGAAGCCAAGGGTGCCGCCCGGCGTTGTCCAAGCGCAGGGCCGCCGATATGCTGCGCGGCATCGACGGGACGAAGGAGATCTGGCCATGGCGCGACGCAACTGGGCGGTCCGAGCGGTCACGTTCGTGGTCGTGTTCCCGATCACCGTGCTGGTGCTCCTGTTCGCGATCTCCAATCCCGACCCGGTGCCGGTCCGGCTGGAGCCGCTGCCCGGGGCCATCGAGATCTCGCTTTCCATTTTCGTACTCTCGATCGGGGCTCTCGGCTTCCTGGTCGGCGAGGTGATTGCCTGGGCCGGCGAACTCGGGCACAAGCGGCGCGCGGATCGGGCCGAGAAGCGCGCCGAGGACCTGGAGCGCGAGATCGCGGTCATGCGCATCCGCGAGGAGGAGATCCGGGCTCGCGCCGTGCCGGCGGAGCGCCGCCCGGCCTTGATCGACCGGCGCGCCGGGAAGGCCGCATGACCTTGATCGACCGCACCGCGGTCCTGCCGAAGGACCGCATCCTCGTCAGCATCGACACCCCCGACCGCGGTGTCGCCATCGGCCTCGCCGAGCGGGTCGGCCGGGAGGTCGGCGGCATCAAGCTCGGGCTGGAGTTCTACAACGCTCAGGGTCCGGACGGCGTGCGCGCGGTCGCCGGCGGCGCACCCCTGTTCCTGGACCTGAAGTACCACGACATCCCGAACACCGTGGCCGGTGCCGTGCGCGCGGCGGTCGCCGCCTGCCGGCCGGCGATCCTGAACATCCACGCCTCCGGCGGCACGGCGATGATGCGGGCGGCGGTCGCAGCCAACCGCGAGGCGGCCGAAGCCGCGGAAATGGCGGCGCCGAAGCTGATCGCGGTGACGGTGCTGACCAGCCTCGACGACGGCGACCTGGACGCGGTCGGCCAGCGCGGCCCGTCAGGCGAGCAGGCGCTGCGGCTGGCGCGACTGGCGCAGGACGCCGGGTGCGACGGTGTGGTCTGCTCGCCGCTGGAGATCGCCGCCATCCGCGCCGCCTGCGGCCCGGGCTTCCTGCTGGTGGTGCCGGGCATCCGGCCGGCCGGCAGCGGCGCCGACGACCAGAAGCGCGTCATGAGGCCCGGCCAGGCGGTGGCCGCCGGTGCCGACTACCTGGTGATCGGCCGGCCGATCACCGCGGCCGCCGATCCGGCCTCCGCCGCCCGCGAGATCGCGCTGGAGATAACCGCCGAGACCGTCGCGTGACCGGTGTCCTGGTCAAGATCTGCGGCGTCACGGATCCGGCGGCGGTGCGGGCGGTGGTCGAGGCCGGTGCCGACATGATCGGCTTCATGTTCTATCCGCCGAGCCCGCGGGCGGTGACGCCGGAGCGGGCCGCGGAGCTGGCGCGCGAGCTGCCGGCCGGCATCGTGAAGGTGGCGGTGCTGGTCGATCCCGACGACGCGCTGGTCGACGCCGTCCTCGCCACCGGCGCGATCGACCTGCTGCAGTTGCACGGCCGCGAGACGCCGGAGCGGGTCGCCGCGATCAAGGCGCGCACCGGACTGCCGGTGATGAAGGTGCTGCCGGTGGCGGAGCAGGCCGACGTCGCGGCGGCGGCCGCGTATGACGGCGTCGCCGACCGCATCATGTTCGACGCCCGGCCGCCGAAGGGCATGGCCGGCGCGCTGCCCGGCGGCAACGCGCTGCGCTTCGACTGGACGCTGCTCGACGGGCTGACGCTGTCGACGCCATGGACGCTCGCGGGCGGGCTCGACGCCGGCAACGTCGCCGACGCCATCCGCCGGACCGGCGCCGGATCGGTCGACACCTCGTCGGGTGTCGAGGACAAGCCGGGGGTCAAGAACCCGGACAAGATCCGCGCCTTCGTAGCGGCGGCGCGGGCTCAGAAGCGCCCCGGAATGTCGGCGGTATCGTAGAAGATGACACCGATCATTGGCTCGGGGTCGCGCACATAGCCGAACCAGTAGCGCCCGACCTTGATCCAAGCCCAGCGCGGACGCCCGAGATGCGGATATGGACGCGGAGCGGCGATGCCTGCATCGGGGTTGCGTTCGATACGCTCCAACGCCTCGTGCAGGGCCGCGATCAAGTTCCGGGCGGCCTCAGGCCTTTCTTTCCTGAGAAAGTGCCGCTGGAGCCCGTCTATCTGCCGCTTGGCGCGGGGCGAGAGGGGAATCACATTCCCAGCCGTCGCTTTCGTTCAGCCGGACGATCGCGCAGCCATTGGTCCAGCCTATCCTGAAGTTCGGCAAGCACCTGCTCGCCGGGAATGGTCTGGCCGGCAGCAATCTCCGCCTCGCTCGCCTCAAGATCGGCGATCAGATCGGCGAGGGTGCGCTTCGTAGGATCGTCCATGCGAAATAGTATAAGGCTTCGCGACGCTGCCTTCCAGATCACCACCTTCCCCTGTCCGCCGCCCCCTTGCGCCCTCCGCCGCCGGGCCTTAAGACCGCAGCGGAACGCACCACGCGCGAATCGAGGTTAGCGATGGCCGCCACGGCCCAACCCAACAGCCTGCGCGCCGGACCGGATGCCGACGGGCATTTCGGCATCTTCGGCGGCCGCTACGTCGCCGAGACGCTGATGCCGCTGATCCTCAGCGTCGAGACAGCCTACGCCGAGGCCAAGGCCGATCCCGGGTTCCAGCGCCAGATCGAGTACTACCACACCCACTACATCGGCCGGCCGAGCCCGCTGTACTTCGCCGAGCGGCTGACCGAGCATTTCGGCGGCGCCAAGCTGTACTTCAAGCGCGACGAGCTGAACCACACCGGCGCGCACAAGATCAACAACGTCATGGGCCAGGCGCTGCTGGCCCGGCGCATGGGCAAGACGAAGATCATCGCCGAGACCGGCGCCGGCCAGCACGGGGTGGCGACCGCCACCGCCTGTGCGCTGTTCGGCATGGAGTGCGAGGTCTTCATGGGCGCCGAGGACGTCGAGCGTCAGAAGCCGAACGTCGACCGCATGCGGCTGCTGGGCGCCAAGGTGCATCCGGTCACGTCGGGCTCCGGCACCCTCAAGGACGCCATGAACGAGGCGCTGCGCTACTGGGTGTCGAAGGCGGAGACGCATTTCTACATCATCGGCACGGTCGCCGGCCCGCACCCCTACCCAGCCATGGTTCGCGACTTCCAGTCGATCATCGGTATCGAGGTGAAGCAGCAGATGATGGCGGCCGAGGGCCGGCTGCCAGACACCCTGGTCGCCTGCATCGGCGGCGGCTCCAACGCCATGGGGCTGTTCCACCCGTTCCTCGACGACACCGACGTCGAACTGATCGGCGTCGAGGCGGCCGGCCTCGGCCTCGACAGCGGCAAGCATGCGGCCTCGCTGAACGGCGGCCGGCCGGGGATCCTGCACGGCAACCGCACCTATCTGCTGCAGGACGACGACGGGCAGATCACCGAGGCGCATTCGATCTCCGCCGGCCTCGACTATCCCGGCATCGGCCCTGAGCATTCCTGGCTGCACGAGATCGGCCGGGTGAAGTATGTCGGCGCCACCGACGAGGCGGCGCTGCGGGCCTTCGCGCTGTGCACCCGCAAGGAGGGCATCATCCCGGCGCTGGAGCCGAGCCACGCGCTGGCGCATGTCGGCACCTTCATCGGTGACCGGCCGAAGGACCAGATCGTGGTGATGAACCTCTGCGGCCGCGGCGACAAGGACATGGGCCAGGTGATGCCGAAGCTGGAAGCCATGGGGCTGCTGTCGTGAGCGCGCCGATGAAGGCCGGGGTGTCGCGGATCGACGCGAAGTTCGCGGCGCTGAAGGCCGAGGGCCGCGCCGCGCTGGGCATCTTCATCAGCGCCGGCGACCCCGACGTGGATACCGGGCTGGCGATCCTGAAGGGCCTGCCGGGCGCCGGCGCCGACATGATCGAGTTCGGCATGCCGTTCACCGACCCGATGGCCGACGGCCCGGCGGTCCAGGAGTCGAGCCAGCGGGCCCTGAAGGCCGGGATGACCCTGAAGGGCGTGCTGGAGATGGTGCGGGCGTTCCGCACCGGCGACCAGCACACCCCGATGATCCTGATGGGCTACTACAACCCGATCTACAGCTACGGCGTGGACCGCTTCATCGCCGATGCGCTGGCCTCCGGTGTCGACGGCCTGATCGTCGTCGACCTGCCGCCGGAGGAGGACCGCGAGCTGTGCCTGCCGGCGCTCGGCCAGGGCCTCGGCTTCATCCGCCTCGCCACCCCGACCACCGACGACGTCCGCCTGCCGGCGGTTCTGAAGAACACGGCCGGCTTCGTGTACTACGTCTCGATCACCGGCATAACCGGCACGGCGGCGGTGCCGACCGACCGGGTCACCAAGGCGGTGGAGCGCCTGAAGCGCCACACCGACCTGCCGGTCTGTGTCGGCTTCGGCATCACCACGCCGGAGCAGGCTGCCGGCATCGCGCGCTGCGCCGACGGCGCCATCGTCGGCACCGCGGTGGTGAAGACCATCAAGGCGTCGCTCGATCACGAGGGCCGGGCAACCGAGGCGACGGTCTCCGACACCCTCGGCTTCGTGCGCGGCCTCGCCGAGGGCGTGCGAGGCGCCCGCCGGCACGGAGCCTGAGCCATGAACTGGATCACCAACACGGTCCTGCCGAAGATCCAGGCGCTGGTGCGCCGCGAGGTGCCGGACAACCTCTGGCACAAATGCGTCGCCTGCGGGCAGATGATCTTCCACCGCGACCTCGAGCAGAACCTGCATGTCTGCCCGGAATGCGGCCATCACCTCAGGATCGGCCCGGCCGAGCGGCTGAAGATGCTGTTCGACGGCGGTGAGTACGACAGCATCGAGCTGCCGCGGCCGGCCGTCGACCCGCTGAAGTTCCGCGACAGCAAGCGCTATTCCGATCGCCTGCGCGAGGCCCAGGCCAAGTCCGGGCGCGGCGACGCCATGGTGGTGGCGCATGGCGTCATCGGCGGGCTGCCGGCGGTCGCCGCGGTGTTCGACTTCGGCTTCATGGGCGGCTCCATGGGCACCGGCGTCGGCGACGCCCTGGTGCGCGCCGCCAAGCTGGCGGAGACCCAGGACGCCGCCTTGCTGGTGTTCCCGTCCTCCGGCGGCGCCCGCATGCAGGAAGGCATCCTGTCGCTGATGCAGATGCCGCGCACCGTCGCGGCGGTCGACCGGATTAAGGAGAAGGGGCTGCCCTTCATCGTCGTGCTGACCGATCCGACCACCGGCGGCGTCACCGCGTCCTTCGCCATGCTCGGCGACATCCATCTGGCGGAGCCGGGCTCGATCATCGGCTTCGCCGGCCAGCGGGTGATCCAGGAGACCATTCGCGAGCAGCTGCCGGACGGCTTCCAGAAGGCCGAGTACCTGCTGGAGCACGGCATGGTCGACGCCGTGGTGCCGCGCAAGGAGCTGAAGGCGACGCTGGCGCGGATCCTGGCGCTGCTGATGCGGCCGGGGCCGACGGCGCAGATCGTGGCATTGCCGCAGCCGGAGCTGGAGATCCCCGAACGCGCCAAGCCCGGGAAGGTCGCCGCGGGCAAGAGCGTGGTCGACAAGGACGGCGAAAAACCGACCAATGGCGTCGCCGACGCGCAGACGCCGAACGGCGGGTCCCGCTAGCCTGTCCGCAATCGGCCGGCGCTGCGCCGGCCTCCACCGGAGGGCACGCCGATGGCCGTCCCGCTTTCCGCGACGCCCGAGACCATCCTGGAGCGGCTGCTGCGCCTGCATCCGAAGGCGATCGACCTGTCGCTCGGCCGCATGCAGCGGATGCTCGACGCCCTGGGCAACCCGGAGCGGTCGCTGCCGCCGGTGATCCACGTCGCCGGCACCAACGGCAAGGGCTCGACCTGCGCCTATACCAGGGCGATTCTCGAGGCCGCCGGCCATCGCGTCCACGTCTACACCTCGCCGCACCTCGTGCGCTTCAACGAGCGCATCGTGCTGGCCGGACGCGAGATCGACGATCCCGCCTTCGCGGCGATCCTGGAAGAGTGCGAGGCGCGCAACGGCGGCGCGCCGATCACCCTGTTCGAGGTCACCACCGCGGCGGCATTTCTGGCGTTCGCGCGGGTGCCGGCCGACGCGCTGGTGCTGGAGGTCGGGCTAGGCGGCCGCTTCGACGCCACCAACGTGGTCGACCGGCCGCTGGTCACCGCCATCGCGCCGGTGTCGATGGACCATCTGCAGTTCCTCGGCGACAGCCTGGAGAAAATCGCCTTCGAGAAAGCCGGCATCCTGAAGCCCGGCGTGCCGGGGGTGATCGGGCCGCAGGATCCCCGCGGCCTGGCGGTGATCGAGGCGCGGGCCGCGGAGATCGGCGCGCCGCTGCTGCGCTGGGGGCACGAGTTCACCGCCCGCCTGGAGGGCGGGCGGCTGGTGTTCGAATTGGACGGTACGCGGGAGATCCTGCCGCCGCCGGCGCTGCCGGGCGCCCACCAGGTCGGCAACGCCGCCATCGCGCTCGCCGTCGCCAGGGTCGCCGCCCAGGCGGGAGCGCTGGCCAGCGCGCCGGCCGACCACGCCCGCGGCCTGGAGCGCGCGCGCTGGCCGGCCCGCCTGCAGTGCCTGACCCGCGGCCCACTGCTCGGCCGCCTGCGCCCGGACTGGACGCTCTGGCTCGACGGCGGCCACAACGAGGACGCCGGCCGGGTGATCGCCGAGCATGTCGCCGGCTGGCGGCGGGAGGCTTCCGCGGCCCCGGTGCACCTGGTCCTCGGCATGCTGAACAGCAAGGACCCGCGCGGCTACCTCCGACCCTTCAGGGGACTGGTCGACAGCCTGGCGACGGTCACCATCCCCGGCGAGCCGGCCTCGCTGAGCGCCGAGGAGGCGGCGGCGGCGGCCGCCGAGGTCGGCATTCCGGCTACCGTCGCCGCCAGCGTCGCCGAGGCGGTCTCCCGGGCCGCCGCCGATGCGCGGCCGCGCGGCCGGGTGCTGGTGGCGGGCTCGCTGTATCTCGCCGGCAAGGTGCTTGCCGACCACGCCTGAGAGCCCTGGTCGCCGAATGCAGAACGGCCCCGCCGAAGCGGGGCCGTGCGTCGTTCGAATTCCGCAGCGATCAGATCGACGCTTCGATCCAGGCCTTCAGGTCGCCCTTCGGCAGCGCGCCGATCTTCATCGCCGCCACCTGGCCGTCCTTGAACAGCATCAGCGTCGGGATGCCGCGGACGCCGTAGGCGGCCGGGGTCTTCGGGTTGTCGTCGATGTTGACCTTGGCGACCGTGACCCTGTCGCCAAGCTCGCTGGAGATTTCCTCCAACGCCGGGGCGATCATCTTGCAGGGTCCGCACCACTCCGCCCAGAAGTCGACGACCACGGGCTTTTCGGACTTCAGCACGTCTTCGTCGAAGGAGCCGTCGGAAACCGGGACCGTCGCCATCGAGTCTTCCTCTCCAAGAATGCGTTCCGGCGAAATCTAGGAACGCGGGGTAAGGGGGTCAAGCGCGACGGCGCCGGCCCCGGATTCGGGTGCAGGATCACGGGGCTGGCAATTCCATCAGCCGCGGCCCGTCGGTCCACACCAGTGCACATCGCACCGTAAGCGAGGGATAAAGGTCGGCGAGCAGCGTCCGGTAGGTCGCCATCTGGCGCCGGTACGCTTCCGGGACGGCATCTATGCTGGCCGGAGCCGGTCGATTGGTCTTGAAATCGACAACGAGCACCTCGCCCGCCGTCACCGCCAACCGGTCGATGCGGCCGGATACGACCACCGGCCCCTCCGTTCCGGACACCACGCCGACCACCGGCACCTCGGCGCGCGAGCCTGCGGCGAAGGCCGGTGCGAATGCCGGGTCGTCGAGCACCGCCAGCGCCTCGGCGAGCCAGGCCTCGGCGGTCTCCGGGTCGAGGCCGTGCACCGGGCGCGCCAGGAAGCGGCGGCCGGCGGCAATGCGCTGCGCCGGCGCCAGCTCCGGCAGGGTCTGCAGCAGCCGGTGCAGGATCAGCCCGCGCTTGAAGCGGCGGCCGTCGTCGCCGTCGAGCGGCGAGCGCACCGGCGGCTCCTCGCCGGCCGGCCGCGACGGCGCCAGCGGTCGCGGTGGGCTCGGCTCCGGCAGCGCCGGCGCACCGCGCGCCCATGGCGGCAGTGGCGTCACGGCGGCGGTCGCTGCGGCCGGTGGCGCGGGCGCGTCGGCGGCCTGGGCGGTCTCCAGCAGCAGCGCCGGCGGACCGTCCGGGTCGTCGGGCATCGTCTCCGGCCGGGCGATCGGCTCGACCCCGGCGCGGATCAGCTCGTACCAGTTGCCGGCGGCGCCGGCGCGGCGCTGCTGCCAGCCGCACACCACCAGGCGATCCTCGGCGCGGGTCATCGCGACGTAGAGCAGGCGGCGGTACTCCTGGTCCTGCCGCCGCTTCGCCTCACCGCGGGCCGCCGCCGACAGGCGGTCGGCGGTGCGGCTGGACGCCGTCCACAGCGGGAGTTCGGCCCCGCCCGGCGGGGCATGCCACAGCCACTGGTCCTGCAGCCGCGGCACCCGCAGCGTGTCCGGCAGGATCACGATCGGCGCCTGCAGGCCCTTCGCCCCGTGCACCGTCATCACCCGGACCTTGTCGCCGGCGCCCTCGAGCTCGCGCTTGACCTCGAAGTCGGCGGCCGCCAGCCAGTGCAGGAAACCCTGCAGCGACGGCGTGCTCTCGCGCTCGTAGGCCAGCGCCTGGGCGAGGAACTCGTCGATGGCGTCCTCGGCCTCGTAGCCGAGCCGCCGCACCAGCCGCTCGCGGCCGCCGCGCGCCAGAACGCGCTGGAAGAAGTCGTGCGGCGGCACCCTGTCGGCGAGGCCGAGCCAGTCGGCGAAGCGGCCGTCGGCCGCCGCGAAGGCGCCGCCCTCGGCGGCGCGCCGACGCAGCTCGTGCCAGACCCGGGGACGCTCGCGGCCCTCGCACAGGTCGTAGAGCTGGTCCTCGTCGAGGCCGACCAGGGGGCCCTTCAGCACCGTCGCCAGGGTCAGGTCGTCTTCCGGCAGCAGCACCGCGCGGCCCAGCGCCACCAGGTCCTTCACCGCCATCTGGTCGGTCAGCATCATGCGGTCGACGCCGGCGACATCGACGCGCTCCTTCTTGAGCGCCGCCACCAGTTCGTGGACGAAGGCGCCGCGGCGCTGCACCAGCACCATGATGTCGCCGGCGGTGATCGGCCGGCCCTTCGCGGTCAGCTTCTCGCCGTCGTCGAGCCAGCGCCGGATGCAGGCGGCGATTCGCTCGGCCAGGCGGCGGCGCGGCTCGTCGGCCGAGCGGCGCTCGACCGGCAGGGCCCAGGGCGCACCCAGCTCGGGGTCCACCGGCTCGAGCAGCGGCCAGATCTCCACCCGCCCCGCCTCGCCGGTGCGGACCGCATTGTGGACGATCGGCACCGCGGCGCCGTCGGTCTCGGTCTCGGCGACGCCGTCCTGCGCCTCGGGCCGCGCGAACACCGCGTCGACCGCCCGCAGCACCGCGTCGGTGGAGCGGAACGATTGTTCCAGCGGCACCCGTCGGAACAGCTTGCCGGCCTCGGCGACGCGGGTCGCGAAATGCCCGCGGGCGGTGCCGAAGCCCGCCGGGTCGGCGCCCTGGAAGCTGTAGATCGACTGCTTGACGTCGCCGACGGCGAAGATCGTGCGCTCGACCCCGGGGTGGCGGGCGTCGTGGGCGCCGCTGCCGGAGAAGAACTCCTCGGCCAGCGCCCGCACGATGTCCCACTGCGCCGGGCTGGTGTCCTGGGCCTCGTCGATCAGCACATGGTCGAGGCCGCCGTCGAGCTTGAACAGCACCCAGGCCGCCACTCCCGGCCGGCGCAGCAGGGTTCGCGCCCGCTCCACCAGGTCCTCGTAGTCGAGCTCGGAGCGGCGCGCCTTCTCGGCCGCGTAGGCGTCGATCACGGCGGCCGCCAGCGTGACCAGCGCCACCGTCCGTTCGGCGGTGGCACGCGCCCGCCGGGCCTCCTCGATCCGCGCCAGCCGGTCGGCCTCGGCCAGCAGGGTGTCGGCCGCGGCCGCATCGAAGGCGAGCGCGTTCTTGGTCGCCAGGGTCTTGCGCGGCTGGCCCTCGGCGGTCAGGAACACGCCGCGATAGGCCTCCCAGGCGGCGGCGCGGCCGGCCGGATCCGCATCGGCCAGCCAGCCGGCGAGGAGGCCGCCGCGGTCGACGTCGGTCCTGGAGCCGCGGCCGAGCGCCTCGCAGGCGCGGCGCAGCCCGGGCGCGTCGAACGCCGCGTCGGCGCAGGCGGCGCGCAGGAGGTCGAGGTCGGTGGTCCCCGGCTCGGCGCCAAGGGCGGCGTGGATCGCCGTCGCCAGCCCGGCGAGCCCGCCGGCCGTGGTGAGTGCCGCGCTCAGCCGGGTGCGCGCGCCCAGCGCCGCCCGCATCAGTTCGCGGAACTGCTCCTGGCCGGCGCGCTCGGTGACCGTCGCCAGCGCCGTGGCGAGGCCGGAGTCGGTGGCGGCGCGGGCGCGTGCCAGGACCGCCGCCTCGGCCTCCACCAGCAGGGCGGCGCTGGCCCGGTCGTCGGCCAGCCGGAACCCCGGCGGCACCCCGGCCTCCAGCGGGAAGCGGCCGAGCAGCGACTGCGCGAAGGCATGGATGGTCTGGATCTTCAACCCGCCCGGCGCGTCCAGCACCTCGGCGAACAGCCGCCGGGCCTTGGCCAGCCGGGCCTGCGCCGGGGTGCCGCCGGACAGCCCGGCGAGGTCCCGCACCAGGGCAGGCTCGTCGACCACCGTCCACTGCGCCAGGCGGGTCTGCAGCCGGGTCGCCATCTCGGCGGCGGCCGCCTTGGTGTAGGTCAGGCACAGCAGCCGCTCCGGAGCCGCGCCGTCGAGCAGCAGGTTGAGCAGCCGGTCGGTCAGCACCTTGGTCTTGCCGGATCCGGCGGACGCGGCCACCCACACCGAGGCGGAAGGGTCGGCAGCCGAGCGCTGCCTGCGGTCGGCGAGATCGAGGGCGGCGCGGTCGGTCATGAGCGCGACTCCAGGCGGCCGAGCGGCGGGTGGGTCCCGGTTCCGCCCCGCCGTGGGCGCGTCGGACCGGGATGACGACCATTTATTTCACTGTCGTCATCCCGGCCGGAGCGGCGCAGCCGCGGAGAGCCGGGACCCACGGAGCGACCTGCGGTCGACGCCATCCTCACCCCTCCTCCTCGCCCGCCGCCCATTCGCCGATGCGGGCGAGGTGCTCGTAGTCGTTGAAGCGTGGCCGGCGGGTGGCATCGGGTACCGAGTGGTAGGGCGTGGCCGGGTCGTCGAAGGTGGCGATCAGCGCCAGCAGGCCGGCCTCGGCCTCGGCGACCAGGTCGGCGATGCCGTCGGCCACCTCGTCGACGGCACCCGGAGGGTCGCCGCCGCCGACCCGCCAGTAGGCCAGCGACGACGCCGGCCCCGGCGCCAGCTCCGCGAACCCGCCGCGCGCCAGCATCAGCGCTTCCAGCGGCAGCTGCGGGGCGGCGCCGCTCTTCAGGTCGGTCTTCGACGGATAGCCGCCGGTCTTGTAGTCGACGATCGCGTAGGTGCCGTCGTCCAGCCGGTCGATGCGGTCGGCGATGCCGGTCAGCACGAAGGCGCCGGCAGGACCGGCCAGCGCCAGCCGGCCCTGCTGCTCGGTCGCGGTCGCGGCCAGGCCGCGGCGGCGGTCGCGCTCGACGCCGACGAACCAGGCGGCGACCCGCTCGAACCGCGGCCACCAGAACGCCCACACCCCCGGCCGGTCGAGATGGCCGGCGAACGCCTCGCGCCCGAACGCCAGGAGCCGCGCCAGCGGCTCCGGCGGCAGCTCGCGGGGATGCGTGCGCACGAAGGCGTCGAGCGCCGCATGGATGGCGTTGCCGCGCTCGGCGGCATTCGGGTCGGCGTCGAGCTCGTCGAGCTTCTTCAGCCGCAGGATGCGCGCGGCGTAGATCGAGTAGGGATCGCGCAGCCAGGTGTCGATGCGGGTGACCGAAAGGCTGCGCGGACGCACGCGTACCGGCGGGCAGGGCAGCGGCGCCTTGCCCGGAGCTATGGCATCCGGACGGTCGAGCTCGGCGTGCCAGGCTGCCGGTGCCGGGTCGGGCCGGAATGCCGCCTCGGCGCCGAGCGCGCGCGCCACGGTCTCCAGCCGCAGCAGCCAGCGCGACGGCACGGTCGGTGTCCCCTCGACCCGGGTCGAGCGGGTCAGCACCACCTCGGGCGATCCCAGCGCCATGGTCACGTCGTGAGCCGCCTGGCCGATCCGCCGTTCGGGCGCGGGCAGGCCGAAATCGCGCCGCATGGGCCGGCTCATCCACGGATCGGGCGCGGCCTCGGTCGGCCAGGTGCCCTCGTTCAGCCCGCCCAGGATCACCCGGTCGAAGCGAAGCAGCCGGGCCTCCAGCGCACCCAGGATGTGCAGCCGCGGATGTGCTCCCCAGCGCGGCCGAACCGCACGGCCCTCGAGCAGCGCCGTGAACAGCCCCGGCCAAGCCCGCCCCGGCACGTCGCCCAGCGCGTCGAGGGCGTCGCGCAGCTCGTCGAACAGCCGGGCCAGCGCCTCGCCGGCGTCGCCGCGCCACAGCCGCTCGGCGCCGGTCTCGCGGTCGGAGGCGGCCAGCGCCTCGGCGGCGCGGGCATGGGCCTCGGCCAGTGTCACCGCAGACACCGACGCTCGGGCCAACAGGTCGGGCAGCGGGCCGAGGCGGGCGTCCAGGTCGTCGATCCAGGCGAGCAGGCCCGGCCGCTCGGCCGCCAGGCCGTCCGGCAGTGCTGCGACGGCCCGCCGCAGGCCGTCGAAGCCCGGCGCCGGCCGCGGCCCGCGCAGCACCCGCCGCTCCAGCCGCCGCACCAGCCGGCGGAAGGCGTCCGGGCCGCGCCCGCCGGCCGCCAGCGGATGCTTGAGGGCGGCCAGCAGCGGCACCGGCGCCATCTGCTCGGCGGCGACGGCGGCGACCAGCCGCAGGAACCCGGCCGGCGGCGTCTCGGCCAGCGGCCGGCCGGCGGAATCGTCGACCGCCAGGTCCCAGCGCTCCAGCTCGCTCGCCACCCGGCGGGCGAGGCCACGGTCGGGGGTGACCAGTGCCGCGGTGCGGCCCGGGTCCTCCAGCACCTCGCGCAGCAGCAGGGCGATGGCACCGGCCTCTTCGCGCGGGGTCGGTGCCGCGATCCGGCGGATGCCGTCAAAGGCGCCGGAATCGATCGCGGGTGCGGTGGCCAGCGCCCGCCACGCCTCGGTGGTGGCGGCCGGCCGCATCGCCTCGCGCAGCATCCGGGTGCGGGCGCCGGAGACCCGGTCGAAGGCTTCGGTGCCCGGCCAGTCGAGCACCTCGCCGCGCGCGACCGCGAGCCCGGCCAGCAGCCGGTGCATGCCGTGCTGCGGATGTGCGGGGTCGCCGCCGATAGCCGCCCAGGCGGCGTCGTCGGACTCCCGGTCGAGGCCCGGCAGCACCAGCGCGCCTTGCGGCAGGCCGAGCACGGCGCGCATCAGGCCGGCGGTCGCCGGCACCGAGCCGGTCGAGCCGGCGATCACCACCGGGCCCTGCGGCGGTGCGGCGGCCCAGGCCTCGGCCCGGGCGTGCATCAGCGCGTCGCGCCGCACCACCGGGTCGACCGCACCCTGCTCGGCCAGCCAGGCGGGCCAGACCTCGGTGACGATCTCCAGGAACCGCAGGGTGAGGCCCCAATGCGCGGCATAGTCGGCCGGCACCAGATCGGCCAGGCGCGCGAAGTCGAGGCCTTCGGCCTGCACCTGGTCGATCAGCCGGGCGAGTGCCGCGGCCAGCCGGGTGGCCTGCTCCGGTGTGCGCGGTGCCGCGACGCCGTCGGCTTCCAGACGGTCGGCATAGGCCAGCACCAGACGGGCCAGCAGCAGCTGCCGGCGCAGCGCCGGCACCGCCGGCGGCAGGTCGAGGGCGGCGGCCACCCCGGCGTCGTCGCCATGCGCCAGGTCGAGTTCCTGGTCGTCGACATCGGCGATCGCTTGCAGGACGGGCAACAGCATCGGCCGGCCATCGCCCAGCCTCAGGAAGGCCTCGGCGGCGGAGCGGGCGGCACGCTGGGTCGGCAGGAGCACGGTGGCACGGGTCAGCGCCAGCGGATCGCGCCCGACGGCCTGCCACAGCCCGGCCGCCAGCGCGTCGAGGAACGGCACGCCGACCGGGATGCTGTGGACGCGGCCGGCCTCCATGGCGACCTCAGAAGAACGGCGTGTCCGGCACGTGGCCCTGGGCGAAGCGGCGGTTCGCCTCGTCGAGGTCGGCCGGTGTGGAGATGTGGTACCAGAGCCCGTCGTGCACGGCGCCGAACAGCCGGCCGGCTTCTTCGGCGCGGTCGTAGATCACGTTCAGCGAGAACGCCCCGTCCGGGGCGTCCGCGAGGATCCGCGGGTGCAGGATCGACACTCCCATGTAGGCATAGGGTGCGACGTTGCTCTCCGGCCGCCGGGTCAGCCGGCCGTCCGGATCCATCAGGTAGTCGCCGAGGCCATGCCAGCCGAGCACCCGCGCGAACGGATAGAGCAGCAGCAGCACGTCCATCCGGTCGCCGTCCCAGACCTCGGCGAAGCGGTGCAGGGCGTCGCGCAGGCCGTCGAGCCACACGCTGTCGCCGTTGATCACGAAGAACGGCGCGTCGCCGAGCCTGGGCAGGGCATCGCGCACCGCACCGCCGGTCTCCAGCACCGTGGTCTCGCGGACCAGCGTGATCGTCGGCGCGTCGCGGTGCGCCAGATGCTCCTCGATCCGGTGACCGAGATGGCGGGCGTTCACCACCGCTCGTCCGACGCCCGCATGCGCCAGCTTGTCGAGAATGCGGTCCAGGATCGGCCGGCCGCCGACCTCGATGAGCGGCTTCGGGCAGTCGTCGGTGAGCGGCGCCAGTCTCGTGCCGGCGCCGGCGGCCAGCACCATCGCGGTGTCCGGCACCCAGGGCGAACGCTTCTTGAGGCCGGGCAGCAGGGTAGCGGGACGTTTCATGGGCGACGGGCTTCCGGGGGGCGGCGGGTTTCCGGGGCCGGCTGCAGGCGGGCCTCCGGCGGAACGTGATGGTCGAGCCAGGCGCGCACGTCGTCGAGGCCGGCCAGGATCAGGTCACGCATCACATGCCGCCAGATGCGCGGGATGTGATGCAGGTAGCGCGGGTTGCCGTATAGCGCCGATTGCCGGCCGAAGATCCCGAACACCTTCAGCCCGCGCTGTGCGCCGAGGCCGTAGTAGCTGCGGTCGAACGCAACCGGATCGGCGATCGTCACCGCGGCGCGGTAGCGGTCCAGCATGGCGTCCTCCAGGCCCTCGGCGAGGTCGCGCCGGGAATCCTGAAGCAGCGATACCAGATCATAGGTCAGGGGCCCGGCGACGGCGTCCTGGAAATCCAGCAGGCCGCAGCCGGCGATCCCAGGCCGGGTCGGCAGCGCCATCAGGTTGTCGACGTGGAAGTCGCGCAGCACCAGGGTCTCCGGCGCCCCGCGCAGCACCGGCAGGGCGGCCCGCCAGGCGTCGAGGTAGCCGGCGCGCTCGGTCTCCGTCAGCTCGCGCCCGAGTACCAGCGGGAAATACCAGTCGAGCGGCAGCGCCGCCTCGGCCACCAGCTTGGCGTCGTCATAGGGCGGCACCTCGTAGCCGAGTTCGCCGGCGCGGCGGTGCAGGTCGGCCAGCAGGTCGACGGCGCGGGCATACAGTGCGATCTCCTCGCCGCCCGCGCCTAGCGCGCGGGTGTAGGTGATGTCGCCCAGGTCCTCGAGCAGCAGGAAGCCGTCGGTCCGATCGGCGGCCAGAATTCGCGGCGCGCTGTAGCCGTAGCGGTGCAGTTGCGCCGCCACCGCCAGGAATGGCCGCACGTCCTCGCCCTTGTCCGGCGGCGCGTCCATCAGCACTGCGCGCTCGGTGCCGCGGGTCAGCCGGTCGTAGGCGCGGAACGAGGCATCACGCGCCAGCGGCCGGCGCTCGGCGTGGTCCCAGCCGGTCGCGGCCAGGAACCGGCGCAGCCGGGTCTCCCGGTCGCTGCCCGGGCCGGGCATCGGGTCGTTCGCCGCCACCGTGGTCACAACATCTCCCCGACTCGTTCCGCCCAGGCTCCGTAGCCGGCGAGGGTCACCCGCCGCGCGTCCTCCGCTTGTTGGCACATTTCGAGGGCGAGTTCGAGACGGTCGGCGGGAAGCCATGGACCGAGCCGATCGGGCCACTCCACCAGCAGCACCGCCTCCGCCAGTCCTTGCTCGATTCCCAGCTCCGGCAGCTCGTCCGGGTCGCCCAGGCGGTACAGGTCGCAGTGCCAGACCATCCCGCGCGGCCCGTCATAGGGCTGCACCAGCGTGAAGGTCGGGCTCGGCACTTCGGCCGCCGGATCGCCGACCCAGGCGCGCACGAAGGCGCGGGCGAAGGCGCTCTTGCCGGCGCCGACCAGCCCGGACAGCAGCACCCCCTCTCCGGGCCGCGCCAGCGCCGCGGCTCGCGCCGCCAGCCGCTCGGTGGCGGCGAGGTCGGGGAGGTCGAGGGTGAGGCGGGTGGTCATGTCGCAGGCGCCGGTCGCTTGGTGGGTCCCGGAGCCGAGCGCTGCCGCGCTCCCTCCGGGATGACGAATGTTTTGTGTCGTCATCCCGGAGGGGCTGCGCGAGCAGCCGGCTCCGGGACCCACCCGCCGCGAGGGGTTGGGTGGGCGCCGCCGATCACGGAACGTCGGCGACACGGCGCAGCGGGCGCGGGATGCGGCAGATCACCTCGGTTCCGTGGCCCGGTTCCGAGACCAGCCCGACGGTGCCGCTGTGCAGCTCGACCAGCGATTTCACCAGCGCCAGGCCGAGGCCGGCGCCGGCGTCGCGGCCGGCGCGCTCGAACCGGTCGAACACCCGCCCCTGGTCCTCCGCCGGAATGCCCACACCGGTGTCGGTCACCCGGAACAGCACGGCGTCGCCCTCGTCCTCCACCGACACCTGCACGCGGCCGCCGTCGGGGGTGAAGGCGAAGGCGTTGGAGACGAGGTTGTACAGCGCCTGGGTCAACCGGCGCTCGTCGACCAGGATCGGCTCGATGCCGCTGTCGGCCCGCACCGAGAAGTCGATCCGGCGCGCCCGGGCGCGTTCGCGTCCGAGATGCTCGACCGCGTCGGCAAGCCGGGCCGGGTCGATCTCGGTGCGGTCGAGTTCGAGATAGCCGGCCTCGATCGACGCCAGGTCCAGAATGTCGTTGACCAGCCGGACCAGGCGGTTGGACGACTGCAGGATCGCCCGGGCGTATTCCTTCTGCCGGTCGTTCATCGGCCCGGCGTATTCCTGCTCCAGGATCTCCGAGAAGCCGATGATGGCGTTCAGCGGCGTGCGCAGCTCGTAGGAGACGTTGGCCAGGAACTCGCTCTTCAGGCGGTCGGCCATCTCCAGCGCCTCGGTACGCTCCTGGAGCGCGCGCTGCACGGCAAGTGTGTCGGTGACGTCGCGGAAGTTCAGCAGCATGGCGCCGTCGGGCAGCGGCACCAGGCCGTAGTCGAGCACCCGTCCGTCGCTCTTCTCGATGCGGCCGGCGCGCGGCTCGCGCTCGGCCAGCCGGTTCACCCACTCGGCCTTGACCGCCTCCCAGCTGACGTCGCGGGAGAACCGCGAGCGCATGGCCTCCAGCACCGGGCCGACATGCGGCTCCCCCTCGCCGAAACCGTCGGGAAGTGCCCACTGATTGCGGAAAGTGGGGTTTATAAGCTTGAGGCGGCCGTCGGCGCCGAACGCGGCGATGCCTTCGTAGAGGTTGTCGAGGGTCTCCTGCTGCACCGCGGTCAGGGTGTTGTAGGAACGCTCCAGCGACAGCCTGTCGGTGACGTCCTCGAACACCATCAGCAGGCCGCCGAACGGGTGCGGCGTCACCACCATGCGCACCGTGGTGTCGTCGGGCAGGAACAGCAGCTCCTCGTGGCTGCCGATCAGGGTGGTGAACAGCCGGTTGAAGTCGTCGCGCCAGGCCCGGAAGTCGGACTGCTCCGGCAGCCGCCGGTTCTCGCGGGCCCGCTCCAGCACCTCGGTGAGCGTCGGGTCGCGCTCCAGCAGCTCGGAGTCGACACCCCACAGCCGGCCGAACGCGGTGTTGGCGAAGATCAGCCGCTTGTCGGGGCCGAACACCGCGACCGCGGTGTGCAGGGTCTCCAGCACTTCGGCGTGGGCATCCACGTGGCGGGCGAGCTCGGACTGCAACTGCTCCAGCGTGGTCAGGTCGCGGGCGGTTCCGATCGTGCCCTCGCCGACCGGCGCCTCGGTGATATCCACCAGGCGGCGGTCGCCCTGCACCACCATGTTGCGGCTCTCGCTCTGGGCCCGGCCGACCTTGACGGCGCGCTCGGCCAGGGCCGCCGCCTTCTCCAGCTCCGGGAACAGCGGCTGCGCCGAGGCGTTGCCGAAGCGCAGGGTGCCGGCACCGTCGCGGCGCCACACCGGAATCGAGATCGCGGTCAGGATGTCGCGCTCGTGCTCGATCAGCCGGGCCGGGACCGCATCGGCGGCGGCGCGCGCCACCTCGCGTTCTGCGGTGAGCGCCCGCTCGGCCTCGGCGGTGCGCTTGATCTGGCGGGCGTACAAAAACACCAGGACGAGCGTGAAGGCGGCGAGCGCGAGCAGGGTGACGGTATCGCCCTCGCCCGGCGCCACCGCCTCCTGGGCGAGACTGGGCATCGGGGCGGCAATGGCCGCCACGGCCGCGATCAATCCTGCTGCACCGACGCGCTTTTCCACGCCGCGAGCCTACGCGGCGCGACCGGTCGCCACAAGCGCACCGGCGCGCCGCGCGGCACCACAGCAGGTTCAGTCGGCGGCGTCGCGGTCGAGGTCCGCGGCAAGGTCGGCCGCTTTGTCGGTGCGTTCCCAGGTCAGCTCCGGCTCCGAGCGCCCAAAGTGGCCGTTGCAGGCGGTCTGCCGGTAGATCGGCCGCAGCAGGTCGAGCATCTGCACGATGCCCTTCGGGCGCAGGTCGAAATGCCGGCGGATCAACTGCTCGATGCGGCGCTCGGGCACCCGGGCGGTGCCCTGGGAATTTACGTGGATGCTGGTCGGCTCGGCGACGCCGATGGCGTAGCTGACCTGCACCTCGCAGATGTCGGCGAGGCCGGCAGCGACCACGTTCTTGGCGACGTAGCGCGCCGCGTAGGCGGCCGAGCGGTCGACCTTGGACGGGTCCTTGCCGGAGAACGCGCCGCCGCCATGCCGGCCGATGCCGCCATAGGTGTCGACGATGATCTTGCGGCCGGTCAGCCCGCAGTCGCCATGCGGGCCGCCGACCACGAAGCGGCCGGTCGGGTTGATCAGGTAGCGGGTCTCGTTGGAGATCATGGCGCCGGGGATCACCGGCTTGACGATCTCCTCGATCACCGCTTCCTTGAGCGTCCCGTGGTCGACGTCCTCGGCGTGCTGGGTCGAGACCACCACGGTGTCGACCGCGGCCGGCCGGTCGTCGACGTAGCGCACCGAGACCTGCGCCTTGGCGTCGGGACGCAGCCATGGCAGCCGGCCGGAGCGCCGCACCGCGTCCTGCTGCCGGGTCAGCCGGTGCGCCAGCATGATCGGCATCGGCATGAACTCGTCGGTCTCGCGGCAGGCGTAGCCGAACATCAGGCCCTGGTCGCCGGCGCCCTGGTCGAGGTCGAGGCCGGTGCCCTCGTCGACACCCAGCGCGATGTCCGGCGACTGCTTGTCGAGCGCCACCAGCACCGAGGCGCTGGCGCCGTCGAAGCCGAGCCGGCTGTCGTCGTAGCCGATGTCGAGCACCACGTCGCGGGCGACTTGGGCGTAGTCGACCTGTGCCTTGGTGGTGATCTCGCCGGCCAGCAGGATCAGCCCGGTGTTGACCAGGGTCTCGCAGGCCACCCGGCTGTTGCGGTCCTGTGCCAGCAGGGCGTCGAGCACGGCGTCGGAGATCTGGTCGGCGATCTTGTCCGGGTGTCCGGGGCCGACGGATTCCGAGGTCAGGATGTAGGCGTCGCTCATCGAATGCTCCGTTTCGGAAATTTGGATTGCGCGGCGCGGGCGAAGCGCGGCCGCGGTCTCGGCGTGTCCTCGTCAGTGCGCCCGGGCGACGAAATATTCCCAGCCGATGCGGCCGGCATCGGCGGCGTCGACCCAGAACTGCAGGGCGGCGGAGGTGCGGTCGACGGCCTCGCGGCCGATCCGGTCCTCGAACCACTCGCGGCGCAGTTCGAGCTGGTCGCGCACCCAGGCATAGGTCGGCGCGACATGCTCCGACCAGTTCTCATGGGTCGCGACTTCGAACCCCGCCTGCTCCAGGGCAGCGAGATAGGCTGGGGTGTCCCACATGTCGGGCGACTTGACCCGCGCGTAGATGCGCTCTCGATCGGCCTCGGGCGTGCCGTTGCGCACCAGCAGGTCGGTGAACACGATGGCGCCGCCCGGCTTCAGGACGCGCCGCGCCTCGGCCAGCACGGTCGCCTTGTCGGCGGCGTGCAGGAACGCCTCCTGGCTCCAGTAGACGTCGAACGCGTCGGCCCGGAACGGCAGGTCGTGGAAGTCGGCCCATTCGAAGCGGACCTTGTCGTCGAGGCCCTGCCCGGCAGTCAGTTCGCGCCCCCACTCCAGCTCGCGTTCGGAGATGTTCGAGGCGACGACCTCGCAGCCATAGCGGCTGGCGAGGAAGCGGGCCAGCGCGCCGTAGCCGCTGCCGACGTCGAGCACGGTGGCGCCGGCGCCAAGCTCGACGCCCTGGGCCATGCGCTCGTTGGAGCGCTCCATGGCGTCGTGCAGGGATTCCTCGGGCGATTCGAAGAAACCGATGTGGATGTTCTCGCCCCAGATGTGGCGATAGATCTCGTCGGCCGGGCCGTCGTAGTAGTCCCGGGTCGCGGCGACGATGTCGCGGACGGCAGTGTCGCCGCCGGTGTGGACGGACATGAGCTCCTCCTGGTCGGTCGGTCCGGTCGGCCGGGCGCGCTCAGTGGCGCGGCTTGATCGCGATCTGCTGGAAGAAGTCGACCTCGTCGGGCTCGGCGCCGTCCTCGAAGTCGCCATAGGTCGTGATGCCGGAGAACCCGGCTTCGTCGAGCAGTCGCCGCATGTAGTGGCGCCGCAGCGGGAACATCGACAGGTGGAAGCTGGTGCCGTCCGGGTAGGAGTACTCGAACTTGACGAGGTCCTCGCGGATCTCCGCCGGCTTGGCGTCGACGCCGTCGCCGACATAGTAGAACTGGTGCTTCGAGCTGTAGCCGCGGTCGAGGATCTTGTCGTAGTTGCGGTGGTCGAGGATCAGCAGCCCGCCGGGCCGCAGCACGCTGCGCATGGAATCCAGAGCCCGGCGGCGGGCGTCCTCCTCGAACAGATGCGTGAAGGCGTTGCCGAGGCAGACCAGGGCGTCGAAGCGGTTGGCGCCGAAGGCGGTGTGCAGATCGCGCCAGTCGACCACCCGGGCGTCGGCCAGCTCGACGCCCATATCCTCGGCATTGCGGCGGGTCTGCACGATCATCGTCTCGGCGCCGTCCGAGGCGGTCACCTCGAAGCCGGCATGCGCCAGCCGGATGGCATGGAAGCCGGTTCCCGACGCGATGTCGGCGACCCGGCGGCAGTCGTGGCGGCGCAGCAGGCGCTCGAAGAAGCCGTTCTCGCCCGCGGCGCGGCTGTCCCAGCCGATCAGCCGGTCCCAGCGCGAGACGAATTCCCGAGTGTACTCGCGCTTGTAGGTGTCGTTCTGCATGTGGATGTCTCCCTGATCGCAGGTATGACGACCCGCCCGGCCGACAGGTCGCAGTCGCCCTTGCCGAGAATTCGGCGCGAAGCGCGGGGCGCACAAATATCGGAGCACACGAATGCTTGTGAATTCAGCGCGATTCGGCCCTGGAGCGTTGCGTGCTCTCTCGCTGGGCCGAGGATGTTTGCTTGATGATCTGATTCAACCGATCGGGATCGGAATTGCAAGCCGAGAATGTCGAATTTAGGCTATTTCTTGATTACGATCGATATAACTATCTGAAATTACGAATAAGAAAATGGTCTTCTCATAGCTTCGACCGACACGGACGGACGCGGAATCGGCCCGATGATCGCCGCGGCCTGGTGGCAATAGGTGAGAAAGCGTCATCGGCTGTCGCGGATTCGACGCATTCGCCGTCTCCGATCGGACCGCTCGGCCGGCGCCGGCACGCACCGGTGTGGAGAATCACAGCTGCGCCGGGTGCCCGGTGTCGCCGCGGGAACAAAATCCGTTTCGCGGACAGGCCTGGGCCGGCACGTCACGCCGGCCTGGGCTGCATGCCGCACGCCTAGAATTGCGCCTTCAGCGTGATTTCGACGAAGTCGATGTCCTGTGACGGCCCCGTATCGCGCACGAAGCCGCCCGGGAAGAAATGGGCGTAGATGCCGGTGACGCTGATGTTGGGGTCGATCTGCCAGCCGGCGCTGAAGGACAGCTCGGTGCCGACGAAACGCTCGTCGCTGCCGGCACCCGATCGGAGCAGGGCGCCACCGGGGCCGTAGATCCCGTCCTGCCGCTCCAGCCGCCAGAACCAGTCGACGTCCACGGTGAGGGACAGCCGGTCGGTCGGATTGACGGTGAGGAACGGGTGCAGGTTGACGAAGTTGCGCGGCCCGAGAAGCGCCAGCTCGGAGAAATAGTTGCCGCGCGGGAACAGCGGGTTGAACGTGCCGAGATCGTCGTCGGTCGGATCGCCGTCGCCGCTGGCGATGTTGGCGGACACGCCGAGCCGCGGCGTCCAGGGCGTGTCGCGCCACGTGTAGCCGGTATCGGACGCCACGCTCCAGGCGCGGATCTCACCGTCCCCGAAGGTGCCGAACTGATAGATGAGCTCCTGATTCCAATCCCAGCCGGCCTGCTCGCCCCAGACGCGCGTGCCGACGGTGTGCCGGGTTTCGTGCGCGGTGCCCTGGTCGAAACGCCCGGCCTCGTTCTCATAGCCCAGGTAATAGAGGTCGACCGACGTGCCGAACGGCAGCCATGCGGGACTCCCGGTCCCGTACGCGCCCCAGAGCGCCTGGTCGTGGTCGGTGCCGTCGTCGAACGTTCCCGGCTCGACCAGTGCCGGACGCACCGCGAGCGCATCGATCCGCCAGTCCCGGACATCGAACCGCGCCCGCCCGCCATCGAATTTGCGGCGCACATTGGGTCCCTCGCGCACGTCGACGAGCCGGGCGGAGCCGTATCGCAGTTCCTGCCGGCCGAGCCGGAGCGCCGTGTCGCCCGGAAGCGGCACTTCGAGGAAGGCCTGCTGCAGATCGATCCGGTTCTCGTCGACCGGGCTGACGGGGCCGGCCCGGCCGTCCTCCAGCGCGCTGTACAACTGCCCGAACAGACGCAGGCCAGGTCTGAGACGCAGGTCGCCATGCAGCACGTAGCGCTGCAGGAAGACGCCGTCCCGGTCCTGCGGATCCTCGCCCCAGAGCGGGTTGCCGGTGTATTCGTAGCGTTCGCGCAGCTCGCCGCCGAGGGAGAGCGAGGCCGAGCGGTCCGCATCCAGCGGCATGCACTTGATGGCGTCGTACCAGAGGGTGCGGCGGCCCGGGTCGCACAGCGCGGACCAGTCCTCGTCCTGGCGCATCGGCTCGAACGCCGGCCGTCCGGGGGCCGGCTCCCCGGCGGCTGCGGCCGGAGCGACGCAGGAAATCGCCGCGGCGGCGGCGACGCACGCCGAGCGGCGGATCCACGCATTGCCCGGCATGGCGTCAGGCGACCCGCTCGATCGAGCGCCGCTCCCGGGCCGCATCGATGCTGAAGGCACCCGGGCCGGCGGCGATCAGGGCGACGAACCCGCCGACGATGGCAAGATGCTCCAGGCACACCGTCAGCTGGCGCTGGAAGGCCGGACCGTCGACTCCGAGCGGCCAGTGGGCGAGCAGTGTCGCCGCGATCGTGAACACGGCGAGCAAGGCAGCGCCGGGGCGGGACGCCGCGCCGAGCAGGACGCTGAGGCCCCCCGCCAACTGCACGGCGATCGTCGACGCCATCGCCAGGGCCGGCACGGGCAGCCCGAGCGCCTGCGCCTCGGCGACCGCGCCGGGCCAGTGCATCAGCTTGTCGAGCCCGCTGTAGAGGAACACAGCACTCATGGCGATCCGCGCCAGGAGCAGGAGCCAGTTCGGGTTCATCATTCTACCTCCTTCACGCTGATCGGCCGGCCGCCGGCCCCGCCTCGCGCGGTCCGGGATGGTGCGACCAGGTGCCGGACGACCGGCTCCGCCGAGTCGATGTGGAATTCCCGGGCGCCGGCCTGCACATCGGCGGCGCTGCGCGTCACCCGCTCGTGCTGGCGCAGGTGCTCGGCCCAGGATTCGACGAGGAAGTACTCGAGGAACCGGCCGACCTCGGCCGCATCCTCGAACAGGCCCCAGGCGTAGGCGCCGTCACGCCGTCGCTCGTCGGCGAGTTCTTCCATCACCGTGACGAACTCGGCGGTTCGCGCCGGATCGATGCGGTACTCGATCGTCACCATCACCGGCCCGCGGTCGTCCCGGACCTCCTCGGCCACCAAGGGCGCCGGCCAGTGCATCGACGGGGCGAGGTCGAGGCCCTCCCCCTGGCCGAGTTTCCAGCGGAAGGTCACAGGAATGACCAGGACCGCGCCGGCGGCGGCGGCCAGAAGCGCTGCCGGTATTCCGAACTGCGCCGCCGCCTGGCCCCAGACCAGGCTGCCGAGGCTCATCGAGCCGAAGAACACGGTGACGAACACCGAGAGGCCGCGGGCCCGCACCCAGTCGGGCAAGGCCGTCTGCGCCGAGACGTTGAGGCTGGAGAGCACCGCGATCCACGACGTGCCGGCGAGGAGGCTGGCCGCGGCGACGATGTAGACATCCCGCACGAGGGCGAAGACGACGAGCGTGGCAGCGGTGCCGAGCGTGCCGGCGGCGACCAGCCGGTCGGGCCCGAGGAGGAGGTTGAGTCGCGGCAGCAGCATCGCGCCGGAGACGGCCCCGATGCCGACGCAGCCGAGGAGCACGCCGTAAAGCGTCGGGCCACCGCCGAGCAGGTCGCGGGCGATCAGCGGCAGCATGGCCCAATAGGCGCTCGCGAACACGAAGAACGCCATCGCCCGCACCAGTGTGGCCCGCATCGGCGTGCTGGCCCGAACGTACCGCAGCCCCGCGCGCAGAGCGCCGACCAGGTGCTCCGGCGGCAGCGCGCGGGCCGGTGCGGCTGGCGGCCGCCACCAGAGCAGCGCGAGGATGACGCCGACATAGGAGACCGTGTTCAGGAAGAACGGCGCCCAGATGCCCACGCCGGCGATGACGAGGCCGGCAAGCGCCGGACCGATGGCGCGGGAGACGTTGATCCCGACAGAATTCAGGGCGACGGCAGGCCGCAATGCCGAGCGGTCGACGAGTTTCGGCACGATCGCCTGCCAGGCGGGCGCCACGAAGGCGGCACAGGTCCCCAGGGCAAAGGTGAAGCCCAGGAGCATGACCGAAGAAACGGTCCCGAGGAGCACGAGCACGCCGAGCGTCCCCGCCAGCACCAGCAGGATCGATTGTACGACGATCAGCAGCCGGCGGCGGTCGACGATGTCGGCGAGCGCGCCGGCCGGCAGCGAGAACAGGAACACCGGCAGCGTCGTCGCGGTCTGCACCAGTGCCACCATCAGCGGCGACGGGCTGAGCGAGGTCATCAGCCAGCCGGCCGCGACGTCGTGCATCCAGGTGCCGATGTTGGAGACGATGGTCGCGGTCCAGAGAACCGCGAAGGCGGCATGGCGGAACGGCGCGAAGGGACCGGGCGCCGCGGCCGGCGCCGCATCTGGCGCCTCGCCCACGCCGGCAGCTGCGCGGCCACGCATGTCCCGCGCCTCCGTCACGTCGCGAGAAAGCACGAGCAACCGACCGCGCCCCAGAATGCGCCGACGTCGGATGCCGGGATCGGCGTCGTCCAGGCGATCTGGTGCGCGTGCCCGTGGATCGAGCAGCCGCTGCCGCAGGCATCGTGGCAGGCCCGGGCGTGCCGGGCGGGCTGCTGCGAACCGGCACGCTTCTGCCAATGCCCGCCGAAGCTCGCGACCGGCGACCACGCCGGGCTCGGCGGCGGCAGCGGTGCGGCGAGATCTCCGAAGTCGCCGGTCCCATGCACCGGCGTGCCGCCGACGACCGTGAGGACCGCGGTGATGTCCTTGATCGACTCCTCGGACACCGAGAAGTAGTCGTCCGACAGCACCGCGAGGTCGGCATAGGCGCCGGGGCGGATCGTGCCCTTGACGTCCTGCTCGCCCGAGAACCAGGCCGAGCCCGCCGTCCACAGCCGCAGCGCCTGGGTGCGATCGATGCGGTTGTCCTGCGGATACAGCCGCATGCCGCCGAGAGTCCGGCCAGAGGTCAGCCAGTACAGCGAGACCCAGGGATTGTAGGAGGCGACGCGGGTGGCGTCGGTACCGGCCCCGACGGGAACACCGGCCGCCAGCATCTTCGCCACCGGCGGCGTCGCCTCGGCGGCCCTGGCACCGTAGCGGTCGACGAAGTACTCGCCCTGGAACGCCATGCGGTGCTGGATCGCGATGCCGCCGCCGAGGGCGGCGATCCGATCGATGTTGCGGTCCGACACCGTCTCGGCATGGTCGATGATGAAGCGGGTCTGGAACGGCTGGCGGCCGTTGACCCGCTCGAAGACGGTGAGGAAGCGGTCGATGCTCTCGTCGTAGGTGGCGTGGATCCGGAACGGCCATTTGTTCGTGGCCAGCAGCTCGACGATCGGCTCGAGCTGCTCCTCCATGACCGGTGCCAGGTCGGGGCGCGGCTCCAGGAAGTTCTCGAAATCCGCGGCCGACCAGGTCAGGTTCTCGCCGGCACCGTTCATCCGCAGGTATTCGCTCCCCGCCCCCGGCCCGGTCATGGCGACCCAGCGCTCGTAGTCGGACAGCTCGGACCCGGCCTTCTGGGCGAACAGGTTGTAGGCGACCCGCACGGTCATCTGGCCGTCGGCATCCAGGCGCCGGATCACCTCGTAGTCGTCGGGATAGTTCTGGCCGCCGCCGCCGGCGTCGATCACCGAGGTGATGCCGAGCCGGTTCAGCTCGCGCATGAAATGCCGCGTCGAGTTGACCTGGTCCTCGACCGGCAGCTTCGGCCCCTTGGCCAGTGTCGAGTACAGGATCAGGGCCGACGGCTTCGCGATCAGCAGCCCGGTCGGCATCCCCCGCGCATCACGCTCGATGACACCGCCCGGCGGATTCGGGGTGTCCTTGTCGAAGCCCAGCACCTGGATCGCCGCGCGGTTCAGCAGGGCGCGGCCATAGAGGTGCAGGATGAACACGGGCGTGTGCGGCGCCGCCGCGTTGATCTCGTCCAGCGTCGGCATGCGGCGCTCGGCGAACTGGAACTCCGACCAGCCGCCGACCACCCGGACCCATTGCGGCGCCGGGGTGCGGTCAGCTTGCTCTTTCAGCATCCGCAGCGCATCGGCGAGCGAGGGGACGCCCTCCCAGCGCAGCTCCATGTTGTAGTACAGCCCGCCGCGGATCAGGTGAGTGTGGCTGTCGTTGAGGCCGGGGATCGCGCGGCGGTCCCTGAGGTCGATCACCCTGGTGCCGGCGCCGGCCAGCGGCATGACCTCCGCCGCCGGACCCACGGCCAGAATCCGTCCACCCGCGATCGCCACCGCTTCGGCCTCCGGGTTGGACGGATCGAGCGTGGTGATGCGGCCGTTGGTCAGGATCAGATCGGGTGTCGTCATCTCGGCTCCCTCGGCGTGGCGGGTGCCGGCACCGATCAGGGCGACGGCGCCGACGGATTTCAGCAGGGTGCGACGGGTCGGGTTCATGGGGTCTGCCTTCCGTTTCGCGTGCCGGCCGGGGCCGCGCCGGGAGCGCGGCCCCGCGTGGCATCAGGCGGCGGCGATCGGCGCCAGGGCCTCGTGCAGCTCGGACGTCCGCTGCTTGGCCTTGTGAACCATGGTGTAGGCGTAATCGACGCCCATGCCGTAGGCGCCGGAGTGCTCGCGCACCAGGGCCATGACGGCGTCGTAGGTGTCGCGTCGGGCCCAGTCGCGCTGCCACTCCAGGAGCACCTGCTGCCAGGTCACCGGCACCACGCCGGCCTGGATCATCCGCTGCATGGAGTAGTCGTGCGCCTCCTTGGTGGTCCCGCCCGAGGCGTCGGCGACCATGTAGATCTCATAGCCGGCGTCATGCATCGCCGAGAGCGCGAAGGTGTTGTTGCAGACCTCGGTCCACAGTCCGGAGACCACCACCTTGTTGCGGCCGTTGGCCTTCAGCGCGTCGCGGACCTTCCGGTCGTCCCAGGAGTTCATCGAGGTGCGCTCGAGCAGCACCTTGTCCGGGAACACGTCGAGCAGCTCGGGATAGGTGAAGCCGGAGAAGCTTTCGGTCTCGACGGTGGTGATGATGGTCGGGATGCCGAAGATCTTCGCCGCCTTGGCCAGGCCGACGACGTTGTTCTTCAGCACCTGCCGGTCGATCGACTGCACGCCGAACGCCATCTGCGGCTGGTGGTCGATGAAGATCAGCTGGCAGTTGGTCGGGGTCAGCACTTCGAGCTTGGGATTCGTCATCGTGTCGCTCCTCAGGATGGGTGATTTCGGTCCGCCGCTCGGCCCGCTATCGCGCGTCGCGTCGGGACAGGGCCGACCGGATGCAGTCGAGCAGGTCGTTGGGTGAGCACGGCTTGGTCAGACAACAGAGCACGCCCGCCTGCAGCGCCTGCCGGCGGAACGTCTCGTTCGGATAGGCGGTGACGAGAATGGTCGGGATCGGCGTGCCCGAGGCGACCAGGAACTGGTGCAGTTCAAGGCCCGTCATCCCCGGCATGCGCATATCCGAGATCAGACAGGCCGTCCTCGACAGCTCTTGCGACTGGAGAAATCCGGCAGCACTCGGGAAGCCGGCCACCAGGTAGCCGAGCGCCCTGACGAGGCCGACGATGGCTTGGCACGCGGCCAGGTCGTCATCGACGACCGAAATCAGGATCCCCGACATCGCTGCTTCCCTCTCGCCGCGCCGGCGCACGCGAGATGCGCTGCGCGGCGGCGGCGTGACGCGGGGAACTTCCCGCGCCGGGACAATGCGAAATCGCGTCGGATGTCCGCAATTATACGATGGTTTCGGCCGCGTGATGCCTTGGGCTGTCGGCGTTCAGTTTGTCGGCAAAACGCACCAGTTCCGGCAACGACTTGGCCTGCATTTTACGCATGACATGACCACGATGGATTTTGACCGTGATCTCGCTGAGGCCCAGTTCGGCAGCGATCTGCTTGTTGAGGAGACCGGCGGTGACGAGTGCCATCACCTCCCGCTCGCGTGCCGACAAGGTGTCGAAGCGTGCCCGAATGTCCGCGACCTCCGCCGAAGCGGAGCGTCGTTCACGGTCGATCGCGATCCCGCGCTGGATGGCGTCAAGCAGATCCTGGTCCCGGAAAGGCTTGGTCAGGAACTCGATCGCACCCGCCTTCATGGCCGTCACCGACATCGGGATGTCGCCGTGACCGGTGATGAACACGATCGGCAGGCGGTTGCCGGACCGCGCCATCGCTTTCTGCAGCTCCAGGCCACTCCGGCCCGGCAGACGGACATCGAGCACGAGGCAGGCCGGAAGATCGGGCAGCGTGCTTTGGAGAAAGACCTCGGTGGAGTCGAACGGCTCCACCCTCTGGCGGATCGAACGAAGCAGACCGATCAGCGAATCCCGCATGTGCGGGTCGTCATCGATGACGAAGACCACGGACTCATCCGGCTTCATGCGTCGGCTCCCCTGCGGGACGAACGGCCGTTTCGTCTACCGGCAGATTGAACCAGACGGCAAGCCCGTGCGGCACGTTTTCGGAGACTCCCAGGCGTCCGCCGTGGGACTCGACAACCGATCGGCAGAACATCAGCCCCATGCCCATGCCGTGCGGCTTCGTCGTGAAGAACGGCTCGAAGATGCGGTCCCTGTGCTCCGGAGCGATCCCCGGCCCGGAATCCTCCACCGAGATGCGAATGCCCTCGGATTCCGACGCTCGGTCCTGATCCGCAGCTCGCGCGGGCGATCGACGACGATGCACATCGCATCGATCGCGTTGCCGACCAGGTTCGAGATGACCTGCTGAAGCTGGATCGGATGCCCGATAACCAGCGGCAACCGGCTGTCGAGCTCGGTTCGAACCGTCACCGCGTTGAACCGGGTCTCGCGCTGGCAGTCTCGCAGCACATCGAGAATGAGTGCGTTCACCTCGAGTGGCCCGCGCTCCAGCACGCCGCGTCTGAACATCGCTCGAACGCTTTCGATGACCTGGCCGGCACGATGACCGCCGGCGGCGATCCGCTGCAGGGCTGCGCGAGCCTCGTCGACCTCGGGCCGTGCGTGATCCAGCCAGCGCAGCGCCGCCTCGGCGTTCGTGACCATGCTGGCGAGTGGCTGGTTGATCTCGTGGGCGATCGAAGCCGACAAGGCCTCCATGGCGGTCAGCCTCGCATCCCGGGCACGACGCTCGGCGGAGAGCGAGCGGATGAGACGGGCATGCAGGGTCGTAGTCTCGGACAGCAGGACCAGCAGCACGACGCTCGCGGAGGCGAGGCCGTACGCGCGCCCGGCCCACCAGCCGACGCTGAAACGACCAGAGCTGAGATAGGCGAGCAAGAGGATCTCGATGAGGAAGGCGAACAGCACCACCATCAGCCACAGGTCCAGCAGCGATCTCTGCCGCCGCCAAAGCAGCGCCAGCGCAGCCACGCAAAGGATCGCCGCGGTCGCTGGAACATACTGCCAGGCATCAGCCGTCCGCTGATGGTCGACCATCAGCCTTGGAAGCGGCGCGTCACCGAACAGAATGAACCAGGTCAGCCCGCCAGCAACGACAACGGCTGTCGCCACGCTTGCGAGGACCAGCACCGGTGCGCGCCCGGGCAGGGCGGGCAAGACCGGACCCGCGGCCCTCAGCGCCACATAGCCGAATACGAAGAGCGGAAACCCGATCCGCCGCAATCCGGCGAACGCGGCCGTGCTCTGCAGGCTGTCGTCGAGGAGTCCCGGGCTGAACACGCCGGGGAATGTGAGGGTCCACGGAACCACCAGCAGGGCCGAGAACAGGTATCCGAAGGCGAGGACCGGGATCGCGACCGACCGCTCCACGGAGAACAGCGACAGCAGCAGTGCCGCGGTGATCAGCTCGTTGACCAGCAACGCGGCGGCATAGGCCGGCAGCAGGGGCTCGGTGCCGGAGAGCGGAACGCGGGCGTACGGCGTCGTCGCCAGCAGCGAGGCGAGCAAGGCCAGCGCCACCAGCGCGGCTAGCCGGATCTGACGCGGGCCGGGCGGCGATGTCGAAAGGGAGAGCTGTTCGTGGTCCGGCGGGGTTCTGGTCTCTTTGGCCATGGCTCACCCGGCGCCTGGGTGCCTTGCAGGGATCGACCTGAAGATCGTCGACCGGAGCGCGAACCCGAAGGTCCAAACGACTCCCGAAATCTTCCCTGCCAAAGGCAGGTCCTCCGCAATGTCCTGACATTGCGGAGGACAATCTACCACGCTGGCGCCACTGCCGACACTTCAGCCTCGGGGCGTCCCGAAGGGCGCCCCGTTCAAGCGGCGCAGCGCGCCGCCTGACGGCGGTCTCAGTAGCGATAGGTCTCGGTCTTGAACGGGCCGGTCGGCGCGACGCCGATGTAGGAGGCCTGCTCGGCCGACAGCGTCGACAGCTTGGCGTTGATCTTCTTGAGGTGCAGTTCGGCGACCCGCTCGTCGAGCTTCTTCGGCAGCACGTAGACCTGCTTCTGGTACTTGTCGTGGTGCTTCCACAGCTCGATCTGGGCCAGCACCTGGTTGGAGAACGAGGCGCTCATCACGAAGCTCGGATGGCCGGTGGCGCAGCCGAGGTTGACCAGCCGGCCTTCGGCCAGAACCAGCAGGCGCTTGCCGTCCGGGAAAACGACCTCGTCGACCTGCGGCTTGACGTTCTCCCACTTGTAGTTCCGCAGCGCGCCGATCTGGATCTCGGTGTCGAAGTGGCCGATGTTGCAGACGATGGCGCGGTCCTTCATGGCCCGCATGTGCTCGATCGTGATCACGTCCTTGTTGCCGGTCGCGGTCACGAAGATGTCGGCCATCGGCGCGGCCTCGTCCATGGTGACGACCTGGTAGCCCTCCATCGCCGCCTGCAGCGCGCAGATCGGGTCGACCTCGGTCACCAGCACCCGGGCGCCGGCATTGCGCAGGCCCTGGGCCGAGCCCTTGCCGACGTCGCCGTAGCCGGCGACCACCGCAACCTTGCCGGAGAACATCACGTCGGTGGCGCGGCGGATGCCGTCGGCCAGGCTCTCGCGGCAGCCGTAGAGGTTGTCGAACTTCGACTTGGTGACGCTGTCGTTGACGTTGATCGCCGGCACCGCCAGCGTGCCCTTCTTCGCCATCTCGTAGAGCCGGTGCACGCCGGTGGTGGTCTCCTCGGAGACGCCGCGGACGTCCTTCATCAGCTCAGGGTACTTCTCGTGCATGATGACGGTCAGGTCGCCGCCGTCGTCGAGCAGCATGTTCGGCCGCCAGCCGTCGCGGCCGACGATGGTCTGCTCGATGCACCACTCGTACTCTTCCTCGGTCTCGCCCTTCCAGGCGAACACCGGGATGCCGGCGGCGGCGATCGCCGCCGCCGCGTGGTCCTGGGTCGAGAAGATGTTGCAGGACGACCAGCGGATCTCGGCGCCGAGTGCCGTCAGCGTCTCGATCAGCACCGCGGTCTGGATCGTCATGTGCAGGCAGCCGGTGATCTTCGCACCCTTCAACGGCTGCGACGGCCCGTATTCCTCGCGGATCGCCATCAGGCCGGGCATCTCGGTCTCCGCGATCGCGATCTCGCGGCGGCCCCAACCGGCCAGCTTGATGTCGGCGACCTTGTAGTCGTTGAACTCGGCCATGAACGGCTCCTTGCGCGAGGGAACATCGGCGGGCGGCCCGATGGCGCCCGCATCCGTCACGGATTCGCTTCGCTCCGCGACGGATGTGACTCGGGGCCGGCGTATAGCAAGACGGGCGGCCGGGAGCAAGGTGAGCGCGGAAACTGGTCGGAAGGCGCCCTGTCGTTACAGCTTCCGCTTGCCGGGGCGAAACAAATATTTCACCATCCGGTCGTCGCCGCGTCACGCACCACCGGCATAGTGACGGAGCCGTTTGCATACGTATGCAAGCGGCTCCCGAGAGTGGACGGATCGCGACGGCAGGGAGGATTTCGGCGTGTCGGGCTATCTCGAGATCCGCGAGGTCGCCGCCGGCTACGGGCAGACGCCGGTGCTGGCGAACGTCAGTCTCGACGTGGCGCAGGGCGAACTGGTCGCCCTGCTCGGCTCGTCCGGCTGCGGCAAGACCACGCTGCTGCGGGCGGTCTCCGGCTTCGTGCCGGTGCGCCGCGGCCGCATCGCGATCGCCGGCCGCGATGTCGCCGCCCTGCCGCCTGAGCGGCGTAACGCCGCCATGGTGTTCCAGTCCTACGCGCTGTGGCCGCACATGACGGTCGCCCAGAACATCGGCTACGGCCTGAAGTTGCGCGGCGTGTCGCGCGCCGAGGCGACGCGCCGGATCGAGGCGATGCTGGCGCTGCTGCGGCTCGACGGCCTGGGCGGGCGCGACGTCACCGCGCTGTCCGGTGGCCAGCGCCAGCGCGTCGCACTCGGCCGGGCGCTGGTGGTCGAGCCGGCGGTGCTGCTGCTGGACGAGCCGCTATCCAACCTCGACGCCCGCATCCGCCTCGACCTGCGGCACGAGATCCGGTCGCTGCAGCAGAGCCTGGGGATCACCGCCGTCCACGTCACCCACGACCGCGAGGAGGCCATGGTCATGGCCGACCGGATCGTGGTGATGAACGCCGGCGCGATCGCCCAGGTCGGCCGGCCCGAGGAGGTCTACCACCGGCCGGCTTCGCCCTTCGTGGCCGCCTTCATGGGCGCCGACAACGCCATCCGGCTCGACGCCGTGGTGACCAGGGACGTGGTTCGGGTTGCCGGCGGCGAGCACGTGCCGGCGGCCGAGCTGCCGGTCGGTGCCGGCGGCGTGCATGTCGCCGCGGCGGAGGGACCGGCGGCGCTGGTCGCGCACTTCCGCGGCGAGGCGGCGTCCCTGGAAGCCGCCGGCGCCGCCTCGGCCCGGGCCGGCCTGACGCTGCGCGGCCGGGTCGCGCAGGTGAGCTATCCCGGCGGCCAGTGGCGCCATGCCGTCGATGTCGGCCGGCAGCGCTTCCTGGTCGACGACGAGACACGTTTCGAAGTCGGCGACGCCGTCGCCGTCCGCATCCCGCCGGCCGCCCTGCACCTGTACCCCGACGCGGCCTGACGGACACCGCAGGAGGAGAGCCATGAAAGCCCAGACTACCCTGCTTGCCGCCGCCGCGCTGGCGACGGCCCTGGCGACCGGCGCACCGACCCCCGGCTATGCCGAGACCGTGCTCAACGTCGTCACCGCCGGCGACCAGAACATGGTCGACTACGTGAACGACTTCCTCGCCCCGCGCTTCGAGATGGCCAACCCCGGCGTCAAGGTGCGGGCCGCCGGCACCGGCCCGGGCGACGGCGGGTCGCAGAAGATCCTGGAGAAGCTGGAGGCGCAGCAGAAGGCCGGCACCGCCGCCTGGGACACCGACGTCGCCGTGGTCCACCAGGTCGGCGCCGGCAAGCTGGTCGAGGCCAGGCTGCTGGCGAAGTACCGCGACCAGGTGGCGAGCGGCAAGCTGGTGACCCGGTCGACCGCGGAGAATGCGCTCGGCACCGACGTCGGCGGCTATGTGCTGCCGATGTTCCACAGCCAGATCGCGCTGGCCTACAACCCCGACCTGGTGAAGAACCCGCCGAAGTCCTACGCCGAGCTGGTCGAGTGGGCGAAGGCCAACCCCAGGCAGTTCGGCTACAACGGCATCAAGGGCGGCATGTCCGGCGTCGGCTTCGTCATGGGCTGGGTCGCCGCCAACTCCGACCTCGGCGCCAAGCTCGAGAAGGGTCCCTACGATCCGGCCGACAAGGCGAAGATCGAGCAGGCGCTGGGCTCCCTGAAGGCGTTCAACCAGACCATCACCTTCACCCCGGGCAACGCCGGGACGCTGGACATGCTGAACCGCGGCGAGATCGCCGCCGGCCCGGTGTGGGTCGACATGTTCTACACCTGGCAGGCCGACGGCCGCCTGAACCCCAGCGTCAAGCTGGCGCTGCTGGCCCCCGGACTGCCCGGCCAGCCGATGTACTACGTGGTCCCGGCCAAGGCCGCCAACGCAGCACTGGCCGCGAAGTTCATCGACATGGCGACCAGCCCCGAGGTGCAGGCCGAGGGCATCGTGAAGCGCTTCAACTGGTATCCCGGCATCGACGCCCAGCACGTCCAGGCGAAGCTCGACCCGGCGACCTGGAACAAGCTGTTCACCGACGTGACGCCCGAGGACCTGGCGAGCAAGGGCAAGCCGTTCCCGCTCGGTCCCTACTTCAAGGACATCATGGAGTCCTACGAGCGTGTCGTCGCCAACTGAGGCGACCGCAGGCACGGCGGAGGCATCAGCCTCCGCCGTGCGCGTATTCGCCGCCACGGCATGGCGTGAGCACGGGCTCGCGGCCCTGCTGCTGGCGCCGGCGCTGCTGTGCGTGCTGCTGTTCTTCGTCTACCCCCTGGGCCACGCCGTGGTCGGCGCCTTCGCGATTCCCGCCGCCGGGGATGCGCCGCCGGGCTGGGGCCTCGGGCATTTCGCCCGCGCGTTCGACCTGTACGGCACCGACATCGTGTTCACCGGCGTCCTGGTCTCAAGCTCGGTGCTGCTGACCGGCGTGCTCGCCGTCGTCATCGCCGGCTACCTGACGCTGGGCGAGACGCCGTGGGCGGTGGCGACGCTGCGCTGGCTGTACCGCTGGCCGCTGTTCATCCCGTTCATCGTGGCCGCACAGATGATGCGGTCCTTCCTCGCCAAGAACGGGCTGATGAACAACACCCTGGTCGGCCTCGGCGTGCTGGAGCCGATCCAGACCATCGGTTTCCTCGACTGGCGCGGCGTCGTCGCGACCTTCGTGTGGAAGCAGCTGCCGTTCGTCACCCTGCTGGTCGCCGGCGCCATGGCGGCCCTCGACCGCTCCACCGTCGAGGCGGCGCGCAATCTCGGCGCCGGTCGGCTGCGCATCCTGCTGGAGATCGTGCTGCCGCAGGTCAAGCGCACCCTGGCCGTGGCGCTGGTGCTGTCCTTCGTCACCATGATGTCGGTGCTGTCGGTGCCGGTGATGATCAACGCCGGCAGCCCGACCCTGATCACCGTCGACATGGCCTACCGGATCAACGCCCATGGCGACTACGGCGTCGCCAACGCGCTGGGCATCATCTCCTACCTGATGACCGGGCTGGTGGCGTGGATCTACCTGAAGCACGGCATCCGGCAGCATGGTGGGGATCCGAGATGACTGCGGCGCTGTCGAGGCTGCCCGGCTGGGTGCTGCGCGGCCTGATCCTCGGGCTGCTGGCCTTCGCGATCTTCGGGCCGCTGGTCAACCTCGGCCTGTGGGCGGTGACCGAGAAGTGGTACTTCCCGGCGAAGCTGCCGATGCAGTACGGCTTCGCGTTCTGGGAGCGGGTGTTTTCGCCGCGCGGCGGGGCCATGCAGTCGCTGGCCAACAGCCTGCTGATCGCCGCCTCGACGGTGGCGCTGTCGCTGGCGCTGTCGATCCCGGCCGGCTACGCGCTGGCCCGGCTGCGGCTGCCGATGCGCACCGCCATCATGCTGCTGTTCCTGCTGCCGCAGGCCTTCCCGAACCTGCCCGTGTACATGAACATCGCCGCGATCTTCTACCGGCTGGAACTGAACGGCACGATCCTCGGCGTGGTGCTGGTGCACACCGTGCACGGCCTGGTGCTGTCGGTGTGGATCGCCGCCGCCGCCTTCGCCGCCGTCGACCGCAGCCTGGAGGAGGCGGCGCGCAATATCGGTGCCGGCCCGCTGCGGACCTTCGCGACCGTCACCCTGCCGCTGGCCGCACCCGGGCTGATGGCGAGTGCCATCTTCGTGTTCCTGGAGTCGCTCGACGAGTTCACCGGCACCTATTTCGTCGGCGTGCCGGACGTCACCACCCTGCCGCTGCTGATGTTCAACGCCTCGATGGGCGGCAACTACCAAGTCGCCGCGATCACCGCGCTGATCCTGCTTGTGCCGTCGATCGGCTTCATGCTGTTCGTGGAGCGGTTCCTGAAGGCCGAGGTCTTGTCGAAGATGGGAAGCTGAGCATGCGGGTCACCGTCCTGGGCGTCGGCGAGGCCTTCGACCCGACCTATCCCAACACCTCGGTGCTGGTCGAGGCCGCCGGCTTCGCGCTGCTGGTCGACTGCGGCCACTCGGTGCCGCCGTCGCTGTGGCGGCTGGCCCCCGAGCCCGACCGCATCGGCGCGGTGTACCTGACGCATCACCACCCCGATCACTGCCTCGGCCTGCTGCCGGTGCTGATCCGCTGGCACGACGCCGGCCGCACCGCGCCGCTGGAGATCGTGACGACGCGCTGGGGCGAGGGTCACCTGCGGCGGCTGTGCCGGCTCGGCATGCTCGACCTGGAGCGGATGAGCTACCGGGTGTCGTTCGCCGATTCGCGGCGCTTCGATGCGATCGGGCCGTTCGCCGCCAGCGTCGCCCGCACCCGCCACGCGGTCGCCAACTTCGCGGTGCGGCTGGCGCATGGCGGCCGGGTGCTGGCGTGCTCCGGCGACGGCAACCCGACCCCGGCGGCACGCGCGCTGTACCGGGATGCCGACCTGCTGGTCCACGAATGCTACCTAGCGGCGGCCGAGGGCGAACTGCCGTTCCACGTCGACTTCGCCCGGCTCAGCGCCATCGAGACGGCGGGGCGGATCGCGGTGACCCACGCCCGCTCCGACCAGCGCGAAGCGGTCGCCCGGCTGGTGGCCGCCGACCCGCGCATGCTACTGCCGGAGCCGGGCGACGTGATCGAGGTGTAGGAGAAGCGCCAGTCGAGAGTGTCGACGCAGAATTGCCTACCGGTGCATCTCGCGCCAATGCCCGGCGCGTACCACGAGAATTCGCACTGTGCTGCGGTCGATATGCGCGACCAGCCGGTAGTCGCCAACGCGGTACTTCCAAAACCGGCCGAGGCGATCGCCCTTCAGGGCGTCACCGGCACTGCGCGGGTCGTAGTACCGCGCGATGCGCTCCCGCATGTACCGCAGGATACGTTTTGCAGCGTCGTCCCCGAGCGTCTCCAGCTCGCGCTCGGCCGATCGCTCGAACTCAATCCTCCTGCGCATAGGGCCCGGTCAGTTCGTCCAGGTCGACTGTGTCGCTGCGCCCGGCGGCGAGGGCGCTGAGCCGCTGCTCGGCGAGGTAGATGTCCTCGAGGTCGTCGAGGTGGGCGATGATGGCCTCCCGGGCATAGTAGCTCTTGCTGCGCCCGGTGCGCTTGGCGAGCGCATCGAGGCGGGCTTCGATGTCGGCCGGAAGGCGAAGGGCGAGCATAAGACGGCTCCGTGGATCGCCATACAGGCATACCGATGCAATACCCGTATGGCAACGCCGCGCCCGCCACCGCGGACGCGACGCCCCCGAAGGGGCCGCCCCCTACGGACCGCCCTTACAGATAGGTCTCCCCGATATCCACGCTGGAGCGCTCCCCCAGCGCCTCGAAGGTCTCGCCCAGCCACGCCTCCGCCCGCGCCCGCCCGGCCGCGTGCAGGTGCAGCAGGAACTCCCAGTCGGCGTTCAGCTTGCTGGTCAGGCACAGGCCCTGCATGAACTCCTCGTCGGCGATGGCGTGGACGTTCATGCGCTTCATCCGGCCGGCGGGCACGGTGCCGTCGTCGATCAGCCGGCTGACGAAGGCGATCGCCCGCATCTCGCGCATCAGCGAGGAGTTGAACGACAGCTCGTTGACCCGCGACAGGATGGCGCCGGCCGAGGTCGGCACCTCGTCGCGGTACACCGGGTTGATGTGCACGACCACAACGTCGGCCGAGGTGCAATGGTAGATCAGCGGATAGATCGCCGGATTGCCCATGTAGCCGCCGTCCCAATACGCCTCGCCGTCGATCTCGACGGTGTGGAACATGAACGGCAGGCAGGCCGAGGCCAGCACCGCATCGGCGGTGATCTCGTCGTTGTGGAACAGCCGGATCTTGCCGCTGCGCACGTTGGTCGCCGACAGGAACAGCTGCACCGGGCAGCGCCGGCGGATCGCCTCGAAGTCGACGGTGTCCTCCAGCACCCGGCGCAGCGGGTTGTAGTTGCCAGGATTCAGCTGGTAGGGCGACAGCATCCGGGTCACCAGGTCGAACGCCATGAATGCCGGCGAATGCCGTAGCGAGTGGTTGTGGCTCATCCGGTCCCACAGCGACGGCTGCAGCGGGCTCATCGCACCGGCATGTCCGATGCGCCGCCAGAACCCGGCGAGCGCGGCCTTGGCACCGCTGCGCCCGCCCTCGGTCAGGCCGTAGGCCATCACCACCGCGTTCATCGAGCCGGCGCTGGTGGCGCTGATGCCGTCGAAGCCGATGCGCTCGTCCTCCAGCAGGCGGTCGAGCACGCCCCAGCAGAACGCGCCGTGCGCGCCGCCGCCCTGCAATGCCAGGTTCACGGTCCTGACGGCCGCGGCAGCGGACGACGGGCGTCCGAGCGAGGCCTCGCCGATCGAATCCATCGCCGCCTCCCTCAATGCGCGGTCCAGCCGCCGTCGACCGGGATCGCGGTCCCGGTGATCGACCGGCCGGCCTCGCCGCACAGCAGCACGGTGAGCGCGCCGACCTCCTCGACGGTGGCGAAGCGCTTGTTCGGCTGCTGCGCCAGCAGCACGTCGCGGATCACCTCGTCGCGACCGATGCCGTGCGCCGCCGCCTGGTCGACGATCTGCGTCTCGACCAGCGGCGTCCACACATAGCCGGGGCAGATCGCGTTGGCGGTGACGCCGTGCTCGGCGGCCTCCAGCGCGATCACCTTGGTCAGGCCGACGATGCCGTGCTTGGCGGTGACATAGGCCGACTTGTAGGGCGAGGCGACCAGGCCGTGCGCCGAGGCGATGTTGACGATGCGTCCGTAGCCGCGCGCCTGCATCGGCCCAATCAGCGCCCGCGTCAGCAGGAACGCCGCCGACAGGTTGATCGCCAGGATGGCGTTCCATTTCTCGACCGGGAAGCTCACGATCGGCGCCACATGCTGGATGCCGGCGTTGTTGACCAGGATGTCGACTCGGCCGAAGTCGAGGGCAAGCTGCTCCAGCATGGCGTCGACGTCGTCGCTGCGACCGAGGTCGGCCGGGTAGTGGCCGACCCGCACCCCGCAGGCCTCGCGCAGCTCGGCGCGCAGTTCGGCGATCGCCTCGCGCTCCCCGAAACCGTTGAGGGCGACGTCGGCGCCGGCGGCGGCCAGCGCCCGGGCGATGCCGAGGCCGATGCCGCTGGTCGAGCCGGTGACCAGCGCGACCCGGCCGGCGAGCGGGCGGGCGGCGGAGGGGCGGGCGGCGCCCGGCATCTCGATGAGTCGGTTCATGGGGTTCTCCGTGGTTGCGCGCCGTCGGCCGAGTGCGATGTAACCTCGCGGCGGCTGCACGCGTTGGTCGATCGGACGGACGGCGCCGTTGCTGGCCCCAAGATCGGGCCCTGGGGCCGCCGGTGGAAATGCCGCCTGGCTAAGCATCCGATGCGCGGCGGCTATGATCGGGAGGGCACGCGGTGGAGAGCCATCAGGTCCGGTACTTCGTGGCACTGGCGGAGGTGCTGAACTTCACGCGCGCCGCCGAGCGCTGCAACGTCACCCAGCCGTCGCTGACCCGGGCGATCCGGCAGCTCGAGGACGAACTCGGCGGCCCGCTGTTCCACCGCGAACGCAACAACACCCACCTCACCGACCTCGGCCGCACCATGCAGCCGTTCCTGGCACAGATCTCCCAGAACATGCAGGCCGCCAAATCGCGGGCCCGCGACATGCTGCAGCTGAAGCATGCCAGCCTTGAGGTCGGGCTGATGTGCACGATCGGCCCGACCAAGCTGGTCGACCTGATCGGCGGCTTCCGGCGCCGCTACCCCGACGTCGAGCTCCGGCTGCGCGACGGCCGCGGCCAGGCGCTGCAGGACGCGCTGGTGACCGGCGAGATCGACGTCGCGGTGCTCGGCCTGCCGGACGGACTGGACGAGCGCCTCCACCCGATCGCGCTGTTCCGCGAGGACTTCATGATCACCTTCGCGCCCGGCCATCGCTTCGAGGCGATGCCGGAGGTGCCGGCCGAGGCGCTGAGCGGCGAGCCTTACATCAGCCGCGCCAACTGCGAGTACGCCGAGCATGCCGACCGGGTGCTGACCGGGCTCGGCGTCGAGGTCCGGCCGCTGTATCGCAGCGAGCGCGAGGACTGGGTGCTGGCGATGATCCTCGCCGGGCTGGGTTGGGGCTTCACGCCGGAGTGCTCGGTGGCGCTGCCCGGCATCGCGGCCCGCCGGCTGGTGCGGCCGGGGATCGACCGCAGCATCCATGTCGCCACCGTGCGCGGCCGGCCGCACTCGCCGGCGGTCGGCGCCTTCGTGCGCGAGGCCGTGAGCTGGCGGGCCCGTGGCTGCCCGTCCGGCCGGGGCCCGGAGGCCGTCAGCGCGGATCCGCTGAAGGCAGCCTGAGCATTCCGGCCAGCGCCAGCGCCAGCAGCAGCGCGGCGCCGACCCCGGCGACCGCCGCTGGCCAGCCCCAGCGGTCGAACACGGCGCCGAGCACTGCTGCCCCGCACAGCCCGCCGGCGTAGTAGGACGCGAGATACAGCCCGCTCGCCGTGCCGCGTTCGGCGGTGGCGGCGCGGCCGACGAAGCCGGTGACGGCGGCCTGCGCGAAGAACGTCCCGGCCGCCACCAGAGCGAGCCCGGCCAACACCGCCGGCAGGCCCGGCAGCAACAGCAGCGGCAGCCCGGCGAGTGCCGTCGCCAGGGCGCCGCGAACCGTCGCCAGGACGCCGAGCAGCGCCGCCGCCCGCCCGGCCAGCGGGGTGGTCAGCAGCGACGGCAGGAACACCAGGTAGACCCAGCCGAGCGCCATCGGGGCGACCGCCATCGGCGGCGCCACCAGCACGAAGTTGACGTAGGTGAAGGTGCCAATGAACGCGAACAGGATCAGGAAGCCGATCGCGAAGCCGGCGGCCAGCGCCGGGTCGCGCAGATGCACCGTCCAGGCACCGCCGCCGGCACCGGCGCCGCCGCCCGCCATGCCCATGCTGCGGCAGCGGATCAGCCCGGCATAAGCGATCGCGGCACCGCACAGGTTGAGACCGGCCAGGATCAGGAAGTTCGGCGCCAGCCCGAGCTGGTCGGCAAGCAGTGCCGAGGCGAAGCGGCCGAGCAGGTTGCTGGCGACATTGCCGGTCACGTAGGCGGCCAGCATGCCGGCGGTCTCCTCGGCCCCCGAGGTCTCGGCGAGATAGGCCATGGTCAGCGTGAAGGCGGCCGACATGCACAGGCCCTGGGCGACCCGCAGCGCCGTGAAGCTGGCGAGGTCGGGGGCGGCCGCCAGCAGCAGGGTCGGCACCGTCAGCGCCGCCAGGCTGGCAGTCACCCCGCGGCGGCGGTCGATCCGGTCGCCCAGCAGCGCCACCGCCAAGCCGGCGACCGCCATGCCGAAGGTCCCGGCATTGACCGCGAAGCCCATCGCCGCCGGCGTCACGCCGTAGTGGGCAGTCAGCGACGGCAGGATCGCCTGGGTCGCGAACAGGTCGACAAGGGTCAGGAAGCTGATCACGGCGATCACGCCGTGGCGCAGCGCTGCGGCAGCCGGCCGGCGCCGCACCGGCAGGGCGAGGGTGTCGGTCATGTCGAGGGCTCCGGGAGGATGGTGGCGGCGGGTGGGTCCCTGCTCCGTTCCACCTGCGGCGGCCCGGTCCGGGATGACGACGTATTTTGGGACGTCATCCCGGGCGGGCACAGCCCGACCCGGGACCCACCCGCCCCAAGGCATTACGGCGCGCGGCGCCGCTCACATCATGTGCTTGTCGCCGCCCGGGACGTGAAAGATGTCGGCGGAGATCAGCTTCGCCGGGACCTTGCCCTCGTTCCTCCACCAGTGCTGCAGGCCGATCGACTCGTGGCTGACCTCGCCGGCCCTGTGGACGATCGGCAGCTTGCAGGTGCTGGCGAACTCGGTGATCTCGCCCGAGACGATGAAGATGATCGCCGGGCGGTCGCCGTGGTCGTGCCAGGGGACGATGCCGCCCGGCTGCACCACCAGCTCGCGCATGCGGAACTGGCGGTCCTTGATCGCGACCTTCTCCTTCGACAGGTCGATGGCGGCGAGCACCTTGTCGGTCACGTCCTTCGGCGCGGTGGCGCCGGCCTTCTGGCCCTGGCCGGCCGGCACGCGGGCGTCTGCCGGGCATTCGCCGGCATGGGCGGAGGCGGCGCCGAGCGTCAGAGCGAGTGCGGCGGCGACGGGGAACAGGGAGCGGATGGTCATCGGGTCTCTCCTCGGTTGCGGGTGCTGCGCCGCCGGATCGACGGCGCACCCCGAAGATCGTGGAGAGCGGGTCCGGGCTGAAATGCCGGGTGGCGTTGGTTTCGATGCCGCCGGGCTATGATTCCCGCCGCACCGCGCCGGCAGGCTCCGCCGCCGGCACGTCCGCGGCCGGGATATCCACGTTCGGAGCTTCCGCCGCCGGTGCGGTGATCAGCCGGGCGCCGCGGTCGAAGGTCAGGTAGTTCCACAGCCAGTTGACCGCGACCAGCAGCCGGCTGCGCCAGCCGATCAGGAAGTACACATGCGCGACCGCCCACAGCAGCCAGGCGAGCGTCCCCGACAGCTTGACGCCGCGGATCATCACCACCGCCGACCTGCGGCCGATGGTGGCGAGGTCGCCCTGGTGGCGATAGCGGAACGGCGGCGGCGGCTCCCGGCCGCGCGCCTGCGCATCGATCACCGCCGCGACCTGGTCGCCCATCTGCTTGGCGGCCGGCGCGATGCCCGGCACCGGCCGGCCGCCCGGCCCCGCGACCAACGCTGTGTCGCCGATCGCGAACACCCCCGGGCGGCCGGGAACGCCGAGGTCCGCGGCTACCTTCACCCGGCCGGCCCGATCCTGCTCGACGCCGAGCCAGCGCGCCGCCGGCGAGGCGACGACGCCGGCCGCCCACACGATGGTGCGCGCGGCGATGCGCTGCGCGCCGAGCACCACGCCGTCGGCGTCGCAACCGGTCACCGGCTGCCCGAGCCTGATCTCGACCCCGAGCCGCTCCAGCGAACGCGCCGCCTTGGCGCCGAGATTCTCGGGGAAGCTCGGCAGCACGCGCGGCCCGGCCTCGACCAGCACCACCCGGGTCTGGCGCGGGTCGATGGTGCGGAAGTCGCGCGACAGTGCGTAGCGGGCGAGTTCGGCCAGCGCGCCGGCCAGCTCGACCCCGGTCGGCCCGGCGCCGACCACCACGAAGCTCAGCAGCCGGCTGCGCTCCGCCGGGTCCGGCTCGGTCTCGGCGCGCTCGAAGGCCAGCAGCACGCGCTCGCGGATGTGCGTGGCGTCGGTGATCTTCTTCAGGCCGGGCGCCACCGCCTCCCAGTCGTCGTGGCCGAAATAGGCATGCCGCGCGCCGGTCGCCAGCACCAGCCGGTCATAGGGGATCTCGCGGCCGCCCTCGGTCAGCACGGCGCGGCGCCCGGCGTCGATGCCGGCGACGCGCGCCATCTCGACCCGGACATTGGCCTGGCCGCCGACGATGCCGCGGATCGGCCAGGCGATGTCCGCCGGCGACAGCGCCGCGGTCGCGACCTGGTAGAGCAGCGGCTGGAACAGGTGGTAGTTGCGGCGGTCGACCAGGGTGATGTCGACCGGGCTGCGGGCCAGCGCGCGCACGCAGGCGAGGCCG
>Ga0209347_1000990_pt1 | contig 54766 bp, 50 predicted proteins | sample AutmiccommuBRH23_FD_187382 | JGI IMG/M metagenome (GOLD analysis project Ga0209347, IMG submission 187382) | Deep subsurface microbial communities from Mt. Terri, Switzerland - Autotrophic microbial communities BRH/23 (SPAdes) (version 2) | ecosystem: Environmental > Aquatic > Deep subsurface >... | reverse complement strand
ACATTATAACACATTACGCAAAATTACGCAATAGTGATTGGAGAGGATTTGACATTTTTTCAATAAAAAAAGCCCTGTTTTCAAGGCTTGTAGAGATTTCTATATAGGCGCAAGTGTCAAAGACCCGGGCCCACGAACCGGAGATCTTGTTTAAAAGCCTGGGCGGGTAGAAATTTAATAAAGCAGATGCATTTATTACTATTTATTTCCCTCACAATATTTACAGGAGAGGGAACTTGTTGTATTATAAGTTTTAGAGGATAACAATAGGAACCATACGAGGCATTTTTAATAATTATAAAAGCGAAAAGGCAAACTCTTCCGAAAGGAGAGGACGCAAAGCTACGGGCCTAAGGCAGTAAGTGCTATTGGCGGCCGGGTTGCCGAAGGCTTGTAACCCTGCAAGCCTTTTTACATTGTTGGGGAATTGGAGCTTTACCATGAAAGACAGGATCAAAGTTATGCTGACTACGGAAGGCACGTACCCTTTTCACCAGGGAGGAGTCAGCACCTGGTGCAATGCGCTGGTCAGCAGGTTGTCTTCGGTCGATTATATAATATACAGCATCATTATGAACCCTTTTGTCGTTCAAAAATTCGGCCTTCCTCCTTCTGCCCATCTGCTGAAAGTCCCCCTGTGGGGTACGGAAGAGCCAAGCGAACATCTGGTTGAAATCCCCTTTTCACAGGTTTACGCTGCCAAAAGGCGCACTTTGCCGGCTGTGATTAAAGAGCACTTTATTCCACTTTTCACAGAAATGGTCACGGAAATATTCGCCCGGGAAAAAAACTCAATTAAGCTGGGGCATACCTTTTTTGAAATGCACAGTTATTTCCAGGAATATGACTATCGTGTAAGTTTTAAGTCTGAGACTACGTGGAACGCTTTCAAAGCCATCGCTTTACAGCAGATAAAAGGCGAAAAAGAACGCCTGTTCAATGCCAGTATATTTGACTTGAACCAGAGCCTGGGCTGGCTTTACCGTTTTATGGTAATTCTGAACACCCCCCTTCCCAATGCGGATGTCTCTCACTCGGCGGCGGCGGCGTTTTGCGGAATCCCTTGTGTTCTGGCGAAAATAAAGGGGAAAACACCGTTTTTACTTACCGAACACGGGGTCTATTTGCGGGAGCAATACCTGGCCGCCTCCCGCCAGGGGCTTTCCTCGTACTTAAAAACATTCCTCATCCAACTGGTTAGATCTATAACCGCCCTTAATTACGCCTACGCCGACCAGGTTTCACCTGTTTGTGCGTACAACACCAGGTGGGAGAAAGAGATGGGGGTAGAGCAGAAAAAAATAAAAGTGATTTATAATGGGGTAGATCCGGCTGTTTTTGCCCCCGGCGGACGTCAGCCGGCGCTTGCAAACCCAACTGTGGTGGCTGTGGCGCGAGTTGATCCCATCAAGGATCTGGTCACCTTGATTAAGGCGGCGGCTGTAGTTAAGGAGATAGTGCCTAAGGTCAAGTTTATCTTGTACGGGTCTGTCACGGTGCCGTCCTACTACCAGGAGTGCCTGGAGTTGCGGGATTCTCTGCGACTTGAAGACACCTTTATCTTTGCCGGCCATACCGATGACGTCCCCGCGGCGTACCGTTCGGGAGATATAATAGCTCTTTCCAGTATTTCTGAAGCCTTCCCCTATTCCGTGGTGGAAGCGATGATGTCCGGTAAGCCGGTAGTGGCTACCGATGTGGGAGGGGTGGGGGAAGCGGTGAAAGATTGCGGTATAACCGTCAGGCCCCGCCGCCCCGATGAGCTTGCAGCCGCCCTGATAAAGCTGCTGGAAGACGACCGGTTGCGTTTTGAAATGGGTGAGAATGCAAGGCAGCGGGCTCTTACTTACTTTGCTATTAACCGGATGGTTGAACTCTACCTTGCCGAATACAGGGCTCTGGCCGGACGGCGGGATACGGCGCCCTGGAAACCCCAGGTCAGAGAAAAGCAGGGCCTTTATGCTCAGAGGGGTTACGCCCTGGCCTCTTCCGGCTTCTGGAAAGAAGCCCTGGCCCAATTCCGTCTGGCGGTGGAAATTGACGTCAGGAGCCCTGCCGTCCCCGTCTTGCTGCTGGAGATGGCAAGGGTTTACAACGAGTTGGGACGTGGCGACCTTGCCTTGAACGAACTGGAAAAAGCCAGGGCAATGGCCGTGCTTATCGAGGGCGGGCAGGTTGCTTGATTCATATAAGGAGGTATCAGGTAATGGTTCAGGCCTTTAAAAAGAGTTTTTGGGGTTACCGCCGTCCGGACGTAGACCGGTTCATAACCGACATTTTCTCAGAACATCAAGCGAAAGTCGCGGCCGGGCAGGAAGAGCAGGTCTACCTGCAAAGGGAGACCCAGCGGCTGAAAGAAGAATTAGCCGGTCTCAGGGCAAAGGTGGCAAACTATAAAGAAGCAGAAAAGGCAATATCCGACGTCCTTATCCAGGCCCAATTGCAGGCCTCCTCAATTTTAGAGAAAGCTAAAAAACAGGCCGAAGATTTGGAACAGGTTGCCGCGGTCGAGGTGGCCGCTAAAAGGGTGGAGCTTAATAACCTGCGCAGGAAAGTACTCCTGTCGCGAAGCGAATTTGAACAACTGCTCGAAAAGTACAGGTCGTTTCTGAATGAGTCGGACGGTTTGGCCGGTGAGGATGACGTAGAGGAGTTTAGCATGGAAAATGTGATGTAGCATCGGCTTTGGACGAATAGAGAGTACCTTAATGAGGTGACAAGAGTGGCGGGCCGTTTTCGCAAGTGTTTTTTTGGTTACAATTCAAGGCAGGTAGACCAGGCCATTGAAGAAATTACTATCGGGCATTCAGGCGAGTTGAACAGGCTGGAAGTCGGTGTGAAGTCTTTAGCTGAGGAGAAGGCCAGGTATTCCGGCGAATTGGCCGGCCTGAAGGAAGTGGGGCAGGCCTTGAAAGAAAGCATGCCCATTCTGGAAATAGCGAAAGGACAGGTTGCTCGTTCGGCGTTACTGCTTGTGGAAACCGCCCGTCAAAATGCCAGGGTTTTGTTAAAAGGCGGCCGTGAGAAAGCGGAAATCAACCGTTCATATATAGCTGCCCTTGATCAGGAAATAGAAAAGACAAAAAGTGAGTTCGAGCTCCTGCTGCAATCAGCCGAAAATATTTTAAAAAGCGGAAGATTTACGGATAAAACAATTAAGGAGATCGGCGCGGCATCCGAAAAAGTCGTGGGCGCGATCATTTCCAGTGAAGAAAAAAAGAGGTCCTTTTTATATGAAGTAAGGGAAAGTGCTAAAAATAACATTCCCAACGAGAGTGTTATTCCCGCCGCGGCGGTAGTCGCTTTTCGGAAAGACGGACCGATTGTGCAAAACAGCTTAATAGTTAGCGAGCGGTTAGAAACGACAGAAGAACTGGAGGCAATGAAAACGGTCGGGTCTGAAGCGCAGCGGCAGGAGCCGCCGGCCGGAGAAGCGCCTTTAATACAGCCGGAGATTGAAAGCGCGCCTTTTATTCAGCCGGAAAGTGAGTTGGAGCAGAAAGGACAAAAAAAGCCCGAAGAAGACAGTCTGCCTGTCGCCTCGGAAAGGACCAAATATATAATAGGCAAGCTTTCCGGCAAGGACGTCCTTGACGGGGAAGGATCTCTGATTATCGGCAGGGGTGACGTAATTACCGCGGAAAAGCTCGAAAGGGTGGAAAAGAGCGGAAAACTGGCGGAGCTAATCGTCCACATGGTTATACCCGGACTGGATTTGGACGAGGCGCTCTAGAGAAGTATATTTGCTGGCGGGAGACTTGACATGGCTTTAAGTGATACGGCCCCGTTTCCGGCTCTGGACGAATTGACGAGAGAAGTGTTGAACCGCAGCCGTTCACCGGAAGATCATTATGAAGTCGCAGCCGTCCTTGAATCCATTGGGTGGAGCGATAAACTGGCCCGGGAATCCTTCGGCGTCAGGGACGTGTTTGAACTGGCTGAAAATGTCTGTCAGTCGGTGCGGGCCAAGGTAGTGACAGAGCCGGCTGTGGCAATAGAACCTCCGGGACTCCTCCCTTATGTAATGCGTATTTTCAGGAGTTTTTTGAGGGGCACGATTTTTGCCTATCCTATAGCCATCTCTATTTATTCGATCCTCGTGCTGAGGTACTCTCTTTGGTCATACATGTATTTTACCGTGGATATCGCCACCAGCATTGCCATCGGCACCATTCTCAGCTTTATGACCGTAGGCGGCTTTATGCAGGCCATTGCCCGCCGGGGCTTTTTCTACCTGATAAATAACGAATATACGATGGCCCGGCGCATGACTTTTTACTTTATTCGGTTAGGGTTATTTATAAGCGTCATTGTCGGGGCGACGTTTTTTCTTTTTAATCTGGCTTTTACGATTTTCCCGTGGAATATGATCCTGGTCTGCCTTTTTTATTATATCTTTTTAACGGTGTGCTGGCTGTCAGTAACGGTAATGTATATTCTCCGGAAGGAGATCGTATTCACGCTGCTGTTGAGCGGCGGGATAGCGCTGGTCTTTATCCTTCACGAATGGCTGAGAGTAAATATCATGCTGGCGCAGATGGTTGCCCTGACTCTGGTTTCCGCGGCGGGCCTGGCGCTTGCGGCGTGGATATTCAGGCGCGCCGAGCGAAAGTCGGAGGAAGGGATAACGCCGCCACTACCCAGGATGTCTATAGTTTTTTACACAAGTATTCCTTATTTCACGTATGGGTTTTTGTATTTTACGTTTCTCTACGTTGACCGGATCATTGCCTGGTCGGCAAACGACAACTACATGCCCTATCTTATCTGGTTCAGGGGGGAATACGAACTGGGCCTGGACTGGGCGTTGCTTACCCTGATTATCCCCATGGGCCTGGTGGAAGCGATGATTAGCGATTTTTATTTGCGCCTGGAGGATAACCAGAAAATCTACAAGGCCCGGGAGGATCATCGCTTTAACAGCCTTTACCATAGCTTATATATAAGATATCTGCTATATTATTGCGTACTCTCTATTTTCAGTGGACTTTTGATTTATTTCTCCATTTTGAAGATTGAAGATATGCATATTTTTGATCTCACTATTTCTATCAGCAAGACCACTTTTTTTGTTTTTCAGTGGTCGGTGGTGGCTTATGTGGTCACTGCTGCCGGGCTGCTCGGTGCGCTGTTTCTTTTTTGCCTTGACTATACCGGCCCGGTGATCCGGGGGATACTGTGGGCCTGTGCGGCCGACGTGGGCGTGGGGTTCGTGTTGAGCAGGTGGGTTGACTACAGTTGGGCCGTTTTCGGCCTGCTGGCGGGCGCGGTGGTCTTTGCCGGGTATACCAATTTATCTGTATTAAGGGTGCTGAAAAAGCTGGACTACCACCTTTATTCATCTTCGTAAGGAGTGTCGGCTTCTTTGCCATACGGTACGCTCGATGTGTTTGTGAACTTCAGCCGTTTTTGCTTGGCTTTCTTGTTTGTGTTTGTTCTCGTCCCCCGCTTTTTGTTCAACCATTTCCGGGAAGCAGACATCCTGGAACAGTTTTTTGCCAACCTGACCAGGATGGTTTTTGTAGTCATTGTGGTCGGTTACTTCCTCGTCATTATAAGGTTGTTTGAGTTCATTTCCCTTGCGGTGGTTTTTACCGGGATCATTTTCTGGCAAAGGTTTACCAAATTACCTCATGATCAGAGAAGCGGCTTAATAAACCGGGTCAGTAAATATTTCTTCGACCTGGCTGAAGGGAAAATATGCCTGGCAACCGTCCTGAAGGCGGTTTTGCTGAAGTGGGTTACCGGGCTCTTAGATATGATCAGGTTGCGCCGGAGGGACGCGCGTTGTCGGTTTGAACTGCTGCTGCTCCTGGCGGTTATGGGCTCAGCCGCATATATCAGGTTTTATGATTCTCTCGTCCATCTGGCCCCCGCCATGTCCGACGCGTATGTCACCCTGGCCTGGATGAAGTATATCGAACGGCGCGAGCTTTTTTACGAAGGTATTTACCCGCATGGTTTTCATATTTACCTCTCGGTCCTGCACAAGTTTGCGGCGACGGACCCCTTGTTTGTGTTGAAATTTGCCGGGCCTTTGAACAGCTTCTTAACAACCCTGGGGATTTATTTTGCTGCGACGAGGTTGACGGGCCGCTTTCCGGCCGGTTTGGCGGCGGCGTTTATCTTCGGGCTGCTCGGAAAATATTTGCCCAATGAATACATCCGGCAGGCGTCGGCCAATTCCCAGGAATTCGGCATGGTCTTTGTCCTGCCCGGAGTTTTGTTTGCTGCAAAGTACCTGCTGACGGGGAGCCGGCATCACCTTTTTAATACAGCCGCGGCTCTGGCCGTAACCGGGCTGGTCCATGCCCTGGCCGCGCTGTTCCTGGCCTGTGGCCTGCTGGCGGTGGCGGCTGCCGGGTCGTTATCGGGTTTGCTCAGTTTTAAAAAGTTTTTCAATTTGGTGCTGGCGGGAATAGCGACGGCGGTGATTTCCGTGCTGCCGGCCCTGGCGGGACTGGCGATGGGAAAAGATTTTCACTCCTCATCGGCCCAGTTTGCGCAGGGAGCGGTGACGCAACAGGCGGCGGCCATCCCGGAGATGAGCTTTTTTGTCCTGGCTGCTCTGGCCGGGGCCGCGATATACGCGCTTTTTACATTTTTCAGGGCCGGGGACAAAGGCCTCCTGTTAGGAGGCTGGGCGGGGATATTGCTGACGGCGGGCTATACCGCCGTTTACCAGGCGCCCCGCTTCGGTGTCGATAATATTGCCCTGGCCACCCGCAGTAAGGAATTCCTGTCGCTGGTGATACCCCTGGGGATTTCTTTACCTTTTTCCATGCTTGCCCGAGGACCGTTCGAGCGGGGCCGATGGTACATTCTAGCCACAATGCTTGTGGTTTCAGCTATGGTTGCCTCCCTTTTTCACTGGCCGCCGGTGATTCCTGTGCCGTACAAGATGCAGTCAGAGGCCAGCATGCAGCAGTACGTCAGGATAAACAAGGAATACCGCCCCACCGAGTGGCTGATGGTGTCTCAGGAAGAGGGTTACGGCCTGGTGCTGGGCAGGAGCTGGCACTTGATGACGGGAGACTTTTTAGTCAGGTTCAGGCCCGATGAAGAAAAACTGGTGGATAAAAAAGGCGACAGCGTATTAAATATTGAGCACATTTTTATTTTCAACGAAAAAAATGTCTTTATCCCGGAATATATCAAGCCGGAAGTCCTGGCCAGGCGCCTGGCGGAAGAGAAGGAACTGGAAAGCTGGGCTAAAGATTACCGACGGTGTCACACAAACATGGAGATATATTATGAAGATGACGACCTGGTGGTTTACGCCATTCACCAGATAAAAAGCAAGAGAGAAAGGTTTGAGGAGATGTGGGGTGGCAGTGGAGAGAAAAAATGAAGAAGGCGACAGGATTGAGCCAGATAATGAAAAAAAGGACATAACGGCGGGGACGGACTCATTTATAGGTTGTTTTGTTTTTCTGGCCATAATCGCCGTCATTAACCTGATAATATTTTTGTTGTTTAAGATGTATTAGTTTGCTGTATTTTCGTTTATAAATCTTCGCAGGTAGCGGGTGGTTTTTTTGATATCTCCGGCCTATATTTATCTCACGGCCGCCAAGTTTCTGATATTTTTCTTTTTAATTTTTATTTTCATTCCCAGCCGTTTTATCCGCTTTCAAAATGAGGACGGATTTTTGGACAGGGTTTTCATCAGCCTGACGCACATGGTGGCCCTGACCATCATCCTGGTCCATATTTTGGCCTTTCTTAAGCTTTATGAAACCTTATCCTTAATATTTGCTTACTTTTTAACCTATTTAGGCATCGTTTGGTGGCGGGGAAACTCAGCGGTAAATGTAGCGGATGCCCTGGGGATGAAAACAGTTGTAAATATTTTGGATATGGCTGACGGCGCCGACGGCTTAAAGGAAGGCGTTCGTAAATACATAACAGGCCGAAAAGAAGTAATCTTAGCCGGATTACCATCCGCCATGCGGTGGTTCATGAGCCCGTTCGAGGGATTTCTTCCGGTTACGGCGCTGTTTTACTCCGCTTATTTGCGTTTCGACAACTCTTTCAGGCACGCGTATTTTGGGGCTTCCGACTGTTATGTGCATTTGGCCTGGGTAAAATATTTAGGTTCAAACCAGATTTACAAGGACGGCATTTATTCATACGGATACCATGCCGTAATTTCGTCGGTTGAAAAGCTCACCCTGCTCGACCCGTATATGGTCATGCGGTTTATCGGGCCGCTCGGCGGTTTTCTACTTGTTTTCGCTATTTATTACTTTGTGTATAAAATAAGCAGGAGCTATCCTGCCGCGTTGCTTTCATCATTTATCTTCGGTGCAGGAGCTTTTTCGGGTGATGTTTGGCGCCAGATAAGCGCGCTGCCCCAGGAATTTTCCGGGATTTTTTTCTTGCCGGGGATTTATTATGCCTGGAGGTACCTGGAAAAAGGCCATAAATATTATTTATTGCTTTTTGGTGAATGTGTTGCGATTACATTGTGGATACATCTGTACGCTGCCGTTTATTTAGTCCTGGGAAGCGGCATTGCCTGCATTGCGGCCATTTTTACGCGGACGGCGGATATACGCAGGTTTGCCTATTTTACAACAACTGGAATAGCCGGTTCATTCTTGGGAGTAATGCCTCTTGGTATTGGTATGTTGACAGGCAAGGAGTTCCACGGATCATTGGGTTACATAAAAAAAAGCATAAATGCCGGGGCGGAGGGGATGCCGTCAAAAGTAGAAATAAATGGACATCTTATCGACACCTTTTTGACGGGAAATGTTTTTATCGACGGCTCGTTTTTTATCTCGATATTTATGATTATTGCTTCAATAATTCTTTTGATCATAAACAAAAAAAGAGAAAATGTTATTTTCGGCAGTTTTTCATTGTTTACCCTGGTCATGTATTTTATGTCTAGAGCGGAAACCTTCGGCCTGCCGCTGTTGATGGACCCCGTCCGGACATCGAGTTTTTTTTCCATGGCGGCGGCAGTCATCGCCGGATTGGGCGTTTATTATCTCTTTAACCTTGTCCCCAAAATCAAAAACAATTTGGTCGATGTTGTATACAAGTTGACAGTATTATTGGTTGTCTTTATGATCGGTTATAATTATCATATTGAGCCTCCGGAAGGAGGCAGGATGGAATACGATGGAGGGGTCAACGCGTATATTCTGGCCCGGCAGAGCCTCCCCGCCTTAAACTGGAATATCATATCCCCGGTAGAGCAGTACAGCCAGGTCCTCGGTAAGGGGTGGCATTACGAGATTTGGGAGTTTGTTTATAAATATTGTTTAGTGCCTGAAATGCTTAATAGATCGTGGAGAGAAGAAGCTTCCGACAAAAATTTTTCGTTAAAGAAAGCGCAAGACCTTGAAATAGAGGATGGGAAGGTGCTGGAGGCGATGGACAAGGGCCTTATATCCGAAGGAAATAAAATAATAAGAAAGATTAAAGATCCCTATATTATTTTTTATACAGAGAAGAAACCATTGGGACTTGGCCGTGAAACGGAAGAAAAAGATCTGAATATCCCTATTCCTATGAAAACCGGCAATCCCACTGAGACTTATTATTATAACCCCGAAATAAGGGCTGGAATAGAGGCTCGCGCCAGAGCCTGGATTGAAGAATACGGCAAGGCTCACGATAATATCAGCACGTTTTACGAAGATGAGGAAATGAAGATTTACCTCATCAAGCAATAAAAATTAAGCAATTTGACTATAATGTTAATCGGGAGGCACATTCTTCGGCTGAGGTTGACTTTATAATCATGTTGTGAAACCAAGGTGCAGTGGGGGAAATTTAATGAAGCTGGCGTTTCAAGGAACCCTCAACTACGGGGGGCAGGGCACTTTTTTAACAGAATTGACCAGGCATTTGGCTCCCAGGGTGGAGTCAGTAGACATTTTTCCGTCGCAACTTTCTTTACCGTATCAAAAAATGCTTGACTTTTACGGCCAAATTCCTGAAAATGTGAAGATCCATCCCGGCAGCAGCTTCATAAAAAGCCTTATTAGTGATCCGTTTCAATTCAAATATTTTGATCTAATCCATATAAACTATGCCATCCTCGGGCTGCCGGCAATGTTTAGCAGGATGCTGTACGGCACAAAATATGTTTATACATGTCATTATACCCAGACAATGGGAAAATCACTATGGCATTTAAAACATAAAATTGAATATGATTTTTTTACTCCGATAGTCGCTAAAAGATCGTCTGCATTCGTAACGATATCTAATTACTGTCAAGACATTTTGAAAAAAAATAAAGGTGTTCAGGCTAAAGTTATCTATAATGGAGTTAACTTTGAAAGATTTCAGTCATACAACAGAAATAAATGTAAAAAATATTTAATCGATTCCCTTGGTTTGAGTCATAATGATACTATTTTGTTATTTGTCGGTCTTTTCTATGATCATAAAGATATTCCCACTTTACTTAATGCTTTATCAAAATTAAAAAGTTTCCCCCAAAAACTAAAACTTATTATTGTCGGCAGTGGTAATTTAAAGAATCTAAGGAAACTGATTAAATCGTATGGAGTTGAAGAAGACGTCATTTTGGCTATTAATATTTCTGATGATGACCTGGCTAATTACTATTCGGGGTCGGATATGTTCGTATTTCCTTCCCTGGGAGAGGGATTCGGGCTGGTTGTACTGGAAGCGATGGCCAGCGGCTTACCAGTAATCATAGCTAATGCGGGAGCGACTCCGGAAGTGGTTGGAGACGCCGGCATGATATTCGAGCCCAGGAACAGCGAAGATCTGGCTTTAAAAATCAGGCAACTAATAAATGATAAAAGCCTTTATTACAATTTGAAGGAAAAGGGGCTGAAGAGGGTCAAATATTTTGCCTGGGACGATGTCGCCGAAGAATATTACGAGCTTTATAATGAATTGCTTAGGGGCCGGCAGCCGGAATAGAACAAAGGACATTTTACTTTTTAGGTTCTCAGGGAGGTTAGGCAAGATGAAAGTAATTAATTTTGGCATAAGTACGATTTCTAATTTAAGCCCTTGTTATGTGATCGCTGAGATTGGCCATAATCATCAGGGTGACCTGGATGTTGCCTGTAAAATGATACAAGTTGCCTCGGCTTGTGGTGTGCAGGCAGTTAAGTTTCAAAAGCGTGACAACAAAAGTTTATATACAAAAGCTCAATACAATAGTCCGTATGATAATGAGAACAGCTATGGCGATACTTATGGAGAACACAGAGAATATCTGGAGTTTGGACGCGAGGAGTATGAAATTCTCAAGAGGTGTGCCGAAGAGAACAACGTGGAATTTATGGCCACGGCCTTTGATTTTGAAAGCGTCGATTTTCTTGAAGAATTAGGGGTTACAAGTTACAAGACAGCTTCCGGTGACGTGACGAATACTCCTTTGTTGACACATATCGCTAAACTGGGCAAGCCTATGTTTGTTTCTACAGGGGCGGCGACTGTCGAAGAGGTCCGTATTGCCTATGAAACAATTCTTGCTCATAACGATAGACTTTGTCTGTTACACTGTATTGCCGCGTACCCACCGGAATATCACGATTTGAATTTGCGGGTGATAGAGACATATAAAAAAGAATTTCCGGAAGCGATTATAGGGTATTCCGGTCACGATAACGGCATATTGGCAGCGGTAATTGCTTACATGCTCGGCGCGGCGGTTGTAGAAAAACATTTTACATTGAACCGTGCCTGGAAAGGGACTGACCATAAGTTTTCGTTGGAACCCGAAGGCCTTCGCAAACAGGTCCGTGACTTGCGCCGGGTAGATATGGCGTTGGGTGACGGTAACAAGTTAATTAATAAGTCAGAAGAAATTTCAAGGAAAAAGATGGGAAAGGGCATCTATTCTTCCAGGTCTTTGTATGCTGGAAATATCATAGAAATAGGGGATATTTGTTTCAAATCTCCCGGTAATGGTTTTCCGCCTTACCAGGTAAATGAAATATTAGGCAAAAAAGTAAGGTTTGATCTAGAGGAGGAAACCTCCATTTCATTGGAGTGGGTCGAGTAACCATGACTGATAAATTTGATAATGTATTTGGTGACAAAATGAAAAAAGAATTGTTTTATATTTATAAATCATTTTTTAAAAAAACGATTTATAAATATTTTACTTCAACCCGTGCCTATCGGGTGTACTACAACTATCGCATGCCTAATATTTCTCTTTTTCTAAAATTGTTTAATTCAAAGGGCTGCAAAATAAATATATTATTATTTGGCGACTCTGTTAATGAGAGGATTTCAAGTTTTGACCGTGATGTCAGATCTGTTACTCAAATGGTGGTGGAAAATTTTAAAAATAGGTATACTCTGGGATGTATTTCTTACTCTGGTTATCATGTGGGAGTGTTTTATCAATTTGTACGTCTTCTCAAGAATCTGGAAAACAAGCCGTCAGTTTTAGTGCTGCCTATAAATATGAGAAGTTTTTCGCCACAATGGGATTTGAACTATTTATATCAGTTTACTGGTGAAATTATGAGGATTCAAAAATATATCGACACAACCGGATGTGATACCATTAAAGCTCCGTTTAATATGAATCAAATCGGCAAACAGACAAAAATCGATTTCCTGAAAACAGAAATAAAATATCCTTATACTTGTTATAAATATATTTATCAGTTTATTGACATTATTAAATCAACTCCCTGTACTGAAAAAGAAAAGGCCTTTCGACTAAAACAAATTTTTATCTTTCACTATATGTATCTAATGGATCCGGGTCATAGAAAACTGCAAAATATAAAAGAAATAATTAAGCTTGCTTTAGAGCTGGATATTTCTTTAGCGGCATATATTACTCCAATTAATTATGAGGCTGGGTTAAAGTACGCAGGTGAAGATTTTATTAAAATTTTTAATTCTAATGTTAACTTGGTCAGTGACTTATTTACTAAAAAATATCACAATGCTCATATTTTTAAGGATTACAGTTTGTTGTTGGGTTCAAGATACTTTTTCAATGAGGATGATGCTACCGAGCACTTAAATGAAAATGGGCGTAAAATATTGGCGAAAGCCATTACTGATATGATTTTAGAATCTGTCGGCAATAAAGAAAATGTGGCTTGTGAGAGCGTGAAAGAGTGACTGTAATGTTTATATTGAAGAAAAACATCATTTCAAATTTTTGCGCGACGGCCTGGACGGCTATATTGAGCTTGGCGCTCGTACCTGTCTACCTGCACTATCTTGGCCTGGAAGCATACGGTCTTATAGGGTTTTTCGTGTCATTGCAAGCCGTCATCGGTGTCCTTGACTTAGGGCTCAGCGTCACGGCCAACCGTGAAATAGCGAGACGGGCGGCTTCTCCGGAATTGTCGCAGGATTCCTGTAACCTTGTCCGGACTCTGGAAGTCATTTATGCGATAACGGGCTTATTGATTGCGCTGGCCTTGTTTGCCGGCTCAAGTTGGGTAGCGGGCCAATGGGTCAGAACTGTAACGATTTCCACGGAGACTGTTCGCCTTTCGATTATCATTTTTAGCATTACAGTGGCGCTGCGCTGGCCGGTTTCACTGTATACCGGTGTTCTTCGCGGCCTGGAAAAGCAGGTGCCGCTTAACTGGACTGTCATCGGCATTACTACTCTAAAAGGTGTAGGCTCAGCGATTGTCGCCATTTTTTTCTCGCCGACAATCCAGGCCTACCTGCTGTGGCAACTGGCGGCGGGCACTGTGGAAGTCGTTCACATGGCCAGGATGGCCTGGAGAATGCTGCCATTAAACGGGTACAGGCGCTCCTTTGACCTGTCGGTGCTGCGGGCTGTTTGGCGCTTCACCGCAGGGGTCGGCACAATTTCCATACTTGCCGCGATACTAAAGCAGCTTGATAAAATACTTATAAGCAAGCTGTTGCCGTTAGAACAGCTGGGTTATTACACTGTTGCCAGCATGGCCGGCACCGGGCTTTATCTCTTTGTCACATCGATCTTCAATGCTGCATTTCCCAGGTTCGCATCGCTTGTTTCAAATTCGGACACGGTATCACTTGCCGAATTGTATCATAAGGTGGCTCAGTTCCTATCGTTCCTGGTCGCCCCCGTGGCCGGGGTGCTGGTTTTTTTCTCATATGAACTCTTGTTGCTTTGGACCCGTTCGGAGGTTGTGGCTTCAAATGCTTACGCGGCTTTATCAGTTTTAGCATTGGCAAATATGTTCAACGCCATGATGAATGTCCCTTACGCTTTACAGCTTGCGTCGGGACTGACGTGGATTCCGCTGTGGAGTAACGGGCTTTCTGTTGTCCTGATTGCGCCCGCTATATATTTTTTAGTTATCCGTTACGGGATTGTAGGCGGCGCGATTGCCTGGGCTGTTATTAACATCTCCAGTTACTTTATAACGCCCCATATTTTCCACCGTTATGTTTTGCCCGGCCACAAAACTGCATGGATCTTGAAAGACACTTTGCCTTTCATGTCAGCCGGCCTGGGAGTATTCGGAGGCTTATATTTGTGCAAGCTCTTCGTCTATGGTGAATTACTGACCTATATAATGATGTTTGCCGGTTTTCCCGTTTATGCATGTCTGGTGCTGCTGATTTCAAAGGAATTTAGGTCTCACGTGAAAAATTTGGTTTTTTCAGCTAAAAGTAAGATTAATCATGTTTTTTAAATGACTGACGCGGCGTCATCGGAAGAAGAAAATGAAAGTAGGAGCCTATTTTCAGGACGAGTTTTATTAATAGGTTCGACATAAGGCTGATAACGGAGGGTCATGATTTGCGTAGTTTGTTCAGGCTTGACGGCAGGGTCGCTGTTGTGACCGGCGCTTTGGGAAAGTTGGGGCCGGTATGGATAGAATCGTTACTGGAAGCCGGGGCCGCGGTTGCAGGCATAGATCTGCCGGGGGCCACTATTTCCGGCTACCTTAAAAATATTCAGGACCGCGCCGGTGAGGGTAAGTTGGCGCTTTACAGGGCTGATATTCTCAACCGGGATTCTTTACTTGAGGTAAGGGAGCGCTGCTTGGGCGAGTTGGGTGCGCCGTCGGTGCTCGTTAATAATGCTGGAGTTGACCAACCCCCGGGGGCGGCAGGAAAAACATATTTGTTTGAAGAAATTCCCCTTGAGATATGTAGTAATATTTTCGAAGTGAATGTTTTAGGCGCTTTTCAAATGGTCCAACTCTTTGGCCGGGATATGGTCAAGGAAAGACGGGGGTCTATAATTAACATAGGTTCTTTGTATGCAAGCGTTTCACCCGACTCGCGTTTATATGACCATATTACATGCGACCCGCCTTTTTTAAAACCTCCCGCTTATGGATCTTCAAAAGCGGCGCTGGTAAATTTGACGAAATACATAGCAGCTTTATGGGGTCCGTACGGAGTCCGCGCCAACGTGCTTTCGCCGGGAGGGGTCCGGGGCGGGCAGGACCAGGAATTTATACGCAAGTTTTGCTCGCGGGTTCCATTGGGTCGCATGGCCGAATTCAGGGACCTGGCCGGCCCTCTGGTTTTTTTAGCTTCAGGCGCATCCTCATATGTTACAGGGGTCGAATTAAAGGTTGATGGCGGTTTTACCTGTTGGTAAGACAACAAAATTTTAGAGAGGGATCATTGACAATGGAGCATTACAAAAAGATCGTTTTTGTAAGCAACCTCATTGACGGAAAAAAATGCGGTTCAACCGGTAGAGAGGCTTTTCCAAAGTTTTCGCCTGTGAATGGAAAAGTAATGTACAAGGTTGCCCGTTCAAGGGCAGAAGACGTAGAAATGGCTGTTGCAGCGGCAAAGAAGGCGCAGCCGTCCTGGGAAGGCGCTACTGTCGTGTGCCGGGCTGATATTCTACGGGCGGCGGCGATGCTTTTGAGTGAGCGCAAAGAAGAGGTCGCGGCAGTGGTTGCTTTAGAAACCGGCAAGTCCTTTAAAGACGCCCTTGGTGAAACAAACGGCGCCATTGAGATGGGGTTTTTCATTGCGGGAGAAGGAAGACGCTTTTACGGCCGCACGACGACAAGCGCCGTTCCCAATAAATCGGTTTTTATAATGAGGCAGCCGCTGGGTGTGGCGGGCCTGATCGTCGCGGCCAACACACCCGTGGCCAATGTCGCCTGGAAGGCTTTCCCCGCGTTGTTGTGCGGAAATACCGCAGTTTTGAAAGCTGCCGAAGATACGCCTTTGACTGCTTTGGTATTTGCCGAAATACTTCACGAAGCGGGCCTGCCTTACGGTGTGTTTAACGTAATCCAGGGTTTTGGGGAGGAAGCCGGAGAGCCGCTGGTAGAGTCTCCTGATGTTGATATTGTCAGCTTTACCGGGTCCTGTGAGGCCGGTCGGATCATCCAGCAAAAAGCAGGCGCGCGGTTGGCGAAAGTATGCCTGGAGCTGGGCGGCAAGAATCCTTTAATAGTATGTGATGACGCCAATTTGGAGCTGGCGGCGGAGTCGGCAGTCCTTTCCGCCTTTAGCAACGCGGGACAGCGGTGCGCGTCCGGAAGCAGGATTATCGTTTTTGAAAGTGTTTACGGCAGGTTCCGTGAGATGTTAATTGAACGCGCCAAAAGTCTCACGGTGGGTTGCAGCGATGAAGATGATTTCGGCCCGGTGATAAACCAGGAACAGCTCACAAATATGCTCAAGTCTGTTCAAGAAGCCAGGGAGAAAGGGGCAACCGTACTGGCAGGCGGATACAGGTTGAGCGGCCCCGGTTATGACGGCGGTTATTTTATGGCCCCAACCTTGATTGAAAACGTATCAGCCAATGACGACATATCGAGGTATGAACTTTTTGGCCCGGTATCATGCCTGTACCGGGCGAGGGACTTTTCAGAGGCCATGGAACTGGCGAACAACTCTCCTTTTGGACTTACGGCAGCCATTCATACCACGGATATGAACCGGGTGATGGTGTTCGCGTCAAAAATAAAAGCCGGCGCTGCGGTAGTTAACGGCCCGACGTACGGAAGCGAGCCGCACATGCCTTTCGGCGGGCTTAAAAATTCCGGCAACGGGCTGCGTGAGGCCGGCACAGAGGCTTTGGACGTTTACTCGGATTGGAAAACCGTATCAATAAATTACAGTCCCCGGGCTGTTTAGGGTGATGGATAATGCGTACAAACCATAGAATCGCCGCCCTTATCCCTGCGCGTGCGGGTTCCAAAAGGGTAAAGTTAAAAAACATATCTCCGCTTAACGGGCATCCTTTGATTGCCTATACAATAAGCGCTGCTCTTGAAAGCTCCGAATTTTCAGATGTGGTAGTCTCTACTGATTCAGAAATAATCGCAGAAATCTCAAGCCATTACGGGGCGGAAGTCCCTTTTTTAAGGCCAAGTGAATTATCGGGCGACTTATCCCCTGATATTGAGTGGGTTGAATTTACTCTGAAGATGCTGCTGAAGCAGGGACGAAGTTATAATTGTTTCAGTATTTTACGTCCCACCAGTCCATTCCGGCAGGTAGCTACGATAAAGAGAGCCATTAATCAATTTTTCAGGTATGATGGTTTTGATTCCCTGCGGGCCGTGGAGCTTTGTAAGCAGCATCCGGGGAAAATGTGGGTTGTCGAGGGAAACCGGATGAAGCCTTTGCTCTCTGGCGGACGAGCTGACCTGCCCTGGCACAGTATGCCGTACCAGGCTTTACCAAAAGTGTATGTCCAGAACGCCAGTCTCGAAATAGCCTGGACCAGAGTTGTAAGTGAAAGCAGAAGCATATCCGGGAATGTGATTATGCCCTTTTTAACAGAAGGGAATGAAGGATTTGACATTAACGACAGGTATGACTGGATTCACGCCGAATACCTGATCAGGACTGGGGAAGCTGTTTTACCGGACGTTTTGAGGAAGCCGTATATCCGGGTTTTGGCGTAAAAATTCAGGCTGTCCGGTGGTTTTATATCACATATTGGGGGAGCCTCATCATGGCCGTTTTATTCCACGTTCCATATGATGAGTACTGAGAGCGAGCCGTCTTGACGCTGAAAGCCTGTGTCAGGACATCGCCGCGACTATGGAGGTTTTTAAGGCATGACCAATATTTTGTTTTGGGACATTGACGGGACGTTGCTCACCACCGGCCGGGCAGGCATTTTTGCTTGGGAAGAAGCTTGCCTGAAACTTTTCAACGAGAGAGTCGACTTGTCCGGTTTACATACTTCCGGTTTGACCGACTTTGAAATCGCGACAAGAATAATTGAAAAATATGGCGATGTTTCAGATCGCTCTCTTGTTTCCGGACTGGTTTCTTTCTATGAGCGCGCTTTGCCGGCGTCACTCCACTTAAGAAGGGGCTCTGTCCTGCCGGGCGTTTTCAAAGTCTTGGACCATATTTTAATACGGGAGAATATATTTTCTATGTTATTAACCGGCAATACCAGGGCGGGAGCCGGGGCCAAACTGCGTCATTACGGACTCAGTTCTTATTTTGAGTATGGCGCGTTTGCTGAAATCGGCCTGGATCGTACCGGGATTGCCCGTAAGGCGGTGGATATGGCTTTTGATGCGACAAAAAAAAGTTTGTCCATGGAAAACGTATATGTGATCGGCGACACTCCTCATGATATAAGGTGCGGCAAAGCTGTCGGAGCCCGTACTGTCGCTGTGGCGACCGGCGTACATTCTGTGGGTGAGTTGATTGAACACGAACCATGGTGGGTAATTGACCGTATTCCAGAGCCGGATATTTTTTTGAGAAAGCTCGGCATCGCTTTCTATAGTTAATCAGTGTTCGTTTTTTGAATTGTTCCAGAATTGCGCCGGGGAGGCCCTCGAATGGACATATCCAGGCAGTATTTGCTTCGCTGGGTAAGGTTGACGCTTAGACGCTACCGCTTGAAGACATACGGCAAGAACTGGTTTAATGCTCTGGTAAAAGATAAAGAACAGTGGCAGGCGGTTGTCGGTGCGGAAAAAAACGGCCCGAAAATATTGATTGCGACAAGTGTCGGCTCTCACTTAGCCGCGGTTGCGCTGGAAAGCTTGCTGGCGGCAGCTCTGTCGTTTCGGGGTGCGGATGTTCACGTTTTACTTTGTGATTCGTTGTTGCCCGCATGTATGGATTGTGATGTCAGTTGGTTTCCCAAACAGAAACATTTTGTTATAAATGGTCCGGGCAAGGATTTATGCAGAAATTGTTTTTGGTTCGCTGATAAGTTGTACAGTTCGCTCGGTTTTAAAGTGCACCGTTACAGCGAGTTTTTGACTGGTGAAGACATAACGGCGGCTGAACAAATTTCTTCAAGTACACCGTTTGAAGAGATAGAGGGATATATATTTGAAGGTATAAAAGTAGGCGAACACACCATGGCCGGCGCTCTCAGGTTCTGCGCGCGGGCGTCGTTGGAAGGGGAGCCTTACGCAGAACCCATATTGCGCCGCTATTTTAAAGCAGCGTTGCTTACGACCTGCTCGGTACACAACCTGTTAAGGAGGTTAATATTTGACTGCGTGGCGTTCCACCACGGTATTTATGTCCCTCAGGGTCTGGTTGGGGAAGTGGCCCGGCGGGAAAAGGTCAGAGTGGTCAACTGGAATCCGGCATACAGGAAGAGGTGTTTTATCTTTAGCCAAAATGACACTTACCATCACACTCTCATGACGGAAAAAACCAGCAAGTGGGAGGGTATCAATTTATCGCCCGGCCTGGAAAAGGAACTGATGAAATACCTTAAAAGCCGTTGGAAAGGTACGGAGGACTGGATCTGGTTTCATGAAAAGCCTCAAGTGGATTTGACTGCCATAAGCAATGAAGTCGGGGTGGATTTTTCCAAACCATGCATAGGGATGTTGACCAACGTAATGTGGGACGCTCAACTTCATTACCCTGCAAACGCATTTCCAAACATGCTTGAGTGGATTAAGCAAACCATAGAATATTTTGGCGGGAGACCTGAGTTGCAGCTGATAATCCGTGTGCATCCCGCGGAAATCAGGGGGGTGCTTGTTACCCGCCAACCTGTTGTCGGTGAGGTAAGAAAAGCCTTTCCCGAGCTGCCCGGCAATGTTTTTATCATTCCGCCGGAAAGTAATGTGAGCACCTATGCCGTCATGTCTCAATGCAACGCGGTGATTATCTACGGCACGAAGACAGGGGTTGAGTTAACAAGCATGGGGGTCCCTGTTATCGTTGCCGGCGAAGCCTGGATACGCAACAAGGGCATCACAATGGACGCGGCTTCTGTAGAAGACTACTTCATGTTGCTTGACCGTCTGCCCGTAAATAATAGAATGGACAATGCCGCTTTGAGCCGTGCGCGCAAGTATGCTTTTCATTTCTTCTTCCGCCGGATGATACCCCTGGAATTTATGGTCCCGGTGAAGGGCTGGCCGCCGTACAGAGTTGAATTGAAAAACCTGGATGAGTTGATGCCGGGGCGGCATTCAGGGTTGGATGTCATCTGCGATGGTATTCTCGGCGGCAGTGACTTTATTTTCCCGGCCGAAAAGTTGATGAAGCCGCAAGGCAGTGAAAATTAGTTTTGAAAAGGATAAAACATGAAGATAGCTTTTATTAACAACCAGCCTGCCGCCACCGGCGTAGGAAGATATGCATCTACTCTTTACCGGATGGTTAGCGATTATACTGACGCCGATCATTATTTTATCGACAGGGACAATTGGACACTCCATAAAACAACAAGCAGGGGCTCCGAACTTATTTACAGGGCGAAAAAAAATCCTCTCTTTAACGATCCATTATTTGTGAAACATAAGCTTATTTTGAACTTGCTGCTTGATTATAAGCTCGGATTTATCATTCCAGACAGTTACGATTTATATCATATTACGAATCAAAACTTGTCAATGCTGAGTTATTATCCAAAAATAAAGACAAAAGTATTAACAGTCCATGATATTTTATACCTTAGTGATCCGGTGAATTATTTTCAAAAAATAATTGGTAATTTAGTATATAAAGGCATAAAAAGTAATTCCTTTATTATTTCGATTTCTCATTCTACCAAATATGATTTGATCAAATATTATAAAATACCGGAAGAAAGAATTAAAGTAATCCATCATGGAGTGGATAGATTTCTTTTCAGGCCTATTGATATAAAAAAAACTGATGACATCTATGATAAATATGACCTGGACAAAAACAGCAAATATATATTGCACATAGGTAGGGACGAACCAAGGAAAAACCTGTCTTTATTAATTAGAGCAATGTATTTGTTGGTAAATATCTATAAAATGAAGAACATAATGCTTCTTAAAATAAACAGTATGGATAAAAAGACAGTCAATAATTTCAACATGCAAAATTATGTTAAAATTATTGATTGCGTAAAGGAAGAAGAACTGCCTAAATTTTATAATTTGGCGGCCCTGCTCTTGCTTCCGTCATATTATGAAGGATTTGGGTTTCCGGCTTTGGAGGCGATGGCATGCGGCACGCCGGTAGTTGCGTCAAATACCTCTTCGCTTCCGGAAGTTGTAGGCGATGCGGGGATTTTGCTGGGCCCGGATGACGCTGAAGGTTTTGCTGACGCGATCTATAAGGTATTGACTGATGAGAGCTTGGGAATAGAACTGGCAAAAAAGGGCATCGAGAGAGTAAAGGAATTCAGCTGGGAGGAAGCCGCGAAAAAAACTGTGGAAGTTTACAGGCAAGTGGCCGGTGAATAAAAAGGCAGGTATTTTCGGAAGGTGATTGAGTGTCCGGAGTTTTACTAACCGACGCCCAACAAAGAAAGACTTTGGCGGCGGCCAGGTCCCTGGGGGGAAAAGGCATAAAAGTATATATCGGTGAGAATACAAGGTTGGCCCTGTCGTCATTTTCTAAGTATTGTCACCGTCCTTTCGTATACCCTTCTCCGCGGTCGGATACGGAGCGTTTTTTGTCCTGCATGTTTAATTTTATAAAAAAATATAGGCCCGACGTCTTTTTCCCCATGGATGACGACATCATAGAAGCAGTCGCCGGTCACCTGAAAGAATTTAAAAAACTGACCAGGGTTCCGATTCCGGAACAGGATAAATTAGCGGCGGTGGGAGACAAGGCCTCGTTGATCAAAATCGCCGGCAAAGCCGGCACACCCTGCCCTAAAACCGTATCCGTGAACGATTTAGGTGAACTGGGATCCGTCTTATCATGTTTCGACTTTCCGGTAGTGATCAAGCCGAGAAAAAGTTCCGGGTCACGCGGGATCAGATACATATTCGAAAAAAAAGATTTTATCAAAAACTATTTGGCTGTTCACAAAGAATACCCTTTCCCAGTGGTCCAGGAGTTTATCCCGCCCGGCGAGAAATATGATGTTTGTCTACTTTTTAATCAAGATTCAAAACTGCGTGCGGCCTTCGTCCAAAAAGAACTGCGCCAGTATCCGCTGGAAGGAGGCCCCAGCACCCTTCAGGAAAGCGTCTACCGCCCCGATCTGATCGAGCTGGCCCTGGACTTAATGAAAGACACCGGCTGGTACGGCGTGGCAGAAGTGGAATTTATGGTCGATCCCCGGGATGGCCTGCCTAAACTTATGGAAGTCAACCCGCGGTTTTGGGCTTCCCTGCAGGCGTCTATTTCAGCCGGTATCGACTTTCCTTATTTGCTTTACCGTCTTGCTGTGGACGGGGATATAGAGCCGCATTTTAATTACCGTTCTGGAGTACGGTGCAGGTGGCTGCTGCCTGGAGACATCCTGCACTTTTTATTTAACTCAAAAAGGTTGGAAATGGATCCCGGCTTTTTTCAGTTCCGGAGTAATAATTTGTTTGATGATATTATTTCCAGGGACGATCCGGGAGCTGTTTTAGGTTTTTGTCTCGGCGCCTTGCGCTGCGCAGTAGACTATAAGATGTGGCGCAAGGTGATTTTCCGTTAAAGGTGTCTACAAAAGCGTAGCACATGAAATCATGCAAATCAATGCATTGAGATCATAGACATGGGAGACATTATGGTGATTGATGATCAAATCGCGTCTGAAAAAAATATCATCGGCAGATCTGTAGGAATGATCAGCCTGTTAAATATTGTACTGGCATTGTTGGCGCTGGGAAGGGATATTCTAACCGCTTCCCTGTTGGGGACCACTACTATTGCGGATGCATTTTTTCTGGGATATTCCATACCAGATTTTGTTTCAAACACCATTGGCGCATCTATAGGTCTGGCATGTATACTGGTTTTGTCCAGCAGTCATAGCGAAAATAATTTATTAGAGTTGGAGCGCACTTTGAGTTCTATTATAATAAGTATATTGATTGGGACATTTTTTATAGCTGTTTTTTGTTTTTTTACGTCGGATAGTATAATCAACTGGATAGGCGGTGGCTTTGCTGAAGAGACAATTGATTTATCTGTCTGGTTATTTCGTATTTTACTGCCCATAATAGTCATATTTCCGATATATTCTATTTTATCTTCTGTTTTGCAGATTAATTTGCATTTTTTCATGCCGTCTTTCGGTCAAGTTTTGTTTAATACTATCATTGTCAGTGTTTTACTAATCATGGTTTATTTTCATGCGAATGAACAAGAAAGCGTTTTTTTCCTCGCCCACAGCGTCTGGTTCGCCACGCTGATAATGGCGGCTGTTCAGTCCTTACCCCTGCGTTTTATGAAAATCAAGTGGATAATGTCTTTTTCAGGAAAATATATGAAAGAGATTTACTCTGTCCTGTTTCCGATAATCTTTATTAGTGTAAGCAGCCAGTTGGTTTTGCTTGTTGAAAGGATATTGGCTTCTCATACCGGTGCCGGTGGCATTGCCGGCTTAAATTACGCATATAAGCTGGCGCAGTTTCCGGTATGGACTTTTGCCTCGGCGGCGAGTGTCGTTACTTTTCCATTGATGTCGAGGTTTTACAACAAGGACAATATTGGAAGCTTAAATAGTGTTTTAAACAATGGAATAAGATTAATTGTTTTTGTTAATTTGCCGCTTTCAGTAGTTATATTTGTCCTGCGTTATCCTTTGGTGGAGCTTTTATTCAAACACGGCGCGTTTGGTGATTATTCCGTCAATGTAACTGTATCCATACTTACCGGGTATTCCTTAAGCATCGTGGCACAAAGTGTCAATTATCCTCTGGCCAGAAGTTTTTACACAATTGGTAAGTTTGGGACTGTTTTATTTATTACTGGAGTTGTGTCTTGTTTTACCATTGCCGCAGAAATAATCCTCGTCAATTATCTTGGGGCAGCCGGAATCGGCTACGGGGCGGCCTTCGGGGCGGCTATAAATACTCTGCTGCTGACTTTATGGCTCTTGCGGGAAATCGATTTTCAGCCGGCTGGTTTGCTGCCGTCTTTAGGGCCAATGGCTGCCGCGTGCATACCGTTGGTCCTGGTCCTTCATTCTTTTCAGGATATACTTCCAGATAAGATTGTGTCACATGGTGCCAATGAGTTTATTCGTTTTTTGCTGATAGCCGGCGTCGGTGCGGCAACTTACTTGTTCGCGTGTTTGCTCCTGAAAGTGGAAGAAGCCAGGTTGTTTTGGGTGAATGTGCAGAGAGTTTTCAAGTAGCAATTGAGTTCTAATCTCATGTCGTTTTTTGATAAATTTTCTTTTTATAAAGGAAGGATATTTGTATTTGACTTAGAATTTTTATAAATACTGGATAGAGTGCAAAAGGAGTGATTTTTAATTAATCTTTTGAACCTGGTTTTGCATTTATCAAGATTTATATAATGCCGGATTTGGTTTGCCAGAGTTAGAGAATGAAAACGGGGCTGTTCTGGGTCCAATTCCCACGGGTGCAGGTAGATTATCGCCGGCGCGTTTTCTTTTTTATTAAAATAGCTGATTGCCCACCGGTTAAAAGAATACGGGAATACGCGCAAAAAAATTCCTCCTCCAAAAGGAATGCCGATGCCTGCACACTTGATTACCGGGAGAGGGAGTTCAAATAACCCGGGAATTATTTCAAAAGGTTTCATGGGAATATTCTTATAACTTGCTATTCCCACGGGGAAAATGCTGGAGTCATATTTAAAGCCGAGGGACCTGATAATTTCTAAAGCCCACGACGTGCTTTTATAGATTGAAAAACTGGGCGCCCGGTAGCCGGCTATTTCAGTTCCGGTAATATCTTCGGTTACGGCCTTTGCCCTGGTGAGATCTTCTAAAAACTGGGCCGGGGTTTGTTCGCGCACCAATTGATGGTTATAGCCGTGTAATGCGATCTCATGCCCCTCATTCGCGATGGCTTTTATAAGGCTGGGAAAACGCCTGGCGATCCAGCCCAGGACAAAAAATGTGGCTTTGGTTTTGTTGCTTGAAAGTATATCCAATATTTTATAGGTGTTGGCTTCCACCCGACTCGGGTAGTTGTCCCACTCGGCTCTGTTTATTTTCTTGGAAAATATTGTTGCGTGGAAATAGTCTTCCAGATCGATAGAAAGGCCGTTTTTCAAGTTAATCGCCTCAACTTCAATTTAAAGAGTAACTTCAATGTGGAATTAGAATATCCTGCCTGAACAAGCATTTTATATTAGCGCCGAACGAATTCTAATACAGGTTTTTTAAAGTGATGGCAGACAAAAAAAGGAGGAATGCCTGAAAATGACGAATGTGATAATAATAATTCCCGCTTACAATGAGGAAAAAAACATCCGCGCGGTAATAGAAAGGATCAGGAAAAATATTCACTTTGATTTGCTCGTGATAAATGACGGCTCAACGGACCGCACTCCACAAATTGTGGAAGGACTCGGAGAGAAAGTAATTTCTTTGCCTTTTAATTTAGGCTACGGGGGGGCGCTGCAGGCAGGTTATAAGTATGTGGTTGAAAAGGACTACGAGTTGGTGGTCCAGTTTGATGGCGACGGCCAGCATAACCCTGATGACATATTCAAGCTGGTGCAAAAGTTTTACGGCGGTGATGCAGATATAGTAATAGGTTCCAGGTTTTTGGCAAAAAATGATTATCGCCCCGGGTTTTTCCGCTGGACCGGGATCCGTCTGTTCAGCCTATTAATTTACCTGATTACCCGGTTGCGGGTTACGGACCCGACTTCCGGGCTGCAGGCTGTGAGCCGGCGCGCCTTTGAATATTATGCCCGCAAGGGAAATTTTCCGGAAGATTACCCGGACGCCGACACACTGGTCCAGATGATCCTGTCCGGTTACCGGGTTGCGGAAATACCTGCCGTCATGTACCCGCGCAAAACCGGGACAAGCATGCACGGCGGATTCAAAACAATATTTTATATCGCGAAAGTAACTTTGAGCATATTCGCAATTTTGCTCCGAATCAAGCTAAGAATGGGTGTGGTTGGGAAATGCCCTTGATTTTAAAAATTATTACGGTTGTTTCTGGTTTTATTTTTATTTCAACCATTATTTATCTTCTTTTGAAGAGAAGGCTGAATGAAAGGCACTCAATATATTGGATTGCCGGCGCCGCTGTTATTCTTGCCATCTCCTTTTTTCCCCAGATACTAAATTATTTGTCAGGTATTATCGGGATTTCCTACCCGCCTACACTGTTGTTTTTCTCCAGCACCATGATCATGGTATTTATCCTCCTGCATCATTCGATCCAGGTAACGGAATTGCAAGATAAAGTCCGGGAACTGGCGCAAGTCTTAGCTATTTTACGCCTGGAAGTAGGGGAAAATAATGGCATTAAATCAATCAACGCCGTGTTGACCAAGGGTGAGGCAGCAGTTACGAGGGAGGAGGCGCCGCCTTGTTGATAAAATCATTAACGCCGGCTTATCTTATAGCGCTTTCCGGGAGCGTTTTAATAATAACAATGATGTTGCTCCTTTTTTTAAGAGAAAGGAAAAACGCCGCCGAGATGCGTTTACTGGAAACGATTTGGCTCAGGTTTATCGGTGCTTATGATGAAGGCAAGAGTGTTGAGCAGGTGTTGTCCGACCTGCTGGCGGTAGTGTCGGAGCTTTTGCCAGCGCCTGGCTATTACTTTTATACGATAGATCGAAAAGGCGAAAATTTTACCCTGAGAGCTGCGCGGAATATCCTTCCGGGAGATCCGGCCGGGCCGAGCTATGCCGGGCTCGCCCCTTACCGCCGGGACGCTTATCCTCCACCGCTGGGTCTGCCTCTAAGCGCCATGCCTGCAGCGGCTGCGCTGAAGAAGGAAGGGGAGTTGGGAATCATTTTTGTGCCTCTGGCGCAAGGAATGTGTGAGTACGGGCCGAAAAAAGATCCGGATAAAAACGGGGATAAGCCGGCTGGCTTGATAACCATCGGCCCCGTTAAAAGAATAAACAATAAAACGCTGGGACGGCTAAACCGCGTTGGCAAGGGGCTGGCGCCTTTTTTGAGGATGATGCTGGAACACTACAATATGCGTGAGAAGTTCCAGTCTCTTTACGCCACTTCCAGAGCTGTTAACATGATAACCCGCTCTACTGTAGAAAGCGACGGGGGAATTAAGACCTTTTTCGAGCTGGGGGTTAAGTTGGCCGGGGCCTCCGGCGGCGTGCTCATGGTAGGGCGGGATAAAGAGCTAAACTTTGAGATGGCGGCCTGGGAAGGGCTGGACGAGGTGACCTTCCGGACGTTCCGGAAGGATTATGACGCGCACCAGAACTTCTTTAAGGTTTTATGTCGCGAAAGAATAAAACTCCTGCAGCCGGGGACCCCGGAATATTCTCTGGTTCCACAATACCTGAAAGAGAGGAGAAGCGGTTGCCATGCCCTTTTCCACCTGGGGCTTAAAAGCCATCCTGGTTTTGCAGTGCTCTTTGTCGACAAAGGCAACAGTTTTGAGCCCCACCGCTTGAGTTCCGTTGATTTATTTATCAGGCGTATCGGAGACGTTGTTCGCAATCAGCAAAGCTTCAAGGTAATGAGCCGCTCCTATCAAGATACTTTAAAAACGCTGGTGGCTGCCATGGACACAAGAGAGCCTTTCTCCGTAGGCCATTCAGACCGTGTCGCAAAGTATTCCGGGGCTATAGCCGAGTCGCTCGGCTTGGCACCGCCAGTGGTGGATATTATAGGACTTGCCGGCTATTTGCACGATATAGGCATGTGCTGCCTTGAGGACAATATTTTCTTTAAGCTCGGCAAATTTACGAACCAGGAATACGAGACGATGAAATTACATTCACAAATAGGCGCCGAACTTGTAAAGTCCTTCGGCTTACCATGGGAAGTGCTTTTGTATATCCGGCACCACCACGAGCGCTGGGACGGATGGGGCTATCCCCATGGCTTAAAAAAGGAAGAAATTCCTCTTGGCGCCCGCATTATCACCGTGGCGGACACTTTCAACGCTAAGATTACTTCTCGCGATTACCGGACTGCCGTTAATTTCAACCGCGCGCTTGCGGATATTAAGGATGCAGCCGGCACTCAGCTTGATCCGCTTTCAGTCCAGGCTTTTTTGAAATACTTTGAAAAAAAACGGTCTTTACCTGCCGCTTGGGGCCGCTCCTTAGAACCGTGCTGGGAAATGAAATGTTGTCCGGAGGCCCTGTCCGCCACCTGCCCGGCTTACGGGAAGAAGGAAAAATGTTGGGAGATAGGGGGCGTAAAGTGCGACTTCCACGGCGACACATGTGCGAACTGCTTTGTTTATACCGAATTTCACGGCCGCCTGGAAAAGCCGGCGCTGGTTTAAAATAACGATGGCTGTAAGTAGGCGGGAACGTTTTAAAAAAATCAACAATTTCTGTCTTTATTACGGGCACGGGCGGGAAGATGACCTGGGAAGGTTTGAACTGGCTGTTGTCGAGCCCCTGGGACAGAGAAAAAGCGGGGTGCGGCTCATAAAAGAAAAAGGGGCGCTGGTTCTCGCCTATATTAGTGTGCTGGAGTTGTCCATGTTTCATGCTCAGAGCACAGAATTGCGGCCGGATGATTTTCTTTGTGTTGATGGAGTCCCTTTACAGAATATATCTTACCATAACTGGATTATGGACCCGCGCTCCGACCGCTGGAGGCATAGATTGCTGGATAAGGCGTTTGATTTAATCGAGGGGCATGGTTATGACGGACTCTTTCTGGATACCATCGGCGACGTTGAAGACAAACGTCTGCCGTCCGCTGTTGCCGGCCAGGCGCTTGTTGCGGCGGCAAAACTTGTTTATGACTTGAGGAATGCTTTTCCGGAACATATACTTGTACAAAATTCAGGTCTGGTAAAGCTGCGGGAATTGACCGCCCGTTACGTAGACGCCTATTGCTGGGAGAATTTCTCACTGCAACTGGTAAATAACCGGGAATGGGCGATTGCGGTTGCCCGTCAATTAATCCAAACCGGCCGCTCTTACGGACCGCGCACATTGTTGCTGGCAGAAATGGATCAGTCGGCTGGTGACGGCAACAGCCGTTTGGAGCACCTTGATAAATTGAATTTTGCGAAAGAAACTGGTTTTCCCGTTTACCTTGCCCCGCCGGGCTATACCGGGGGGATTACTTTATGGCTGGCTGAAGAGTCTTTTATTTGAAATGGTACCTATGATGGTTTAGTGGAGGCGGCAGATGGAATACCTGGAGAAGTTTAAATAAATCAAATTTATTTAAACTTCAGAAACCAGGGTAAAAAATGCCTCCGTTGTTTGCCTGCAAAGCCTGAATCAAGGATATGGCTGTTTTCTGCCGAAGATACTTGAAAATTAATAAAAGTTTAACAAAACAGATATATTTCTTACTATTTATTTCCCTTATAATATTTACAGGAGAGGGAATTTGTTGTATTGTAAGTTTTAGAGGATAACAATAGGAACCATACGAGTCATTTTTAATAATTATAAAAGCGAAAAGGCAAACTCTTCCGAAAGGAGAGGACGCAAAGCCGCGGGCCTGCGGGACTTGTTCCATGGCTGCCGGGCTGCCTTAGGTGGTGGTATTACACCCAAACCTGAGTAATCAAATTACTGGTTTGGGTGTTTATATTTATTGACGAAGGAATATACAGTATTCCGGCGGAGGCGGGAGATGGAGTATTTATGGTGGGGCCTGGTTTTTTTGACCGGAGCCTGCGTGGGCAGCTTTCTCAACGTATGCATTTTTAGGATACCGCAGGGGAAGTCCGTTGTATTTCCGCCATCACATTGTCCTTCCTGCCGACAGGCTCTTCAGTCAGTTGATCTGGTACCGGTAATCAGTTATATAGCACTGAAAGGTAAGTGCCGGCACTGCGGTGGCAAGATTTCTGTACAGTACCCGGCGGTGGAGTTTATCGCCGGGATCCTGTTTCTCCTGGCCGTTCTCAAATACGGCCCGACCCTCGCAGCTTTGCGTGTGGCTATCCTGTTCGCGGTTGTTGTCGCAGCCACGGTGATCGACCTGCGGCACCGGATTATCCCTGACAAGCTGAACCTGACCGGGCTGATTCTGGGACTGCCGTTCCTGTTTGAGTCCCGGGAGGTCTTGGTGGCAAACAGCATCGGTTTTTTAGTCGGGGGCGGGGTATTGTTCCTGATCGCTGTTTTATCCAGGGGCGGCATGGGCGGCGGCGACATCAAGCTGGCTGCGGTGATGGGGCTCTACCTGGGGTGGAAGTACCTTCTGGTGGCTGTGTTGACGGCCTTTGTGGCGGGAAGTGCGGCGGGGTTAATTATGCTGGTGTTTAAAATAGCCCGGCTGAAGGAGCCGGTACCTTTCGGCCCATACCTTGGACTGGGGGCCGTGGTTGCGGCGCTGGCGGGGGACAGGATAATCTTGTGGTACATGGGGTCTTTTGTGTTTTAGAAAAAAATTGGTTTTTGCAAATGATGAATCGGGAGGTGCTTGTTTAGAGAAATATTTGTTGTTCTATGCCGACTGATTAACTAAAATAAATGTAAAAGCTGATTACTTAAGGAGGGATATTATTATGAGAAAGTTTCTCAAGAACCAGAAGGGCTTTACCCTGATTGAGCTGATGATGGTTATTGCGGTAATTGGTATTTTGGCGGCGGTCCTGGTTCCTAAAATAGGTACCATCAAGGATGACGCAAAAAGCGCCGGTGTTGAGACAAACATGAATACCATTCAGGCGATGGCCGAGTCAATGATGACTAATTATAAAAAGAAGACCGCAGATGTATTTGAAGCAGATCTGGCTGCTAAGATCGGAACAAAGCTTACAAATCCTATTTCAGACAGTAGCCTTGCGCCTGCCACAACCACCGATGCTTTTACTGCTATCCCGGCCACTGACGTAGGGGCGACGATAACTACTGCTGCTTGGTACTCGACAGGGGATGAGGCTGCTGCTTTAGATGGCACAGATGACTGGAATCTTGGAGCTAATAAAGCAAAGGTAAAAGGAACGGTTTTCATTGGTGCAGTTGAAGCGAGCGGCAAGCTTTCCAAAGTATATTTAACCGGTTTTGATGCGGTTGGTAATGCGATGAGAACTGTTGAAATTATTCCATAAGAGAATGGCTGGAGAATGACGGACAAAATTTTTACCAACAAAAAGCTCCGCCTGGGCGACTTGCTTGTCCAGACGGGGTTAATCACCGAAGGACAGCTGAGAGACGCCCTTGCCAAGCAGTGTAGTTTAGGCAAGCGCCTGGGCGAAGTGCTGCTGGCGGAAGGCTATATCACCCAGCAGGACTTGACCAGGGTGCTGGAGACCCAGCTCGGGATCGAGAGCGTCAACCTCAAGAAAACCGCGGTCGATCCCAAAACCGCCCGCATGATTCCCGAGAACCTGGCCCGGCGGCACGTCGTGATTCCGGTGCAGGTGGCCAGGGGCCGCCTGCTTCTTGCTATGCGGGACCCGCTGGATCAGCTTGCCATCCAGGACGTCCGTCTGCTGGCGCAGATGCCGGTCACCCCGGTGCTGGCCACCCGGGACGATATTGTTGAAAGCATTGAAAGAGTTTTCAGCCAGGCCACGGCGGCCAGGGCGGCCGATGATTTCGTCCTGTCCCAGGCCGGGCTGCTGGCCGGCCTGGACGACGCTTCCCTGGATGTCAACTCCGCCCCCGTCGTGCGCCTGGTCAACTCGACCCTGGAAAACGCCGTGCGCGGCGGGGCCAGCGACGTGCATATCGAGCCGGACCACGACCAGCTGCGGGTGCGCATCCGGGTGGACGGCATTTTGCAAGAAGTCCTGACGACGAGCGTGGGAACCCACGGGGCGGTTACCAGCCGGATCAAGGTCATGGCCGGGCTGAACATCTCCGAAAAAAGGGTGCCCCAGGACGGGCGGGTCATGATTGCCGTGGACAAGCGGGAAATCGACCTGCGAGTTTCCACCATGCCCACCACCTGCGGTGAAAAGGTGGTCATGCGCATCCTGGACCACTCCAATTTTATGCTGGGCAAGGAAAAACTGGGCTTCAGCCCCGGGGATTTGGAAAAATTCGGCCGGCTGGTGGCCAGGCCGCACGGGATCATCCTTGTCACCGGCCCCACCGGCAGCGGCAAAACCACTACCCTTTACGCCATGCTGGCGGAGCTGAACGACAGTAAAAAGAATATCATCACCCTTGAGGACCCGGTGGAATTTGACATGAAAGGTATCAACCAGACCCAAATCAACGTAAAGGCGGGTCTTACCTTTGCCGCCGGCCTGCGGTCCATGCTGCGCCAGGACCCGGACATCGTCATGGTGGGGGAAATCCGCGACTCCGAGACAGCGGAAATTGCCGCCCGGGCCGCCCTTACCGGCCACCTGGTATTGAGCACGCTGCATACCAATGACGCTCCCGGGGCGGTGGCCAGGCTTGTGGACATGGGGGTGGAACCTTATCTCATTTCCTCTTCCCTGGTCGGGATAGTGGCTCAGCGCCTGGTCCGCAAGGTATGCCCGGTGTGCAGGGCGCAGTATGAAGCCGGGGAAAGGGAAAAACGCATCCTGCGCCACCCCGTTGATATCCCGCTGACCCTTACCAGGGGAACATGCTGCGACTACTGCAACCGGACCGGCTACAAGGGCCGGGTCGGCGTTTTCGAGATTATGGAAGTGGGCAAAGAGTTGCGTGTGTTAATCGACAATGGGTCTCCCACCGACGAGATCAGGGACACCGCCGCGGACCTGGGCATGGTTCCATTATGGAAGGATGCCCGGCAAAAGGTTTTAAGCGGCATCACCACCCTGGAGGAAATGCTCAGGGTTACTTATACCACATAAGCTGGCTAAAACCAGGAGGAAGCCACATGCCGGAATTCAGCTACCGGGCCGTTGATTTCCAGGGGCGGTTGGTCACCGGAACCCTTGGCGGGGACAGCGTATTGAATGTAAGGCAAAATTTGAAAAGGGAAGGTTTGCTGCCGGTCAGGATCGAGGGCAGGGGAGGAGTCTTTGCCCCTGTTATTCCCCGGTTGAATTTGCAAAGAGAAATCAACGGTGAAGCCCTCAGCCAGTTCTGCCGCCAGTTGTCCGTCATTACGGCGTCGGGGGTAAACATCCTCAAAGGCCTTGAAATCATGGCCGGGAATACCCCGCATAAGCAGATGCGCTCCGAGATCAGCCGCGTTCACCGCGCGGTGCAGAAAGGCCGGACCATAGCCGAAGCCATGGGCGACAGGGGCTCCCTCATTCCCGAACTGCTGACCAGCATGGTCGCCACCGGGGAGGCCAGCGGCAGCCTGGACGAGGTGCTGCGCAGCATGGCTGAATTTTACGAGAAGGATCACCGCATCAAGCAAAAAATCAAATCCGCCGCCATTTATCCGGTCGTCATGATCGTGATGGCCGCAGGATTAATTGCTTTCTTCTTTAACTTCCTGCTGCCCCAGATGGTCGCTTTAATCACCTCTTCCGGCGCCAAGCTGCCGCTGTTGACCCGGATTGTGATCGAGATATCGAAATTCACCACCAGGTACTTTGTCTTATTATTCGGTTCGCTGGCGGGGCTGTCGCTGCTTTTGAGCCTGTATTTCAAAACACCCGGCGGACGGCTGAACCGGGACAAAATGATCTTAAAGATCCCCCTCCTGGGCAATACCCTGCGGAACGTGGCCACTATGCGCTTTGCCCGCACAGCCCACATTCTCATCAAAAGCGGCCTGCCTCTCCTGCAGGGGCTGGATTTCATCAAGCAGAACGTCAATAACGCCCTGGCGGAAAAGGCTGTGAACTACGCCATCGAAGGCTTGCAAAGGGGCGAATCCATGGCCGCCAGCCTGGCGAAGGCCAACTACTTCGACACCATGGCCATCCAAATTTTTTCCATCGGGGAAGAAACCGGGGAACTGGAGAAGGTGCTGGATGAAATGGCCGGCTACTACGACCGGGAATCCGATGCCGGCTTCACCAGACTGCTGGCCCTGGTTGAGCCGGTGATGCTGATCATTATCGGCAGTGTCGTCAGTACGGTGATCATTTCCGTAATGCTGCCCATGCTGGATATGGTCAGCCATATTAAGCGCTGAAAAGAATTTTAAGCCATAGAGAACACAACAGAGCACGGAGAGGTTTTAAAGAAAGAGAAGGTAAGGGAAAAGGGGGACAAACCCTGACCGACCGGTTGCCGGCTCTAAGGCTGTGGAATATAGGTTTAAAGAGCGACGAAGGGAGAAAGTGCCTTTGCGTGCACTGAAAAGATCTCTCCGGAACAATAAAGGCCTGACCCTTATCGAAATAATGATGGCACTGGCGGTTTTTGGGATTATCATCGTGGTATTTGCCACCTCAATCGGCGCTTACCACCGCATAAACGCCGGCAATCTTGACGAGATGCGGATGATTGAACTGGCCCGGGCAGTAACAGAGTCTATCAAGGGCGATCCCGACATGTACAGCGTAACAGACAATACTTACGACCCTGCGGAAGTTGCCGACACGGGCTACCCGTATAAGACAGACTCGCCCGAACAAACTTATTCGGTCAAGATTTACAAACCGTCTATCGCCGCTCCCTCGGGAAAGATGCTTAAAGTTACCGTGGGTCCAAAAGACTCCCCTGACCCGGACAATGAAACCGAAAATTACACCCTTGTTAGCTGGCTGCCTGATACTAAGATTAAAGCGGATACCGAAAGAATAAATGAAGAAACTGAGCCTTATGAAGGAAGCAGTTGGAATAATACCAGTAATAATGAACCAAGCAAATGGACTTTCTCGGCTACTGATGGGATTTTTAATAAACCAGAAGGAGCTGGGTCGGAAAAGTTAATTTATTACGAAGGAAGGACATATAAAACTTTTGACTACATGGTATACCCTGAAATAAAGGATGCTTTGGATAACAAAAAATCAAGCGGAATAGCTATTCTATCTGCACAAGACATAACAAAATATTATATATTCTGCCTATATAATGAGCATGCCGATAAGTTAGTGTACGGAACAGAAAAAGACCTTTTCGAATCCGGTAATTATACCTTTGAATTAAACAAACAGTACTATCTTGAAGTAATAGGTAAATCGGATAATTCATTGACATTGAAGTTTGGAGAATGTGATGCAGATAAAAAACCATTACCTCCTGTTTTTGAGTATGTGGATTATAGCACTTCTGGTTTCTACAATTCTGGAAACGAATATTATTTAGGTTTATATGATGATACATCTGGTTCTAAAGTAGTATTTACTCTTCCCAAAGATACAATATTAGGTTGTGCATTAGAATGATCAAGTTGATGAAGCAAATGAAAAACACCCGCGGCTTTACCCTTATTGAAATAATGATGACTGTTGCCATAATGGGGATTTTCCTGGCCATCGCTTACGAGTTTCTTGGCAACAACTTGAAATCACTTAATGAGCGAAACGTCGAGCACAGCTCATACCTTCAAGCCAGGACAGCGATATTAAGGTTAACCACCGATTTTCAAAGGTTTGAAACATTAGAAGTTTCAAGTGACATATTACAGGGCACTGTATTTGGGGGAACAACGCCAACCAAGCTGATTAATTGCAGCGATGTTACAGATCCGACCTGCGTTTACAGGTACGATTCTGCTTTGCGCCGGCTAATTAAATCCGGCAGTGTAATGGCTGAAAACATTGACATTTCGATCGCCCGGCTGAAATTAAATCTTGAGGAAACCTTAGATCCTTCAGAGGTGCGGTTTGTAAGAATCACGATTGAAGCATTTCCAGACAACGGGGCAGAAAACACGGTAAAACTCTCTACAACCGTCAGGCTGGATCACAAGAGGCCAGACTTATGGTTTTAAAAGGAAGGGTTCCGTTGCTTAAACCTGTAAACAATAACCAAGGCGTTGCCTTACTTATAGTCATTTCGATAATGGCTGTATCTATGGTTGTAATTGGCCTGGTGTATCACATTCTAAACGCAGAAATCCGTATGACCGACAACTACGGAAACTCTAACCGGGCCGCTCAGATTGCCGAAGCAGGGGCGGACCTGGCTGTAAATGAATGGATAAATTATATCAAAGACCGTTACACAGACGAAAACCTGCCGGCAGGAGGGTCTATACTTGCTTCCGGTTTCAATAACAGGCTTGATCCCAAAAGGATTATTCTCCAAGACACTTTCAAGAATTCTTCTTACTATGGTTCGGGCGACGTATCTATTATCTATAGTTTCAGCGTTGATGGTAATGCTGTTAATCCAGCAGTATATGACTCATGCTCGCCCGATAACCCCGAAAAAAAGGTCTTGGATGTTGATGTTATTGGTAAGTATAATGATGAAGAATACCTTTACCGCCTGAAGTTAAAATATTGCCACCACGGCGACATCCGCGCCTACAAAGGCGAGTGAGGAACAAAGAGGTGTCAAATATGATCGCTTCTCTATTAAAAAGAAACAGGCCGTGGAGCCGGACGAAGGAGCGCTATAAGTTTTAACTGAAATTGAAGTGTTATTTATCGCAGTAAATGTTATAATGTTTATAATATTCGACAGGATGTATGATCATAAAAACTTTGACGGGTAATTAACAATGATTGCTAAAATTGGTTTTAATAAATTATATCTGGACATGCGCGGCAGTGTTGTGAGAATTGTGGAGGGGCATGTTTATAAATCCGGAGCCATTTCCATCAATAAGTTCGGAACCGTGCTGTTTGAAGGATTAGGTTTTTCCCCGCCGGCTCCGGACTTCATTTCAAACAGCGCCGGCATACTCAACCATTTTTTAAAAGAAAATGGCATCAAAACCAAAAAGGCTGTTCTATGTCTTGGCCGGCCGGGAATCATTGCCAGAGCCGTCAAGGTGCCCAAAATGTCCTTTGTGGATTTAAAAACCCATATGGAATTGGAAATGAACGAGTACATTCCAGTCAATTCCGAAGAGTATTCTTTTGATTTTAAGATAATGAGCGTGTTCACCGAGGATGAGCGCGATTACTTCAATATCCTGGCTGCGGCCGTCCTGAAAAGGCACATTGAAGAATGTGTGCGGATCATTGAGCTGGCCGGGCTTAAACCGCTGGCCGTGGATATATTTCCCAATATTATCTGGAACCTGCTTGCGGACAAATATCGTGACGTGGCCATTATAGACTCTGGCCGGGACGGCACCAGCCTGATGCTGTGCCGGGGGGAAGAGATCGTATTGTATACGGATATACCTTATCGGTTCGATAATCAGTCAGATAATGATTTCTCTCAATTGACGCGGGAAATCGGAGGTTACCTTGATTTTTTCGCTTCCAGGCACTTCGGCAAGCCGGTGGACAAGATCTATGTTACTGGGGAGCTGGCTGCCCATGCAAATGTGCCCTTTGTTCTGGAGAGGATGTTCAATATCCCGGTCGGCCCGGGCCTGAAAGACGCAGCTATGCCGGAAATAAAAGGAGCCGCAGCGGAATTTGGGGAAATTGCTTCGATTTATGCCGGCAACGTCGGCTTAATGCTGAGAGAGGGATAATTTTTTGAACGGAATCGTTGTCAAGGAGATCGATTTTTTACCGCAGAGAATAAAACGGGCGAGAGGAAACAAAAGGCAAAAACTAATTTTCGCCATTGCCTCATTTCTCCTTATCGCACTGATTGGCCTGGCGGTATGGATTCCTTTTAAGCTGGAAAAGGACTATCTCGCCAAAGCCGGGGCGCTTGATGAAAAACTCAGTGCGCTTAACCGGGCGGCTCCTGTTTACAATCAGATGCTTGCAAAGCAGAAAGAATACGAGCAAAAAAGGCAGGCCCTTGAAACATTGGCGAAAAGCGATTTTAAAGTGCTTCCGTTTCTGGAAAAAATCTCAGAAGCCACTCCCGCAGGAGCTTACATTTCCCAGCTATCCGTCACAGCCGGCGAAGGCGCAAACATCACCTTCATCACCCGGGACCCGGTGGAAACGGCCGCTCTGGTGGTGGGGCTCCGGCGCCTTGATGTTTTCGAGCGTGTCGACATCGAAACCGTTCCGTTTATGGGTGGCTCCAAGCCGGTGCAGTTGAACCTGCGCTTTAATTGGGCCGGGGAAAAACCCGGGGAAGATGGCCAGAAGGACGCAAAAAAAGAGCCGGATAAGGGTGCTGACATAAATGCTGCCGTTAAAGATATCGAACGTAAAATTAAACCTCAGTAAGCGTGAAAAAATTTTAGCATCGCTTTTTTTGCTGCTGGCAGCTTTTTTTCTTTACTACCATTATGTTTTTGCTGTGCAGGAAAAAAAGATTGCCGCGATTAAGAAAGACATTAAGAGCAAAGAAGCCCTGATCGAGCAGCTCACCGGTCAAGGCTGCGGCAATGTGTCCCAGCTCACCGCTAGAATTCAGGAGACGGATGCAGAGATAGAAATATTTCACCGGAAGGTTCCGAATGCTAAAAATTCGCCCGGGCTTTTGGTGGAATTTTATCAGTCCGCAAAGAGAAACAAGGTCACAGCCCAAACAATTGTTTTCGGAAAGCTGGAGGCAAAAGATAATTACAGCAGTTTTCTGGTCTCGTTGGATATTCTGGGCACGAAACGCGATGTTTTTAATTTTATAAAAGAAATAGAGAACTACCCGAGGCTGTCCAAAATTTCTAAAATTGAATTTGAACCAAGGGATGGCAATATGATTTTGGCGAAGATTTCGGACCAGTTTTATGTTTTGCACGATGTAAAACCCGATCCTTTTGCCTATCCCTTTATGGAAGGAAGACGGGGTTCGGGCGCCCTGACCGCTTTGTTCAACCAGTACAAGGTTCCCGGTCAGGTTGAGCGGAGCGGCAACCCGGTTATGAAGGATAAGCCGGTTAAATCTTCAAATAATCCGGTCCCGCAAACAGACAGGGCTGGAAATAGTTCTGAAAAGTTGATGCCAAATACTACTGGGAATACAGGTGGAAACAAAAGCGGCGGGCGGAGCGGAAACTGAACAATAAATCCGCTCTGCCTTTACTAAGATTGGTTAGGCTTATTGAGAATTTTATTGACGAATGGGGTAAGGTTGAAAAAAGTAAACTGTATTATAAGCACGGAGTAAAATAATACTGGATAGTTGATCCCGTCCATGAGGTTGTAGAGGTTTTTGCACCCGGCGAGAAAAACTGGAATTTGTTTCATGCCTATAATATGGATGATACCTTAACGCACATGGATACTGTATGCCGACACATACCGGAGCCGGGTTCATCCAGTTGGTAATCCAGATTATTATGATAAATTTTACTGGATGGCTGATTTTTATAAAAAATTTTCATAAAGATACCTTTTTCTGCAGGAAATAATTAAAGCTTGCAGAATTTTTTTGCAGACTGGTCTGGTAAACGGTTCCAATTTTTATAAAAAGATAGTTTTATGAAAGTATTTGCAAATGTATGTCGAAAACAAATCTTAAAAATGTATGGACTGATTATAAGATGGCGAACGCAATGAAGAAGATGCTGGGCGAGAGTTTGGTAAGAAAAGGGCTGATTACCCGCGGGCAGTTGATGGAGGCCCTGCGCGTCCAGTCCCGGACGGGTGAATTTCTGGGACAGGTTCTGATTAAACTGGGGATGGTCACGGAAGAGGACATGAACTCGGAACTTGGTTTTGAAGACCAGTCCTCTAAAAAAATGAACATTGATCTGCAGCTGCTCAAAACCGTTCCCGAGCAGTTGATGCGCAGGTATCATTTTTTCCCCGTCAAAAGAGAAGGAAACCGCCTTTACATAGCGATGACCGAGCCTTTGAACGTGCTGGCCGTCGACGACCTGAGGCTGCTCACCGGTTTTGACATTGAGCCCGTGTTAAAAAGCGAAAAGGAAATAAGTGCCTTTATTGAAAAACATTTCGGGCTTCCCGAAGTGGAAAAAGCGATTCAGGATTTGGGGATCGAGCCGGCGGACGAGGACTCTTCCGAGACGGTGGAGGACATCATTGACGAAGCGCCCGTCATCCGGCTGGTCAAGTCTTTGCTGATGAAGGCCATTGAAGAGGAAGCCAGCGACATCCACATCGAGCCCTATGAGCATACCGTGCGGGTGCGCTACCGTACGGACGGCATCCTCCGGGAGGTCATGAACTTCCCGCGCCGGATGGTTCATGCCGTTGTGTCCCGGATCAAAGTGATGGGCAGCATGGACATCGCCGAGCGGCGACTGCCGCAGGACGGGCGGGTGCCCGTAAAAAGGCCCGGCCGCGAGCTGGACCTGCGAATTTCCACCATGCCCACCGTTTACGGCGAGAAGGTGGTTATCCGCATTCTCGACAAGGGCGGCATCAAAAATTATACGATGGAGCGGCTGGGTTTTTCCAGTTACAACCTGGATCGCTTTACCAGTTTCCTGAAAAGCGCCTATGGAATGGTCCTGGTGACGGGCCCTACCGGCAGCGGTAAAACCACAACTCTCTATACGGCCTTAAACTCAATCAACGACGTCGACAAAAACATCACCACCGTCGAAGATCCGGTGGAATACATGCTGGACGGGATCAATCAGTCTCAGGTGAACACGAAGTCCGGGGCCACTTTTGCAAAGTATTTAAAATCCATCCTGCGGCAGGACCCGGATATTATTTTAATCGGTGAGATCCGGGACACGGAGACCGCGGAAATTGCCGTCCGGGCCGCCACCACCGGCCATCTGGTGCTCTCCACGCTGCATACCAATGATGCCCCGGGAGCCATAAGCAGGTTGTTGGACATGGAGATTGAACCCTTCATGGTCGCCTCTTCCGTTTTGGGCGCGGTGGCCCAGCGCCTGGTGCGCCGGGTTTGCGAAAATTGCAAGAAGGAGAGATACCCGGAAGATATTGAAATTACCTTCGCCGGGATCAACCCGGATCAAGTTCTCCACTACGGGGCCGGCTGCGAGCGCTGCAACAACACCGGCTACCGCGGCCGGATCGCGATTTACGAGATATTCACCGTGTCCGCCGCCATTCAAAACCTCGTTTTAAACAGGGCCTCCACCGAGGAAATCAGGAAAGTGGCCATCCGTGAGGGTATGATAACCTTGAAAGATGACGGGGTTGAAAAGGCGCTGCAAGGTGTGACCACGGTAAAAGAAATCATGCGTGTCGCCTACCGGGAGGAAAAGCGGTGACGCTGATAACTTTATTCAAGAGCCTGGGGGGGTAAAAATGCCTCAGATGTTTGCCTATAAGGCCAGAAACCTGTCCGGCCAGATCATGACCGGCAAAGTGGAGGCTGACAGCCAGAGCGCGGCCGTTGCCCGCCTGCGCGAAAATAATTTCTTCGTGGTTGACATCAAGCCGCGGCGCGCTTCAGAAATAAACCTGGACAAGCTGTTTGCTTTCAAGCTGAAAACGAAAGACATGGCCTTATTCTGCCGGCAGTTTTCGACCATGAGCGAAGCGGGGATCCCCCTTTTGCAGTGTCTGTACATATTGATCCAGCAAACTGAGAATAAAAATTTGCAAAAGATACTCCGGGAAGTGGTTGTTGAGATTGAAAAGGGGAAGACACTGACGGACGCTTTCAAGGTATACAAGGAAAAGCTGCCCGATTTGTTTATCAATATGCTGGCCACCGGTGAAGCAAGCGGCACCCTTGACCAGGCGTTGGGCCGCCTGGCCGCGCAGTTTGAAAAAGACCATGAGATCATGGAAAAAGTCAAGTCGGCCATGACCTATCCGGTGGTGGTCGCCATTTTCGCCGCTGTGGCGGTGGTGGCCCTGATTATACTGGTGGTGCCGATTTTCGCGGATATATTTTCGTCAATGGGAGCGCAATTGCCGCTCCCGACGCGAATTATGATCGCTTTGAGCGACATCTTTACAAAATACTGGTATGCCATGCCGGTGGTTGTCATCGCCCTATTTATCGCTTTCAAAAGGAGTATCGCCACGCCGGGTGGGAAAAAAGCAGTAGACATGGTTGTTCTGAAAATGCCCGTTATTGGGAAGTTGATTAATAAAACCATTACAGCCAGATTTGCCCGCACCTTGGCCACTCTTTTGCGAAGCGGCGTCCCCTTGATGCAGTCGCTGGAAACGTTGGAGGATGTTGTCGGCAACACTGTGGTGGCGAGAGAAATCGCTGAAGCCAGGGCACTGGTCCGGGAAGGAGAGAGAATAGCGCCTGTCTTTATGAAAGGCAAATTCTTTCCGCCCATGGTGGTAAACATGATCGCCATCGGTGAGGAATCCGGTTCGCTTGATAGTTTGCTTGAAAAGCTGGCGATGTTCTACGAGCAGGAAGTGGAAACAATGGTCGCCAGGCTGTCCAGCATTATCGAGCCGCTGATGATAGCGGGAGTCGGTATTATGGTTGGCTTTATCGCCCTGTCGATTTACATGCCGTTGTTCAGCATGTCGGGAGCGTTGCAGGGAGGAACCGGGGGGCCGTAAGCGTTTGATTGGCGGCAAGAACAAGAAATAAAGAAGGATGGTGATTATAAAGAGTCGGGAGCAAGTTTTTAACTGAATATCCAAAAATTGAAAGGAAGAAAGTGAAATGTTTAAAAAACATGTGCGCAACGAAAAAGGCTTTACAATGATTGAAATGATGGTAGTGTTGATTATTATCGCAGTGTTGATTGCCGGTGGTATTAAATTTTATTTGGGCTATATCGAAAATGCAAAGGTAACCAAAGCAAAGGCTCAGATTACTACAATGCAGGCTGCTTTAGATGCGTATTATTCGGAAAAGGGAGCATATCCCCAAACCAATGCTGAGCTATTAAACGCAGGTATAAGGACAACTGCAACTGCATTAACGTTAGAAGCTGTTGATCCCTGGGGAAGCGCAAACAATTACATGTACGTCATTAGCGTTGCTGACCCTGTCAATAAAGGGCATTACGTAATACGCACTGGTTATGCTACTGTTCAAGGCGTAGCAGTTACCTATGTCGCTGGTGAAGGTAAAGATGGAAATATTTTGACATCTGCGGAAGTAACAACAGATATAGTTGCTGATGGAGCTTAAACTTTAATTAATTAGGGGGGGATAATAAACGTTCCTCCCCTTTTTATCAAAAATCATGGTTAATTTAATCTTATACATTTCAATTTAAGATTATTTTCAAAAATGATTCTAATAATTATATCTTATATACAGGAAATTGAAATATTTTGTTGAACGAATAACATCTATAAAGAAAAGTCGGAAATGTGATTTTATGAGTATTAGATCGAAGAGTTTTTTAACTGAAAAAGGTTTCACCTTTATAGAAATCAGCGTGGTATTATTAATTTCCATCATTCTACTTAGCTTTTCCCTTTCCGTTTCAGGCGCTTTCAGCAGGCAGAAGTTGAACGCGGCGGCGTCGATGATGATGGAAGATATCCGCCTGACCCAAAAACTCAATGAAAACCAGGATAACAGTATTTACAGAATTAAATTTGATTGTGGAATTGAAACTTACTACATATCGAAAAACGTATCTATATACAAGAAAGTCGCATTGCCGCCGGCCGTGGATTTAGTGGGAACGAATTTTGCAAGTAATGAATTGTCATTCAATCACAAAGGGGTTCCCTCAATGGGCGGGACTGTCACTTTGGGTGACAAGAGGGGGAACTTCCTGTATGTGATAGTCCTCCCCGTAACCGGACGGGTAAGGGTTGATACGAGTCCGCCGCCCTGATTTTAAATGAGCGAGTTGAATGAGCGGCATGGTTTTAAAAGATCAATCTGGTATGAGTTTAATTGAAGTGATGGTGGCTCTTGTAATTTTAAGCATTTTAACGGTTCCTTTATTTTCCTATTTTGTCACTGGAAATGTGTATTCAGCCACGGCGCGAAAAGACATTGCCGCCATGAGCCTGGCTCAGGAAAAACTGGAGGAGATTAAGACCAGGCCTTATAATTCGGTACAGACCGAGCGGACGGAGCCCGCTCACCTGCCGATACCGGTAACGGGCAGGTATAACAACCTGTTCAGTTACAAAATCATCGTGGTTGAAAACGCGTCCAGGAGCCTGAAGACCGCGACCGTGACCATCTACTATCAAGAGCAAGGCCGGGACAGACAGGTGTCCCTGACCACCGAGAGACTGAAAAGATAATGGATTGGTGGGGCTGCAGTGAATGAAAAAGGCTTTCTCCTGGTCGAGTCGATTATTGCGATGGCCTTGACCACCGTGGCGGTGATTATCATTTTGATGATTTACACCAACGGTTACAGCAGTTTCATCAAACAGACCGAAAAAGTTGACGTGCAGGAAAACCTGCGCATTGCGATGAACAGGATGTCCGGCGAAATCAGACTGGCCGCGGAAGCCCCCGTGATTACCGGCGGCACGGATATAACCGTTAAATTAAAGAAGAGCGGCGGCGGTTTTGAAACAATCAGGTATTATTACGACCCTGTCGACAAAGAAATTCAAAGAAGCATCAATGGCGCGGCCAATAATCCGGTGTCAAGCAACATAAGCAGTTTGTCTTTTGTTTATAACAGCGGCGAGAAAAGCGTTACGATCAGCCTTAACGGCAGTAAAGGCCGGAGCGGTGTGGTCGAACTGCAGACAAAAGTATCCCTCCGGTTACTTTGAAGCGGGCAGGTGGGCCAATGATAGATAACCAAAAGGGTCAGGCGCTGGTCATTGTTTTGCTGATGTTAACGGTGGTCGTCATGATTGGGGGGGCCGCGCTGGCGCTGGGCTCCACTGTCAAAAAGACTTCGGTTCTGGAAGTGCAGCAGTCCAGGGCCTATTATGCCGCCGAGGCCGGGGTGGAAAAGGCGCTGGCCGAGGCAAAATATAATTACGCCTGGCTCAAAACCGCGGTTCCTTTAAAACCGGGCGGTTTTGCCCCGGCAGATAACGAAAAATGTCTTCTCTCCGACAACTCCCATTACCCCGACGCCGGCGATGAAAGGGTTATTGAAAGTGTGAGGGTGATCAAGACCGCTGAAGACACAAAAAACAACATCGTCGATTTAAGGATCCGATCCATTGGGAGGTCCTTTCAAAGTCGAAAAACAATCACCGTGGACGCAAAAATGTTTAACGCCTACCCTGAGTTTTTTTTCCGGGGTCTCTGGGCCGATGAAATGTCAAGCCTACCCGGAGGTCACGGGGTCGATTTTGAGATTTCCACCCATGTCAGTTCGGATGGCCTGACGATTCCGGACGGCTCTAAGATTAAGGGGAACATTTTTTGCAATGGTCCGGCAACCTTCGTTAACGGAAATCAGAGTAAGTACACGGTCATGGCGGGGGACGTTATTGCCGCTGGAAACGTGACTGTTGGAGATTATACCCGCATAACCGGCAAGATTTATATTGATAATAACTATACCGTCACCTTCGGGAGCAATGTCGTGTTTAATGGGGAAATCGTGGTGCTCACCAACTCCAATCTGCTCCTCAAAATGCCCCCGCCGCTGCCGGACCCGCTGACCGGGGACAGGTTGACCTGGTATAAGAACAACGCCGGTTTCACTGCTTTACCTGAAAAGGTTGACAATACTTACAACTTTCAAAACGGCGTTTATTACATCGAGCCCGGCGTCGATGCTTTGGTGCTTGAGGGTAAATATACCGGCCAGGCAACCCTGATTGTCAACGGGGGGGTCAGCTTCTCCGGCAACTTTACCAGATTAAACACAATAACCGATCCTGTCGATTGCCTGGCGATACTGGCAACGGGCGCCGTTGCAACCCAAAGCGCGAACACAGTCATTCAAGGCTTTATTTATTCAAAAACGGATTTTCAAGTTCAAAACGGAACGGATATCACCGGTGGCGTAATCGCCAAGACGATCGGTCCAATACATGGCAATGACGTCCACATCAAAGAGGATCCTCAAATGCTTGCTGCTTATAAAAATAGGCTTATGAACACGACCAATTTTATTCAGCTCATCAATTGGGTTGATTGACTCGTCAAAACTATTGCAAAAGGCGGCTGGGACATGAAAAACCTGATCCGGAAGCTCTTGCCCCAAAAGAGCCATTTCGTGGGTATCGATATCGGCGCTCACCAGGTCAAGGCGGCGGAAATCAAGATTGTCGACGGGTTGCCGGAAGTTGTCTCGCTAAGGCGCCACCCCGCCCCGCCTGGGGTGTGGACCGAACAGTTTGACGAAGAGAGCCTCGTCCAGGTCCTGAAAGAGGTTGCAAATCCCCAGCTAAAAGAGGTGATCACCTGCGTCGGCGGGGAGAAAGTGATAAACCGGATCGTCCGGCTTCCGCGGATGCCCGGTAAAGAACTGGAAGCGGCAGCGAAATTTGAAATTCAAAAGTTCGTACCCACCCCGGTTGACCAGTTGATAATCAGGCATGTGCCACTGGAAGACACAGCCGGTGACCGGGAAAAGGACCCAAAAATTAAAATCCACATCCCGCGGACAGGGGAAACAAGGGAAATAAGCGGCAAGCCGGAAGAGGGGCAGGATGTACTGCTCCTGGCGGTGCCGGCAGCAACGGTTTTTCAGTATTACAGCATTTTCTCCCGCGCCGGGCTGGTGGTGACGGCGGTCGACCTGAAGGCTTTCGCCTTGTGGCGCGTTTTTGGCGGAAGCGCGGAGGGTACTTTCGCTATCGCGGACATCGGCGAAAATACTTCCCAACTCGTGGTGGTCCGGGATGGTTTAATCGACTTCATCCGTATTTTGCCAAAGGGGGGAAGCGCCTTGACGGATGCCTTCATGAACACCTATGGCGTGGAAACTCCGGAAGCCCGGGTGATGAAGATGGAGGCGGCCGTTGCCGTGGAGAACGGTGACGGGGAAGGACATTCATACAGCGAAGTCCTGCACGAGGGGCTGCTGGAAATAACCAGGGAACTGCACCGCTCATTGCTTTTTTACACTAGCCAGGAGAACGCTGCCGCCGAAAAACTGATTATTACCGGTGAGACGAGTAAAATGAAGGCGTTGACCGTGTTCTTACAGGAAGCTTTGGGCTTACCCGTGGAAACCGGCGTTCCTCAGGTGGGTTTTGCTGGCGGAATTGCTTTCGACCCGGCCTTTTCAGTCGCCATCGGGCTGGCATTAAGGGAGGTGACAGAATAGTGTATTGTAAAGTGAATTTGCTGCCTTCACATTTACAGCGCGAGGGCATTATCGATTTTCGCCGCCTGACGATCATTACGGGAAGCACCTTGTTCATAGCCATTGTTCTCAGCAGTTACGGTGCTTTTTTATTCAACTTTTACAGCATGCGAAACGAACTTTCGGCGGCCCGGCAGCAGTTGGAGGCTCTGGCGCCCATGGTGGCCCGGGTGGAAGGGATCAAAAAAGAAAGAAAAGAACTGGAGGCCACCCTGGGGGAATACAGGTACATATTGGGAAAGCATATCGCCTGGTCCGCCTTGCTCTACGACCTCGGTGACGTCACCCCCATCGACCTGTGGCTGATGGATATGGATATTAAAAATATACCGGAGGAGACAAAACCGCAGGGCGGAGGAGCGGCGGCGACACCGGCGCCGGCCAAGGTAGAACCGGCGGCAAAGGGGCCGCAGTACGCCCACGCCTATCCCCGGCCCAATGTAATCACCTTCAAGGGGTATTCCCGGACCGTGCCTTCCATCGGTGTCTTTGTCAACAATCTCTGCAAACTTCCTTATTTTAAGGGAATCAAGCTGAAAAGCATCAGCGACGAGCCCGAAGGCTTTCATTTCGAGATCACTGCCAATGTAAAGGATGAATTGTAATGTTTAGCAAGATCAGCAAAAGAGATAAGATCATCCTGGTCAGCTTTCTGACGGTTCTTGTGGTAGCCGGGTTTGGCTACTTTATCCTGAGCCCGCAGTTAAAAGCCCATGCCCAGGTGAAAGAGGAACTGAATAGCGAGCGGACGAAACTGCTTCAGGCCCAGACGACTGCCAGCTCGCACAAGGCGGAGACGGATAAGCTGGCCCTGGTAAAGGGAGACATTGCGGAAACCGGCAGGCGCTTTGCGATAAAATTGGATGATGGCTCTGACGTAATCTTTTTAGGGATTCGTTCTGCCTCCCAAAATGTATTGATAAAATCAATTGAGCCCGGCGATATCAAGGAAAATCCCCATTCGCTGGAACTGCCTCTTAAGGTGGAAGTAGAGGGCAACTTCCGCAGCCTGATCTCATTCTGCAGAGACCTCGACCAGCATATGGAGAGCTTGTTCAACCTTTCTGAGATCCGGAATATCAAGATTGAAACCGCTGCTGCCGATTTTGCACCCGGCGGGGTGAAGGCCGTCATCAGCATGGTCATTTATTCGGCTAAAAATCCGGATGAGAAGCTGAACCTCGAACAGATATCCAGGTGGCTCACCGGCCGTCACAATGTTTTCAGGCCGGCGGTCTTTGCGACGCCCATTCCGGAACTGGCCGGACGGATCCACACCCAGACAGGCCCGCCGGGGAGCGTTGCCGGGAGCAAGACCGGCGGTATTGTCAGCGACCAGGCCAAGCCGGGCTCTCCGCCGGGAGGGACGGCTAAGCCGGCCGGGCCGGCCGCCGGGACACAAAATCCGGTGACCATCGACCGGGCCATCGCCGATCCTGGATATGTTCAGCGAAAATAACCGGCTGCGCACTGGTATCAATGGCCGCCGGAGCAGGTATAATAATCCTTTAGAGAGGTGGTTTTCTTGCTGGATAAAAGTTTGCTGAAGGAAGTCCTGGACGTGGCGACGGCCAACGGGGGCGATTTTGCCGATATTTTTATCGAAGAGAAGCGCACGACCGGGATCAGCTGCGAGGCGGGCCAGATCGAGCGGGTGCAGTCCGGCGTGGACGCCGGGGCCGGGCTCCGGGTCATTTCCGGGGAAGCGACCGCGTACGCCTACACCAATAACCTGACGCGGGAAGGCCTGGTTGAAGCCGCGAAGATCGTCAGCCACGCCGCCGTGGGCGGAAGGAAGGGGGTTAACCTGGACCTGACCAGGGTCGCCCCTCTGGTGGACTTCAAATTCAAGGAGCGCCCCGGCGAGGTTTCCACCGGGCGGAAGACGGCGCTGGTGCAGTCCGCCGACCGCGCTGCCCGCGCGGCGGGAGGGGATCTGATCAAGCAGGTGATCGTTGTCTACGGCGACGCCGTCCAGGCAGTGACCATCGCCAACAGCGCCGGGGAGTACGTGGAGGACGAGCGCATCCGCACCCGCCTGCTGGTGCAGGCCGTGGCCGCCTCGGGCGCCGTGATCCAGACGGGCTACGAAGCGGCCGGCAGCCTTTGCGGCTTTGAACTGTTCGAGCGCTGCCCGCCCGAGCGGATTGCGGAGCAGGCGGCAAGGCAGGCGGTGGAGAAGCTATCCGCAGAGCCGGCCCCGGCGGGGCGCATGCCGGTGGTGATGGCCGGCGAGGCGGGCGGGACCATGGTCCATGAGGCCTGCGGCCACGGCCTGGAAGCGGACCTGGTTCAGAAAGGGCTGTCGGTTTACGGCGGGAAAAAGGGGCAGATCGTGGCCTCAAAAGAAGTTACCGTCGTCGATGACGCCACCATGGCCGGCCGTTACGGCTCTTACTGCTTTGACGATGAAGGGGTGCCGTCGCGAAAGGCGGTCTTGATTGAAAACGGCGAACTGACCGGCTACCTGTACGACCGCCTGACGGCGGCCAGGGAAGGCATCCCCTCCAACGGCCACGGCCGCCGGGAGTCGTACCAGCATAAGCCGATCCCCCGCATGGGGAACACCTACATCGCGCCCGGCAAGACCGGCCCGGAAAAGATCATTCGCGAGACCAGAGAGGGGCTTTTGGTTAAAAAGATGGGCGGCGGCCAGGTGAACACCACCACGGGCGACTTTGTATTCGATGTGGCCGAGGGCTACCGGATCAAGAACGGGGAAGTGGGGCCGATGGTCAGGGGCGCCACCCTGACCGGCAACGGGCCCCAGGTGCTGCGCATCGTGGAGATGGTGGGGAGCGACCTCGGCTTCACCATCGGCACCTGCGGCAAGGACGGGCAGGGGGTGCCGGTGAGCGACGCCCAGCCGACGATGGCGATCAGGGAACTGATCGTGGGCGGCACCTCCCAGGCGGTTTCTTCCCCGAACGGCAAGATTCGAAGACTGTACGGGTACGGGTAAACACGGGGTAAACACGCAAACACGGCAAACACGCGGCAAACACGGGGACGGTTCTATTGTTCTCTTTGAGTGTAAACAGGGGTGTAAACAGGGGGACGGTTCTATTGTTCTCTTTAGTTGAAAACAGTAGGACCGTCCCCGTGTTATCCGAAAACAGTAGGACCGTCCCCGTGTTATCTTATCCCGTGTTATCAAGCTTTTTAGGGCCTGTTTTTATACACATCTTGTTGTATTCGGGCATATGTTGAGATTAAAGAAAAAAATTTACCCGTAGCGGCTATCGCTATTCTTACGGGGGGGCGGGTAATGAAAATCGGCGATATTGTGACGAGAAGAGTGTGCGGGGAGGAGTCGCAGTTTTGCATCATCGGCCTGTATACAGACCAGTCGACGGGGGAAAGGGTGGCGATTCTGGCGATGCTGGACCCGTCCATCATCGTGGAGGCTTCCATTCAGGAACTGGCTCCCGTCACGTTAAAACATCTCTTTGCGATGACCAATCACTTCTTTTTACATTAAACTGCCTTGCGAAGGCAGTTTTTTACGTTGCTTTAGAGTGAAAGTTCTCCCGTGCTTATTATGGTAGAAGCTTTTTTGAATAACAGATCGAACGATTTCTTCCGAGGGGATGAATGAACAGCACATCATTGATGACGAACTCCGCCAGTGGTTTATCGGAGAGCGGGACGAAAAAATGCGTCTGTTCTACGAAGAAATCGATCCAGGAATCGGCAGGTGCTACGATAGTTGCCTAAATATTTTACACTGCCCGGGGTAAAATAAAAAAGGATTTTTTGCATTTATAAATAATTGTATCGTATAGGGATTTTTAGACGGTTCCCTTCTCAAAATTCAATTGCAATAAGGAGGCGTTTGGATGAATTTAAAAGGAACACGCACGGAGCGCAATTTGTTAACCGCTTTTGCCGGCGAGTCGCAGGCACGCAACCGTTATACCTTCTTCGCTTCCAAGGCGAAAAAGGAAGAGTTCGAACAAATTGCCGCCATATTTCTGGAGACCGCCGACAATGAAAAAGAACACGCGGAGCGTTTGTTTAAATTTCTGGAAGGTGGGGAGGCGGCGGTCAGCGCTTCTTTCCCCGCCGGGATTATCGGCACTACGGTGGAGAACTTGAAAGGAGCGGCGGAAGGGGAGCATTACGAGAACACGGTCATGTACCCGGAGTTTGCTCGAATCGCCGAAGAAGAGGGATTTCCAGAGATAGCCGCTGCTTTAAGGTCCATCGCCGGGGCGGAAAAAGGCCACGAGGAGCGTTACCGCAAGCTGATCGAAAACATTGAGCGGGGAAAAGTTTTCCGGCGGGACGGGGAAGTCGTATGGAAGTGCCGAAACTGCGGCTATCTTCACAAGGGGACGGAACCGCCGGAGGTTTGTCCAGCCTGCGATCACCCCAGGAGTTACTACGAGCTGTGGAGCCAGAATTACTAAAACGAATCGGCCTGAAAAAAGTTGCAGCCCGCGGGCGCAAAATAACGCCGCAAAATATTTTGCGGCGTTAGTCCGTTTTCAGCAGCGTCTTTCTTGAGATAACCTGGATTGGTCGACAGGTTCATGTCAATAGTGAGGCGTGTGTTCAGTTACGGCAGAAGTTCTACTCCCAAAGCGGCAAGAGAACTGCGTTCGGTCTTGTTTAAGGTTACGTGGGCATAAAGTCGCTGGCCCTTAAATGCTTCGATTAGAGTGACAAAGCCGTTGTTGGTTGCGGTCAGGCGACAGTTGTCGATTTGCTGGATGTCACCGGTGAGCACGATTTTGGTTCCTTTCCCGGCCCTCGTGATGATCGTTTTAACGTTTTCCTTTGTCAAATTCTGCGCCTCGTCGATAATTACCCACTGCCCTGGTATTGAGCGCCCCCGGATATAGGCCAGGGCTTCCAGTTCAATATAGCCCTCTTCGACGAATCTGCCGACCTGTTCAGATGGGGAAGCCTTCCGGTCATATTTGTTTGCGGCAAAGTTCAGAGTTAAAAACTCAAGGTTGTCAAAAATTGCGCCCATCCAGGGTGAAAGCTTCTGTTCTTTGGTGCCCGGCAAAGCTCCGATGTCACGGCTGTGCGGGATGAGCGCCCGCGAAACGATTAATTTTGTGTATTTTCCCCCGTTGATTACCTGCTGCAGGCCGGCGGCCAGGGCCAGCAACGTTTTACCCGTGCCTGCCGGGCCGAGGATGCTGATCAACTCGATCTCCGGATTAAGTAAAGCGTCCATTAAAAAATGTTGTTCCATGTTGCCGGCGGCGGGGGTGATTCCAAAGGCCTGTAAATCACGGCGGAGGGGGATGATGGCCTGTTGACCGGCACAAAACCGCCCCAGGTGAGTGCCGCCTAATTTGTCCGCCATGCAGACATACTGGTTCGCCAGGAGGGGAATGGTGTCGGAAAGTGAATTGAGCTGGTAAAACTCCTGCACCTCCTTGTCTGATATCTCCACTCGACACCAACCGGGGTACAGGTTGTCCAACTCGACCTTTTCCACGATATAATTTTCAGCCGGAATGCCCAGGACATCGGCGATTATCCTGGCGCAAATATCCTGAGTGATTAACGTAAGCGGTTCTGCTTCCATGATTCCTTTACTGACGGCGAGGATCCTGTTATCGGCCTTGTCCCTGGCTAAAAAACCAGGTAGTTGGACTTCGGAGTGGTTGACTTCTACTTTGACCAAATGTCCCGTTTTCAGTTCAACTCCCCGGTGTAGTTCAGGCCGCATTCCGTCGAGAAACCTGATGGCGTTGCGGGCATATAGGCCGCGCTGGTCGTCCAGTGCTTTAAAACGATCAAGCTCTTGAATGACCGCAAGTGGCAAGATGATTTTACAGGGAGGGAAGGATTGGATTATTTCTTCGATGGGCCGGTCAAGCAGGATATTTGTATCCAAAACCTTTACTGTCAAGTAATCTCCCCCTATTTTTTTTTGACATCATTCTAACATTTTATTGTTACGAAAAAGAGAAGCGATTGTAAAATAAGCTTTATAAATTATAATTATATTTCTAATAGCAGGCATAGTTTTAGAGAACGTAATAAATTACGTGTAAATGGTTAATACCACCATAAAAGGAGATGACCATTTATGTAAACCGTGCAAGACAAAACGATCAATGTTTGAACTGCTGGGTGACTACAGCGGGGTGGTGCTGCTGGAGCTGCGCCCGCGCTACGGCGGGTTTTTGCCGGAGATCCTGGAAAACGCCCGGCGTTTGTGTGCAAAAGCGGCGGCCCGGACGGCGCCGGGCGCCGGAATTTAAAAAATTCGAGATAAGTCTCGACATCCATTACTGCTTGTAATACAATCATTTTGCAAGCTAAATTATAACAAATAAGGGAAGGGATATGATGACAATGTTAGCCGATGGCTTAGATAGCTTGGTTACTGGCGCAGTAAGCAAGTGTTGGAAAAAAGAAATAAATACTGAAACTCTCGTTGCCGTCTTAAGAGGCGAGGTGAATGCTGCAGTCTGGCGGCCTCATATTGGACTGTTCTTTTCTGAATTGCCCATAGACGCGGCGGTTTCTTTCATCCTGAAGCACGATCTTCGGGGTTCAGGCTTGCGGCTTTCTTATCAGACATACTTAGATTGGGGCGGTGACCCAAATCCTGATTTGGAGGAATGGATTAATGGCTGATGTAGTATGGGAAGATCTGTTTGATAAGGCTATTGATTGCCTTGATAGTTGCAGAGACGATGTTCCCAAATTGATGCGTTGGTCCTTTGGCGGGGGTACCGCGTTGATGTTGCATTTATGGCATCGTCGCAGCAAAGACATTGATATATTTTTAAATTATGTTGAGGCTCTACCCCTTCTCTCACCCAGGCTTAACAATAAAGCCGAGGCGCTTGCACATGGCTACATTGAGGCACAGAACTTCGTAAAACTTAAGTTTCCACAAGGTGAAATAGATTTCATTGTATCACCTCACATAACCAGTGATCCGTGGCGAGAGACAGAAATAAGGGGACGCACAGTTCTCCTGGAAACACCTTGGGAAATTGTGACAAAAAAGCTGTTCTTTCGGGCATCAACCTTACAGTCACGAGATGTGTTCGACGTGGCTGCCGTGCTCCAGCACCATCCCGAAGAAATGTATCGCAGTATCGATCTCTTGCGAAGCAAATTGAACCTCTTGCAGAGCCGGCTGGATATACTGCGTTCACGATATGTCGAAGAAGCTATTGCTAATATTGATGTTCTTCCGGCAGGCAAGACGTTACTCCACGACGCGCCAGATATAGTAAGACGGTTCCTGGAGTCGGCACAGGAAAGAGGAACACGGTTCTTCAAACCAGATATAGGGAAATAGGGAAGCGGGGAAGCAATGGGGACGTTCTTTTTGCTTCCTTTGCTGTCGTCTGGTATAATGGAAGAAAATCTGAAAGCGTGATGACACATGGCAAGACAAGCAAGACAGCGATGTGAGAACGGAGTTTACCACATCGTGATGAGAGGAATCAACCGGCAGGACATCTTCTACGACGAAGATGACTATCAGCGCTTTATGAGAACCCTTGAACGGTTGAAAACTGACAAGTTTGAAGTGTACGGGTATTGCTTAATGAGCAACCATGTCCATCTGCTCATACATGAAAAAAGTGAGGAGATCCCTCAAATTATGAAACGTATCGGTACCAGTTATGCCTGGTGGTATAACCGGAAATACCAGAGAACCGG